>Ga0116202_10003003_pt1 | contig 10112 bp, 9 predicted proteins | sample LakKivw325mmetaG_FD_94479 | JGI IMG/M metagenome (GOLD analysis project Ga0116202, IMG submission 94479) | Anoxic lake water microbial communities from Lake Kivu, Rwanda to study Microbial Dark Matter (Phase II) - Lake Kivu water 325m metaG | ecosystem: Environmental > Aquatic > Freshwater >... | reverse complement strand
TTCGGCCTGCTGGGGCCGAATGGCGCAGGAAAGAGTACCATAATAAAGATGCTCACCACCATCCTCTCCCCCACAAGCGGTGCTGCCAGGGTTTGGGGCTACGATGTTCGTGGGAAGAAGAACGAGGTCAGATCATCCATCGGTGTGGTCTTCCAAGACCCGAGCCTCGACAATATGCTCACAGGCAGGGAAAACTTGGACTTTCACGGCAGAATGTACGGCATGGACAGCCGTGTTCGCAGAGAACGGATCGAAGAAGTCCTGGATCTGGTGGACCTGACAAGCAAGGCAGGCATCAAGGTGGAGGATTACTCCGGAGGCATGCAGAGGAGGCTAGAGATTGCGAGGGGGCTCATGCATTTTCCCAAGGTCCTCTTCTTGGATGAGCCAACGCTGGGGCTCGATGCCCAGACCAGACGCTATATCTGGGATTACATCAGAAAAATGAACAGGCAGGCAGGGGTGACCGTGGTACTCACAACCCACTATATGGAGGAAGCTGACTACCTCTGCGGCCGAATAGCCATCATAGATAACGGCAAAATCGTTGCTTTAGATACCCCTGAGGAACTCAAGGACATGATCGGCGCAGATACCATTACCCTGGAGATACAGAGCGGTCAGAGGGAGCTTATGGAGTCCCTGAAAAGCTTCAATTGGATAAAATCGACCAAGGTGACCGATGGCACAGTGGAGCTGATGGTGGACCACGCCCAGCTCAGGATTCCGGAGATAATCAGAGACGCCTGCAGCGGCGTTGTCATAAGGTCTGTGAGCATCCACGAGCCCACCCTGGAGGACGTCTTCCTCAAGTTCACCGGCAAGAAGATCAGGGAATCGGAGGCAGCAGGTGGGTCTGCGATCATGAGAGCCATGATGAAGAGGAGAAGATGATGAAGCAAGACCTCAATGCCATATACAGCATCTGGCTACGAGAGATGATCCGCTTCTTCAGGTATAGGAGTAGATTGGTGGGGTCCCTGGGAGCGCCCTTCTTCTTCCTGGCTTTCCTTGGCATCGGATTTGGGTCAAGTGCGTCGGCCATTCAGGGGATACCTGCTGGAGTGGGCTACGTCAGCTTCCTTACACCAGGCATCATAGGCATGACCTTGCTCTTCTCTTCCACCGCAGCAGGGCTCACGGTCCTATGGGACAGGCAATTCGGGTTCCTGAAGGAGCTCATGGTGGCCCCCGTGAGCAGGATCTCCATAGTCCTCGGAAGGACAGCAGGAGGGGCCACTACAGCTGTCATGCAGGCAGTGATAATACTTGTATCAGGAATAGTGCTTGGAATGAAGATACCTGGACCAGCGGGTTTCGTCATGTCCCTGGTCTTCATGGTCCTCATAGCCGGAACCTTCATAGGCATGGGTCTCGCCTTCGCCTCGAAGATGGAGGATATGTCGGGCTTCAGCCTGATCATGAATTTCCTCATATTCCCCCTGTTTTTCCTATCAGGGGCCCTCTTTCCTCTTGACAGGTTTCCCACGGTGATAAAGTACCTGGCTTACATCAATCCACTGACTTATGGGGTGGACGGGCTCAGGTACAGCCTGATAGGTGCCAGTACCTTCGCGCCCGCCTTGGACTTCGCACTCTTGGCGGTGAGCTGTGCTGCTATCCTGGGCCTGGGGGCGTACCTCTTCGGGGTCAGCGAGATTGATTAAGGATATATCTCAATTGGAAAGCCTCGGACAAGAGCTTATGAGGAATGAAAGAGAGCTCAAAAAGGGCACTTGGATCAAGGTCAAGTAGAAAGTGAGCGACCGCACAAGCGTGGTAAAGCTGGAGGACATAGAGAAGACCTATTGGAGACAATGAGTTCTCAGTCCCTAAGGGATCAACCTGAAGATATGGCGAGTGATTTCGTTGCCTCATTAGCCGAGTTGCAGTCGTGATTCCTCGCTATGAACATAATGGGGTGCTCGGACAGGACTACCAGAGGTAGTTATCTGCTTCTCGGTCGTGAAACACTCCGGCTATCGTGAGATCTTTACCTGAAATTGCAACAGTCGGGACCTATCCTACATCTCAGTTTTCTAACTCAGCTGGATCGATTTACAGCCCGAAAAGAGATCTTAATCCCATTCAGGGTCAGTTCAACGATCAATTACACGACAGCATTCCTAAATCCTAGATCAATCGAAATCTTTTATTGGCACCACCAAAACGGGCACTTTTGATTTCATGACCACCTTTCCCGCAACGCCTCCCAGAAGAAAATCTCCCAAACCTGTTTTGCCGATACTGCCCATAACTATGATATCCACTTTATTATCCTCGGCCACCCTCAGAATCTCATTAGCGGGATAGCCTTCAATATTTAGTTTCTCACAGGGAACGCCTGAATTTCTTGCGAGTTCTTGAATCATTTGAGTTGCAATCTCGCCTTCTTGTAATGCAAAACTCCGGAGGCTAATGAATGCATCGTTTATCACTTGAGGGCTAAGATCGAGAAAAGGATCTGTCGGGCTCAATCCGGATGTGAATTTGCTTGTATCTGCAACGTATAATGCAAGGACTTTTCCTTTAATGCGCTTGGCGAGTTCGATTCCATATTCTGCTGTTGTTCGCTGGGTTTGGATCCATCGGTCGTTATAAGGATATTTTCTAGCATTTGAATCCTTGGTTGCATTGAGGTACGACCATTATAATCTTTTTGACTTAAACACATCCCATAGAACGCGGTCTTGAATATCGCAAGGTGTTTGATATTATTTATCTTGTAGAATATTTTGCAGGCATTATCCGCCGTGCAACAGTGAGGCGGATGGTATTGATTTCCGCTTCAAGAAGGGGAATTCACTTCTTGGCCCAGCATCTTGTGGTAGTTCTTGATGGCATAGCAGTGATTATTCAATCAAGGCTCGCGACAGATCTTTGTCCATTAAGGAATCCAGGTACTTCGCTTGGCGGCCTCTGGTTAGGCCTCCTATTCTCCGAAGAACTTGAGATATCTATCGATCCTTCAGTTAATCTGTAACTTCTGCCTTATTTCTATTACCCCATAAGGCAGTCATTCACTGGACTTTGCCACCCTTGGAACGCTCTGGAGCATAAAATCGATAGCTAGAACTCAAGAACCGAAGATCCGAAGCACGCGTGGGTTAAGGGCCCTGTCACGTAGGTGTTCGCGGGTTCGAATCCCGTCCCCCGCATGTGTTCGCCCTGCAGCGAACATTTTTCGCTTTTTGGATCCCTATAGAGGATGGCTCCCAAGTCCCAGGACGAGCGCGAGAAGAATCTGGAGCAGCTATTGAGGCAGACGGACCTAGGGCGGGCCATCCGCCTCGGCAGGCTGATCTTTTATTGCTTGGCCCCAGCCTTGATAAAGCGATCAGAAGCGCAATATACCCATGACGTCCTATCTCAAGGTAAGCATATTTAATGGCGCATGCATTGTAAGTTGGAGCTTCAGGCAATTGTTTCGGGTGGTCCATGTCAGATGATAACAATGATCGGAAAATAGAGATCCCCTTCGATTCCTCGGGACCAATAGCCGATATGGAGTCTATTCGGCTGGCGGAAATCATGGATTTCATTCCCGATGCCATCTTGGCGGTGGACCTTGAAGGTAGGGTGATCGCTTGGAACAAGGCCATGGAGAATTTGAGTGGCATAAAAGCCATGGACATCTTGGGAAAAGGCAATTATGAATATGCTTTGCCGTTCTACGGATGCAGGCGTCCCATTCTTGTTGATCTAGTATTGGCATCTAACGCAAAAATTGAAGCCGAGTATCGGAATGTGCAATGGAATGGGACGAGCATCAGCGGCGAGGTTTATATTTCCTCCTTTCGGAAAAGGGGAGCTTACTTTTGGGGCAAAGCTGCACCTCTTTTTGATTCATCAGGCAATAAAATTGGAGCAATAGAATTCATACGCGACATTACCGGGTTCAAGCAGGTAGAGAAAGATCTCACAAGAAGCCAAGAGAAATATCAAAATATCTTTGAAAACTCCATATTGGGCATATTTCAGAGCACGCCGGATGGTAGGTACTTAAGCGTCAACCCAGCTTTTGCACGGCTTTTTGGATATGACAATCCTGAAGAGATGATAGCTTCCATTGTGGATATAAGTCATCAGCTCTATGCCAATCCCCAAGACCGAGATAAAGCGATAAACCTCCTTCTCGAACAGGGCTTTCTGGAGGGATTCGAACTTGAAGTGCAGCGAAGGGATGGGGCCAGGTTTTGGGTCTCCATGAATGCCATGATAGTGCAAGATGAGAACGGAACGCACTACGATGGTACTGTCCAAGATATTACGAAGCGTAAAAGGGTGGAGGATGCACTAAGGGCATCAGAAGAGAAATACCGACTGCTGTTTGACAATGCCAATGAATCAATTTTGGTTGCTCAGGATGGAAGAGTCAAATTTGCGAATCCCAAATTCACGAAGGTTATGGGCTATTCGGAAACAGAGTTGATGTCCAGGCCGTTTGGGGATTTCATCCATCCGGTTGATAGGGAAATGGTAGTCGAGAACCATCTAAGAAGGCTGCAAGGCGAGAATGCCCCTCAATTGTATGCTTTCAGAATCATTGACAGAGATGGAGCTGTCAAATGGCTGGAGATTTCTGCGGTCCTGATCAGTTGGGAGGGAAGACCCGCCACTTTGAATTTCCTCACAGAGATCACCGAGCGCAAATTGGCGGAAGATAAGATACTTTTCCAGGCATCTCTGCTCAGCCAGGTTTATAACGCCGTCATTACAACGGATTTGTACGGAAATATAACTTATTGGAACAAGTTTGCAGAAAAACTTTATCAATGGACTGCGAAAGAAATCATAGGAAAAAATATCTCCGAAACTATAGTCCCAGAGAATATGATAAATATTATGCTGGACGCGATGGCAAAGGTAAAGGAAGTCGGACATTATGAAGGTGAATTCCCGGTCAAGCGTAAAGACGGAACCACTTTCCAGGCATCCTATACCTTCAGCATCGTAAACAATATCAACTCCGAGAGGATAGGCTTGGTCGGAGTTAGTGCAGATATAACTGAGCGCATACAAGCAGAAGAAGAACTGCGCAACAAGGATATTTTGCTCGGCGGTGTTGCCATTGCCACAAATATTCTTCTTACTGAAACGGATTTGGATTCTGCAATAAATCAGACCCTGGAACTTCTTTGTGCGGCTGCCAAATTGGACTGGGTATACATCTTTGAAAATCACGACTCGGAAATAAATGAGCATCTGGCAAGCCTGCGTTATGAATGGGTAGGGGATACCATCGTATCCTGGATGGACCACTCCAGTTTGCAGAATTTTTCCTGGGATCCATCAATGTCCAGCTGGTATGAAACCCTTTCGGAAGGACATCCTATCAAGGGGTTGGTTAGCGATTTCCCTGAGCAGGAGAGAATAGCGCTTGACGCTCAAAAAATCGTATCCATTTTGGCCATTCCGATCTCAATAGAGTGCAAATTTTGGGGTTTTATTGGCTTCGCTGATTGCCATTCCGAGCGTCTTTGGAGCGGCAACGATGTATCCATTCTTCAGGCTGCTGCGGCCTCCATAGGTGGAGCCATTGCCAGAAGGCATGCTGAGGATGAGCTCAGACAGGCCAAAGATGCAGCAGAATCTGCCGCCCGCGCCAAAGCGGAGTTTCTGGCGAACATGAGCCATGAGATAAGAACTCCTATGAACGCGGTTATAGGTCTGACCGGTCTGCTCTTAGGAACAGATCTAACAAAAGAGCAATATGATTACATTAATACTATTAGAAGCAGCGGCGATTCTTTGCTATCGGTTATCAACAGCATATTGGACTTTTCAAAAATCGATAGCGGCAAGATGGAGCTAGAAAGACAGTCATTTGATCTGAGAAGTTGCATCGAGGACTCGCTGGATTTAGTGGCTCCGAGTGCATCTGAGAAGGGTCTGAACCTGGCTTACGTTGTCGATACCATTACCCCTGAAACAATCATAGGTGATCCCGCCAGGCTGCGCCAGATCTTGGTTAATCTGCTCAGCAATGCGGTTAAATTCACAGAAAAAGGAGAAGTCGTGATATCGGTATCCAGCCGAGTGCTGAATGGCAGCAATCATGAGATCCACTTCACAATTAAGGACACCGGAATAGGAATTCCTCGGGACAAGATGGGCCAATTATTCAGATCTTTTAGCCAGGTTGATGCTTCAACCACACGCAAGTACGGCGGCACAGGCCTAGGCCTGGCCATAAGCAAAAAGCTCGCAGAGCTGATGGGTGGACGAATTTGGGCTGAATCTGAAAAGGGCAAAGGCTCTACCTTCCACTTTACTATCCTGGCAGATGCTTTGGCCAAAAAGAAGGACATTCCCAAAGCCCGCACTCATTCCACGACCATCCCAGAGTTTTGCATCCTTTATCCTTTGCGTATATTATTGGCGGAGGACAATGCAATAAATCAGAAGGTTGTTTTGCAGATCCTTAAGAAAATTGGTTACGAAGCTGATGTGGCTGCAAATGGCTTGGAAGTGCTTCAGGCTCTGGAACGCCAGCACTATGATGTGATTCTAATGGATATCCAGATGCCAGAGATGGATGGCCTGGAGGCAGCCAAAAAAATACACGCGCGCTGGCCTAACGGGCCGAAGATCATAGCCATCACGGCTTACGCTCTGGAGGGTGATAGGGAAAGATGCCTGAGCGCAGGGATGGATGATTATATAAGTAAGCCGGTGCAATTGGAGGAGTTACGAAGTGCACTCATCAAATTGGGACCGACCAATAAAATAGGCCAAGGCCTGCCTTAGACTTTTGTGACTTTCTCATCTGCACAAAATTCATCTTTTCTTATCGAACCAGTTATATAAGAATGGTGCTGCTGCTATTTATCAAGATACTCAAAAAAGGAGATGGGATTAGCTACGATTACACGCAGGGCAGCCAATCAACGCTGATGGCTCCGCAAGTGGAGTTGCCCCAGAGCTGGATGAACTTCTCAATGGAGAAGACACCAGTGAGGTCCTCGACGGATCTGCCATACTCAGCATGGCGCCCCTTGAGCTGGTTGTCAGCCTCCGGGTCCCTGGAGATCCAGCCGATGTGGGCGACGCCGATTACGTTGCTGTTGAGGTTAGCCTCAAGGACGCCCGTGCAGCAAGGGGTTCCGCCGACAGCTAAGAAATCCAAGGTTTCATACGACCTGGTCTTGACCTCGGTGGTCTTCTGCAGGTGCTCAGCGTGGGTATACATCTCCGTCAGGACAGCTCCTATCATGTAGTTCTGAACACAGAGCTTCTCAATCCACTTCTGGTCATAGGTGCCGGTTTGGTAAGAGACAGGCATGTATTCGAACTCGGCCTCCTTGGTGAAGTTGATGTAATCCTGTTCCGGGGTACCTATGGGATAGTAATGGTAACAACCTAAGTTGATTCCCTTTTCCGGATCGTAATACAGAGGATGGCCATCTTTCGCAAGCTCCTTTTCTGCTTCCAGTTCAGTCCTCTCTGTGATAACATTTCCTGAGCCGGACTCCTTCTCTACGAGTTTGACCCATCGAAACCCCACTGAGTGGAGATCATTGGCCCGGCCAGCCAACGGGCCTGATTCCAGAGCAATCTTTTTCGATCCCCTCGCGGCTGACAATGTAGTAATAATTTGTGCATGTGGCATATAAGCACAGCGGATCGGCCGTTCATCCCGTCCTCGAAGATGCCCTATGCCGGGCATGGAATCTCAAGTTGCCCGCGAGCAAAAGTTTATGACTGCTTCAAGTTGCCGATATATTCCGCGAAGCTCACACCCTCACCGCCAGCTGCAAGGGCCACGTCCTCCAATTGGCAAATGCCGTAGTCAATCCGCTCCAAACCTGAATCTGTAAATTTATAGTATTCCTCGACGACGGCGCTAAAGCTTATCCGGCTTCCTCTGCGTGGGTCGAGTTCGGCCATCTCCGACGTTACCTTTGTCCAAATGTGCTGCGCTACAACAATCTGAGAGCCGACATGCAATTCCACATCAAACATCATCATCATCATGAGGGCCAGGCCCATTCTCGGCGTATAGTGCAAATGGAACTTTGCCACAGTACCCGCGCTGCGATATCTCCCGCCTAAAAGAGGCATGAGCTGGCGTCTCATTGCAGATCCTCTCTTTTGCTGGGATTTCCAGCATTTTCCCGCCCGAGACTGTAAGTATTATCTAGACGATGCTCAATTACCCCGCGAGCCTTCAGCACCGCGAGCCTATGCCTAACCGCGCTGCTGGTCATATTAAGCTCAAACTCCAGGTCCTCGCGGGATGCCGGAGCACTGCGCAGATACTTCTGAATGGCCCTCAATTCCTGCTCATAGCTCTCAGAACGTATTTTCTGATTGGCTGGTTTCTTCGGTCTAGCCCCTGGCCTGAAAGCCGATGAGCTTGAGCTGCGTAAAGGCGCTCTGCTTCGGGTTTGGTCCATCAGGCTGCGGCGCTAGATCCGAAGTCATGACCGTGAGCAGATCGGCCAGCTTGATCCTGAGTACGGCGGCCATCTCAGACCGCCTCCGTGATAGGGGCCTCTTCGAACTCCAGGATTTCTTATCAATCGACCCCTCGATATCGGCCAAATGCCCCGCAGGACCAGGGCGGCGAGCTGGCCGTCCTGTGCCCCCTGTGGCTCTGCCCACGTGATCAGGGCATTGAACCTCTTAGATATGCTACCCATCTCAGACCACCGCCTGGAGGTCACAGGGCCGTTCATGCCGCCCGGCCACTTGCCTGCAGGCCTGATCTCATCGGCCAGCTTGAGAGTCCGCATCGGCTGAGGGAAGTATTTTCTTTGGTGCTTGCAAGCCTGGCCAGGGTGATATGTGGCCGAAGGGCAGCTGCAGGCCTTGTGCGCGACCACGTAATAGGCGTCCTCCTTGTTGCTCAGCACCAGGACCATTTCGCCTGAGAGCCGATAAAAGGGCGGCATCTCAGCAGGCTCCTGGCCATGGTGATGATATGCGATCAACTGCTTTACGGCTTCTATGCTTTGCGTTTTCGGGTCTTTACCTTCGAAGAGTGTTTTTCTTACCATATACACCTCTGATTACCTAGTATGATATATGGGTATAAGTAATCTTTGATAAGAAATAAAGTAAAAGATCAGATAAAGTATATATGATAGGAGAAGGTAGAATATTGAGCATGGCTGCCAAAATGGTGAAGTTATCAATTTCAGTAGATGGTGAAGTCGTCGCGTGGATTGATAAGCAAATTGAGAAGAGGGTTTACCGCAATCGATCTCACGCCTTTGATGTAGCTGGACACCTCTTGATGGATACCTCCAAATAATTACGAAGGCCAAGCCTGTGGATTTTGGGAAAAAGAGCGAAACCTTTGATCAAATCGTAATGCGCCTACTTGATGAAATTGAGACGTGTAGAAAAGCAACCAAATAAATGATCAATACAAAAAAACAATTCTTCATAAAATAAGATTCAATCATATTCATATCATTAAATGACAAATCCCTCTAAAAAACCAATATCGTGGAATGGACTTACTAAGTATTTTTATGCCCAAACCCGGACTCGAACCGGGGACATTCAGATCTTCAGTCTGACGCTCTCCCAACTGAGCTACTTGGGCAAGGTGGGCCCGACGCGATTCGAACGCATGACCTCCGCCATGTCAAGGCGACGTCATAACCAGCTAGACCACGGGCCCGCGAGCAGATTTCCTGTATTCTGCTCGAAGATAAAGCCTTCGGTCTGGCTGGCTTTGCGCGTAAAGTCTGTTCTGCAAATACAGTCTGATCTTGTAAATAAAGGTCGTGCATCTGTTTCACTGAAACCGTGATTCTTTGCCTTAACGTTAGAACTATGAGATTTCATCCATCAGATATTGGTTTTGAACCGAGCTTTCAGTTAATTAGGTGCACGACCGTAAAACTCAGTAGCTGGAATATTCAAGAGATGAGATTGAGGCAAAATGAACTCCTACAAAATCTAGGCGCGTATTTATATGTGATCAATCAAATTGCATTATGATGAATCCCGAAGAATTAGCCACTAACTTTATGAAGGCCCGCAAAGTCATTTCGGATCTATTTGACGTAACTTGGCTTGAATCAGGCACAGAAAATGAGCTTCAAAAACTATGGAAAAGGACGGATTGGATCGGCTCTAAGGCAGATTGGATTGCC
>Ga0116202_10003000_pt1 | contig 10116 bp, 3 predicted proteins | sample LakKivw325mmetaG_FD_94479 | JGI IMG/M metagenome (GOLD analysis project Ga0116202, IMG submission 94479) | Anoxic lake water microbial communities from Lake Kivu, Rwanda to study Microbial Dark Matter (Phase II) - Lake Kivu water 325m metaG | ecosystem: Environmental > Aquatic > Freshwater >... | reverse complement strand
TGGATGTGGGTGTGCCGGTCAAGGTGTGGATGGGAGTGGCCGTCGGCGTTGCGGTCAACGTAACGCGCAGGCGGTACGGATTCATGGCACTGTAAGCGCCCCCGTAGCCGACGACGCGCGCGCGGTACTCCCCTTCCTGCTCGGCCAGGTAGACGACGCGCTCCGCGGCGGTAGAACTCGCCCTGGACTGCCCCACCAGCCAGCCCCCCGGGTTGTACAGGTAGAGATCATAGTCCGCGGGCAGCTCACCGTACAGTCCATACAGGTCCAGGGTCACTTCCTGCCCTATGGAGACATAGAACTTGAACCAGTCCTGGTCATCGCTGGGGCAGATGTAGGCCGTGTGCTCCACCTCGGGCTCGATCAGTGCGGCGGTCTCGAAGCTGGCGTTCTCCTCGTACGAATCTGGGGGGCAGCTCACTTGCGTGAGCGTGGGCGTGGGCGTGAGCGTGGGAGGCTGCGTGGGCGTGCGCGTCGCCGTCTGAGTGGGCGTGGCCGTGCGAGTGCGTGTGGAGGTAGCCGTAGGCGCGGCGCCGAGGGTGACGCGCAGCCGGTAGGGGTTCATGGCGCTGTATGCGTCCCCGTAACCGTACACCCGCACGCGGTAATCACCCTGCTGCGCCGCCACGTGCACGATGTGCTCCGCCGCGTTCCCGCTGGCCGTCGACTGCGCTGCAAGCAACTGCCCCGGATCGAACAGGTGCAGGTCATAGTCCGCGGGCAGGTCCCCGTACAGGCCATACAGGTCCACCCTGATCTCCTGCCCGGCAGACACAGAAAACTTGAACCAGTCCTCGTCCCCAGAGGGGCAGATGTAGGCCGTGTGCTCGGTACCCACCGCAATGCTGCGCGCCTGGGCAAAGCTGCCGTTCGGCTCGTAGCTGTCCGTGGGGCATTGGGGCGTGGGTTGCTCACATACCTCCAGCACCACCTGGTCGATGTAGAAGCTCGTGAAGCGGCTGGCGTCGGTCGTGCCTTGGAAGGCGATCTGCACCGTCTGCCCCAGAAAGTCCGGCAGCGCAAAGGTGGATTTCTGCCAGGTGCCGGCCGGAGACGTGTTCGCCAGAGACTCCAGCGTGGCCAGCACGCCTCCACTGGCATTGCGCACGTGCACGTAGAGGTAGTCGTAGGGGTTGAGTCCCGTCTCCTGAGTGTAGACGTACCACCAGTAGCTGAGCGTGGCCGACTCTGCGCCTGCGGGCAGCGCCACAGTCTGGTAGAAGGCGTCGCTGCGGTTGTCGGCGCCGCCCAGCACCCCGCTGTAGGAGTCATCGTGGCCCAGGTAGTTGGCAACCCACGGACTGCCGGTCGTCGACCACTGCGCCAGGGTGCCCGTGGCAAAGCTGCCGTTCTCGATCTCATTCGTGCACCCAGCAGCGGCAGACACCTCGCTGAGGGAAACAGGCAGGGGTGCGGTGAACAACAGACAGGCAAGCACGACGACAGTCAAGAAGGTAGTGCGGATCTTCATGCTTCGTCCTCCCATCTGGATGTTCAAGAACAGGTAACCGGTATGACGACTCGGGAGGAACCCGGTGTGATTGACCGAGAAAGGGGTGTCCCCCGTATGTCTCCCCTGTGCCGCGCAGGCCCGCGCCAGGCTGGCCTGGGCTCCCGCAGCTCGGCGATGTCGCAATGCTATTTCAGCACGATCGGTAGATAGATGCGGCTGCCCACAAACACACGAATCTTGCGCTCGGCGACGTTGGCGTCACTGTCCTGAGCCTTGAATGCCAGCTCGTGCCAGCCCGGATCAAAAGGCGGGGCGATGGCCTCCTCGCCCGTCCCCAGCGGTCCATGCTGGTCCGACGTCCAGGTCAAGGCATCACCCGACAGCGGCCCATCCTCGCGGTCGAACGCCGTTCCGCGCAACACGATGATGTCCGAAGGGTCGAACGCCTGCCCATCTGTGGGCGCGATGATGTAGGCCTCGGGCGGCTTCTTGGGCACCGAGAACACGCCGTCGCTCTCATCCGCCGTGGTGTTCAGCCCGTCGCTGGCCAGGACGCGCACCTTTGCGGCCGTGCTGCCGGCGAGGTCCGCGGCGTCCATGGTGTAGCGCTTCTCCGTCAGGTCAATCGCTGCTGCCGTCCAGCTCTGGCCGCCATCGATGCTGTACTGCAGGGTGTAGAGCAGGGCATTGCCATCGGCATCGGAGCCGCTCCAGCGCACCTCAAACGGGCCGCTGAGCTGTTCGCCCCCATTCGGATACTCTACGCGCACCACCGGAAGCCGGGCGCTGCGCTCGCGGCGGTCCAGCTCCTGGCCTTGGTAGCGCAGCAGCACGCGCTGCGTTTCTGCTGGATAAGGTAGCAGCTCCAACCAGAGAGAAGCCGGTTGTGCGGTGCCGGAGAACTCGAGGGTCGTGGGCTCAAAGTGTCGCGCGAAGAGCGGCGTGCCGGCGGCATCCTGCAGCTCGATGGCGTAAGGTCCGCTTCCCGCGCCATCATCCGTACCGCGAGGGCGCAGGTCCACGTACGCTTCTCCCAGTTGGCCCCCGCCCGTTTCTCGATCCAGCGCCATGCGCAAGAACAGGTAATTCTGCAGATCGGTGCTGGCGGCGTCGGCCGCTGCTGCGGTCCGGCGCGGACCGATGGCATTGTAGAGACCCTGGTAGGTGTAGGGGCTGGTCCATACTTTCGAGCAGTGGCTCATAAAGTCCATGGTCAGGTACGGGTCGTAGAGTTGCATGCTCGCCGGATCGAGGCCGAACTCCACGATCCTGCCCTGGCTGTCCGGATAGGAAGGGTCCAGCAGATCATAGACCCCACAAGGAGCATGGTAGCGGCCCAGCGCGTGCCCGAGCTCGTGCGCCATGACCGCAGCGGGGAAGCCCGCCGCAGCGCCCTGATTAATGCGAGAGATTCCCAGCGTGGTGCCCCTCCTGAACTCGTTCATGATGGGAACCAAGCCGTAGGTCAGGGTCCGGCCGCTGGGGCTGGTGCTCATGATGTGCTTGGCGTAGATCTGCTGCAACAGGCTTTCCCATCCAGCGCGGGTCCTGAGGTCCCCAACGAACTCGAACAGATCGCCGGTGGTTGGCACTTGGAGGCTCAGGCTGGCGACGGGAAAGACGCTCTGGGTGAAGGCGATGCTACCAGGGATGGCCTCCCTCGGCGGTTCCGTCAGCGTCAGGTACGGAGGCAACCCGGGCGCCTCCTGAATGTGGTAACGCACGCGCAGGAGCTGCAGGTTCAGATGCTGCCTGGTAGTAAAGTTGACCGTGAGGGAGGCTTTGTTGTTGGTGTAGTTGACCTCCCTAACGCCGCGGTCATAGTTGACCTCGGCCTCCAGGAACAAAGACCCTGGCGCGGTATAGCCCCCCGGCAGCACGAAATTGGCCGAGCGGTAGATCTGGCTGCGCAGGTAGTAACCCTCAACCGCGCCAAACAGGGGGTTGGTGGGGCACAGATAGGTTGACCCAGACGGATCCCCGCCCACCACGCGCAAGCGGACCTTGACCCACTGCGTGCCAAGGGTGTTGGTGATGTACACGCGCACGGCCGTGGTCTTGCCGGCGATCAGTGGCACGTCGTTGGCCGGATAGCGCTGCGTCGCCTGCGTGACCTCCATGCCCTCGAGCCCCAGGTCTACATCGGACTCGCGTAGCTGCACGCTGAGGTCGTAGCTGGAATTCGTGACGCCGTCGTTCACCGCTTCGACCATCAGGTAGACGTGTCCCACAGTATCGAGATTCAAGTACTCGATGCGGTTCGGTCCCGAGACAGGGTCCGTGCACTGTACGGGTGTCCGCTCATCGCCCCGGTACAGACACATGCGCAGCGCACCCTGGCTGGGATGGTGCGTAAGCTCGGCTACCAGGATCTCTCCGTAGGCCATGTCCTCGAAAAACCAGTCCTGGTCCATCGGAGGACAAATGCTAAGCCCCTGTTGCGTCCACAGCGGTTGTCTGTTGATGTTGGTGGGATCGTCGCGTTCGTTGTTTGGCTCCAGCCGGTCGCGCGGGCAGTTGTATACCGCGCCAGAGATGTGGTAGGGCTTTGTGGTCGAGTACGCCCCAGAAAAGGGCCTGACGCGCACATACCAGGTACCGGCGATATTTGCGACATAGTCCAGAGTCACAAGGTCCGGCACAGGTTGAACAAAGCTCTCGAGCACCAGTCTGCACTGCGGATCGTACAGCACCAGCCAGTACTCCAGCTCTGGTGGACGGATGAGCGAGATCGAGATAGTCTGGCTCACGCCCACGGACGGGATGCGCCAAAAGTCGACGTCGGACGGCGAGCAAATGTAACTATCGGAGCCAGCCCTGGTGAGGTCAAAGCCGGGCCACCCCGGCCCGCAGTTGTCGTTGGGCTCGTAGCGATCGGGGCAGCCCGGGTACGGCGGCGTGGGCGTCCGGGTAGGCGTGCCTGTGGCTGTCGGCACTTGCACCGGCGTGAGCGTTGCCGTGGGCAGCGCGCCCAGCGTCACCCGCAGGTGGTACGCCTGCACGCTCCATTGCCCAGCCTGGCTGCCCTCCACTCGCGCGTACCAGTGCCCCGTACGGTCCGCCGTCATGCTCAGCTCGCGCGGCACCGGCATCAGGCTGTAGCTGCCCAGGCGCTTGGCTCGGTTCGGGTCGTACAACTCCAGATTGTACGACGCCGGCACATTGTCCAGCCGCACCGTGATCCCCTGCCCGCTCACCACCCAGAACTTGAAGATATCCACGTCCCCCTCGGGGCAGATGTACGCCGCGTGCGTCACCCCAGACTCGATCTGCGCCGCCGCCTCAAAGCTCCCGTTCTCCTCGTAGGGGTCTGTCGGCCAGCTCACCTCGGTCGCCGTGGGTGTGGGCGTTTGCGTCGCCGTGCGCGTCCCGGTGGCCGTGGCGGTCGCCGTCCGCGAAGCTGTCGCCGTGGGCGAGGCCGTCGGCGTGGACGTGCGCGTCGGCGTGCGCGTCCCAGTCGGCACCGCCGTGGCCGTGCGTGTGCGCGTCGCCGTCGCCGTCGGCGCCAAGCCCAGCCTCACCCGCAGCCGGTAAGCATTCATGCCGCTGTACGCGCCCCCGTACCCGTGCACCCGCACGCGGTACTCACCACCCTGTTGAGCCACGTGCACGATGCGCTCCGCCGCCGTCCCGCTCGCAGACGACTGCGCCACCACCAACTGCCCCGGATCGAACATGTACAGGTCATAGTCCGCGGGCAGATCCCCGTACAGACCGTACAAGTCCACCGTGATTTCTTGCCCCGCCACCACCGCGAACTTGAACCAGTCCTCGTCACCGCTGGGACAGATGTACGCCGTGTGCTCCACCCCAACCGCGATGCCGCGCGCCTCGGCAAAGCTCGGGTTGGGCTCGTACTCGTCCACGGGGCACTGCAGCATGCGCACGTCCCCCAAGCCCTCGTAGCTGGATGGCGCGCGGATGGATGCCGCGTTCAACGGGGCGGGCAGAGACACTGCGATCAAGAGGAAAGCACACAGGGCAAGCAGAAGGGGCGTGGCACCATTTCTCATGCTTCGTCCTCCCGACTGGATCTTGTACCAGAAGCAGCCAGTACGATCACTCAGGACGGACCCGGCACAATCGCCGGGAAGGGACTGCGCGGTTGCCCATCGAACCTCCGGGACCGGCTGGGCCGGCCCAGAGCTCACCGATGCGAGTGCGATGCTGCGGCCACGCAGCGATCTCAAGTTTGCCACACATGATCCGCATGGAGCGCGACGGGCGGGGTCTGAGGCTGGGTGCCCGCACGCCATCTCGCTCGAACCCGCTTTCATCGTTGGGGAGCGTCCCGGAAGCGGGTTGGAGCTATTCTAGCATGACCCGCCTGCCTTGTCAATATGCAGCCGCGCAGGGTGAGCTCCGCAGCACGCTGTTCATAGCGTTTGTGGCGCGCCTGGCTTGTCGCCGGGCTTGTGCTGTGTTACAATCGCGGTCGAAAGCGGTCGGCGGCCTGATGTATGCCCCCTGGCCACAGCGACACCGCCTCAACCGACGCAGCACCGCGGGCTCCGGGGCAAGGAGATTGGAGAGATGATGGCGCATCCGATTCTCCGCGGGGACGCAAAGAACGCCGGGGCGACGCACGCCAGCCTGTGCGCCCGTCACATGCACCTCTCGCCGAGGCAGTGCGCATGTCTGGTGGCCTCGGCATGCCTGGCCCTGCTATGTGCGACTTCCTTGACCTCGGCGCTGAACACAACTCCCTCCCCGGTAGCGCCCAGGTTTTGCAGCAGCGCCATCGCCATCACGCCCGACGGCAAGACGCTGTTGGCAGTCAATCCCGACTCCAATTCCGTCACGCTGGTGGGCACGGCCAGCCGCAGCGTGCTGGCTGAACTGGTCGTGGGCGTGGACCCGCGCAGCGTGAGCGTGGCGCCGTCCGGCACCTGGGCCTGCGTGGCCAACCAGGGTTCTGACAGCGTCTCGGTAGTGGACGTGGCGGCGCGGACGGTGGTCGCCACGCTGGCGGTGGGATTCCGGCCGGTAGGCGTGGCTGTGTCGCCCGACGGGCGCTACGTGGCCGTGGCGGAGCTGGGTGACGACCAGGTGCGCTGGCTGCGCAGCAGCGATTGGCAGACGCTCTCGGTCGTGCCCGTGCTCGACCGCCCCTGCGGCCTGGCTTTCACCCCTGACGGCCGGCGCCTGCTGGTGACGCACCTGCTGAGCGGCGAGGTCAGCGTGCTGGAGGCGGAGGGGTTCAGGGTGTACTTGCCGGTCTTGGTGAAGTTGGGACTTCCCCTCACCCCCAACCCCTCTCCCTCGTCTCCGCCAGGCTCCGCGAGGCGAACGGCCCTGGACAAACGGGGAGAGGGGAGAGATCCTTCTCCCTCTCCCCCTCCTCTTGGGGAGCCTCGCACACAACAGCGAGATGCTGCGCAAAGGGCCGGGGTGAGGGGAAGTATCTCCACCTGGCCCAACGTCGCGCCTGCGCCGGCGGTGCTGGTCAACGCTTCGGGCACGCGCGCGTATCTGCCGCAGAGCATGGCCCACGGGCAGGGCTTGAACACCCAGTTCGACACGACGGTTTTCCCCAAGGTCTCGGTGCTCAACCTGCAAACGCACGCGCATCAGACTTCAGAGCACATCTCGCTGCCGGAGGCGGACACGCCGGTGGGATTGCCCTGGGACGTGGCCCTGGCGCGTGACGACGGCGAGCTGTGGGTGGTGAACTCGGCCAGCAACGACATATCGGTGCTGGACATCCGCACGCCGGCTTCGCCGCGGCGCACGGCGCACATCGCAGTGGGAGACAACCCGCGCGGCATTGTCATCTCTCCGGATGGCGGGACAGCCTATGTCAATAACACACTGGCCGGGACGGTGAGCGTGATTGACACGCAGGCCTACACCGTCACGGCGGTGATCCCCACCACGCGCATTCCCCTGCCGCCGGTGCTGCTCAACGGCAAGCGCCTGTTCTTCTCCAGTGCGCGGCCGGAGCTCTCTCAAGCGCGCTGGATCAGTTGCAACACCTGCCACGTCGAGGGTGAGCACGACGGGCGCACCTGGTTGCTGCAGTACACGGGCGAGGTACCCGCCGGCGTGCTGTCCGCCGTCTCGACGCCTTTGGTCGAGGCCGGCGTGCTGGCGATCATCACGCGCAACACCACCAGCCTGCTGGGCATGATCGAGACTTACCCCCTGCGTTGGTCCGGCGAGTGGGACGAGAGCGCCGACAGCGAGTTCAGCGTCCGCTTCGAGCAGTTCGGCAGTGGCCTAATCGCGGGGGAGATGCATCCCACGCTCGGCCTGCCCAACCAGGGCCGCTCCTACGACCTGGATTGCCTGGCGAGCTACATAGATTCGCTGGCTGTCAACGGACGCCCAAACGGACAAACGGAAAGCCTTCTGCGTGTCCGTTTGTTCGATTCAGAGTCCGTTGACAGAGGTCGCGCCCTGTTCAACTCCTCCCGCACGCAGTGCTCAGCCTGCCATCCCGCGCCGCTGTACACGGACCTGCGCAAGCACGACGTGGGTACGGCCAGCTCGTACGGCGAATGGTTCGGGCCGGGCATCGACACGCCCTCTTTGCGCTGCGTCTATGACAGCGCGCCCTACCTGCACGACGGCAGCGCGGCCACGCTGCTGGAGGTGCTCAGCAGCAAGAACCCTGCCGACCAACATGGCGTTACCTCGGGCCTGACCCCGCAGGAGCGGGACGACCTGGTGGCGTTCATGCAGGCGCTGCCCGAGCCGGACACCGCAGAGGGCTTTTGCTACGAGGTAGGGCCGTGCGTCATGGAGGGTACCCGCGGCGGAGGCAGCATTCGCATCGGCGTGCAGGGCCGCGATGTATGGATGGAACACGAAGACGCCTACTACAACTGCTGCGCGCAGGTGGTGGTGTTCCTGGAGGGCGCGCGGCCCGTGTTGAAATTTGTGGAGCTGGAGACCTACCCCGACACGGAGCCCTGCCGCTGCCTGTGCTACTATGACCTCACGGCGCGCGCCACCAATCTGCGACCGGGCGACTATCACGTGGAGGTATGGAACGGCGCGACGCAGAAGCTGCTGGCCGAGGCCGATGTGACGGTGCGCTAGAAGCGAGGCTTCTCGGGCATAGACATGAGTCATCCCGGATTTCATATGCAGGAAAGGGATGGGGGCGGGTAGCTCAGCCAAAGACGGCTCAGTGCAGAGCGTAGTCGGTAAAGCGGAGACGGGGTATCCCGGCTCCGCTTTCCGGTTCTGTGGCACCAGTACTGCAGTAACCAATGGCGCAGAGCTTCAAGCTGTGGTTGGAGCAGGGAGAGCAGGAAAGAGTAGAGTAGTGTGACCATGAGGAGCAGTTTGAGGCGGTTCTCCCAGCTCCAGAGGCGTGGGCTTTCCATGGCCAGTTCGCTCTTGCCAAAGCGATGGGCCGTCTCGACCTGCCAGCGACGGGCATAGGCGAGGATGATGCGCCAGGCATCTTCGTCGGAGTGAATGGGCTCATTGGTGAGGAGGTACCAAGGCGTACGGCCGTGGCCAGGGCGTGAAACGATGAGCCAGAGTGGGTCATTGTAGTCGGGGTGAAGTATAGGCATACGGACAAGGCCCGTCTTGCGCCAGCAGTGACGCCGCGCATCCCACAAGTCGCGGTGGCTGGAGGAGCGCTTGCCGCGAGTGATTTCCCAGGCCTTGCGGCTGCGGCCTTGATCGTCCCAGAGCTTGTACCCTTTGGGCCAGCGCAGCACGAAACGCGCTCGATAGCGTGATGCTTGTGCTAGCCAGTGGGCACCCGCAAATCCTCGATCCCAGATGTGCAGCACGCAGCGTCCCCATCTGGCCGCGCACTGCCGTAGCAGCTCAGTCTCCTCTGTGCGCCGATCACTGGCAAGCCTTCCGCGAGTGCTCCACCAGCGCATCGCCGCTACTACGGGGGCACCGTGAAAGCCCATCAGAAGCAAGGTCACCCAGTGCATACCCGGAACCATGATCGGCGGCCCGCCAGGTGGGTTGAAGTAGCCTGGTTTGATGCGCTTCAAGCGAGCAGCTTTGCTCGATCGCACACTGCTCAATCCCTCCAGCGCGCTGCTTTCCGCTTTCTCCAGTACACTCTCGTCCCAGGCAACGAGCACGTCCCTGCCTGCGTGACTCAGTTCCGCTAGGCGATACCCCGCTCCCTCCCACAGAAAGCGTTCAATCATGTGATGCGTCCATCTCGGCGAACGCAGCAGGTTGCTCAAGCGCTTGGTCCCCGCAGCCGCGTGCCCCGGCGAGCATACATATGCCCCTAACTCACTTAGCAGCAGACCCTGTGCCCGATTGCGCAATTCCATCAGCGCCTGCAAGCCCTTCACAAACGTCCGTACCAGACGCTTGTCAATCACCTCATCCAAAGCCACCAACAACGGTAGCACAAAGATCTCCAACCTATCCCCCACCGCCCATGCCACCCGTGCCGGCACTTGCTCACCAGACGAAATCCAGGCATAATCCTCCATGGAAAGACCTCCTTCGGTAGCTTCTTGTCTGCTACATTAAGCTTACCTCAGGAGGTCTTTCTTGTCACTCCCAAAATCCGGGATGACTCATGTCTCTTCGTCTGGGGTGCTCGCGTTGCCTCATGTAAGAATCTTACTTTGAGGGATTCGTTGCCTCATTCGTGAATCTTACTATGGCAGTGGACCAAAGCTCGTTCTGGAGTGACTCGATCGAGCGCAGCAAGGCTGCTGGGT
>Ga0116202_10002999_pt1 | contig 10119 bp, 11 predicted proteins | sample LakKivw325mmetaG_FD_94479 | JGI IMG/M metagenome (GOLD analysis project Ga0116202, IMG submission 94479) | Anoxic lake water microbial communities from Lake Kivu, Rwanda to study Microbial Dark Matter (Phase II) - Lake Kivu water 325m metaG | ecosystem: Environmental > Aquatic > Freshwater >... | reverse complement strand
TTGCCGTCGATAAGAAGGGTGAGGACTCCGTTGTGCTCTTTGATCTCAAAACTGTGCATTGTTCTATTACCTGCTTCTTCCGCCGCTGGCCGACGGTTATACCTGCAGTATACGACGCGCGTCTCTCAATCCCTCCTGTTCGTGTACATTTCAGTATGCCAGGCTTCGGGACAGGCGTCATCCTGCACAAACCACGTCACCCTGAACTCGTTTCAGGGCCCATCCCTTCTCCCCGTGGGTGCTGAATCAAGTTCAGCATGACGGGACACACGTCCGCGAAGCATAGGCGTGAAGGTTTCCGCACTGTATATGGCGAACCCCCAGAAGATAGAATAGTAAAGGTAAGACAATACGTGAACAATCGCCGATTCTTGTTTCTGATGGCCTGGTTCATGGAACTCGCTATGATTCAGGTTATGACTGCAGTGCCGTTTCTAGCGGTGCGGCTTGGCGCCAGTCGCATGATGCTCGGAATGATCGGCACAGTGTCCATGTTAGCGTCTCTGCCTTTCACGTTCACTTCCGGCCGCCTTTCGGAGATAATCGGCCGCAAGAGACTGATAGTCCCGGCCGCTGCGCTTGTTGCGGCTGCATCTTTCGCCTTGCTTTACGCCAGATCGCCTGTCGAAGTGATGATAGCATACTCCCTGGCCGCGGTGTTCTGTGCCTGCTACTTCCCGCCGCTTGAGGCCATGATCGGGGGAATATCCAGACCAGGCGAGTTGGCAGGGAACATGAGTCAGTTCAACTTGGGCTGGTGCATTGGAAGGCTGATCGGTGGCTTCCTGGTGCTATGGCTGATCGGAGTCGATCTCACGTACTGCTTCTACGCCGGTGCGGCTCTCGCCATCGTGCCTGCCTTCCTGGGGGCGATCTATAGAAGTGAGCACGCCATCCAGGAAGAACTTCCGGACGATCACCCGTCACGTGGGGCCCGGCACGTTGTGCTGCTTTCCATAACCAGGATTAGCAATTTCGTGGCCTTCTTCGCACTGACTGTCGCTTCAGTGCTGTTTGCCCGGTTTGGCAAGGACCTCGGTTGGAGCGAGCCGCGCACTGCCGCGGTGGTTGTGATGCTGTCGGTGGGGATGGGTGTCTTTATGATCGTCACCAGCGTATCGCCGTGGTGGAAAGGCAAGCTCTGGCCGATGATTGCGACGCAGTCTACGCTCGTAGTCTCTGCCGTATGTATCGTCTTTTCATCATCGCCGATACTAATGGGAGTGATGTTCTTCTTCCTTGGTGGCTGCGCCGCCGTAACCTACGCGGCCGCTCTCTACCAGAGCCTAACTTCCCGTCAGGACCTGGGAACCAACACCGGCATCCACGAAATGCTGATCGTACTCGGAGCTCTGTGCGGAAGTCTGCTTGGCGGGGCCGTGGCCCAGCTCTTCGAGTCAAACCGCGCGCCGTACGTGCTTATCGCAGTTCTGGCGACCTTAGGTGTGGTGGTGAGTTTGTGGCTATGGACGAGGAATGCGGCCCAAAGGCGCTGATACATTTCCTGGGTCATTTCGTGCAACGGGCGTTCCTGAAGCAAGTGCAGGATCACGGGATTCGCCCCTCTGGTGCTCGGAATGACATATCCCCCGACGCCAGGGGGGACAACTGCCCCAGCTACTTGAAGCTGTGGGCCAGCGATCCGATCAGCAGGTTCCATCCGTCGACAAGCACAAACAGCAGTATCTTGAACGGCAGGCTGATCATGATTGGCGGAAGCATCATCATACCCATCGACATCAGTATGACAGCCACAACCATGTCCACTATCAGGAACGGAATGAAGACCACAAAGCCGATGGTGAAGGCTGTCTTTAGCTCGCTAATCAGAAACGCGGGGATCAGCGTGGTCATCTCAAGGTCCGCTTTGCTTTGCGGTCTGGGCGAGTTCGACAGGTTTACGAACAGCGCGATGTCCTTCGGCCGCGTCTGCCTGAGCATGAAGTCCTTTAGTGGCACCGAGGCTGTTGCGGTCGCCTGTTCCATGGTGATCTCGTGCTTCAGATACGGCTGCAGCGCATTGGTGTTCACCTGCTGCCACACGGGCGCCATCGTGAAGAACGTCAGGAACAGTGCCAGGCCCATCAGCACGGAGTTCGGAGGAATCTGCGGCGATCCGATGGCGTTTCGCGTAAATGACAGCACGATGACGATTCGCGTGAATGATGTCAGCATCACGAGCAACGCCGGCGCGATCGACAGAATGGTGAGAATCAAGACTATCTGGAGGCTGTTGGAGACCTCCTGCGGCGATTTTGACGATGCGATTCCTATGTCGATCCGCGGGGTTGGGATGCCTGTCTGGGCATGCACACACACCGCGGTCAAGAACGCAATGACCACTGCGAGTGCGATAACGCCCAGTGCCTTCGTCCAAGCCGGGCGGTCTAGCACTAGTTGGCCCGCTCCGTCTGCGGCGGAGAAACGGATTTGCCCATAACTAACGGGCTTTGCCGCGTATCGTTCCAACTTCCCTCACCTTGTCCTGCAAATACTCGTTTGACTCACGGAGCAACTCCGCGACCGTTGCGGCCGTCTCGAGTTGTGCCTCCGCCGGTTTCCTTCCGCTGATAAACGCAGCCAGTTGGTTCTTGAACCCGGAGTCTGCGACGGGCGTCTGGTCTTGTTCCTCCTCGGGAAGCTCCGTGATCATGCTCACCTGACTGGGCGTGGAGCCTATAACAATCTTTCGCGAGCCGACCTCTACAACGTGCAGTGACCTGTTGGCTGCCAACATTGAGTTTTCCAGCACCCTTATGTGCTGGCCCGACTTTGCCACGGGTGACTTCAGATTCGTGAACTTCTTCAGCCCCAGGATCGTGAGATATACCAACACGATCACTATGGCCAGTTTGGCTATCATCCCGAGCGCTATTCTGTATGCAGGCACAGGTTTCTGCTGGGGAGTCTTCTGCTCCTTTGCCTCAAGAGACGCCAGAAAATCGGTCTCGGGCGCAGGCGGCGCAAGTTCCACAGCCTTGCCTGCCGCGGCTGTTTCGTTTGCCACAGGCGGATTGGAAAGGCGGTCCTGACCTTGATTCAGGGTGGGTGTCACCTCCGCGCTGCCGGCTATTCCAAGCAGCAAGGCCGCTCCAAGCGCAATCAGGGCTATGCTAAGCAGCCTTCGCATAGCCCGGCCTTTCGTTGCGGTTGACTATCTCGGCGATCCGGACGCCGAAGTTTTCGTCGATCACGACGACCTCTCCGCGAGCTATCGTCTTGTTGTTGACCACCACCTCCACCGGCTCGCCGGCGTGCTTGTCGAGTTCCACTACCGAGCCTGGGACCAGACCGAGGACGTCTTTCACCTTCATGGTCGTGTGACCAAGTTCGACTGCCACGTGCAGTTGGACATCGAGTATCAGCTCTACGCCGTTCCGCACTCCATGGCCTTGCTGGGAACTCATCGGTGCGAACTCTACCGGTCGAACCACCGCATCACTCTGCGCGGCGGCCGGCACGCCGGTTGCCGCTGCATCGGCTTCTGCGGCCCCGGTGTTCACTTCGGACGCGGCTGCCGTCATCGCATCTATCTCTTCTTGATTTAACAGTTCATCTGACATTCTGACTTACCTCTGCTGGTGCTTGGCTTACTGCATTGCGAATTCGTTAAAGAAGACATTCTTGACCTGTGTGCCTTTGTCCAGGCGATTGTTGATGCACAGAATAAGCGATTCCTTCAGCGTTTCCCGACCTCCGGGCCTGTTGAGCTGAGCGAGCGTCTTGCTGCTGAGCACCTCAATCACCGCATCGCGAATCGGCGCTGGCGCTTTGGCCTCTCCGCCGTGTCCGCCGCCGTGTCCCTCCGGAAGCTTGCCCGCTACCTCCAGCACAATATCAGTCTTGAGATATCGAACCTGCGGCGAGTCAGCCAACGTGACTACAAACTGGCCCAGATTCATCTCTGCTGTCTGCGTATGCCCCTTTTCGGTCTTTGCGCCTTTGGCCCGGCCGCCTGTGACTGTCACGACTGCGACACCGGCCACCACTACAACCGCCAGACCAATGATGATTAAGAGCTTGTTCTTGCCTGCTATACTATGAAGCATCTACTGTCCTTTCTTCTATACTAGCTTCAGAATGGCGACTTTCCCCGCTAGCGGGGAGGAACGCTTGCCGCTATTGCTTGCCGTTCTCATCAACCAACGAACTGCCCTGGCCCTGAACTTGATTCACGGTGGCCGGTTTGCCTATGGCAAATCTCGGCCCCCCCGGAAGCACTATCTCAACTCTACGGTTCCGAATCCGTCCGGCTGCCGTCGTGTTCGGAGCCAGCGGTCTGAAGCTCGCATACCCCGAAGCTGCCAGTCTTTGCGGCTCAATTCCTTTGTGAACCAGATACCGGATGACGTTTGTCGCCCTGGCAGTGGAGAGCTCCCAGTTGCTGCGGTAGTTTGCTCCCACCGGTGGTATGCTGCAGGTGTGTCCTTCAACAATCACCGGCCCCTCGAGTTTGTAGAGAGTCTCAGCAATCCTGTTCAGGATCGGGTACGCGTCCCCTTTGATCTTCGCGCTTCCTGGTTCGAAGAGCAGTTCATCACTGTTCATAGCAATTACTATGCCTCGCTGGTCCTGGTAGACTCGCATTTTCTGATTTTCTTTGCCGCCGGTGTTTTGGATGTACGAGACCAGTGGACGGATGGCCTTCCAGGCTGCGCTTTCATCCGGGACTGCGACTGAGGTGCGAATGCCTGTCTGCCCGTTGGGCAAGGGCTGGGAGTGCGGAGGTCTGCCCGTTGAGAGCACGCCTGGGCTGTGACCAGCCACATCTCCGCCGAAGCCGCTGCGGATTGACACAGCGGCTTCCTTGAACTTGGCCAGGTTCAGAATGGACATCGAGTACATCATGATAAAGAACGCCATCAGCAGCGTTATCATATCCGCGTATGTCAGCAGCCAGCGATCTGTATTCTCTCTTGAGTCGTCCCCTAAGTTTTGCCTCATGCGGCCAACGAGTCCTCTCTGCGTTGTGCGGCGACTGCTGCTGCCGGTCGCACACTCGGGGGAAGATAGGCCAGCATCCTCGATTCCACAGACCGGGGGTTCTCGCCCGCCTGTATGGCAAGGATGCCCTCGATTACCATTTCATAGGTCAGAACCTCGTGGACCGTTCTTGACCGCATCTTGGCCGCTATTGGCAGATACAACAAGTTTGCCAGCGCGACTCCGTAGAATGTGGCCATGAAAGCCGCGGCTATAGCATGGCCCATTTTGGAGGGTTCGTCTAGCTTGGTGAGCATGTTTATCAGTCCCAGCACAGTGCCGATGATCCCCAGGGTAGGGGAGAATCCACCCATACTGGTGAATATCGCCTCACCAGCCTTGTGACGCTCGCGCATCGTGGCGACTTCGGTTTCCAGAACCTCTCGAACCGTCATCGACTGCGTCCCGTCCACTACGAGTTCCAGACCCTTGCGAATGAACTGGTTCTCGACCCTGGAGACGGCCTTCTCGAGACCCAGCACGCCGTGTCTTCTCGCAATTCGCGCGTACTTGGTCATTGCAGCAATAACCTCCACGGCGTCAAGGGTGTCTGAAGTGAGTGCTGAACGCAACGCCGCCGGAAGACTCGCAACTGTGCGAAGACTGGTGCCCACAAGGGCGGCGCCCCAGGTGCCGAACACAACCAACACCAATGCAGGAACGTTCAAGAGCCCGGCGGCGTCTCCGCCTTCAAGAGTGAGGCAGACGGCAAGCGCGCCCCAGGCCAGCATCAGGCCTATTACAGTTGCCAGATCAATCCGTCGGCTTCTCATTATCGCTATGCCCTCGATTTTGCTCGAGCCGTTCGTCTTCCCAGTATGCGGTGGCTCTTTGTTACTATCCTGCGGTAGTTGACTACCTTGCTGATGACGTCCTCCACGGATTCCTTCACCATGACCTTCTTGCCGGTGGTAAGCGAAATCAGGGTGTCCGGCGTGCGTTCCACTGACTCGATCAAGTCGGCGTTCACTATCACGTCCGAGTCATTGAACATCGTTAGTTTGATCATTCGAAAGCCTCTTGCCAAGGGCGCGCCGACCGACGAGTCGGCGCCCCCACTGCAATGTCAGTTGTCAACTATCAACGGCAACTACCGTTTCAGATTGACCAGGTCATTGAGTATCTCGTCCGATGTGCTGATGATCTTGGAATTGGCCTGGAAGCCTCGCTGAGAGACGATCATCTGCGAGAACTCATTGGCAAGGTCGACGTTCGACGCCTCCAAGAAACCCGAGGAGATCATGCCAAGCGATCCTTCGCCCGGTACACCCATCCTCGGTGTGCCCGAGTTGGCGCTTTCGATCATCAGGTTGGTCCCCGTCTTCATCAGACCGGCAGGGTTGTTGAACGCGGACAGCGCCAGTTGGCCGAGGTTTCTCGTGGAGCCGTTGGTAAACGTGCCTACGACCCGGCCGCCGCGGTCGATGTTGAACGACTCAAGTGTCCCCAGCGGCAGACCGTCCTGATATGTCATGTCAGCAGTGTTGGCTCCGTTGAGCTGAGTCATCTTCTCCAGCTTGATCTCGAAGTCCAGCGGAGAAGTCGCTCCGGTCGGAGTTGCGAACGTCAAGGAGAACGGCACACCGGCGGTCGTCGAAGCGCCCAGAGGGTCAAAAGCCAGCGTTCCGGCCGTCACCGACGCAGCGGGCGGCACCGGTGTGGGCGTACCCGGTGTCAGCGGAGTCGTGGGGTCCACGTCGGGGCAGATGACTTCGTAGTTCCACTCTCCCGGAGTGGTCGTCTTCGTAAACCTGACATTGACCTGGTGAGTGATGCCGAGTGAATCGTACACGTCGAACTTCATATCGTAGAAAGCGCCGTCTTCGGAGGTGGCGTCCAGATTGCCGCCGATGTCGACCCCTGTTGTCTGCTTGGCGATGGACAGCTCGCCGATTGGGATGCGCACCCCGGACGAAGGGCTAATTGGCGTCGAGGTGTCCGTTATGCCGGTCACCGGGTCGGGTGTCCATCCTGCCACCTTCATGCCGTTGGACGACGCTACCAGATAGTTCTTGGCATCCAGCGCGAACGAACCGTCCCGCGTGTAGTAGTTCCGTTTTCCGTTGCCAAGCACAAAGAATCCGTTGCCCTCAACGGCCGCGTCAGTTCTCCGACCTGTCGAGGTCATTGCACCTTGGGTCTGGTCGGTGTCGATGGTTCCCAGCAGCACGCCAAGCCCGATCTGAGATGGATTTGTGCCGCCCACGGATTCTGTGGGTACGCTGCCGCCGGACAGGGTCTGGCTGAGCATTTCCTTGAACGTCGCCCTGCCTGACTTGTAGCCTGTGGTGTTCACATTGGCAATGTTATTGCCGATCACATCGAGGCTCGACTTGAATGCCTTCATGCCTGAGATGCCGCTGTACATTGCTTGAATCAATTTCCTTACCTCCCGATTGCTTTAGGACAGATCGTCTTCGAAGTTATCAATAGACTGCAGTTACATACGCCGGATCGATTTGCACCACCCTGGGTGCGGTTTCGCCGGAAGAGCCAGGCAGGGCTACCCTGAGCAGGGGTGCGCCGCCTTCGAATACTACGCTCGTGACTTCGCCATACATCGGCATATCGAAGTCGACGGACGCAAAGTCAACTTGCCTGCCAATCAGGGCTACAGCTTGCGCGGCAGCCTGGGATTGACCGGCTTTCTCGTTGGCCGTGTTCAGCTTCTGCATTTGCTCCAGTGAGCTGAACGTGGCAAGCTGGGCGATGAAGTCCTTGTCCTCAATCGGATTCATCGGGTCCTGGTTACGCAGTTGCGCGATCAACAGTTTCAGGAAAGCATCTTTGTCGAGCTCCCTAACCTGTCTAGTGATACTAGCATCGCCTGTGGTTCCGATACGGGTTACTACGCCGGTATCCATCTAGTTTATGTCCTCCTCCTCTTGCAGTAGGGGAGCACTTCGAAGTGCTCCCTTACGCGGAGCGCGTATTTCCGCAATTCTAGGCAAGCCAGCTATAGCCGGTCGCCTGGTCTGTCACTGATTCCATTGCCGCCATGTCCGCGAAGAGTTCCTTCGGTTCGCTGCTTCGGTATTCTGCTCCGCCAGCTTGTCCGGAACTCGCGCCGCTGTGAGCCGGATTGCCGAACCCGGTACTATGTTCAAACGAAAACATCGTCGGATTACTGGCCACCGACACCGACTCCACTTTCAGACCGGCGGTCGAAAGCGCGTCCATCAAGGCCGGCAGCGACGCCTGGATCAGGTTGCGGACGTTGTCGGTTGAAGTCATTATCTGGCCGGTAAGTCCGGAACCGCTCTGAATCAACTGCACGCGCAGTGAACCTAGTTCCGGCGGGGTAAGCCTGACCACCAACTCGCTGCGTTCCGGAAACCTGCTGAGCCGGACTTCGCGCACCATCTGGTCGATTATTCGCTGCTGGAGCTCGTGGTCGAATCTGGGTCTGGCCTCGGTGTGCCCCGCGCCATCAGTCTGGCTTGCTGGCGCGACCGGCGCCCGGGGCTCGGCGTTGAGAACGGTCTGCCTCTCATCAACCGATGTCCGCGCGGTCGGCGGTTCCTGAGCGTCGCTTGTTCTGAGCGGGGTCGAAGGGAAAAGCAGACTTTGGGCCGATGCCGCGGGGCTCTTCTCTGTGTGTTCGCTGCTGAATCCTGTTCCTGGCACAGGGGCGAAATTCGGCTCCGGATTGGAGTCGAACGGGGCTCTGGCGTTGCCGCGCCCAAATCCGGCTTGTCCGCCCGCGGTTATAGTCTGCGCATCTCCGACAGCGGTTGCCCGAATTTGGACTGCCGCACCGGTGCCCGCTGGCTCTTCCGATTCGGCGAACGATGGCTGGTTTGCCTTAGCGCGCGGCCCCGAGTGCATCTCTCTGACCATGCCCTGGCTTGGCAACACGGATTCTTCGACCAGCACACCTCCCCCTAACCCCGTCCGAAACGGAGGGGGGAGGGGGAGGTGTTCCACCGCAGGGACATCTATGGTCTCCTGCGGGGCCTGGGTCCAAATCTGTGGTGATTCCGCCGGTACGGTGGATTCTCCGCGTCCAAGCCCGGTGCTTGTCCTGAGCGAAGCCTCTTGTCCTGAGCCAAACCGTAGCGAAGGATCGCTGACAGGAACCGCCGATGGGTCCCCCAGTTCCGGTGTGCCTGGTGCGGCGGTGATTGCGGCGTCATAATTGCCGTAAGGATGCTCGCGAACGCCTCTGACAACTGGGTGCGCGTCACAGCGACCGTGGTCTATATCTGAGTTGAAATTGACTGGTGGTGGCTGATCTTGTGCCGCTATTGGTGGTACGGTCAAGGATTGCGCACCAAGTGCAGCGGTCGTGTCGCAGTGCGCCGGAGCCTGGGTGTGGTCTGCAACTGGCGGCTCGGACGCCTCCAGTTCCTTTATCTGCTGATTATCACCTGCCTCCAAGACAATCCCCGCGAGAGCAGCGGCGAACGAACGTCCACCAGACCCATTACCGGTCTGTCCGAACGCCGATGCGGCGTCCGTTCCCAGTATGGAAGCGGGCACGTCTGAATTCCGCGGTGCGACCGAAACATCGATCAAGGTATCACCTCTAGGTCGGTTTGCGATGTTTCGAGAGTTCGACACGTTTCATGCCCAGGGACTCGATAAGTCCAAAACTCCGAAACATCAGATTGAGATGTCGCCCAGAAAGGCGTTTATTGGCTATCTTGAACGGATGGCGTTCCGATACCCAATTACCTTATCGACATAGGAGTGCGTTTCCCTAAATGGCGGAATTCCGTGGTGTTTTGCCACCGACCCGGGCCCGGCGTTGTAGGCGGCCAGAGCCAGCTTTTCATCGTCAAAGCGGTCGAGCTGCTGTTTGAGATACCGAACTCCCGCATCAATATTCTGCCCAGGATCGAATGGGTCGCTCACACCCAGTTGGGCTGCTGTGGATGGCATCAACTGCATCAACCCGCAGGCGCCGGCGGGAGAGGTCGCGCGCGCCGAGAACCCGCTCTCCGCTCTCACAACTGCTTTCACAAGTGCGGAGTCCACTCCGTACTTAGCGCACGCCTTCTCTATCAGGTCGTCATAGGCGGAGACCGTCTCCACGCTGCCTTTGACCCTGCTCGTTGGCGATAGCGTGCTTTGGGCAGGCATAACTGGCTGGAAAACCGGCACAGATGCGACTGGGTCCGCGCTCCAGTGTGC
>Ga0116202_10002998_pt1 | contig 10119 bp, 11 predicted proteins | sample LakKivw325mmetaG_FD_94479 | JGI IMG/M metagenome (GOLD analysis project Ga0116202, IMG submission 94479) | Anoxic lake water microbial communities from Lake Kivu, Rwanda to study Microbial Dark Matter (Phase II) - Lake Kivu water 325m metaG | ecosystem: Environmental > Aquatic > Freshwater >... | reverse complement strand
TTTCTATATTGGGTGTCTCGACCGAATTCTGGATTACTAACCAATCTATCTAATTCCTCTCTCAGGTTTTGTGCAGCATCGGGGCCACCTGGAATTATATCCCCTGCACGGTACATAATCCGCTGTCTTCCTGGTTGGTATATATCTCTTTGAAAATAGATGCTTCGATTAAGTTTCTTGATCATTCGTTGATATTCTGGATCTTTTGTAGGATCATAAACCAGAATTGGAAGGCTATATTGGATTTTCTTTTCCTGTTGTGATCTTTCTGGGGCCTGTTTTTGTTTTGCTTTTATGACATCCTTCTTAAGTGGCATGGTTGGTGGACTTTCTTCAACGGCCTTGGTTTGCACTTGGTCTCTGTATTTCTCTGGTATCGTTGTAGGGTCTTGCGTAAAATGGACAGTCCCTTTTTCGTCAACCCATTTGTAAATCTCTACTGCATGGCTCAACTGAAAAATTGGCAATGAGCCAAATAGAGTTATTAACAAAACAATCACCATCGTTTTCATCAATCCCACAGTCCTCTGATCCTCCTTCGGGTAGCAGTCTATCAAATTGGGAAGAAAAATCAACAAGAGTCTTTGGGGATTATGCACCCCCCCGATCCCCCTTAGATTGGCTTCTTACCATGCTTGTTCTTTCAGCCTGGAAGTTATACTTTTTTATACTTTTGTTAATCCCCCAAGTTTGATATTTGTTTAATGCTTCCTAATGTCGAAATCCAAATTTCGTTAAGAATCTTCCAGTTTCTTTAGAATATCCTTGGCTGCGTTAGATATTTGGTTCAGTGTGATTTCATCCAGATAGACAAAATCCAGCCGATGGCAAAAGTCTTCCCATCCTCTCCTCACCAAAGGGTTATAACTATACGGACTGTTTGTTTTTAATAAATAGAACAGCGTATAGTTTGGATTCAAGGAGAGCCCTGTAAGGCAGGCCCTCAGATATTGGTAGTCAGATGGGAAATTGGAATCTTGATCAGCTACCAACCTGACGCCCATTGCTAACATGGTTGGGAGAAAGACTTTAAATCCTTCTTCCATGAAGTATTTTTTAGCCTCTTTTTTATTCCTATAAAGTCGCTTTTGAAATATATCCTCACAGATTTCTCCCAGGTCACGATAAAGGGAATAGGTGAGCGGATCTTTGAACCCCCTCCATTCACTATAGAAACCTTTTGGACTTCGAGTGTCTGATTCCCAGAGGGAATCAAAATACCAGCTAAGAAGGTAATCAATACTGTCTCTGTGGATATAGACCCCCTTTTCACCTATTGAGACAAAGACCCTTGCCTGCCACCCCTTTTCATATTCAGAAAAGGGGACGATCTTTTTTCCCCCAAGGATTAAATAATCAAAGGCCACCTCTTCAGGGACTTCTGTCTTATGAATTCCTTTTCCAATCACCTGAGCCAGGAGATAGGAATTTCGGTTCTTTTCTTGCCAGACATCATATAAAAGCTTTTTTGAAATGAAAAAAGCCTGCGTCTCTTTTTTATCATGGTAATCAAAATAGCCCTCAGTCAAAGAACTTAATTGTTCTTTATATTTTTCCTTATAGAAACCTGCCTCCAGGATGTCCCTTTGAAAGAGTGAAGCTCTCACTTCGTAGTCAGCATAGTAATACTTCATAAGGCTATACACGAGCTTTTCAAAATGACTTGTATGGGTGATCAGTAAAGAGACACCGTAGAGAGCAATAAGACCCATAAAAAGGTGGGCATATCGTGAAGAAAACATTCGTTTTAGAAAATGGTAGAGTTTATCCCTCATGGCTTAATAATTTCTCAACATATTCTCTATATTTCGATTTTGGAAACTTCTCTAAGAATTTCTCATAAACATATTGAGCCAAGTCATCCCGTTTGAGTTGTTCTCTGTAAATCTTTCCCAGATTAAGATAAGCCTCCTCCATGTGGAGGTCTAAAGGCTGGTCGCTGTCAATCAATGTCTGCAACGTATGAGCAGAAAAGTCTGTTTTAAGATTTTTGTTTAACAGCATGCTCAACTTAGCTTGATACTTGGCTTCCAGAACCGTCAAATACTTTTTCCAATACTCGATGAATGCGTCCGTGGATTTTTCAGGCTCTCTTTCGAGAAGGAGCTTAATGGCTTTCTCATAGTGCTCCTTTCCCTCAAGGGAAGCCCTCCAGCGGGTTTTTGCTCTTGCCAGATTGAGATGGAGTTCTGGATTATCTGGGTCTGTTTCGAGTAGTTTCTCTGCTGCCTCGATGCCTATCCCATATCCTCCATACTGATTCAATGTGGTTTCAGCCACAAATTCCAATTTCTCCTTTCGTGCCTCGGTCTCATAATGAAGGTACTTACAGGCCCCAAACCCTGCTGCAAATCCTCCCACATGACTCCAGAAGGCCACGTTCTGGTAAATGCCCCGAATAGAATCGATTCCTCCCATAAAGTCTTTGATGAACCATAGGGTCAGGATGATGACAGCGGGTATCTGAATCCTTATGGGTAACCAGATGCTGATCAGAAGTTTGATTTTTGAATAGTAGCACCGATAAAGATAGACTCCCATGATCCCTGATATGGCCCCAGAAGCTCCTAAAACTGGAATAAAAACCCTTTCCCTCATAAAAAGCCCGACCATTGTGCCGTTAATTAATCCTGCAGCAATACCAGTTAAAAAATAGAGGAAGAGATAGGCTTTCCAGCCCAGCTTATCCTCCACGAAAATTCCGAAAACCCACAGGTAGATCGAATTGCCAAGAAGGTGCCAGAGACTTGCATGGAAAAACATGTAGGTGATCAACTGCCAGGGGTACTGTTCCCCAGGGACTGAAAAAAAGTAAGAACTAATCCAGAATCCGATGTCATAATAAGCCCCATGAAGAGAGATGAAAATAATCCAGTTAGCCAGAAGGAGGCCAATTGTGGCCCATGGAACATTCTTTAGCTTTAGGTTCGTTCCAACAGGAATCACTCGTTATGCCCCCAGAATAATTTGATTGTCGGGCTTCAGTAATTTCGTCAGTTCTTCGATTGCTCTTTGCGACTCCGAGATGAAGACGTGATTCGACTCCGATCCATCCGTTAGATGCACAATTTTTTTATATTCTCTCATGGCCAGCCAAAATTGCCCCACAATTTGATAAACCTTGGCCAGATTGAACCTTGGCTCACACTTTTGAGGGACCTTGTTGATAATTTCCTGATAGGCAAAAATAGCTTCATACCATTTTTCTTCCCTGACCAATCTTTTCGCTTTCTCCATATCATCCTGGTAGAATTGGCTTTCGTAGGATGCATCTGAATGGTTGAAGCCATAGATCAACGAGGTATAGATTGTTGAAATCAGATCAATGAACCATGGTAATGTGTAGCTTAAGATTGGAACGGCGATTAAACCGACTATAACTACCCAAATGGATGAAGTGAAAGGACTGATAAAACAGATGATAATTAGCAGAGCCATGCTGAAGACTATTAGATAATAAATTCGAATCTGACGATCATCATCATCCATGCAATAGGCCACCATCATCTCAAAAATAATATAATTGATTTTCCTCTGGTTCCTAAGTGTGCGGTCATATTGGCCATCTACCCCGCATTAATCCAATACAAAAAGAGCAACAATAGTGCCAATATATCGTTATGATTAGAAGTTGTTATAATCAATAGCCTTTATTGACATCATATTCTGGTGAAAAAGTCCTAAACGGTCAGTTCCTGCCACATTTGGGCACTACTATGACAAAATTGGGCTTTAATTGAGAGAAAAAGTCCTCCCTCAATTCCTCTTAAAGAGTCTCCTTCCTACTGAAGGGGGAACGCCTATTCGAGCAAAAAACCAATCAAATTTGTAGGATTCCTGGCAGCTCATATACGGTGATAGTTGGGTAGATTATTAGGTAGGATTATGTAGGAAGGGACATCAGTCACTATCAAGGTCAATCTTTTTTGTCTCTCCCCTGTCCCTGGCTGGCTTAATTACTAACTCAATCTCTCCCCCTTGAATGCCAGTCAGTTCGTGCCTATCTATAAAAAGACCCTTCATCCTACCAATCAATTCTACAGCCTTCAACCGTGTAGGCACATCGGGGGCTTTCCTCTCATCCATGAATTTGCCCTTCCAAGAAGCAAGGTAAAGCCGATCCGCCTCTAACCCCTCCTGGAGCTTTTTGGCCAAAACTTCATCGGTCAATCCGTGTAGGATTAGTGTTTCCTCCATCGAAAGGTTAAGACGTGTTAATATTTGATGCCCAATTACCTTTAGAGAATCGTTATCCTTTCCCTTACTTCCTGCATATTTGGCACATTCAGCGAGTGACTTTCCTTCAAGGTAGGCTTTCAAAAATCTTCTTTCTTTAACGCTGGGATTTTTCACTTGCTCACCTCCAACAGATAGAATGTATTTATCTGAGTGTTTCGTAAAACGTCTTATTCGTTACTCCTGTTTTACATTCCTCTTTACGATGGTCTCTATTCCCCAAGGTGCATCACTCTGGGAACATTTGTTCAACACCCGCATCAATCAATTCCCAGAGGAAGTCGGTAAGGGTTTCACCCCGTTCTTCAGCTACCTCCTTTGCCCACTGCTTAAAATCAGGGGGAACTCTGAATCCTATGATAATCATATTCTCTTCGCTCATTCTTTCCTCCTTCTTATCGCTTTTCCAAAACAATAAAATTGACACCCCTGTCTCCCTTGATATAATCGGATTCGGGAGAATCAAAATCATATCGAAAGGAGACAGGGATATGCAGTCTTTTTGGCCACAACAAAAATGCCCATTATGCGAAAACATTGCGAGATATCGAGGTATCGAGGAGCGTAAAAAATATTTTAAGTGCCCCGACTGCCATGATTTTGTTATTCCCCAAAATCGTGAAGAAACCATCTCCAAATTGAAGAAAGAAATCCGTGAAGACTTATCAAAAAAATCAGCAGCCTTAAAAAAGGAATTCGCCTTATTAATTTATTTCTTTGAATCTGTTGAAGGTACTTTGGAATTGAGGACTGAGATAACACCAAGGGACAGGTGGATTCCGTAGTTACGAAAAAAGAATCATCCAACATATATAATCCACTCAACTGTTCGCAAGGGCCTGAAACATAACCACCTCTGGATATAATGTCATCTACGATTTTTAGTAAAATAGGAACAATATCACATGGTTCTTTTTCTGGACCAAATGCGTGTATTTCTATAGCTATCACTTTATTGTATTCAGACATTTTTATATTCCCTCTGTTTGCCTAAATCGCCTACCTGTTTTTAAAATCAGTCATTACCGGAAATTTTGGCTCAATCCCCGGATGAAATTTTTTGGGGGAACCCCAATTTTGACCCATTTTCCATAGAGAAATTTTTGGGGGAAACCCCTTTTTAAGCCACTCCTCCAAGAGGAAAAATTTTGGCTCCACAAAGAGAGGATAGTGTGCGTCTGAATGGAGTTGACATACATATAAACCCCCTCATTGGAGTCCCGTCAGTGGATTTTGCACCTGGGATCACTCTTTCCCTGCGCAGTGGCGAAGATGGGAGGGTTTCCCGTTATTCCAAAGAAAAATTTACAGGATGGCATGTGCGGAGAAGGGTTGATTACTCTTCCTCTCTCCCGCACACACCTTTGCCCATTACTTTGCCCATGAGATTCAAATTGATGCCAATTCCCACCAATCAACACCAACCTTGACATTTCAAATCACGGAAGTTAAGTTACTGTAAGTCTTAAAAACATTCGCTTTTTGTTTCTATTGCCCTTATTTTAACTTTGGACTGAAAATCCTCGTGTCCGTGGTTCGATTCCGCGACCCGGCACTTCGCTTTTAATCAGGGCAACTTCGATTGCCCTATTTTTTCATCCGGGGAGGTAAGGAATGTTTATCTCGCTCATCCTAAAAGGTGGACCCATTATGATCCCTATCCTTCTGGGGTCAATCATCGCCCTGGCCATCATCCTTGAAAGATTCTGGACACTCTGGAGGATCCGGCTCAACATCCCTCAGTTTGCTCAGGAGATCTTTCTCTATCTTGAAAGGGGCCAGATCCAGAAGGCCCTGGAGCGATGCACAAAGGTCCGGCATCCGATTGCCGATGTCTTTAAATTGGGGATCCTCAATCGTACTGCCAGAAGAGAGGAAGTGGAGGCCATGATGGAAAGAGAGGGCGATGAACAGGTCCAATATCTTGAGCGTTACTTAGGTGCCCTCATCATCATTATCGGAGTGGAACCCATGCTCGGATTCCTTGGTACCATTGTCGGTCTCATCCAGGCCTTCATGACCTGGGAACAGTTAGGGCCCAATATTACCGTAAGTGTATTAGCCGCCGGAATCTACCAGGCCATGATCACCACCGCTTCCGGCCTTTCGATTGCTATTCCATCCTATATTCTCTATCACCTCATTATAGGAAAGATAAAGGGGCATGCACAGGAGATGACTTATTATGGCAATGAACTGGTCGATATACTGGCAAGGGTTAAAGAGGGAGGTGCCCGATGAAGATTAAGACACGGAGAAATTCCACCGTCACCTTGGAATCCATCGCCCTCACTGACATTATCCTCAATATCTTTATCTTTTTCTTCACGGCCTTCAGTTTAGTCTACACCTTTAACCCTATGAAGGAATCCCGAATTATAATCAAACTCCCTCAAGCCGATATCAAAACCCCGCCGGAACAGAAAGAGCCTATTATTGTAAACATTAATAGCCGGAACGAGGTCTTTCTGAGCAATAAACCAAAAAATATCAAGGAGTTAAAGATAGAGCTCGAGACCCTTATCGCCTTTAACAAAATGAGGCCTGTGATCGTTAGGGCCGACAAGGGTGTCCTTTTTGAACGGGTTGTGCAAGTCCTCGATGTTGCTAAGAATTCTGGAGTTGAACGCTTAGGGATCGCTGTTGAGGAAAAGTCCTCCATAAACCATCTTAATCCATAGAAATTTTCCTTCATAAGCCCTGATCTTTTCTCAATTAAATTTATAAAAACCGTGAGAAATGCCATGACTGTAAGGAAGTAATTCCTTCTTCAAACAATAATAATACTTTGAATTTCTGTTAGATGATTTAAAAACTTATGGTTTTACTTTTCTTTAAAAATGTAACTAATTGAAATTTAAAGACAATAATTTTGTAAAATTTTGAATTTTTTACTTGACAAATCTATATTTTGTGTTCTAATATATTATTGTTTCAACATATAGAAGTTCGTGAATCTCATTAGGAAAGGGGCATAATAGATGAGCTATCTTGTTTGTGATAAAAGAAAGGGAAGTCCAAAAATCCATGTTGAGGTATGCCGGAGGAAATGTAAGCTCCTCAATGAATGTAAAGTATACAAGGAATTTGTTGATCATCTGGAGAAAAAAGCCGCCTGAATGCCTCCTTACCTGCTTTTCCTGATTACTTCAGAAAGGAAAAGCAGGTCTTCATACCCCTCCTTTCTGAAAAGGGCCATTCTTTAATGAATGGCCCTTTTTTTATCCTATATCACCCTGCTCATACTGAAGGATACTTAAAAGACAGAGGCTGGCTGTTTCAGCTTTCAATATTCTCTCCCCCATGCTAACCGATATAAAACCCTTTTTTTGGGCCTCCTCAACCTCGTTCTGACTGAATCCGCCTTCTGGTCCAACTATGAAGAAAATCTCTTTTCTACCTCCCCACCCCTTTAAGACCTCTTTTAACCTCTTCTTCTCCTTTTCCCAGAGAATGAGGCGCAGGGACTCCGAAAAAGCCATGAGAAGCATCTCTGAAAAGTCCTGCAGGGGTAAGATCTCTGGGATCCTCCCCCTCCCGCATTGTTTTGAGGCCTCAATGGCAATCCTTTCCCAGCGATGGTACCGTTTCAATCTATTCGATTTCTCTAACAGGGGAACAGACCGTCTTGAAAAAAAAGGGATGATCTTCTTGACTCCCAATTCCGTAGCCTTCTGTATAAAATAATCCATCTTCTCACCCTTCAACAGACTTTGGGCCAGGGTGACCTCTAAGGGAGACTCCCTCTTTGATGGAGTAACACTTTGAACCTTAACGATCACGGTGTGCGGTCCCTCCTCAACAATGGTTCCCTTATACTCCCTTTCCGAGCCATCGAAGACCGCGATCTCATCTCCTGCCCTGAGTCGAAGGACTCTCCGAATATGTCTGACTTCCGTCCCCTCAATCTTCAATAGCTCATCATCGAAAACTGGGTGAGGAATATGGAATCTCGGCATCACTCTCTCCTAAAAGATGCTTATAGCTTTACGATAAATGGAGTTCACTTCTTTAGGAAGGTGAAACAGGCCCATTCATCTTCCTGTTCGGTCTCAATCCACCGGAGGAGCCCCTTCTCTGAGTAACGTTGAAGGATCTTTTCTTCCTCTTCTTTAAGGATCCCGGAGAGAATAAGAATTCCCTTTTTCTTCAAATGGTTCGCCAGAGAATTTCGCATTCGCCATAAATTCTTAAAATCGAGGTTGGCAACAATGATATCAAATTTTTTCCGGATATTCCCAATCCTTCCCTCTCTTATCCTGACCTTCTCTGATACACGATTCTGTTTGATATTCTTTCCTGCTATCTCTACAGCCACCGGATCCACATCCACACCCCAGACCTCTCTTGCACCCAACCGTGCAGCCGCAATCGCGAGGATACCTGACCCTGTTCCTACATCCAGGACGGATTGAGCCTCACTCTTGATCCTTTTTTCCAATGCCTCCATACAGAGCCGTGTCGTGGCGTGAGTCCCTGTGCCGAAGGCCATTCCGGGAGTGATCTCAATGAGGATCTCATCCTTTTTTAACCTGACTCTGGCCCAGGGTGGCTTTATCAAAAGCCTCCTTCCTACCCTCAGTGGTTTAAAAAACCTCTTCCAGTTTTCGCTCCAATCCTGATCGGGAATGGAGAAGGCCTCGATTGGAGTGTGGAAAATTTCAGGGCTAATACCCTCGAGAGATTTCAGATACCGATGGAGAGCATGGAGAATTTTTTTTTCTTTTCCATCCTGCAGGAAGTAAGTTTTAATCCTTTCCCATCTTAAATCTTCTTCAAACTCTTCAATTCCCGTTGCTCCTTGCTCAATGAGAAAATTTGAGATTCCCTCCACAAAATCCCTTGGAATTCTGAGGGTTACAACCAGCCATCGTTTCATATACCCTGTCACTCGACCCCTTGAATCCTAGACCCATAGAACCCTTTTAAATTATCAAAGATAAATTCTTTGATATTTCCATTAAAAGCCTCTGGCGATTCCATCATCACCATATGACCCGCATGGGGAAGGATTTCCATTCTTGAACCTTTGATTCGATCCCTGAGGAATTGAGAATACTTCACCGGTGTCAGCTCATCCTCATCTCCGCAGAGGATGAGCGAGGGGAGGTCAATCCTCTCCACTTCCTTCATCACGTCGAACCGGTCACAGGCTAAAAAATCGCCATAGAGGACTTCGGGCCGACAACGGAGCATATCGGAAATGCCCCGTTCGATAAACAGCGGTGGAGTCTTTCGAGAGTAGGATAACTGATTTATCTTTCGAACTGTCTCCTCAAAGTTATCCTTAATTCCATTCAGGATGAAAGGAAGAACCTTTAACCTCGCTCCTGTTCCTACTAATACGATTCCTTTAATCACTTCTGGATGAGTCAAGGCCATCGTCTGGACGATCGCGCCTCCCATGGAGTGGCCAATGAGAAAGACCTTTGAAAGACGGAGGGCCTTTAAGAACCCATAGACATGCTCAGCATATTTGCCGATCTCTTCTTCTCCCCGACCCAGGGACTCCCCATGGCCGGGAAGTTCGATGATGATGGGATTGAAATCCCTTTCAAAAAAACCCTTCTGGTAACTCCAGGTATACTGTCCTCCCCCTGCTCCATGGATGAAGAGGACAAACTCCCTCCCCTCCACGAATCCTTTTCTTCCTATCCAGTAGCCGAGTGGGTCTCCTCCGGTGCTGACCGTTGGCATGGTTCTCTCCTTTCAATCGATTCAAAATAGGACTGAATCGCCTCGAACAGCGTCTCCTTCCTCTTCAAATTTGACAACCCTGAATGAAAAGAGGCGCAGTTGGGAAGCCCCTTCGTATACCAGTAGAGGTGTTTACGGATCTGATGGACCGAATGCTCCTCTCCGTAAAAATTCTGGATAAGGGAG
>Ga0116202_10002996_pt1 | contig 10124 bp, 8 predicted proteins | sample LakKivw325mmetaG_FD_94479 | JGI IMG/M metagenome (GOLD analysis project Ga0116202, IMG submission 94479) | Anoxic lake water microbial communities from Lake Kivu, Rwanda to study Microbial Dark Matter (Phase II) - Lake Kivu water 325m metaG | ecosystem: Environmental > Aquatic > Freshwater >... | reverse complement strand
TCGAAAACGTGCTCGATACCCTGATCATGTCTCGACCCACACAGAAAGGAGCAGGCAGTCCGGTGACATTATCATTTGATAGAACCATCGCCGTCCAGTGACATTATCATTTGATTTTGCGCGACCCCTGCGATAAACGCGTCGGCACTACGACGCTAACCCCAAAGAGGGTCTTGTCTTACTATTGCGTCTACCCTACCTGACTTTAAAAAAGCCCTACCGTGGGGCTTGCCCCGATCTCGCTTGGAGGGAGAATCTGTATACGCATTGCACACGCAAGGCCGAATCACACGAACCCCATTTGTCAGGCTTCGTGGAATTCGGTTGTTTTCGTGAGCTTCGTGCACCATTTGAACACCCCTGGCAAACCCAGGGTACCCAACTTGACAGTTGGAGTACCTTCTGCTAGAATGGGCCATCATATCGTGGCGATACCGATGCACAGTTCGAATGCTATCATAGGTACAAGGAGGTGATGCCCATGGTAGATAGTTACAAGCCTAGGGGCATCACCAGAGGTGGTGCGCTCTAGCTCGCACCGCAAGCGTCGGTGATGCCCAAGCATGGAGGGCCTCTGCCCACGGCAGAGGCCCTCTGTGCTATATCTCCACGTGGAGGGGATATGGGCCGGATACTGATCAGGAACGCTGACGTTCTTACTCTTAACGCGGACAGCGACGTCCTGCGGCGCACAGACATTGCCATTGCTGATGGCAGAATACAGGCCATAGGGACTATTCCCCCCAACTTTGACGCAGACGAGATCATAGAGGCCAGTGACCATGTGGTTATGCCCGGCTTCTTCAATGCTCATACTCATGCGGCGATGACTTTTGAGCGAGGCTGGGCCGACGACTTGTCCTTCGACCGCTGGCTGAACGAGCGCATTTGGGTTGCTGAATCAGCTCTGACTCGTGAAGATGTGCGTTGGGGAGCATATCTGGCGGCTGCTGAAATGATCCGCTCTGGCACAGTTGGTTTTGCCGATCATTATTTCTATATGGATGAAGTAGCGCAGGTTGTAGAGGAAGCTGGGCTGCGTGCTACCCTGGCGTGGTGTGTATTCGGCATGGGGACAGAGGCAGAGATTGGCAGAGGGCTCGAAGAGAGCATCGAGTTTGTACAACGCTGGCAGGGAGCAGCCGCCGGCCGTATCAGGACGGTGTTGGGCCCACATTCTCCCTACGCCTGCCCACCGGACTTCCTGGTCTCAATTGCTGAAAAAGCGGCAGAGCTTAACGTGGGAATACACATCCATCTGTCGGAGTTTCGCGAGCAGTTGGAGAATTCGCTGGCCAGGTTCGGCGTCACTCCAGTCAGGTTCCTTGAACAGAGGGGGATTCTGGACCATCCGACGATTGCTGCACACTGTATTCACCTTACTCCTGAAGACGTGGACATTCTGAAGGCCAAAAGGGTGAATGTTGTGCAATGTCCAAACTGTCACATGAAGCTCGGTATGGGTGTGACACCTGTTCCTGAGCTACTGGCTAGGGGCGTGAACGTAGCTCTTGGAACTGATGGCCCGGCTTCGAACAATGACCTGGATATGCTGGAAGAAGCACGCCTGGCGACGCTCATGCAGAAGAACCATTATCAGGATCCCGTCATCTTGCCTGCTGGATTGACGCTGCGCCTGGCTACACAAAGCGGAGCCCAGGCCTTAGGCTTTCCAGAAAGTGGAGTCATCGCGGTCGGCCGGCCTGCGGACTTGATTATCTTTGATTTCCACAAGCCTCATCTTCGCCCACGGCACAACTTGCTATCGAACATTGTGTACTCGGCGAAATCCCCTGACATCAGCCACGTGATAGTTGACGGGCGGGTCCTACTGAGGAACGGCGAGTTGACCACCCTGGACGAAGAACGCATTATGTACGAGGCGGAGAGGCGAGCTTTTCACATGGTCAAACAAGATATGCATATTGTGCGTGCTTACGAGCTTGGTCAGAAGGGATAACGCTATTGGCCAGGTCTAAATAAAAAAGGATGCATGTCCAGAGGGCACCCATCCCTGGTTACCATTTACTTGGCTGGTACCAGGCAATCAGGGATGGTGAAGTAGAAGGTGCTGCCTTTCCCCACCGTGCTCTCCACCCAGATGCGCCCACCGTGCAGTTCAACGAGATTCTTGGCAATAGCCAGGCCAATGCCAATTCCCCCGTGCTCTCGAACCAGGGAGCTCTCCACCTGGTAAAATGGCTTGAATATCCATTCCCACTCTTCCTTAGGGATGCCAATGCCAGTGTCATGGATAGCAACGCGCACACCATTGTCACTAACTTGTGCCTCAATGGTGATTTCTCCACCCTTGGGGGTGAAGTTGATGGCATTGCTGATCAGGTTGTTCAGCACAACCTTGATCTTTGCACCATCAGCACAAATGCTGGAAAATTTGTCACCGATACGCGCAGTGATGGTCTGTCCCTTGCTGACAGCCAATGGGCCCAGTTGTTCCAAGGCTTCGGTAAGGAGTTGTGGCAAGGAAAGCTCGGTGCTTTTGAGTTCCACCTGACCTGCTTCCAAGAACTTGAGATTAGTCATATCATTCATGAGCAAACTCAACCGGTCTGCAGCTCGGGCAATAGCAGCCAGATAAGGCTTTTCTCCGCGAATCTCCTGCTCCAGCAGTGCCAAATAAGAAGCAATTTCTGCCAGCGGGGTCCGAAGTTCATGGGCAGCGATGTTGATAAACTCGCTCTTCAAGTGATCCAGGGTAGACAGCTTCTGGTAGGCATTGCGAATGCGCGTAAAAAGGCGTGCATTCTGAATTGCAATAGCGGCCTGGCTTGCTAGTACAGAGAGGAGCTCGACGTCACTAGGGGCGAAGGCCGTCCCTTTATGCCCCTTGCCCAGGCTCAGGACGCCGATCATTTCTCCTTGAACAATCAGCGGGAGCGCCACTGCCGTGGTGACCTGGGCATTGGCTGTCGCCAGTGCAAAGAAAGGCTCCTGGCCTGGCTCTGCTTGCCAGACGATGGCCTGTTCACTTTGTATGGTTTGCCGAGCAATGCTGTCACTGAGCTCATACTCGCGGCTTGGCGGCTTTGCGCCGCTGTTTGTAATTACCGCACCCACTTCCAAATCCCCACTGGCCTCGTTCTTTAGCGTCAGCACGCCCAAATCGGCAAGGGTTTCACGCACCGCTAGCTGCAAGACCTGCTGTAACAGCGCATCGAGATCAGTGACCGTCATAAAAGCCTGGCTCAGTTGAAAGAGAGGAATCAGAGCCTTCAAACGTGCATTTTCTCTTTCCAGCCTTTTCTTTTCTAGAGCTCTGGAGATTGCAGCACTGAGTTCATCCAGGGAGAAAGGCTTGAGGAGGAAATCATCCATGCCTAGCTTCAGGGCTTCGATGGTCGTTTCCACTGAACCGTATCCTGTAATTGCTACGCCGACAATATCTGGGCTATGCTGCTTTATTACCCGGTAGGCCTGGAGGCCACTTACCCCCGGCATCTTAATGTCCGTAAGCAGGAGGTCGAAATCTCGCCCTTTGACTATCTCAATGGCCTCAAAGCCATTGTGGGCGCCACAGACCTGATAGCCTTCTATAGAAAGTGCGCGGATGCACATGTCTAGCACATCTGCTTCATCATCGGCGATCAATATACGTTCGTCTGGCATAAGATACCCCTGTCTTGAGCTGGATAGTGTATCGAGTCCCAATGAGCGGCAGGAAAGATATTTCAGAAGATATTGTACCCCGGCCAGAGCCAGGATTCATTGTAATAGGCGTAAATTTGGCGTAAATCTTGCGTTAAAAGCGGCGTTGAACTGGCTACTCGCCTATGGTATAGCCATGACGTTGGACAGTGCGGATATAGCGAGGTAAGGAAGGATCAGGCTCAATCTTTTCACGGATGTTCTTAATGTGGACGCGCACGAGGTCGCTATTGCCAGTGCCGGCCGGATAACCCCACACGGCCTGCAGCAACTTGTCGGGTGAGAATACCTGACCGGCATGACTCATCAAGTATAATAGCAGATCGAATTCCACTGGTGTCAACAACACTGTTTTCTCTGGCATAGTGACAGTAAACTTGCGACAATCCAGGCGCAGCTCACCCACGGTTAACTCTTTGGGTTCAGATCCTTGCCATGTCAGTGATGCCCGCCGCAGCAGCGCTCGCACCCGCATCACCAACTCACGGATATCGAATGGTTTGGTCAAGTAATCGTCTGCACCAGCACCAAAGCCAATTGCTTTGTCCGTGATCTCTTGCTTGGCCGTTAGAAACAAGATAGGTATGCTGGAGAGGCCAGGGCTAGCGCGCAAACGTTGACACAGTTCGATGCCATTCATCCCAGGCATGATAATGTCTATGACCGCCAGGTCGGGCGTTTCCTGCCGTGCACGCAGCAAAGCGTCGTGACCGTTGTGAGCTACGAAGACCTGGTAGTCTTCCATGACCAAGGCCCGCTCTAAAGTTTTGGCTACTTCCCGGTCATCATCCACTACTAAAATGTGAGGCATTGCCAAACTCCTTTGGCTATCCTTTGTTGACTTCTAGCATATAGTGTTGGATCAATCTGAAACTCAGAACTATTATACTTGCTTCTGTGCTTTCCTCAAATCCGCCCAGCATGTCTCACATTTGGGGCGGCATGTACACATGGTATATAATTGCGTGTAAGCCTTTCTGGAATGAGCTGCATCAGTCATGCCATTTATGCGTCAGTGTAAACGCTAACCATACCGAGGAGGTTAAGTTCATGCCACGTTTAGTGCCCGAACCGTATCGTATCAAGGTTGTCGAACCCATCAGATTAACTACACGTGCTGAACGTGAGGCTATTCTCACTGCTGCTGGCTACAATATCTTCTTTGTCAAGAGCGAAGAGGTGTACATTGACCTTTTGACTGACAGTGGTACTTCGGCCATGAGCGACGCTCAATGGGCTGGTATGATGGTCGGCGATGAGGCTTACGCCTGCTGCCGTAACTATTACAATCTAAAGGGCACGATTTCTGACATCTTTGGTTTCCGCTACTTTGTACCTACCCACCAAGGGCGAGCGGCAGAAAAAGTGCTCTTTGCTGCGATGCTAAAGCCAGGGGACTACGTACCGAGCAACACCCATTTCGATACCACTCACGCTAATATTGAAGCAGTTGGCGGGCATGCAGTGAATTTGCCGATTGCAGAAACACTTGTGCCAACGAGCCGCCATCCGTTTAAGGGAAACATGGACGTAGAGCGTTTGAGACGCTTCATAGCGGATGTAGGTGCGCAGAGAATCCCTCTAGCTATGCTAACGATCACCAACAACTCAAGTGGTGGCCAACCAGTGTCACTGGCCAATGTACGCGCCGTTAAGGAAGTGCTAGCCCAATACGGCATCCCGCTGTTCATTGATGCTTGCCGATACGCTGAGAACGCTTACTTCATTAAGCAGCGGGAGGCAGGCTATGCGGACAAGACTACTCTTGAGATCGCTCGTGAGATGTTTTCCTACGCTGATGGTTGTACCATGAGCGCCAAGAAGGACGGGTTGGTCAATATCGGCGGCTTCCTGGCGATGAACGACGAGCGTCTCTACCAACGAGCAAGCCAACTGCTTGTCCTTTGGGAAGGGTTTATCACCTATGGTGGGCTGGCCGGCCGTGACCTTGAGGCTATGGCGCGAGGACTTTGGGAGGCCTTGGATGAGAAGTATCTACAGCACCGTATTGGTCAGGTGCATTACCTGGCGGAACGGCTGTTAGAACAAGATGTTCCCATTGTGGAGCCGCCTGGTGGCCACGCCGTTTATCTTGATGCACGCCGTTTTCTACCACACATTCCACAAGCGCAATTGCCCGGTCAAGCATTGGTCGCACATCTCTATCTGGAAGGAGGCATTCGCGCCGTGGAAATCGGTAGCGTGATGTTTGCCCACAAGGATAAGACAACAGGGGAGTGGAAGTATCCAGAGTTGGAATTAGTGCGCTTGGCTATTCCACGGCGGGTCTACACCCAGACCCACCTTGACTATGTGGCCGATGTCATCATTGAGCTTTACCGCAAGCGGGAGCAGGTTCGTGGCATGCGCTATACGTACGAGCCACCTTTCCTGCGACATTTCACGGCGCGGTTTGAGTTTGTTTGAAGGTCGGTCAACATATGCCCTTGTCAGGTCTTAAGGTTGGCGCCCGGTTGCAGCCTGCCGATCACTGGCCTCCCATTCGCTGTAGACACAGCCACAGTATCGTTGCTGATACATGCCGTGTTCTCGTGCTATGTGCCCTCTCTCACGCCACCCCTTTCGAAAGTTCTCGAAGTAAAATTCCAGGCCGTACTTGCTGGCGAGTTCTTCACCAATGCGACGGATGGCTGCCTGCTGCTGATAGGGACTAATCAGAAGGGTGGTAGTAAACGCATCGAAGCCGTGTTGATGAGCTACTCGTGCGGCGCGTTCCAACCTGAGGTGATAACAGATGGCACAGCGTTCACCAAAGACTTCGTGCCCGACCACGGCGCGAAAGTAGGCCGGCATCTCGTATTCTTTCCACCAAATCATAGGCAGTTCCACTTCTTCCGCATAGGCACGCACGCATTCGCGTCGCCGTTCATGTTCAGCAAAGGGATGGATATTGGGGTTGTACCAGAAGCCACTCACATTAAAGCCCTGCTCGCGCAAGCGCCTGATAGGGTAGGTACTGCATGGTCCACAGCATATGTGCAGCAACAGAGACTTGCCTTGGCCAACCTTCTTTTCAGAGCACACTTCAGGCTGTGGTTTGAGCTGCACAGCGTAGGGTAGTTGGATCGTAAAGGGGATCTTGCAAACGAGTGTGGCCTTGCCCTCGGCCAGCATCTTCTGTGCTTTCGCTGGGGAACATGGTGAAAGGCGTTGGCCCGTGGCATCCAGAACGATGACCTGATGGATTGAGCTTGTCGAGAGCTGAGACATGTTTTTAAAGCAGGGTTGGCTGCTTGGGCCCCTGCACATACGGCAAGCCGAGGTGCTCGTAGGCGCGCGGTGTGGCTACTCGCCCTCGGGGCGTACGTTCCAGGAAGCCCAGTTGCAACAGATAGGGCTCACAGACATCCATGATCGTGTCTGCTTCCTCACTGAGAGCTGCAGCGATGGTTTCCAGGCCCACAGGTCCACCGCCGAATTTCTCGATGATTGCGCGTAGGATCTTGCGGTCAATATCATCGAGACCCAGACCATCAACTTCCAAAAGGCCCAGTGCTTGCTGAGCTACTTCTTCAGTGATTGTACCTTCAGCTCGTACTTGCGCATAGTCCCGCACCCGTTTGAGCAAGCGGTTGGCAACGCGGGGGGTACCTCGTGCCCGTCGAGCAATGGCCTGCGTTCCTCCTGAATCTATGGCAATTTTCAGTATACTAGCAGACCGTTGGACAATGGCTTCCATAGCTGCCAGGTCGTAGAAGTCGAGACGGTACACCACGCCAAAGCGATCGCGCAGAGGCGAGGTCATCAAGGCAATGCGTGTCGTAGCGCCAATGATGGTGAAAGGCGGGAGCTTCAGGCGGATACTGCGCGCACTAGGCCCCTTGCCAATGACAATGTCCAAGGCAAAGTCCTCCATTGCTGGATACAGCACTTCTTCCACAGGGTGGCCTAGACGGTGTACTTCGTCAATAAATAGGATATCGCCTTTGTGCAGGTTGGTGAGAATAGCGGCCAGGTCTCCTGGACGCTCAATGGCGGGGCCAGAAGTGATTTTGATATTTACTTCCATCTCGTTGGCGATGACATGTGCTAGCGTCGTTTTGCCCAGTCCGGGCGGCCCGTAAAGCAAGACATGATCTAATGGCTCCCCTCTTCCTTTGGCTGCGGCAATGAAGATACTCAAGTTGTCTTTGATCCTGTCCTGTCCAATGTATTCGGACAATTGCCGGGGCCGCAGCCTGGAATCGAGGATAATTTCCTCTGCCTGTCGCTTGGGCGAGATAATGCGCTCATTCATTGGCTGTACCTCAAGATAGAAGCTGAGTTGATTATACTACAAGCAGGGTAAACTGAAGAACAACTCATCGGCCATCTTATGAAGAGAGCGGGAAACGTGTTTCCCGCTCTCCGTGTATCATGAACGGCTGTGCTTAGTAGGGATGTCCTGATGGAGTTCTTGCCTCACTTCTCGTAGACAGGCGTGCACCAATGCTTGTATTTCGTCACCTTACCGCGCACGATGTCAAAATACATATCCCGCAGCTTCTTGGTGATAGGCCCGATGAGGCCATTGCCCACCGGTCGGCGGTCTATACTGGTGATGGCTGCAATCTGCACACCCGTGCCGCACAAGAACGCTTCGTCACAAACATACAACTCGGTGCGGTCAATGGTGCGTTGCATGACTGGGATACGGAGCTCCTCGCGGGCGAGCTGCATAAGCGTGTGGCGAGTGATGCCCTCCAGGATATCGGAGGTCACGCTGGGGGTGATTAGCACGCCGTCGCGCACCATAAAAAAGTTTTCGGCGCTGCCTTCTGATACGCTCCCACCACGTGTAAGCACGATGGCCTCGTCAAAACCGTTCATTTCTGCTTCGCTTTTGCACAACGCTGAGTTTATATAAGCGCCTGTGCATTTGGCACGCGCCGGCAATGCAGTGTCATAGATGCGGCGCCAGGAGGAAACGCAGACCTTGGCACCTTCTTCCTTCTCGATGTACCTGCCGAAGGGCATAGCAAACATGGCAAAAGCATCAGAAATACCCTTCAGGCGTACACCAATGCCCTCCTGAGATTTGTAGGCCAGCGGGCGAATATAACTGTCCTCTTTGAAGCCCTCCCGTCGCAACAACTCGACCGTCAGATCACCCAACTGCTCTACGGTATAGGGCAGGTCAATAAGTAAGATGCGGCAGGAGTTGTGCAACCGCTTGTAGTGGTCCGGCATGCGAAAGATGTAAAGCTGTTGCTCATCCCCGTTCCAATAAGCACGAATGCCCTCAAAACAGGCGGTGCCGTAGTTGAAGGCATGCGTCATGATACTGATTCTGGCTTCCTCTATGGGAACAAATTTGCCTGCAAAGAACGCGTACTTATTGTTGACCAACTTCTCCCTCCTTTTCTCCCCTCGTTGGGTTTATATAAGGCGTAGGATTACGCCCGGACTGCATTGTCCCGCAGGGCTCACTTTATGGTCATTATACGGTGATCTGCCCTGGTTTGTCAAAAGCTATTCCAGGAACGAGGTCACTTCTGATAGTGGACGTCGTGGTGTCCTTTCCATTGGCTCGGCCGGCTGCCCGATGGGCACAATGGCCACGGCACGAAGATGGCCAGGCAACATCAGCGCACGGGCAGCAGCCTTTTCATCGAAAGCGCCTACCCAGCAACACCCAAGGCCAAGGGCAGTAGCAGCCAGGAGTATATGTTCTGTAGCAGCTGCAGTATCCTGCAAGCAGTACAATTCTCGTCCTCGTGCGCCATAACGCATCGCTGAGCGTTCAGGGTCGGCACAGACGACAATGACCACTGGTGCTTCGACTACAAAGTCCTGCCCATATGCTGCCTGCGCCAGTGCCTGCTTGACCTCCGCTCTGCGCACCACGATAAATTGCCAAGGTTGCCGGTTTCCGGCTGATGGCGCACGTATGGCGGCTTCAAGGATTTTGTGCACGGTTGAGGCGCTCACTTCTGCAGAGCTAAAACGACGGACACTGCATCTGCGTTCAATGGCTGTCCACAAATCCATTTGTGCTCCTTAACTATTCTATACGTAGCTGCCAGCTACGCAGTTCATTCAACATATGGTGTGCTGTCAGGTCAAGCTGAAGGGGCGTCACGGAGATCTTGTTCGCTGCCAAAGCGGCGATGTCAGTGCCATCTTCGATTACGCCCATTGGTGGCTCTCCACCAATCCAGTAATACTTACGGCCACGTGGATCTTGTCTTTCAACGAGCACATCGCGATAGATGCGCTTGCCCAAGCGTGTGATCTCCACACCGACGATTTCATTGCCAGTTATAGCAGGTACGTTAACATTCAAAAGCACATCGTTGCGCCCACTTTCGAGCACCTTGCGAGCCAGGGTAGCCGCAAAGCGTGCCGCACAGAGGAAATCCGTAGCTCCGCTATCCCGTATGGCTAGTGAAATGGCTATGGCAGGAATGCCGGAGATAAGGCCCTCCAGAGCTGCGGCTACAGTACCTGAGTAGGTC
>Ga0116202_10002993_pt1 | contig 10127 bp, 10 predicted proteins | sample LakKivw325mmetaG_FD_94479 | JGI IMG/M metagenome (GOLD analysis project Ga0116202, IMG submission 94479) | Anoxic lake water microbial communities from Lake Kivu, Rwanda to study Microbial Dark Matter (Phase II) - Lake Kivu water 325m metaG | ecosystem: Environmental > Aquatic > Freshwater >... | reverse complement strand
GACCAGCGTATCGTCCACGAGGAGCACGCGCTTGCGAAAGAGTTCGTGGGGCTTGATGCCCTCGAACGGGCTCGCCTCGGGGTAGCGCCGGGTGCGCCGGGCATAGAACATCGGCCGGGCGAGTTTCTGCGCCATCACGGCGGCGATTGCTATCGAACCCGACTCGATGCCGCAGATGACGTCGAAATCGACGTTGTGAACGAGCAGGGCCGCCGACGCGAGCACGAAGTCGTTGACCGCGGGGTAGCAGGTCAGGCCCTTGACGTCGATATAGATGGGACTGGAGTTCCGGCCTTCGTCGACCTTGAAGAGCGGCCGGAGGTCGCCCAGCGTGACCTTGATTGCGCCGATCTGCCAGAGCATGGCGGCAACGGTCTCGGCCATGTTGCCCGACATCACGCGGCGGATCAGCCCCAGGTCCGGCGTGATGATGCGCTGGTCGCGCATCAGCCGGTAGAACTTGTCTGCCTCGTCTTCGTTGAGTTCGATGGCCAGCCGCGTCTCGTCGAGGTCGTAGACAACATGGAAGCGGCCGAGCTCGCGGTCGCGGCCCGTGATTGGATAGCTCTCGGCGTTTGACTCGCGCTGCCGGGGGCCGAGCGCGACGGCGGCGCGGTTGATTTTGGCGCGGTAGGTTTCAAACAGGTCCTGAGCGAGGGAGGCGACCTCTTCGTACTCGAGGATGTACGGCGTGCTCGCCCGCATCACCGGGCCGGCGCACTCGATTTCCTTGAGCGGGACCTGGCTGAGCTTCAACGCGAGGGTACGGACAAGGCGGATTTCAGAGAATTGAACCGCCCCGGGCAGGCGAAATCAGAAGCTCGAAACTCGAAGTTCGATTCAAACTCGAATGAAGGAGAATGTCCGACGAAGAAACACGAAGGTCGAAGCTCGAAACCCGATTGAGACTCGAATGAGGGGAAATGTCCAATTCGGAATTCGGACTTCGGTATTGATTCGTCATTCGTGTTTCGGGCTTGGCCGCAGCGGCGATGGCCGGAATTCTGGACTCTGAACTCTGGATTATTCGATCCCTAGGGATGGCGGGCGGCCTTGAACGCCTGAAACTTCGCGCTGTAGAAGAAATTCCAGAGCGCGCGGCACTTCCGACGCAGTCCGGCGAACGAGCCCCGGTTTTCGAGCACGAAGTCGGCCCGGCGCCAGATTTTCGAGTCTGGCGGCTGGAGCTTGAGGCGGGCCATCACGTCATCTTCCTTCATGCCGGCGTCGACCAGCCGCCTGATTTTCAGTCGGTCCGCGGCGGTGACCAGGATGGCGACGTCCACCTCCCGGTCCAGGCCCCACGTAAACAGCAGCGCGGCGTCGACGACAACGAGACCCTTCCGGTTCCGGTCGATCTCCGTGCGCACTCGCTCAAGCAGGATCGGATGGACGATGGCGTTCAGCTTGGCGAGGTTCGCCCGGCTGGCGAACGCGGCCTTGCCGAGGGCCCGGCGGTCGATATTGCCGGTCTTGGTCAGGATTCCCCGTCCGAAGGTCTTGACCAGCCGGCGGTATTCGTCGGTGCCCTTGGCGAGAATCGACCAGCCCATCTCGTCCGCGTCAATGATCTTCGCGCCGTAGCGCTTGAGTTCGCTCGCGACCGTGGACTTGCCCGAGCCCATGTTGCCGCCGATTCCGACGAGCAACCGTTCCTGTGAGAGCTTCCTGTCAAACATTGCGTGTCATCCCCAGCTTAGAGCACCTTGGCTTCTTCATGCAGCAGCCGCACCAGTTCCGGCACGACCTCTTCCGGCGTGCCTTCGAGCACGCGCCCCGGTTTGCGGCCGGGCGGCAGCCGGTCTTCGATGTACTCGAGGCGTCGGGTCAGTGACGCCGGGTCAATTCCCAGCTCGGCCGCGGCCAGCACCGGAATTTCCTTCTTCTTCGCGGCCATCATCCCTTTGAGGGTCGGGTAGCGCGGCTCGTACTTCCCTTTCTGGATTGTCACGAGGCACGGGACCCGGGCGTGCACGACCTCGGTCGCGCCTTCGACCTCGCGCCGGGCCACGATGCTGCCCGCGGCGAAGTCGGCCTCAAGCTCCGGCACGACCGAGACGTGCGGAATCCCGAGGAAATGGGCGATGGCCGGCGGTACCGCCGCCTGGTCGTCGTCAACCGCCTGCTTGCCGCAGAGTACGAGGTCGAACGGCTGACGCTGAACCGCGGCGGCGAGAAGGCGGCCCACGGCCAGGGCGTCGATTCCGCCGAATTCGGCGGCGGTGAGCTGAAGCGCGCTGTCCGCGCCCATCGCGAGGGCGGTCCGAAGCGCGGTTTTCACCCGCTCCGGTCCGAGCGAGATTGCGGTAATGGCGCCGGCGCCGGCCTTCTCTCTCAGGCGCAGGGCGGTCTCGAGCGCGTATTCGTCGTAGGGATTGACGACCCATTCCATCTCGGTCGTGTCAACGAACCCGGTCTGGGTGTTGACCCGGATTTTCGTCTCGGTCGAGGGAACCTGTTTGACGCAGACCGCGATGTTCACTGCCAGGCCTTCACCAGCAGACAGGCGTTGTGGCCGCCGAACCCGAACGAATTGGACAGGGCGGCCCGGATCTTCGCGGGACGCGCCGCGCCCTTCACAAAGTTGAGCGTCACGCCGTCGTCCGGCGTCTCGTGGTTTATCGTCGGATGGAGCATCTGGTGCTTGACCTCGAGCGCCATCGCGACGAACTCCATCGGCCCGGCGGACCCGAGCCCGTGGCCGACCATCGACTTGGTGGAGTTGATGGCAAGCTTGCCCGCGTGCGGGCCGAAGACCTCGAGAATCGCCTTGACCTCCGAGGCGTCGTTGAGCGACGTCGAGGTGCCGTGGCCGTTGATGTAGTCGATGTCCTCCGGCCTGAGCCCGGCTTCGTTGATAGCCATGCGCATCACGTTGATTGCGCCCCTGGCCTCGGGGTCGGGCGCGGTTATGTGGTGCGCGTCGGCCGTCGCCCCGTAGCCGGCGAGCTCGCAGTGAATCGGCGCGCCGCGCCGGCGGGCGTGCTCGAGCTCTTCCAGGACGTAGATGCCGCAGCCTTCGGCGATGACGAAGCCATCCCGGCTCTTGTCGTACGGCCGGGAGGCCTTCTCCGGCTCCGAATTGTTCTTTGAGAGCGCGCCCATGTTCGTGAACCCGGCGACGGTGAATTTCGTTATCGCGGCCTCGCTGCCGCCGGTAATCATCACGTCAACGTCACCGTTTACGATGTGCCGGAACGACTCGCCGGTCGCGTGCGCGCCCGATGCGCATGCCGAGGTCGTATCGTAGTTCGGGCCGCGCAGATTGTAGGTAATGGCGATCTGGCCGCACGCCATGTCCGGAATCATCATCGGTATCAGCAGCGGAGAAACCCGGCGGGGGCCCTTCTGCAGGAACTGGGCGTGTTGCGCTTCCCAGGTCTGGATGCCTCCCATGCCGGAGCCGGTGATGACGCCGACCCGGTCGCGGTCTTCCTTCTCGAAGTCGAGCTTCGAATCCCGGACCGCCTCGTCTGCGGCCCAGAGCGCGAACTGGGTGAACCGGTCGGTCCGTTTCACCAGCTTCGGGTCCAGCCGCTGGGTCGGGTCAAACCCTTTGACCTCGGCGCCAATCTGAACCTCAAGGTCGGAAGGGTCGAACGCGGCGAGTCGGGCCACGCCGCTCTTGCCGGCGAGGAGGCCCTGCCAGAATGTCGGGACGTCGTTACCGATGGGCGTGACCGCGCCCATGCCGGTGACTACCACCCGTCGGCGACCGCTCTCGTTGCTCATCGGCGGTTTGTGCGGGGGGTTCCGGCTACTTCTTCTCGGCGAGTCTCTTCTGCAGGTACTCGGCCGCCTTGCCGACGGTCACCAGTTGCTGCGAGTCCTCGTCCGGTATTTCGACCCCGAACTTCTCCTCAAAGGCCATGACCAGCTCGACGATGTCGAGCGAGTCCGCGCCCAGGTCGTCAACAAAATGAGCGGTATCGGTAACTTTCTCCGGCGTCACGTGCAACTGTTCGACTATGATGTTCTTAACATCATCTATCAGCGCCATTGGTTTCCTCCTTAAGGATTCCGGTCTGCGGAGCAGGTCGCTATCGGCAGCGGCGAACCGCACTCTTAGCGTAGCAGTGTATCAATCTGCCCACCAAAGTCAATTCAGGCCCGCGACAGCCGGGTCAGGACAAATCAGAAACCGGAGTGCAGATACCAGAAACCAGAATTCCGACTCGGACACCCGAACCCGTGAAACCCTGAGCTGTCGGCCGTTGAGGCCAACACTTGAACCCTTGACCCCTGGGGCCCTTGTCTCGCGTCCTACGTCAGCGCGAGCAGGTTCAGACCGGAGAGCGGGTCGGGCTTCCGTTCAAGCCGTCGGGTTCCTGGCACAAGCGCGACTTCGAGCGTAACCGTGACCTTGCCGGAAAAGAGGTGGCCGGCGTACGTCGCAAGCCGTGGAGTGCTGATAACCGCGTGAATGTGGCACACCGGGTCTTTGCCGACCCATGCTACGTTGCCGACCACGGCCGCGATTTCGTGGTCGCCGGCAAACGTCCGCTTGTGGTAGGCTCGCGTCCTCGGGTCAAAACAGCCCAGCGTTATGTCCTCGGCCGCTCCGATTCCGGTCAGGAACCCGGACTTGATGCGCCGGCTCCGGACAAAACTGGAGAGCGTCGAGACAATCTCCTCGCCCGGCATCAGCCGCAACTGCCAGTACGCCCCGTTCCGCACGGCTCTCATATCTCGTCCCCAGTCCCTGGCCCCTGAGCCCCGGTCCCTTGTCTCTTGTCCTTCTTGATGTACTTGCACTTCGGGTAGCCGGGACAGGCGATGAACGGCCCAAACCGTCCCTTCCGCTCGACCAGGTTCTTACCGCACTGCGGGCACTTCTCGTCCAGCACCTTCGGTTCCGGCCGCTTGCCGCGCACCATGAACCGGCAGTCCGGATACCCGGTGCAGCCGACGAACGGGCCGAACCGGCCCCGCTTCTCGGCCAGCGGCTTGCCGCACTGCGGGCACGCATCGCCCGGCTTCAAATCCGGCCCCGCCGCTTCCCTCTTTATGTACCGACACTCCGGGTACCCGGAACAGGCCGTGAAAGGCCCAAACCGACCGTTCCGCTCAACCAGCGGCTTGCCGCACTGCGGGCATTTCTCGTCCAGCATTTTCGCTTTCTCTCGCTTGATGTACTTGCACTTCGGGTACGTCGAGCAGGCGATGAACTTGCCGAACCGCCCCCAGCGCTCGGCCAGGTTCGCACCGCAGTCCGGGCACTTCTCGTCCAGCTTCCGGCTCAGGTCCTGTTTGATGTCAGCCGCACCCGCGGCCATCTTGTCCAAATCCTGCTTGAACGGCGCATAGAACCGCATGATAACCTCCTGCCATTTCTCGGCGCCCTCTTCCACCAAGTCGAGTTCCTTCTCCATCTCGCGCGTGAACCCGATTTCGAAGATGTCGGAAAAGCGCGGCACCAGCACGTCGCAGACAAGGATGCCGAGTTCGGTTGGGAACAACCTGCCCTCCCTCCGCTCCGCGTACATCCGGTCGAACAGCGTCGAAACGATGGTCGCATAGGTCGAAGGCCGGCCGATGGAGTTGACCTCCAGCCGCTTGATGAGCGTCGCCTCGGTGTAGCGGGGCGGCGGCTGGGTGAACTTCTGCTCGGGCCGGAACTCCCGCATCTCCAGCGGTTCCCCGGCAGTAAGCGCGGGCAGGGACTTCTCCTTGTCCGGGTCGCCGTAGACCCGCTCGAACCCGTCAAACCGGCACTTCACCGCGTCCGCCTTGAATAGATAGTCGCCGCCCGCTACCTGCGCCTCGGTCAGGGAATAGACGGCGTCGGCCATCTGGCTGGCCATGAACCGGCGATAGATGAGGTCGTAGAGCCGGAACTGGTCCGGGGTCAGGAACTGCTTCACCGAATCCGGTGTCCGTTCGACCCGCGTCGGCCGGATTGCCTCGTGCGCACCCTGGGTTCCCTTCCGGTCCGGGTAGTGGCGCGGCCTCTCCGGGACGTATTTCGCGCCATAGGTCTTCTCCACGAACCGGCGCGCGCCGGCAACGAACTCGTCGTTGACGCGGAACGAGTCAGTGCGCGGATAGGTGATGAGGCCGGCGGTCTCAGTGCCGAGTTCAATCCCCTCGAACAACTGCTGGGCGAACTGCATCGAGCGCCGCGCCGGCATCGAAAGGCGCTGGGCCGCGTCCTGCTGCATCGTCGCCGTGATGAACGGCGGCAGGGGACGGCGCGCCCGGTCGCGCAACTTCACGTCCGCAACCCGGAACTGCGCCGCGGCGCAGCCCCGCTTCACCGCCTCCATCTCGGCCGCGCTCCGTATCTTGAAATCCTCGCCTCTGATCTTCGCCAACTGGGCTTCGAACGTCGCTCCTTCTCCGGCTCGGTCCCTTGAACCCTCGGTCCCCTGACCACTGCCCTTTGCGAACAGCGCCTTGATGGTCCAGAACTCCTCGGGCTTAAACGCCCGGATTTCCCGCTCGCGGTCAACGAGGATGCGGAGCGCCACGGTCTGGACCCGGCCGGCCGAAAGCCCGCCGCGCACAATACGCCACAGCAATGGTGAGACAAGGTAGCCGACCAGCCGGTCGAGAACACGTCGCGCCCGGTGCGAGTCAACCTTGTTCATGTTGATTTCGCCCGGGGACGCCAGCGCCTCCTTCAGGCCGGCCGGAGTAATCTCGTAGAGCAGCACGCGCCGGATAGGTACGTCGGTCTTCGGTCTCCCGTCTCCGGTCCCTCCTATCTCAAATGCCACCGAGTACGCAATCGCCTCGCCCTCGCGGTCAGGGTCACAGGCGATGAACACCACCCGCGCCTTCTTCGCCGCTGCCTTCAGCTCATTGATGACCGCGGCCTTGCCGCGGATGCGGATGTAGTCGGGCTCGAACCCCTTATCAATGTCGACCCCGAGCCGCGACTTCGGCAGGTCGGCGATGTGCCCCTTGGACGAAAGCACGTGCATCCGTCCCTGCAAGAGCCTGCCAATCGTCCTCGCCTTGGTCGGCGACTCGACAATCAACAGGTCCCGTCCCGTTCTCGGTTTTCCAGTGTCCGTACTTCTGCCTTCTGCCTTCGTCCGAACTGTAGCCGCCCGGTCTTTCCCGGTCTGTGACCTGCCGGTGTCCTCGGTTCTAGCTTCTAGCTTCTCGCTTCTAGCCTCTGACTTCGTCCGTTCGCGTGCCGCCCCTGCCGCCTTCTTGCCTGTGGCGTCACGCGCAGTCCGTCGTGCATTCTTTGCCGTCATTGCGCGTGTAGAATAGTGCGAAAGTGAAATCTGTCAACTCCGCGCAAGCAAGAGCAGACCGCGGAGTTCACCCGAGACCAGGCTGCCGCTTGGTCATTCGGACTTGAATGGTCATTGAAATCTGAGGATTGGCTATTCACCGCAGACCCGCCGCGGAGCTGCGCCGGGCCGCTACTCGACGTGTCTTGTCGGAATCGTCCCGCCCATCGGGAACGCGAACTCAACAACCGCCGAGTGCATGGCCGGCACGTAGGTCTCGGTCACCCAGAAAGACGACGTCTGACCGGGCTTGAGCGGGCTGTCGGCAACCAACGCCTCGGTTCGAACGATGACGCTGCCTTTCCTGTCCCGGAACGTCACCACGGCCGTGACGCTCTGGAGGTCCTTCCGCGTGACGTTCTTCACCCGACCTCTCGCCTCGACATGATGCCCGTCTCCGGTTTCGCCCCAGGTGAACCCCTTCTCTTCCAGTACCGGCCTAAAAGCCGCCCTCGCTATCAGGAAAACCCCGACGGCGCAGACTGCCACGAGCAGCACGACGTAGACCCAGAGCGGGATGCCCGTGCGCTTCGGGACCGAAGGCGGTTCGGCGGTCAGCACCCGGCTCGCCTCCAGCCGCGCTTTGTCCGGGTCATACAGCTTCCGTTCCTCCACAAGCTGCACACGCCTGGACTTCACGGGAGGAGCAGTCAGGTCCTCATCCGGCAGGTCGGGCCCGCGGTCTGGCCTTGCCATCAGCGGTATGATAATCCTGCTGACTCCGTTGTCAAGCCAGCGCCGTGGCCGCCGGGGCCGCTCCTGCGCGCTGTTCGAAAGGGGCTTCCGAAGCCAACCGCTTCGCCGGCATCCTGTCTGAACGCTGTAAGCTGTTAGCCGAAAGCCGTCGGCCGCCCTGTCTCCGCCAATCTGCAATCAAGAATCATCAATCTGAAATGCCTGTGGCCGTCGGCCTCCGCGCCAACGATACACGAAGAACGATGTACGATGAACGACCCCGGCCGTGTCAGTAATCGTTTACACTCCCCCGAATTCCCCCTGACTTCGGTTGTCTTCGCCTATGGCTCAGTGCGCCAACGCTACCCCGAGATAGTACGGCCAGATGAACAGGGCGAGCACGCCCTTCCAGAAGAACGGCATGTGCAGGTAGCCGATGCTGAACAGCCAGCCGATGCACCAGACCACCCCAAATCCCTGCCCGGCGTACACATTCCTGTGATGCTTATGGTGATGCTTGTGCCAACGCTCCTTGTCGTGGCACCGGTCTTCGGACTCGGACTCCTTCTTGGTCTCTTCTTCGGACATGGTTATCTCCCTTGTGCCTCCGGATTAGCCTCTTAGATCCTTGCGGCCCGGCGCCGGCTCTGGTTCACACCGCGTCAGGAATCGCGTATTGCGTCACTGCGGACGGATCCTTGTACGAATAGACGATGCGACGATGCACGAAACGCGTCATGCCGCGCCTTGACATCGCTCCGTAACAGGCGACTGTCCCCAATTCCTTCACAGAACTTGGCCGCCTCGCGCAGTTCCGCGAAGGCTGCCGGGTCGAGGACGAGCCTCAACGGTCCAGTCCTTCCCTGATGGCGGCGACAGTCTTGACGGCTGGCACTGCCCTGCGCCGGCCGCGCTTCCACGCCCGGTAGCGGCGCTCGGCCTCCGCGGCCCAGGCCTCGTCAACCTTGGTCAATCGGCGGCGCGCCAGAGGGACAAGCAGACCCCCGGCGAGGCGCTCGCGCTCGATTACCAGCAGCTTAAGAGCCTGCTCTTCCAGTTCCAGTACTCGCGAAGTCATTGGGTCTCCTCATCAGGATTGTGCAGTATCATATGCCGGAACCGCCTGTCCACAAGCCAGCGCCGCGGCCAATCTGTAATCCCGAGGGGCCAGCGGAATTGGTGCCTGTCCCTCATTCTCCGAATTCTCCCGATCCTACGCAGAGACGCACCTACTTCCTTGACGTGTTGTCTGGCTTCCCCCGCTTGGGCCGCTTGAGAAGTGGGGCAGTTGTGGATCCATAGCCTTCAACGGAGCAGACAAGTTGCCAGCCCTCCATACCAAGCGACGTCAGCGCGTTACTTAGCTCGTGCAAGCTCCCATCGCTTTCCAGACGACCGTTGACCGGGATGATTTTGTACTCCCACCTTGAATAGGTGTACTCTGATTCAGGAGACTGCACCTCTTGTCTCGTCGTGTCGCTCGTGTTTCCGATACCGGGCTTCTGCTGTCGGGCGCAGTTCACGCCCGTCAGAATCGCCAGAGCGGTTAGCGCGACAACTGCCCGTCTTGTGGACATCTTTTCTCCTCTTGGGGGATTTCGGTGATGTTACTTAATTCCACATTCGTCAAGGCCGAGCGCGGTTCGGATTCGCCAAGCATGGCAGAATCATAGGACTCGCGGGCGGGGGTGTCAAATCGGTGAGCTGCACGGCCGAGGGTCGCAGGCAGTTGGTCAGCAGTGACCGAAAACAAGGGACAGTCCCTCGGAGCTCCTGCGTCCGACTCGGCGCGGGACAGTCCCTGTTTTCGCAGACCCGGCCGCGAGGAGGAAGCCGCGGTAATCGGCGTCTGAATCGCCGTGGTAGTCGCCGCGATACAGAGCGCGAAGGACGTTCCTGTAGTCGTTGCGATACAAAGAGCGAAGGAAATTGCCGTAGTCTCTATCTTGGTCGCTGCCTTGGCGGTTGCCTTCACCGGCACGGCAAGCCTTTGTGGAACTGCGCCGGAATGCGCGAGTATGTCAGTCCTCTGCCGCCCGCAGTCAGGGCCGCACGATGGCTAGTGCAGTGCGTCCTAAATAACTGTCAAACCACAGCGATTCTGTCATACCGAAACCACAGCGAAAACGTCATGGGGGAGCCTGTTCGGAGAACGCTGTGGCCGATGCCTGTCAAGCACCGGTGTGACGGCTATGGTTCCGGCCT
>Ga0116202_10002991_pt1 | contig 10129 bp, 7 predicted proteins | sample LakKivw325mmetaG_FD_94479 | JGI IMG/M metagenome (GOLD analysis project Ga0116202, IMG submission 94479) | Anoxic lake water microbial communities from Lake Kivu, Rwanda to study Microbial Dark Matter (Phase II) - Lake Kivu water 325m metaG | ecosystem: Environmental > Aquatic > Freshwater >... | reverse complement strand
GGCAGGAGCCCCGCAGGCACGGGACGGTATACGACACGGAACGGCAGAGGCAACGGCAAGGGGCAGGAGCCCCGCAGGCACGGAACGGCATACGACACGGAACGGCAGAGGCAACGGCGCGGGGCGGGAGCCCCGCAGGCACGGGACGACATACGGCGCACTTCCACGAACGGCATGATTGAGCAGACACCGGACGAGTTTGCCAGAGCGATTCAGTGCTTGCTGTTTGCGAGCCCGGAGACGCTTCCCGCGGCCCGACTCTGCGAGATCATGGAGGCGGATAGGGAGGCGGTCGAGCAGGGCATCGCGTGGCTGCGCGAGATGGTGGCGGATAGCGGGCTGCAGGTGGTGGAGTTGGCGGGCGGGTATCAGCTTGCGACGCGGCCGGAGTATGCGAGTCTCGTGCAGAAGCTGCTGCAGCCGACGCCGGCGCGGCTGAGCGCCCAGGCGCTGGAGGTGCTGGCGATCGTCGCCTATCGGCAGCCGATGACGCGGCCGGAGATCGACAGCATCCGGGGGGTCAACTCGCAACACGCGGTGGCGACGCTGGTGGAGAAGGGGCTCGTCACTACCATCGGCCGGAAGGAAGCGGTGGGGCGACCGCTGCTCTATGGGACGACGCCCCATTTCCTGACGAGCTTCGGACTGAAGGACCTCAAGGCGCTGCCCAACCTGGAGGCCCTGCGCAACGCGGTGGTCCACGAGGCGCCCATGGTGCTGCACGGGGTCTCGCAGACCGGAGAGGAAGCGGAGGTCGAGGAGGGGGATGAGGGAGGTCGGGCGGATTCAGAGCTAACAGGATAGACAGGACTGGCAGGAGGAAGGCAGGAGGACAGATAGGGGACAGCACTTGATCTGCTGATCGGTCATGATGCGCAGCTTGGTCGCGGCTATTGTGCTCAGCGTGGCGGCCACCTCGACAGGGCGAACGGAACCGGTGGCGGCCCAGGTTGTCGCCCGCAGCGAGGGTGAGCCGACGCTCTCGGCGGAGTGCGCGATTCTCGTTGATGTGGCGACGGGGCAGGTGCTCTACGAACGGGAGGCCGACGCGCGGCGGGAGCCGGCCAGCCTGACGAAGATCATGACGGCCTTGCTGGCGATCGAGTCCGGCAAGCTGGACGAGACGGCAACCGTGTCGAAGCAGGCGGCCTCGACTGGGGAGTCGTCGGTGCACCTGCAGGTCGGCGATCAGGTGGTGCTGCGGGACCTGCTCGTGGCGGCGCTGCTGCCCTCGGCGAATGACGCGTGTGTGGCGATCGCGGAGCAGGTGGGCGGCTCGCTGCCGGCGTTCGTCGAGCGCATGAATGCGCGGGCGGCCGAGCTGGGGCTGACAGAGACGCACTTCGAGAACCCGCACGGCCTGCCCGGCGCTACGCACCTGAGTTCGGCCCGCGACCTGGCGGCCCTGGCGCGGGAGGCGCTGCGGCAGCCGGAGTTCCGGCAGACTGTGGGGACGGAGAGGGCGCAGTTCCACTTCCGGCGGCGCGGCCTCCCCGGCGTCCAGTCGCAGGAGATCCTCAGCACCAACCGCCTCCTGCGGCACGAGCACCCGGAGCACTGGGCCCTGGCGGACGGCGTGAAGACGGGCTATACCCATGCGGCGGGACGCTGCCTGTGCGCCTCGGCGACGCAGGACGGTTGGCAGCTGCTGTGCGTGGTGCTGGGCTGCAAGGACAGTTGGCTGGACGCCCGGAACCTGTTGACTTGGGGGTTCGCCGGCTACCGGCACTACCAGGTGGTGACGGCCAACACGACGACCGCGGAGGCGCGCGTGATCGACGGGAGTGCGGCTACCGTGCCGGCGGTCGCGAAGTCGTCGATCGAGGTGATTGCCCCGGCCGACGACCCGCCGCCGGTGGCGCACCTGTCGGAAGCCTATCCCGAGGCGCCCATTCGGGCGGGGGACGGGGTCGGAGAGCTGGTCGTCTCGCGGAGGGATGGGACGCAGGTGAGCGCCACGCTGCTGGCGACGCGGGACGTGCCGCGCTCCTGGGGGGCGCGGGTGCGGGATCATCTGGGGGCTTTGCTGGCCGGCGTCCTGGGACTGGCGCTGATCGGGGCGGTGCTCATCCATGGAGCAGTTGCAAAGGCTGCTGGCCCGCGCCGGCGCCGGGTCGCGGCGGCGGTGCGCGGAGATCGTGAAGGCGGGACGGGTGACGGTCAACGGCGCGACCGTGCGGCATCCCGGCGCGCCAGTCGATCCGACGCGCGACCGGGTGCGCCTTGACGGGCGGGTCCTGGAGCCGCCGGCAACCGGGACATACCTGATGTTGAACAAGCCGGCGGGGTATCTGACGACCCGCAGCGATCCGCGCGGTCGGCGGACGGTCATGCAGCTACTGGCGCCCGGCCTGAGACGAACGGTGCACCCAGTGGGTCGGCTGGACCGGGACGCGACCGGCCTGCTACTGCTGACCAGCGACGGGGAGTTGGCCCACCGGCTCACGCACCCCTCGCATCACGTTCCGCGCGCGTATGAGGTGGAGGTCGAGGGGCAGCCGAGCCGGGAGGCGCTGGAAGAGCTGGCGGCGGGCGTACGGCTGGAGGACGGCCTGACGGCGCCGGCGCGCGTGAAGGCACACCGGTTGTCGCCCGGCGGAAGCCGGCTGAAGATCACGCTGCGGGAGGGCCGCAAGAACCAGGTGAAGCGGATGCTGGCGGCGGTCGGGCACCCCGTGCGGTCGCTGCGGCGAGTGGCGTTTGGGTCACTGCACCTGGGACACATGGAGGCGGGGACGGTCCGGGAGCTGCGGCCGGCGGAGGTGGAGGCGTTGAGGGAGGCGGTGGGGCTGGGACAGCAACGGGAAACAGAAACGAGGTAGGGCGAGATGCCGAAAGAGATCGTGACGTTGCCGGAGTTTGAGAGGGGCGAGATCCGGCCCGCACCGATCAAGCTGTTCCAGTATGAGGGCAGTCTGGCATCGGAGCTGGCCGCGGGGCTGACGCCCGATCAGGCTGTCGTTCTGTTCGATTGCATGTGCGCGATTCGCCTGTTCGAGGAGCGCATCGCAGAGCTGAAGTCCGGGCGCTGCCGGTTGCTCCCGCGGTGGCGGTTCGTCGGCGCGACGCACCTGTCCATCGGTCAGGAGGCGGTGGCGGTCGGCGCACTGGGGTGCCTCAACCATCACGACCATATCACCTCGACCCATCGCGGCCACGGTCACTCCATCGCGAAGGGGTTCTTCGCGTTGCGGGAGATGGGCGAACAGGAGCTGCGCAACTTCATCGAGGGCCATCACTACGGCGAGCGTTACGACGGGCCGGAGGAGCCGCCGTGCACGGAGGGGGAGGTGGCGGAGGCGGCCCTGCAGATGCACCTCAACCGGACGATGGCGGAGCTGTTCGGCAAGGAGCCGGGCTACTGCCGCGGGCGCGGGGGCGGGATGCACATCGCGGACTTCAACGTGGGCCACCTGGGGGCGAACGCGATTGTCGGCGGGAGCTATGCCATCGCGACCGGCGCGGCCATGGCGAACCTGTGGCTGGGCGAGGATCGCGTGGTGCTGTGCCTGGTGGGCGACGGCGCGGCGAACAACGGCATCGCGCATGAAGCGATGAACATGGCCTGCATGGAGCAGATCGAGCGCATGTTCAAACGGGGCCTGCCGATCATCTACCTCGTCGAGAACAACCAGTACGGCATGACGGGCAAGCAGGCGGGCGAGGTGACCGGCATCGAGCACCTGTGCCAGCGCGGCGCAGGCTACAACCGGGTCAGCATGAGAGCGGAGGCGGTGAACGGGATGAACCCGATGGCCGTGCGCGACGCGGTGCGGCGGGCGTATGCGGGGTGCAAGGCCGGGGAGGGGCCGGTGCTGCTGGAGTGCCTGACCTACCGGTACATGGGCCACAGCCTTAGCGATGACGGGACCGCCTACCGGAGCGACGAGGAGAAGCAGGCGTGGCTGGCTCTGGACCCGCTTCAGTCCTACCCGCGGGCGCTGAGCGAGGCGGGCGTGCTGACCGAGGAGCAGGCGCAGCAGCGGCGGGCGGCCATGCAGGCGCGGATCGACACGGCGACGAGGTTCGCCTCGGATGCCTCCGAGCCCGACCCCAAGACCATCTACGAGGGGCTGTTCACCGACACCACCAGCGGGCAGATCGAGGAGGCGTGGCGGACGCCCGATTCGGAGCTGCTGGCGGCGCCCAAGATCGCCACGCGGGACGGCAGTGGGCGCATTCTGTACCGACACGCCGTGGGCGAGGCCTTGATGGAGGAGATGATCCGCGACCGGCGGGTCGTGGTGTTCGGGGAGGACGTGGCGGACTACGGTGGGGCGTTCGGCGCGACGCGGGGGCTGTTCGAGATCTTCGGGCGGCAGCGCATCTTCAACACGGCCATCTCGGAGGCCGCCATCGCGGGGAGCGGCGCGGGGATGGCAATGGCGGGGATGCGGCCGGTGGTCGAACTCATGTACATCGACTTCATCCTGATGGCGATGGACCAGGTGGGCAATCAGTGCGCCAAGGCGCGCTACATGTTCGGCGGCAAGGCGACGGTGCCGATGGTCATCCGCACCTCGGTCGGCGGCGGCAAGGGCTATGCCGGGCAGCACTCGCAGAGCCTTGAGGCGGTCGTGACGATGATCCCGGGCCTGAAGGTGGTGGCGCCCTCGACGCCGCGGGATGTGAAGGGTCTGCTGAAGAGCGCGGTGCGCGACGACAACCCCGTGGTGTTCATCGAGCACCAGAACCTGTACGTCGAGAAGGGCGAGGTGCCGGAGGCGGAGTACACGATTCCGCTCGGCGTCGGCGACATTCGCCGCGAGGGGACGGACGTCACCGTGGTGGCGTACAGCGCGATGATGCTGGTGGGCGAAAAGGCGGCGGCGATGGCGGCCGAGGCGGGGATTTCGGTGGAGCTGGTCGATCCGCGGACGCTGATCCCGCTCGACGAGGCGCTGATCGCCGAGTCGGTCCGGAAGACGCGCCGGGCGGTCGTGCTGTCGCAGGCGCCCGCCACCGGGTGCTTCGCTGAGCACATCGCGCATGTCATCCATCGCCAGTGCTTCGGCGACCTGGTCGCCCCGGTGCGGATCGTGGCGGCGTATGACGTCCCGCCACCGATGGCGCAGTCGCTGGAGACGGAGAACCTGCCTTCGCCGGAGAAGGTGCTGGGCGCCGTGAAGGAGCTGGCGGCGCGGTAGGCTCAAGACGCAGCGGGCAACTCGAACCGACGGCAACCAACGACAGGAGGGACCACCATGGCCGTGGTGGTGGCGACGTGTCCGAACCAGAAGCTGAACCTGGAGATGTGTCCGTGCACCGCCGACTGCGAGCGGCGGGGAATCTGCTGTGAGTGCATGAACTACCACATGCAGAGCACGCAGTGGCCGAAGACGGCCTGCATGAGGGGCACACCGAGGCCGGCCAGCACGCTGGAGCTGCCACTCGCGATTCCGGTGGATTGCCCGAACCACGAGCGGAACAAGCAGACCTGCGCGTGCACGTACGAGGAGTGCGAGCGGCGCGCGTTCTGCTGCGTGTGTGTGCGGAACCACTGGAAGGCGGATGGCAGCAGCGCCACGGCGTGCATGAGGGATTAGGCGGAGACGCAGCTCGTCGCTTCCATCAGCAGCGTCGTCGGGACGCCGGGCAGCGCGTCCCAGCTGCCCAGTTCGTCGAGGCGGGTCACGGCCAACCCCGCGTTCCGCATTGCGGCGAAGTACTCGCTGACCGGATGCAGGAAGTTGGGCACGATGTGGGCTCGCCCCTCGTGCTTGAAGGCGGTGCGGAACCCCAACAGCAGGTTGATCGGGTGGAAGTCGGTGACGATCAGCCGACCGCCCGGCGCGATGTGTGACGCCAGGCGCGCCACGGCGTCGTGCAGCGCCGGCACGTGACTGAGGACGAGGCAGCACAGGACCAGGTCGAACTCCCCGATGTCCTCGGCCAGGCTGTCGATGCTTCCCGCCCGCAGCGCCAGCTCCACGCCCGCAGCCTCTGCTTTCGCCCTGGCTCGATCGAGCATCGCCGGCGTCGGGTCCAGAGCGACGACGCGCGCCCCTTGCGCGGCGAGCGGGACGGCGTGGCGGCCGGTCCCACAGCCCACATCCAGCACGGCCAGACCCTCGGCCGGACCGATTGCCTCGCGAATGGCTTCCTCCTCCCCGAGCACGACAGGGTTGTCCATCTCCGCGTCATAGCTCAACGCCCACAGTGAGTACCCCTCCAGCGCCGGTGCTTCATGCCGCATCCTCTGATCCGCAGTCGGGTGCTCCAGGAGGTCGGCGAACTCGCGCAGGAGCTGTGGCAGGTCCGCGGTCTGGCGGGTGAACTCCTCCTCTCCGCTCTCGCCGTGCTGCCGGATGCGTGAGAGGCACTCCCCCATTGCTCGTTGGACGGTCCGTCGCCTGGGGCCGTGGTCCATGGGCGGGCTCCTTGCGGGAGGGCGCAGGCTGCGGGTTCGCGCGTCAGCGGACGCAGACGAGCCGTCCGTCCGTGAGCCCAATGTAGAGGCTGCCATCGGCGATGGCCGGCGAGGAGACGGTGCGCGCGCCAAGGGAGAGGCTGTTCAGCGGCTTCTGATTCGCGGTGTCGAACTGAGAGAGGGTTCCGTTGTAGTCGGCCAGGTGCAAGATGCCTTCCACGACGGCGGCGGAGGAGTCGGAGATCACGAAGCTGCCGGTTCCGCTCCGGGCATCGGCAGCGAAGCCGCGTGCCCCCGTTCTCAAGGCAGCGCTGCGCAGCATGGCGCTCCAGTTGCCGTAGCCCTCCATCGTCAGGAACCAGATCTGATCGCCGATGATCGTGGGGCAGGTGGAGACGGACATGAGGTGCTCCTTGTCCGTCTGCCAGGGGTTGGTGCCGGGTACCCCCCACAGGCGCTTGCCGGTGGCCAGGTCCAGGGCGTGGATGTTGAGGGAGTCGTGGGGCGTCAGGGAGGTGGGCGCCAGCGTGGCGAGGACTACTACGCCATCGGCGATGACCGGGCAGGCAAAGAGGGGCCCATCGGCACGGTAAGCGCCGGTCGGACGAACCGGCTTCTCCCACGCCGGCGTTCCGTCGGCCAGGTGCACGCAGCGGACTTGCCGGTCCCAATCCCCGTAGACCACGAGGTCGCCGGCGGCGGCGGCGCCGGCGTGGATCTCGCCTCCGGGATCCGTCTTCCACAGGATCTGGCCCGTGCCGGCGGCCAAGGCGTAGAGGCGGCCGTCGGTGCTGCCGCAGATCAGCTTCCCGTCAATCAGCAGGGGCGGGGCGATCACCGAACGGCCGGTGCGTGTTCTCCATACCGTCTCGCCCGTCGCGGCGCTCAGGGCGTACAGGTAGCCATCCACGCAGCCGAAGTAGACGCGCTCGGCATCCACGCAGGGGGAGGATACCACCGGCTGGCCGACCTCCGCGCGCCACTTGGGCTGCCCGGTTGCGGCGTCCACTGCGTGGACCGAACCGGCGGCGGTGGCGGCGAAGACCACGTTCCCCACGACCGCCGGCGAGGAGTCTACCGGACCGCCGAGATCGACAGACCAGGCGATCGCCTTGGCTTGCGGGAGAGGCGGGTCCGTCCAGCCCGTGCGCGCCGGGTCGTGCCGGAACATCGGCCAGTCCGCGGCGAGAGCCGAGCGGCAAGACACCGAGGCCAGCAGCGCGAGGATCGGCAGAGCGAGGCGGCCAGCAGATACCGGTTGCATGTCGGCAGGCTTTCAGGGGTTCTCAGTGTCACCAAAGCGGGCGCCGGTCATACGAACACACGGCGCCCGCTGAGGTTTCGGGTCGGTCGAGGGCCCCTAAGGCTGGCCTGGGTCAGGGGGCCGCTCGCCGAGAAGGACTCGCCCGATGTCCACCGTCTGGTTGACGCCGACCACGCCGTCCAGGATGTCGTCGTTCAAGACTTCACCGTATCCCGCCTGGGGCGTGATGACGACGGTGAAGGCGCCGGCCGGGACCTGGGTGATGGCGAAGCGGCCCGTTCCGGGCTGGCTAGTTGCAGTGCGGTTGCCGATCGAGGCGAGCTGGCCGCCGAGGGGCACGAACTGACCGCCTTGACGGCCGTAGATCTCGCCGGTCACCGTTCCGGTGTTCGCCGGCTGTTGATTGCCTCCACCGTTGCCGCCGCACCCGCTGAGGGCGACCAAACAGGTAACGGCGACGGCCAAGAGCAGCCAAGTGCCGAGCTTCATGCCACTGTCACTCCTTCGTGTTTGCCCCGGCTGGACGACAGCCTTGCGGCCGCGATCACCGGTTGACGAGAATGCTCTGGACGACGTTCACGCGCTGGCCGTCCGGCGAGACGGCCTCGATCTGGATCACGTAGGGACCGTTGGGGACGCGCGTCTGGGCGTCGGACAGCAGGTTCCAGTTGAGCGCGTTCGTGCCGGCGGCAACGGCCTTGCCCTGCGCCAGCGTCCGGATCGGGCGGCCGCCGAGGTTGATGACTCGCGCGCTGATCTCGGCGTCCGCAGATAGGACGTAGGTCACCGCCGCCAGGTTCGCCCGAACCTGAGCGCCGGCGGTCCGGAGGCTCAGCCCGGCGGTCTTGCGAGGCTGCACTTCGAGCCGGAACTCCCGGGCGCCGCCCTGGCCGCTGCTGTACACGTAGCTGGGCGTCGTGCGAGCGTAGATGCGCTTGCCGGCGGCCACGTCCACCAGCGTGACGTTGAGGTTCTGCGGGACCTCGCTCAGGTCGGGCAGCACCACCTCGACCTGCGTGTTGGGTACACTGGTGGCCACGCTGAACTGCCAGGTAGCCTCGACGCCGAGCTTGTCCTTGAAGTCGTAGGCCAGTGGCTGGCCCTTGGCGCCGTGCAGGATCACATCGACCGTATTGGGCAACGGAGGCGGATTGGGCACGGCCAGCGGCCCGCTGACGGCCGATACGCCCACGGCGGCGCAGTCGTCAATAGTGCCGGCGGCGCGGGCCACGATCGGGATGCGCCAGTTCCTGGCATTGACGACGCGCGCCGGCTGATCGGCCACGGCGCTGGTCCTGCTGCCGGGTGGCATAGCCGTGATCGAGGCGCCCGCCACGTCGCCCAGGAGCCAGATGCCCTCCCAGCCGTCGATGTACGGTCGGCCGCCGAGGGCCGTGACATTGGAGACGATCTGGTAGCGGCCGTCCTGATAGACGAACCCATAGGGCGCCATCGTGTTGGCAGCGTTGGGGACGAGGTTGGCGAAGGGAATGGCCGACGGGAACGGGTTGGCGGCCATCGTCCAACCGTCGTCGATGACGAAGATGTACGGGTCGGTGGCCGGCACCGGGGTGCCGGCGAAGTTGATCTGGGTCTCGGCCAGATACTTGACGAAGTACCCGCGCCCCGGCGCAACCGCCAGAGCGCCGTAGCCCGGATCGCTCGGAGGGGTGCCCGGCGTCACGTACTTGCCAAGGCTGGCCACCCAGCGCGCCACATCGTTGGTGCCAAACACATGTGCCGGGTCAGTGTCCCTCGGGGTCGCAGGCACACCGATGAAGTACTTGCCGGCCGCGAAGGTCCGGCTCAGGAGCGGATAGCCGATGAAGTCGATGCCGGAGAGATCGCGGTCTACAACCAGGTCCACGGTCGTCACGCCTGGAGCGGGCTCGAAGGCGTATCCGTCGCGGCTGGCGACGATCGTCTGCTGGCCCATCTTCACGCCGGTGAGCGTGTACTGCCCGGCCCGGCTCGTGACGGCGACGCTGGTGCCGCCCTGGACCTCCACCTTGACCCCAACCAGGCGGTTGCCCTGGGCATCCTGAACCGTGCCGCTCACGGTGTAGGTGCGCGCCGTGGCCGTGAAGTCCACTCCGGTAGCGTCGGCGCTGGCAACGACCGCCGTGCGCGACACGGGCTCGAAGGTGTAGTTCGTCAGCGTCGGGGTGACGGTGTAGGTGCCGCTGGGCACGCTCGTGATCCGGTAGATGCCGTTACGGTTGGTCGTCGCCGTGCGGACGCCGTCGGTCACCTGGACTCCGATCAAGCCCTGACCGCCCTCGAGGACCTGCCCGGTGATGGCGTAGAGCTTGTGGGTGGCATCGAAGTCCACGCCGGAGGCGTCCTGCTCCGGCACGCCGTCGCCGTTGGTGTCCTGCGCCCCCACGTAGACGCGGTGGGTCGGTAGGTGAGGCTTCAGGCGAGAGATGAAGCTGTAGTCGGTCAGCTCGGGATCGACGACGTAGGTGCCGTCGAGCAGGCCGGTGGCCTCATAG
>Ga0116202_10002989_pt1 | contig 10137 bp, 9 predicted proteins | sample LakKivw325mmetaG_FD_94479 | JGI IMG/M metagenome (GOLD analysis project Ga0116202, IMG submission 94479) | Anoxic lake water microbial communities from Lake Kivu, Rwanda to study Microbial Dark Matter (Phase II) - Lake Kivu water 325m metaG | ecosystem: Environmental > Aquatic > Freshwater >... | reverse complement strand
GTAAATGATTTCCCCTGGTATTCAACCGTCGTCTTCGCTGAGAGAGGGAAAGAGAACAACAAAAAAAGAAAGAGAAAAAAAATACTGGTTAAAGTAATTTTAGAAAGGCGCGACATCCGTATTCCCATCCGATGGTATGTCTTCCAAATCGCCCAGGGCGTTTTCGGTGTTGTGTGATTCAAAAGTGAACGGTTCAACTTCGACCTCCGAAGGGAACCCATCTTCAATTTCCTTCACTTCTTCATTGCCCTTTTGAGGTGGACTGAGAAATTGAACATTGGCTGCTCGGACTTCGTATGAAGTTCGCTTCACGCCATTGCGATCCTCCCAGTTATTGGCAAGGAGCTCTCCTACAACTGCAACCCGGCTCCCTTTATGAAGATAACGAGCACAATTTTCACCAATCTTGCTCCAGGCAGCAATTCGAAGATAAGTGGTCTCTTTCACCTTTTGCCCGTTTTTGTTCTGATAGTTCCGGTTCATGGCAATGTCAAATCGACACACTGGGGTCCCCTGGGGTGTATAACGCAGATCCGGGTCCCGAGTCAGGTTACCGATACCGAAAAAATAATTAATATCTCCAGCCATAATCGTTCCCCCATGCTTTTATATTACAGTAGTTCTCCATCAACTTTTCTAAGTTTATCACATTCCAGACAGTAAATACAGTGAATGGTAAACAGATCTTCATGCCCGGCAATGACCCTGGCACCAGCAGAGGATGAAAATGTTTACTGTAATGATGTTGAGTTGTTGAGTCGTTGAGTTGGAATGAATGAAAAGATAAGATTGCCACGACCTCAGCCTTGGTTGCTTTTTCCAAGGCTACCCTTTTATCTTTGATTTTTTCTATCTTACGCTGAAGGCTGGTATAATCGAATCCCTCTCAATCTCCCTTTATCCAAAGGGAGAGGATCGGTGAATGGGCATCGTTGAATATCCTTAATAAAATGAGTTTTCATTGTACACTGGTTACTCGTTACTGTATTTTCAGGATAGACCCTCATGCTGCTTTCGCAGCACCAGATGAGAATGAAAACTTTGAGGGTCTATCCTTTCAGTTTTAGTCTTTTCTGTTTTTCAATCTTACGCCGTAGGCTGCTATCCTGTCGGAGTTTACAGGATAGATGTCCACAGTTAGAAGCCATTTCCGAGCTTTTCGTCGGGAAAAAGGGCGTAGAGATCACAACGGCGGTGTTGAAGCAGAGGGAGGCGTTTCCGGGCGTGTGGGATAGCGGAGAGAGAGATTTCGCAGATGAGGATGGCTTCTTGTTCGCTTAATTGTTCAAGGATATGACCGAGAGGATCAACGACGAGGCTGTGGCCATAGGCGTGGTAGGAGGCATCGGGGAGGGGCGCCGGTGAGGCGCCCAGAAGAAAGAGCTGGTTATCTATGGCACGCGCCCGGAAGAGAACCTCCCAGTGCATGGGTCCGGTGATATTATTAAAGGCAGCGGGGACAGCGATTATGTTTGCTCCACGGAGAGCATAGAGGCGGGAGAGTTCCGGGAAGCGGAGATCGTAGCATATCATTATGCCGATTTTTCCCCAGGGGGTATCGACTAACAAGGGGGAATCTCCTGGAGTGAGCACTGCTGATTCCTGAAAGTGGAGATTTTCAAAGTCGACATCGAAAAGATGGATTTTCCGATAACGGCTGATGAATTCTCCGGAAGGGGCATAGATGGTTGAGGTGTTGAAATATTGATCACCATCTTTTTCAGGGATCGACCCCCCAATCAGGTATACTCCATATTCACGGGCGAGACGAGAGAGGAAAAGGCAGGTTTCGCCAGATGGGATATTTTCCGCAGCCAGTGGAAACACTTTGAGATCATAGGCGCATTGGAACATCTCCGGAAGGAGAACCAGATCCACCTGCTCGTTTTTGAGTGTTGAGAACAGGCTTTCGGTCTTTTCCAGGTTGGCTTTTTTATCATAACTGGTTTGTATTTGAATGATCGCTATTTTTAAGGTATCCATGGTTTGAGAACAGTAACGAGTAAAAGCACCACTCATAATCTGTCATTGTGAGCTGGTCTTACGAGCGTGATAATACCACTATCGGGTTTGATAAATCAAACCCGAAAATGAGTGTCCAGGATGGACCACCATGCTGCTTGTAGCAACAGTGACGATGAAAATCACAACTATACAAGTACCATACATTTTAGAAAATATACTTTTCATATTACGGCGTTTTCAGAATCGAAATGAAAAGCTTTTTATCCATGGTAAAATAGAGAGAATTGAATTTTATGCGGAAAGGATGATGATCGAGTGAGAGGATTGGTGCCGTGGGATATCGACCGGCGGCTTCAGATATTCTTGGAGGAGGATTTGGGTTTTGATGACATAACCACTCAAGGGTTGGGCAATGTGAGTCTCAAACCGGTGAGGGCTAAAATCATTGCCAAACAAAAAGGAATTATGTCGGGAGGTCCTTTTGCGATCCGACTTTTTAATCTCCTCGATCCTGAGGCAAAAGGAAAAGCGCTGGTTGAAGAAGGCGATGCCTTTGAGACTGGCGATTATGTTTTAGAAATTGAAGGACAGACCCGGGCGATATTGATGGGAGAAAGGGTGGCGCTCAATCTTTTGCAGCGGCTGTGCGGTATTGCCACTCAAACCAGAGAGATGGTTGATTCGGTGAAGGGTTTGCCGGTGAAGATTGCCGATACCCGAAAGACCAGCCCCGGATTGCGTATTTTCGAAAAGTATGCCGTCCGCTGTGGAGGAGGCGTGAACCACCGCTTGGGACTATATGATTGCGCGCTCATCAAGGATAATCATATTTCCATCTGCGGCTCGGTGCGAGAAGCTATCCGGAGAGTTCGGCCGGCAATCCCGTTTACCGCTCGCATTGTGGTTGAGTGTGAAAATCTTGATCAAGTCCAAGAAGCGCTTGATGAAAAAGCTGATGTTATAATGCTGGATAATATGAATATAGATCGAATCCGGGAGGCAGTCCAGCTCATTGGAGGAAGAACAATCGTAGAAGCTTCGGGTGGAATCGGACCGGAACAGGTCAGAGAAATAGCCGAACAGGGGGTCGATATCATCTCCAGCGGATTCATTACCCATCATGCCATCTGGCTCGATCTGAGCCTGAAAGTGGAAGAAATTGGCGATGTATTATGATGCCCTCATCATCGGAAGCGGTATAGCCGGAAGCAGTTGTGCCCTTTTCCTTGCCGAAAAGTCGCAGCGAGTGTTACTGGTCACCAAAGGTGAATCCTTTGAAGAGACTAACACTGACCAGGCTCAGGGTGGAATTGTCTTTCGTGGTGAGAATGACTCTTGGAAAATTCTCAAGGAAGATATCATTAAAGCCTCTGATTATTCGTCCTGGGAGAATAGCGTTCGAGTGGTGGCGAAAATTGGACCCTCACTTGTCAAGCGCTTATTTATTCAAAAGTTGCGGGTCCCCTTTGAGCAATCCGACGACGGGGGATGGAACCTTTTCCAGGAAGCCGCTCATTCCCGGCGCCGCATTCTTCACGTAAAGGACTGCACCGGCAAAGCTATTCAAAAAGCCCTCCATGAAGGAATTCTCAAAGAGCATCTCATCGAAGTCAAAAAAAATACCTGGGCGGCGGGTTTGATTATTTCCAGTCAATATTTGATCGATCCCCAATCCCGGTATGCTGTTCCTGAATGTCTGGGGGCATATTTCCTGGATCCGCGCAAGGGTGAAATCATACCGGTTTTTGCCCGCGCCACCGTCCTCGCTACCGGAGGGCTCAACTCACTGTATCGGTATTCTACCGGCGGAACCTGGAATACCGGCGATGGATTTGCCATGGCGCATCGAGCCGGAGTGGTTCTGCAAAACATGGAGTATGTCCAGTTTCATCCCACACTGCTTTATACCCCCGAATATGCTCAAACCTTTCTCATTTCTGAATCAGTTCGGGGCGAGGGAGCGGAACTCATTAATCACGAGGGGAAAGCCTTTATGTATAAATACCACCACCTGGGAAGCCTGGCGCCACGTGATGTGGTCGCTCGAGCGATCTTTCAGGAAATGCTCAACGACAATACTCGGTGTGTCTATCTGGATCTCTACCGAGCAATGTCACCCGAAAAGATTAAAGCAACCTTTCCCACCATCTACGAAGAATGTCTCCGCCGGGGGGTCGATATCATTCATGAACCGATCCCGGTCGCCCCGGGAGCTCACTTTTCCTGTGGAGGGGTATTAACCGATACCTACGGGCGCACCAACATCAAACGCCTGTATGCGGTTGGCGAAGTTGCCTGCAGCGGTCTGCATGGCGCCAATCGGCTGGCTTCCACCAGTCTTCTCGAAGGCGTTACTTTTGCCTACCGTGCTGCTCATGATATCGTGAAAAATCTCGCCCCCAAAGAGCACCCGCGGGTCATTCCCTTTGAATATTCATCTGGGATTCCACCTTCTGATCCGATCATCGAGAGTATGCGGGATATCATTCAGGATACCATGTGGAGATTTGCGGGACTGATCCGGAATCAATCCGGGCTGAAATATGCTTTAGAGGTTCTCATTGGTCTAAAAAAACAAGTGATACAAATGAAAAATAATTATGGCCTTTCCGGTCCACTCCTCGAGCTCGAAAGCAGCGTCGACACCGGGGTGTTGGTGGTCGAGGCGGCATTGAAAAACCCCATCTCCCGCGGCACCCACTTTCGCTCCGATTCCTCGATGACCTGAGGGAAAACAGGTGGCAGAAGAACCGAATTCACCTCTTTCCCCCTTTGGCCAAAGGGGGAAAGAGTCTTTTAATTCCTCACTTCTTCCGATTGAGCTCGAAGAGGTCGAATTCTTCTTCATCGTCGAAGAGGCTTTGGATGTGTTTTTTCTGGTCGAGGCCGGCAAGGTTGACGCTAAGGAAGAAAGTTTGGTCGGATTCCCAGTAGGAGGCTTCGACATCGATGCATTCTTCTAATTGTTTGCGGATATAATAGCGACGTTCTTCCCAGCTTTGGTCGGGGATGGAATAAATGCTTTCCATACCCACCGAGAGTTCCTTGGTACCGAGACCGATGCCGGTGATAATATCATCAAAGCCCCCGGTGTTGAGATCGTATTCACTCCGCAGGCGGATGTAGGTTTGGTCAAGATCGCCATAGGTAAAATCGAAGGTAAATAGACTGGTGTCCTTGGGATCAAAAAAGAAATAGGTTTCACCGTTGACTTGAGTGTATTGGTAAGCAATGCTGGCGCTGAAGTTTGAAGAAAATTCTTTCTGTGCCCAGACTTTTCCGCCCCATGCAACCGCATCGTTTAATGAAGTGAGGTTTATGGTGTGATAGAAGACCTCCCCGCCGTAATTTTCTTTTTCAACGCCCAGATTCACATAGGCATCATTCCGCCAGCTGCTGATATCGCCCTGGGTAAATTTCCCGGTACTCAAGTCGGTTTCAAAGAAAAAGCCGTTTTTCGATTCGGTCCGATAGGAGGCGATGAATTGCGGGAGGCGGCTGATGACTTCGTCGTTGTTAAACCGCTCGTTTTCGATGCCGAGCATCCAGAGTGAAAGCCCGTTTTTTTGGTAGTGGACGTATCCGCCCAGGGTGTTTTTTTCATGTTGCCAGAGATCGATGAATGCGCGAGCTTCCAAATAGGGATACTGAATGACGAAATCACTGCTCAAGCGGCTTTTTTGTAAGGTGGAGTAATAGAGATTGGCTTGAAAGAAGAAGTTTTCGGAGAAAAGATATTCATAGCTCCCTTCGATGTACAGCCCCTTTTTCCGTTGATAACCAATGGTGGGAACGAAACTGGCGCCGGCTTTATTCAGAAGTCGGGAGTAGGCGGGAATATGAATGATTCTTTTGTCCTTAATATAAAAACCGAGACCACTGATCAGGACCCGGTCCTGGGGATAAATCACCACTTCTTCGGCGCGAATACTATACAGAGGGGGCGTACGGGGGCATCCGGTGAGAAGCAGGTCAGATCCTTTCCATTTTCCTTTCTGGTATTCAATTTTCGTTCCCCGAAAGTACAATTTCCCACCCTCACCCATCTCATAGACCAGCTCTGCACTTTCAAACCATCCGCTGCGGGTTTGGAAGTTATAATACATTTTTTCGGCGTTGATTTGATAGTTTCCAAAACGAGCCTGAATGGCGCCCGGGGCGAAGGCTTCCGAGGTATTGAAGAGAAAGGTCAATTGGTAGGTGTGAAAGGTAATATCATTCCAGGAGAGGTTCACGTTACCGGTGGCCTGAACTTCTCCCTTTTCATCATCATAGAGAAGAGTTTCCGCATTGATACGGATGCCTTCCTTGGCATCAGCGGAAACCACCATCATGAGTACGAACCAAAAAATGATGAGGGTACTTATGATGTGCTTCAATAAAACTTTCATCGGGAAAGGATGAAATCGGTTCATTGGTTCGCGGTTGATTTGAGCTCCTCGATTTTTTTCTTGACGGTTTCAATTTCCGATTCAATCAATTTTTGATTTTCAATGAGTTCTTTTTTCTCGGCTTCTAATTGGAGAACTCTTTCTTCCAGGCGTAAAATTTCTTCCTCCAATTCAGGTTGCCAGCTGGCCTGGGTGTAGTCGGGAGGAATATAGGGATTTTCCCAGGTGAGCTCAATCACCTCGGCGACATAAGACGGATCGATGGACAACCGGGAAAAATGAAGGGTGATTTTCTTGGTTTCCGGCCCGATGATGGGTTGATCGTCTTTCCCATATCGGCTGAAGTAAATTTTTCCCGTTACCTGATCAAATATTTTGTCTTCAAACCCGCGGGGGAATTCAAGTGGATAGTATTTTTTGCCCTGGTCGTCAATAAGGTAGGTATTTTTGGCAAAATTTATGGGATAAAGAGCGGGTCCTTTGATTTTTTTGATGGTGACTTCGAAAACCAGATAACGGTTGAATCGTTCACGCTGGATAAAATCGCGATGATAGGCGTTTTGCTCCTCCATAGACAAGAGGTTTTCATTGCCATATTTGGCCACCCAAGCCTGCACCAATTCCGGGTTCCAGAATAAAGCACTTACCGAAAAAACATTTTTAACTTCTTGAGCACGAGTCCATTTTTTCACATTTTGAGAATACATTTTTTCATAATCGGTTTTGGCGCTGACCTGAACACTCAACACCATCACCATCAAGAGAGCCACGAGAATACCAAACGAGAATATTTTATTATTTTTGACCATTTAAAAATCTCCTTCCTGGTAAGGTTTGATCTCAACATCAATACCGGTTTTGGGCGAGGGTGAAGGTTGTGGTTTCTGGACGGAGGGAGGGGTGGTGGTGCCGGTATCTTCGCCGTTCCATTCGTCGAGTGGTTTCACTTCGATTTCGACTTCGGGGAAGTTTTGATCTTGAGGGATGGGTGACGGTTCAAGGGGGCTAATTTGGGGGGTCGGATAGGGTGCTTGTCCGACCGGTTGGTAAGGAGTGGAAGAGGCTATCGGTCCAGAAACACTCACTTCTTGAGAGGTTTCGACAAAAAGCGGGCTCCCCGATTCGACCTTAGCCGGTTCACCGTTAATCAGGAAGCCGGCGACAGCACCGATAGGACCCAGCGCCACTAACCCGACAATACTGGTTCCGACAGCATAGGCTAATGCTTTATTTTCCTGGATTGCTTTTTTTCCTAAAGTAAGCGTGATGGGCGTTCCATCGAGAGAGTTGATTGTACCAAAGTCGATTTGAATCAGGCCGGACTTCCCAAAATTACCGCGGCGACGGATCTTGCTGATCCAACCCTCCCCTTCAGTACCCGCAAGAGCGATGAGAACATCATTGACGACTAAATCCTCAGCCAAAACATAGGGAACCGGATCGCCGAGATTGTTTTTTTCCGAGTTTAAATTGGTTTGAATGGTGATTTTCACCAGGCTGGCAGCGGGAATGGTGACTTGGAAGTTGGTCGTTTTCGACGTATCAACCACTGTACGGAAGAGTTTATCCACCCGGACCCCGATCGGTTCAGTGCTGGGAACTCCGAATATCAGTTGTTCGAATTCATCTAATTGAGCGGTGAGAATCCCATTTTGCTGGTTGGACGTATTCAGAGAAAGGCGAATAGCTTTTATTTTAAAAGCCAACGAAGGTTCTTCGGGAGTACCGGTCAGGATAAACGTTTTCATAGTATTTAATCTTTCCATCAAGGTGCCAGAAAGGGTGTCTCCGATCAGGTCTTTTTCTAATTTCTCGGTTCGGGTTAAAACACTTCCACTTTCTGGAACACCGTAAAGAATGCGTTCCATTTCTTCCAGGTCTTTCACTAAAGGAGATGCGACCTGATCTTGAGTAAAAGACGGAATGGTGAGCGCCAGGATAAGAATACCTACACAAATTACAGAAGCCTTCTTCATAGTATTCACTCCTTCTCATTTCTCCCTAACATTATACCCTACCCTGGGCGAACACCAAGAGTGTGTCAAGAATTTTTTCAATTATTTGAGGATAAACGCTCAAGCTGCTACGCAGCACCATAGGATAATGGAAATAACGGACGTAACGAATCAAGCTAACCATTGGTTTTCTGAGCGGGTATTGTCATCATCCGTCATTCCCGAATGTCTCTATCGGGAATCCAAAATCTTTTAAACCCCTGATTGAAACATTCAGGGGTGACGAATAATAAAAGGAATGCTTTGGCAGTTTCCAGGATAGGATAGACCCTCATGCTTCATAGCAACATATGAAGATGGAAACTTATTTACCCCTTTAATTAAAGGGGGCGGGGGGATTTGAAAAATTTATCGTATAAACACATTTTAGGTGTGAAATTATTTTGTTATCACAATAGGATGCTGCTCCTACGAGGTTTTACGTTTTAAACCTTTGGCTTTTTTCTTTAATGTGGAAAATATACTCCCAAACAAAAAAGCCCCTCATCAGTCAGAGGGGCTTTTTGGAATCGTTACTAAATTGTTCGAATCGATTACCAACTCCGCAGAGGAATGACCATCATCCCGTCTTTAGGCACATTATTATATGGTGATCGGGTCAGAGCATACCCAATGGGCAAGCTGTAGAGACCGTTGATCACCGAGCGGGTGGTTTCAGATATGGTTCGGCTTCCATTGGCTACAGCATCCATGACGCTCCCATCGTTGGTATGACCGGCAAAACCGACCACATGTCCCAGTTCGTGGAGGTAGAGTTCGTATTTCGGTTTGATCGGGTAACCATACCAATCCCCTTCCGGGAGAATTCTCACTTCAGCTTTTATGATCTGATAATTTGACCACCAGACAGTGGCATATCCCCAGGTCCCATTACCCTGTGCTGTTATGGAAGCAGCATCGTAGAATATCTTGATAGGACTATTGGTGTTGCTGGTTAATCGAAAAGTAGTATTTCCACCAATAATTGAATTCCATTCATTTAAAACTTCTGACACACTGATTCCGGGATAATTGGTGGAATCGTACACATCAATGTACCCATCTGCCCATCGGACAACGTTGTTTCCACCATATCCATAGGTTTTGAGTAAACTGGTAGATACACTTGGACTTGGACTCGGCGTCGGACTTGGACTTGGAGTCGGCGTCGGACTTGGACTTGGAGTCGGCGTCGGAGTCGGAGTGGGTGTCGGCGTTGGATTTGATACCCCATTCTGGACGGTAACAGTGTTACTGGTTATTGATGGAGTATTACTTCCATACTGAAATAGCCGGAATTCATATTGACCGAGATTGGATGGAGCAGTAAAATTCTTGGTTCCGCTGCTTTGCCCAGTAATGAACTGATAGCTGAGATATTGATAATTATTGGCACCTTTTGCATACAAACCGATCCAATAATATTGACTCGACGAGACCCCTGAAAAGCTGACAGTGATGGTTTGACCGGGAGCAACAGTAACCGGTGAAGCTGAGAGCGATGGACCGGATGGCTCGACAACAGGTAAAGAGGAAGATTGTGGCTCTTTTACTTGTTGATCGATTTTTGGAACTAAACCATTGGATAAACACCCGGAGAGATAGACAATCAGGAGAAGCCCGAAGACGGCTAGGGTGATTATTCTTTTTTTCATCACTGCGTATACTCCCTTACGGGCTTGCTCCGAAGAGGAAAACGCAGAAAAGCTCAAGTAATCGAAAAATCATAAGACTTGGCAACCCGACTGCCATTGCGCTTCACGCGCGGTAGGCTCGTAGCTTTGCGT
>Ga0116202_10002983_pt1 | contig 10151 bp, 7 predicted proteins | sample LakKivw325mmetaG_FD_94479 | JGI IMG/M metagenome (GOLD analysis project Ga0116202, IMG submission 94479) | Anoxic lake water microbial communities from Lake Kivu, Rwanda to study Microbial Dark Matter (Phase II) - Lake Kivu water 325m metaG | ecosystem: Environmental > Aquatic > Freshwater >... | reverse complement strand
GCCGGCAAGGATAACCGCATGCAACGAATCCAGTCGCGATCGGGCTCCTTTCGCTGCCGCCGCCGCTGCCTGCGGGTCGCGGTTAACCGTGCCGGCCCCTGCTCTACGTAGCGCCCTGGCGCGCGCCTGCAGACTCGCCTCCCCAAAGGCATCCTGCGCGGCTTCCTCATCGAACACACGCAGCGCTTTCTGCGCAACTGCGGCAAGGAAGACCGCCGCTCTCTCCTCGGAGAGAAATGAAGCCAGGGCTTCCTCAAGTGCCTTGAGACCACTTTGCTCGTACAACCCGGCGTCACCGGTCGTTCTTGCGACAAGTGCGGACCTCGCTGAGACAGGAAAGACCTTCGCATCAGCGTGGCCGGTTTGCTCTCGAATTGTCTCGGTCACAAATCGCAAGACTTCGCTACGCTCGCCGTCGCTGGCGAGATCAGTCTTGTTGACGATGAAGAATATCCTGTCCACGTACTCCCGAATCTCCTTCAGGAAGGCCGTCTCCGTACTGGTCATCGGTGTATCTACGCTGGTCACGAAGAGCACCGCATCGCACTCCGGGAGAAAACCATAGGTGGTCGCCGTGTTGGTCGTGATGGCTGACCCCACGCCCGGCGTGTCCACGAACTCAATGCCTCGCCGCAGGAATGGTACCGGTAGTTCCAGACAGGCGGTCTTGACCTTCTTGCGATTCGAGGGATTACCTCTCTCTGTCACGCAGTCCGAGAGCGCCGAAATCGGCAACTCCTCAGGCCACGTCATGTCCTCCCGCCGCACGATCAAGCGCTCCGTGGGGCCGTACTTGAGGACAGTGATTGCGGACGTCAGAGGCAGCACACCCGTGGGGAGTATCTCGCGGCCGATGATAGCGTTCATCAACGAACTCTTGCCGCGCTTGAACTGGCCGAGCACCGCCAAGGTGAACCGGTCCTCAGCCAGTTTGACCACCAGCTCCCCGCACTGCCGTTCCCCATGCTCGCGGCCCAGAGCTGCTAAAGCTTCGCGCAGAACGCGCAAATGTCCGGCCAAGGCGAGTTTCGTATGTGTGTAGGCTCTCAGTGCGTTCAGATCGGGGACAACTCCGGCGATTCGCCCCCCATCGGGCATCACCGCGAGCTGCGTCGAAGGTAACGTTTGGCTCTTTTCTGGCACTTCCATGTGTCCTAGCCGCTCGGGGAGCGCCATGCGCTTTCAGCAGGCGGATTCCAACTCTCGAAATAATTGTCCATGGCCTCTGTTCCAAAAAAAGGAACGTGCCCAAACCTCACCGAAAGCTGTTTGGCGGCTTCGGCTTTGGGGCGTCCGTCCACCATCTCCTTCCACATGGCGGCCACCAACCCTGAGCGGTCGGCGCCATGCAGACAATGAATCCATATAGGCCTTGGCGCAGTTCTGAAAATCGACATCAGTCGTTGCTCCTGGTCCGGTGTCGGCGCTGCCTTCGCCGAGAACGCGATATCGTAGTGCTGGACTCCCAGTTCTTGGCAGACGGCGATCTCATCCTGGTACCATTGCCTCGAAGGGTTGCGTCCACGAAGATTCAGCACGCTCTTGATTCCATAGCGGTTGATGTACTTCACGAACTGTTCGCGGTTCAGTTGATCCGAGCGGTAGGCTTCGTGATCCGTAATCGCGTAGAAGTTCCCCGACGCCTTGATGTGAAGAACCACGCCGCCAACTGTCACGGCCGCTAAGACCGCTGCTATTCCACCGTATGTTCGCCAGTTCCGCATCCATCCCCTCCATGATTCGAGGCGCAAGACCAGTGCCCTCAACCCCTTGCCCCTCGGGCCGGCAGACGGGCCATCATGACGGTGCCTATAAGCCCGACAACGGCCGCATAGCCAAAGGCCACTCCTGGGCCAATCCAAGCCCAGGCCGCTCCCACAACAAGGCTCGACACGAAATCGCCAACTCCGTTAGCCACACCCAGCGCCCCGAAGGCGGTTCCCGCGATTTCGGTTCTCACGTAATCCCTGACAGCCACCCCTTCAATAGTGTCCTCCCAGGCGATGAACACGCCGGCGAGACTGAAGAAGATGACAAACCACCATACCGACGGGATGACAAAGGCGAACCCCAGGAAAGTGATGACGGCCACGCCGTACCCCACAGCCAGGTACCGCGTTCGCGAGAACTGGTCGCTGAGCGCCCCAATGGGAAACGATGCCGCCGCATAGACGACATTGCGGAGGGTGTAGAGCAGCGCCGCCACACGGGCGGCCCCCAGCACTCCAAGTTGAGGCTCCAGGACGGTTGTCGCGCGCAAGATCATTAGAGTCGGCGCGAAGTCGGCGATCCCGAACAGGGTCACCGCGAGCAAAAACGTCCGGTAGTCGCCGGGCAGGGAACGCAACGTCTGCCAGAACCTGAGGCCGTGATTCGGTGCGCGTCTCTTCTCCGTCGCCAATAGCATGGTCAACACGGAGAGGACTCCGGGAATGAGCGTCAGCAGGAAGATGGCGCGGAATGCCCATCCGCCCGCATTCGCGAGTCCGGGCAGCCACGACGTAATGGCTTGTACGAGGCCCGGATGGGCGTCGGCAAGGCTCAACAAGCCGAATGCGGCTAGCGGACCGACAACCGCTCCGGCTGTGTCCCCGGCTCGATGGAAGCCAAACGCCTTCCCGCGGTCCTTCTGCTCAACCGAATCCGCCAGCATCGCATCCCGCAACGGTCCACGGATCCCGCGTCCGAGCCACCCGACGACCCGGCCGAGCAGGATCAACGGCCAGGCAAACGCAAAAGTGAAGATGGCGACGGCGCCAGTCGTAAGTGCATATCCAACCACGACCCATTTCTTGCGATGGCCGATCTTGTCGCTGTGAAAACCGGCCCCCAATTTGACGAAACTGGAAGTTGCATCGGCCGCTCCCTCGATGAACCCCAGAGAGGCCGCCGACGCCCCGATCACCTGCATGAATTGCGGCAGCACGGCGGTCGCCATCTCATGACAGAAGTCGCTGAAGAAACTTGTCAGACCGAACAGAACGACGTTCCGGTTCAACCAGCCCCTCGGTGCCGTTCCGTCAGATGTGTTTGTTGTCATTTTCGTCCTTTACGCTGTATCCGGAATCCTGGCGGGCGAGATTCACCTGGTGTTTCTTCCCGTAGGCAGCGAACAGATCGTCTGCCGTCATCCCGAGCACTTGCGCCAGGGAAATCACGAAATGCAGCAGATCGACCAGTTCCACGCGCGCATTCTGCCGGTCGAAGGTCTGATACTTTGCCCACCATTTCCATGGCACGCAGTCCGTCAGTTCGGCGACTTCCTGGCTCATGGCGCGGCAGTATTGGAGCACCCAGCGCTGCCGTTCCTCGTCGTCCAAGGCGTCGGTGTCCACGCCGATACGCTTGTTCAGTTGCTTCTGCAGGGCAAAGAGTTGCTCCAGTTTGTCGTTCGATGTCATGGTTGTCCTTTCGTCTCAAGCTCGTAAGCGATCGATCGCAGAAGTTCCAGGCAGCAGCTTTCGCCCGGCTGCTGCTCCAAGGCCCGCTGCGTGCAGGTTTGGGCTTCCTCGAATTTCTTCTCCCGGAAAAGGCACACCGCCAGATGGTACTTGAAATGCCACTCGAACGGATTCAGCCATACCGCGCGGCGCAATTCCTGCTCGGCCGTCGGCAAGGCCTCCACGTGGAGCATGTGCAAGGCAATCTTGTCCCGGTCATACCCCAGCGTCGGCCAGGGCCGCAGGTGATCCTCGCGCTCCCTGGCCCGCTCGGGCGAATCGCTGCCCGTGTCCGCCTTCCACACTCGCGTTTTCCGCCTTGCCATCGTCCACTTCGTGTCTGCTATTTCGTCACGATGTGCAACGCGCTCTGGATGGCCGGCGCGAACTTCAGCACCACCGGCGCGAACACGATGCTCACCATGCTCATGAGTTTGATGAGGATGTTGAGCGAGGGACCGCTGGTATCCTTGCACGGATCGCCCACCGTGTCGCCCACCACCGCCGCGGCGTGCGCCGGGTTCTTGCTCCCGTCCGGCAACCGTTTGCCGCCGAAGTTGCCTTTTTCGATGTATTTCTTGGCGTTGTCCCACGCGCACCCGGCGTTGTTCAGCATGGTGGCCAGCACGAAACCGCCCGCCAGCGCTCCAGCCAGCAGCCCCACGACCCCGGCGATTCCAAGAACCAGCCCGGTCACCACCGGCACGATGATGGCCAACAGAGAGGGCAGAATCATCTCCCGCTGCGCGCCCGCCGTGGAGATCTCCACGCACTTGGCAAAGTCGGGTTTGCCTGTCCCCTCCATGATGCCGGGTATCTCTTTGAACTGCCGGCGCACCTCTTGCACCATGGACCCGGCCGCCCGGCCTACCGCCTTCATGGACAGCGCACAGAACACGAATGCCATCATGGCGCCGATGAACAATCCGCACAGCACAAACGGATTCAACGCGTGAACGTCATAGGCGCTCACGAAATCGAGGATGGAAGCCTTCGCGGCTTCGGCCGCCGTGAACGCCTTCTTGCCCACATAGAAGATCCCGTCCGGCGAGCGTGCCGCCATCTTCCCGACCCACATCTTCACTTCCTCGATGTCCGCCGCCAGCAGGGCCATGGCTGTCAGAGCCGCCGATCCGATGGCAAAGCCCTTGCCCGTGGCCGCCGTCGTGTTGCCGAGCGCGTCCAGCGCGTCGGTGCGTTCCCGGACTTCCGGCGGCAGGTGCGACATCTCCGCGTTGCCGCCCGCATTGTCCGCGATCGGTCCGTAGGCGTCTGTCGCCAGCGTGATACCCAGTGTCGCCAGCATACCCACCGCCGCGAAACCCACGCCGTAGAGGCCCAGGGCATAGTCGCCGAAGCCACCCGCCAGACCGAACGCCGTAAGAATCCCGACAATGATGATGATCACTGGCGGGAAACAAGACAGCATGCCCGTCGCGAGCCCGTCAATCAGCACCGTCGCCGCCCCCATCGGCGCCTGTCCGGCGATCTCGCGAGTGGGTTTGTACGAGTCCGACGTGAAGTATTCCGTGGACTGGCCGATCAGCACGCCGGCCAGCAACCCGGCCGCAACCGCTCCGAAGATACCCCATGTCACAAAGCCCACGTGCGCCAGGACCGCCAGTGCCGCCAGGATAAGAACCGAGCTGCTGAGCGTGCCAGTCAGCAGGGCACGCAACAACCCCTTCTGATCCGCCCCCTCCTTGCAGCGCACCAGAAACAGGCCGATGATCGAGAGCACGGTGCCGATGCCCGCCACAACCATGGGCGCCACCACGTATCCCACTGCCTTCCGGAAGTCGCCCGCCTGCACCCCGATGGAAGCCCCGAGCGCGGCGGTGGAGAGGATCGACCCGCAGAACGATTCGTAGAGATCCGCCCCCATACCGGCCACGTCGCCAACGCAATCCCCCACGTTGTCGGCAACCACCGCCGGATTGCGCGGATCGTCTTCGGGAATCCCGGCCTCGACTTTGCCGACGAGATCGGCGCCCACGTCCGCCGCCTTGGTGTAAATGCCGCCGCCCACGCGCGCAAACAGGGCCTGAGTCGAAGCGCCCATCCCGAAGGTCAGCATCGTGGTCGTGATCAGCGTCATCTTTTCCAGGTCCGTGCATCCCTGCGGTACGAACTCGAACCCCCAGAAGTTCAGCCCCGACGCCATGTGGGCCGCCGTGAACACGAGCTTGTCCAGGATGATGTACCACAGGCAGATGTCCAAGAGCCCGAAGCCCACCACCACAAGACCCATCACCGCCCCGGACCGAAAGGCCACCGTAAGGCCCCGGTTCAGGCTTTCACGGGCACCGTTTGCCGTCCGGTGGGATGCGTTCGTGGCCGTCTTCATGCCCAGGTAGCCGCACAACCCCGAGAAGAATCCGCCGGTCAGAAACGCCACCGGCACAAACGGATTCTGGATGTGGAACCTGGCCAACACGCCCAGAATCGCCACCAAGACCAGAAACACCAGCGAAACCACCTTGTACTGCCGGAAGAGGTAAGCCATCGCCCCCTCGCGCACATACCCGGCGATTTCCTTCATCCGATCCGTCCCCTCCGGCGCCTTGAGCATCATTCGGTAGAAGATCCACGCGAAGACCAGTGCCAGAACCGCCCCGATCGGCGCGATGGCCCACGGCCCCGTGATCGCACTTGTATCGCCCGCCCAAGCACTTCCTGCTCCTGCCAATAGCCCCAGTCCTGACAACCAAACCACATGTCCCGTCTTCATCTCCGTGCCTCTCCTTTCCGTTGCCTCTTCTTTCATTTTCCGCCGCATACTCCGTCTTCAAGCCCGCGATGACATCCTCACGGGCCGCCCTTGCGGCAAGGTGTGCAGGGGGGGGCGAGGGGTAAAAGAAAAGCCCCTGCCTACGATCCGGCAGGGGCTTCTTTCTGACAAGGGCTCCTGCCGGCCTACAACAAGCCGCAGGAGTCATTAGTCCCACCACAGGCGGGACGGTTTCGGGGGACTCCATCCCCTGAATTCGAAGTCATAGTTTCAGAAAACGTCTGAAGAATCAACGACAAACGGTCCGCGTAGGGGGGCGAAACCCGCAAACCTAGCGCGTCGAGTCACCAGGCAAAAGGCGTTGAGGAACGTCCTCAACGCGGGGCTCCGCTCCTCCGTATCTGATGATCCACACTCGGTCGTACACACGGTTCTTCCACGGGTCAACAGGCGGTTTGATGCCAAGCGCTCTCGCAAGTGAGGGCAGTTCGCTGTGCGTCCAACATATCACCACCGTCTTACCCTCCAGACTCTCATCCCTTAGGACCGTCGACGCCAGGGATTCGTAGTCCTCCGCCCGGTACGGCGTGCGGATATGAAGTCCCAGAGTTCCTGCAAGCGGCAAAAGAGTATCGCGGGGACGGCGTCCTCGCCCCGCCTTGGAGACCCTGCATGCGTAAAGGGCGGCAGGCGATCCCAAGTCCAGGCGCGCGGGAGCGTTCGTGAAGAAGCCGACGAGCGCCTGTGCCCGAGCCTCGCCCCTGTCCGACAACATTGCATCCGCTTCGTTTCCCGGCTTCTCGGCGTGCCTCAGAAGGATGACGACAGCCGGCCTGCCCGCGCCAGCCGCGCATCCGATGCATCCGGCCAAACCGAGGGCGAACACAATCGCGGCCGCGATAGCGAGTGCCGCGCATCTGCCGCGCGACGCGCCCTTCCCCGACAATCCCGGTGCACCCGTTTGCGGAACCGCTGTCATCCGTTGTCTCCGGAGTGCCCCGCTTCTTGTCCTGTCTTGTCGCCGAAGACGCGTTCGTACAGATCCGCCCCAAAGCTTGTCTCCAGAGGTTCACCCGGTAACAATTTGAATGTTCGTTGTCCGTTGGCCTGCCGTTCCGCACGGAGGAACAGCGTGCGGTCTGCGTTGCCCTGCCGCGGGTTACAAGCAAAATCATAGAGATGCGTCACGAACAGAACTCTGACACGCGATTCCAGCAACGCGCCGACAATCTGCCGCGCGATTTCCGACCCTTCCCGTTCATTCGTCGAGGCGAACGATTCGTTGAACAGCACCATTGAGTCTGGCTTCACTTCGTCAATGATCGCGCTCATGCGAACCAGTTCCTCATCCAACTTGCCACTCCTCATCGTCACGTCTTCTTCACGCTTGTAGTGCGTGAACAGGCCGCGGCAGAGATCGGCTTGGAACGTTTCCGCGGCCACAAACATGCCGCACTGCATCATCAGTTGAGCCACCCCGAGCCCACGCAGGAAACACGACTTCCCGCCCTGATTCGCTCCGGTAATGACGATCAGGTCCTTGCCGTCGGCGAGCATGTCGTTCCCGACAACCGGCTCCTGCATGGTGAGCGCCAGACACGCATCTCGCAGGCCGGCGGCGGAATGCTTGCCTGTGCCGGGTGGCGACGGCACCGGGAAGCACACTGACACCCCCTTACGCGCGAGCTCGCGATGGAGGTTCACGCAGCCCAGGTAGAAAGCCAGTTCCGTCCGCAACGCGACAAAGAACCCCTCCACATGATCGGCGGATTGCGCCGCCGCAACCGCCACGTGGCGTATCGCCCGATCCCGCATTTCGGAGAGGATCCGTCCGCCACTCTCGTCGCGCGGGTCGAGACGGTAGGTATAGGCGGGCGGCTGTCGAACGAACACCCGTTCGTACCAACGCAGTCTTGGGCCTGGGGATTTGCGTAGCATGTAGTTGACGCCTTCATTCCCTTTTCCCAGTTCCGCGCTCATCAGGGTGCCATCGCGAAACTCTAAGTGCTTGAGATGATTCTCGATGCGAGCGAGGTATTCATCGGTCAGTTCTGTTCGGATCATGTCAAAGAATGCCAGGAAGCCCTCCGACTCGAACTTGCCGGCTTGTTCGTCAGCCAGCTTCCGAAGTTTCTGGAGCATTTCGGTCAGCATGCGCAGGTACCTGACTGCATCAGACAGTATGCCTCCCGGGTAGTGGGTTAAAATGCTGAACCACCCTCGTTGCTTGCTCTCGATCGCCTCGACGGCGATGCTGTACAACATCCTCACGGCCGCATCATTCCGCAGACAGTCTTTCAGAACACTCTGGCGGTAGACCACAGTTGTCAGGTCTTCCTGCTGCCCCAGGAGAACGACTCGCTTCGCCACTTGGAGCAGGAAATCGTCAGCGCCGGACATGGCGCCAAACAGAACGTTCAGCTCCAAATCCTGAACCATCGCCAGTTCACCAAGCGAGGGGGCAGGCGACGCTGGCACATCACGGGGCCGCTGCCATGGCGGAAGATCCGGCTGAAAGTCGAGGTCCCGAGCGGGGTAAAGGAGGTGGACATTCACAGTTTCATCCGCTCCTTGATGCGTTCACGGTTTAGCCCGTATTTCCCGGCAATCGCCAAGGCATAAGAGAGACCGTCGGCCGGCCTCCTCTCTATCTTGTACGTGCGCTCCGTGAGGTTTTCCCGCTCAACCGCAGCAACCATGCTGACCGTCTTCACGTCGAAGGATGCCAGCTCGTCCAGGAAGGTCACCCATACGCACAGCGCGTCGCGTTGGGAGATGTGTGCCATGACCTTCTTGCTCAAGTGGACTGCGTCCTTGAGGGTCGTGGAGGAGAAGACTTCGTTCATGACAATCACACTTTTCGGCGTGGCGCGGCCCAGAATGTGGTGGATTCTGACAAGGTCGTCCTGCAACTTGCCGCGAAGCGTCGCGATGTCTTCCACTCGCTCGAAGTGCGTGAACATCCTGTCGCACAGGAAGAGTTGCGCTTCCCTGCCTGGGACCGGCAGGCCAAGACTCGCGAGATAGTGCAGTTGTCCGAAAGTGCGGGCAAACGTCGTCTTGCCGCCCTGATTCGGTCCGGTGACAACGAACACCCGTTCCTGGCCGGCCAACATGAAGTCGTTGCAGATCACGGGCTTACTCTCCCGGATGAGCTTGCCGGCCAGCGCCAGATCGAACCCTTCCCGGTTGCCGACGCTTTTGGAAACGTCGGACACGTGGGGATAGCAGAACCGCAGCCCCGCGCCCTTGAAGGTCTCCGCATATTCCAACCACGCGATGTAGAGCTGAATCTCTCGGTCGAAGGCTACAATCGTCTTCTCCGCAAAACCTTTGTGGCTTTCGCAAAAGGCGAGCAGCGGCAGAAAGACGTCCGGGTTCAATCGCGCCACAAACTCCAGCACAGCAGCTTCGACGTGATTCATGCCGGAGGTTGGCCGGTACGAGGAAAGGTAGTCTCTGGGCGTTCCCTGTTTGAACTTCGCGAAGGTCGCCTCGACGTCGGCGCTATAGTCGCTCCCGCCATCGTAAGCGCTTACCGTGACGCTGCCGTCTTTGATGAGCAGGTTGTACCGGATGGCCGCCAACCCGGTCGTCAGCTTCTTGGCCTCCAGCCGCAGTGCCGTGAAGGACTCCGAACCTGTGTACTGCTCCAGAAAGAGGGCAAAACCTCGCAGCCCGTGCGAGGTCGGACTGAGGCGGCTCAGGTCTTGGAGAAGGCCGTCGGTAGCCGCGCAGTAGACCTCCACCGCATCCAGGAACCAGCGTTCCTTCTGGAACTTGTAGTGCGACGCCTCCGAGGCAACCAGATGCTGACGCATGTCGCGCATCTGACTGGAGAACGACTTGACGCTTTGGAATAGAGCCCCGTTTTCGAGGTCCCGTATAACCTCGTGCCGATACTCGATGCCCGCGACGTTCGTCAGGGGGGAGTAGAAGAACGGCTTGAGGTTGTACTCATCCCGACCAGCCGTGATGGC
>Ga0116202_10002982_pt1 | contig 10151 bp, 5 predicted proteins | sample LakKivw325mmetaG_FD_94479 | JGI IMG/M metagenome (GOLD analysis project Ga0116202, IMG submission 94479) | Anoxic lake water microbial communities from Lake Kivu, Rwanda to study Microbial Dark Matter (Phase II) - Lake Kivu water 325m metaG | ecosystem: Environmental > Aquatic > Freshwater >... | reverse complement strand
GGACAGCGTCACGGGCGAATCGAAGGAGGCCACCTGGGCGGCCACATGGACCGTGTAGGTCGTCGACTCGCCGGCCGAAACGCTGTTCGTCCCGGGATCCCCCGCGACCGTGAACCCGGCGACGGGGAAGCTCACGGAGCCCGAGGTCCCGCCGCCCGGCGTCGGATTCTGAACCGTCACACCGGACGTCCCGCTCGCGGCGATGTCCGCCGCCGAGATCGCCGCCGTGAGCTGGGTCGGGCCGACATAGGTCGTCGTCCTGGCGACACCGTTCCACATGACGGCCGCCCCGGGAACGAAATTCGCGCCGGTCACGGTCAGGGTGAAAGCGCCGCCGCCGCCGGACGCGTGGTCCGGCGAGAGGGAGGCTAAAGACGGCGCCGGATTGTAGACGGTGAACGTCAGGGCGTTCGAGGCCCCGCCGTCGGTGTTCCGGACCGCGACCTGAACGGCCTTCCCCGCCGCGATGTTGCCCGCCGGGACGACGGCGGTCACCCGCGAGCTGTTGACGAAGGTCGTCGCCAGGTCCGTTCCGTCCCACGTGACGACGGCGCCGCTCACGAGATCGGAGCCGTTCACGGTCAGCGTGAACGCCGACCCGCCCGCCGTGGCGCTCGACGGGGAGAGCGTCGAAAGGAGGAAGGCGTAAACGTCGGGGCCGTCGGACGTGCCGGCCAGCGGGGCCCGGACCGTCGCGCCCCGGCTGTCCCGGAACGAGAAATAGTAATTGTGGCTGCCGACGGCCAGGCCGGCGTCGCAGCCGTACCAGCCGTTGGAGGCCGAACCGGAGAGCAGGGCCATGGCGTGGGCCGCGCCGTCGATGACGACATCATTGATCGACGGCGTGTCGCCGTCCTGATCGGAATAGAAAACGGCGTAGCTGAACGTGTCGGAGGGGGTGCCGACGGCCGGCGTGACCTGGGGACTGGCGAGCGTCGGCGCGTGGTCGTAGGACGGCCCCGCGTACGTGTAGTCCACGTAGGCGTAGCCCTGGGCGGCGTCCACGGTCAGCGGGACGCCCGTACAGACGGTCTCCGTCGCCGGACTGGTCGTCAGGTCGACGAGCTTGAAGGCCTTGAGCGTCGCGACGTCGGCGCTGAAATTGTCGTAGACGCCGAGATAGTAGCGCAACGGGCCGGCGCCTTCGACGAGGATGTCGGAATAATCCAGGACGAAGCTGCCGTCGACGGCCGTCGTCGTCCCGTCGAACGCGTAGTTCCCGCCCTGGTTCTGGATGGCCGATGGCGTCCAATTCGTCGTCGGCGTCGTCCCGGACACGGCCGACCGCCCGAGTGTCATCTTGAGCTGGTTGCGCTTGGCGTGGTTCGCCGTGAACTCGGCGATCATCAGCGGCGAGTAATTGTCCCGGGCGGTCAGGACCCAGATCATGTCGCTCTGGAAGGCCCGCTCCCGTCCCGTCGTGGGCCCGCCGACGACACCGGTGACGCTCTTGAGCGCGTCATAGGCCAGCCAGATGAACCCGGCGTCCTCCCAGTACGCGCCCCACGAGTTCGCGATCCGGAAGCCGCCTTTCTCCCCCGCGTCGATGAGCCCGTTGCCGTTGACGTCGGTCCAGATGGCGTCGTTGTAGCCGACGATGGTCATGGCGTGCGAGCCCTCTTCGCCGTTGAGCCAGTAGCCGATCCTCTTGCCGACCTCGGGCGTGTCGTCCGTCGTCGCGGGGTCGTCGCCGATGGTCTTATACTGCCAGGACGTGATGTAGGTCCCGAAGATGAGGACGTAGCCGTTGGCCAGGAGCTCCTTGACATATTCGAGCCCCGCGGCCGTGCTGACGGAGCCGACGAACTGGGCCCGATTGGACCGGACGGAGAGCGCGTTGCGCCACACGGCCGCGTTCAGGCACCAGGCCGTGTAGTTGGCGTCGTAGGGGAATTCAGCCCAAGTCGCGGCCCCGTGCTTCTCGAGGAGCGGATAGACCGCGTTGAACGACGACCCGCTGTCGGTGCCCCCGTTGATCATGTTGTAGGTCCACTTGGGCGAGTATTTATTGGTGTTGTTGACGGGGTCGCGGATGTCGAGGTCGCGCTGGAAGGCCGTCATGTAGGAGAGCTGCGTGTAGGTCGTGGAAAAGGAGGCGCACGAGCCGAGCGGATTCTGGCTCCGGATGGGCGGGAAGTACTTCAGCTTGCTGTTGTCGACGGCGACGGGCAGATCGAGGGCCAGGGCCGAGGCCGGCGCGTCCGACTGGAGGGAGGCGATTCGCTCCCCGACGACGCTTTCGACCTCGCGGCCGACCGGGCGCACCGAGAGCGGGTCGAGCGCGGGCCGGCCCTGCTCCGCCCGGACCTTGTTGATCCGCTCGAAGCCGAGCCAATTGACGTCGACCCTGGCGACCCGCGGCCAGGTCCGGTAGATCTCGGCGGTCTCCTCGGCGGTGAGGGGGATGAGCCCTTTGGGGTAGAGGCGGACGTCGTCCGGCGCGGCCGGCGTCTGGCCGGCGAACCCGGAGGCCAGCGTCCCGACGAGGATCACGAGAAGCGCGGCTTTGGTGATTGTCTTGGTCATGTCCCTGCCCTTCGTTCCGCCAGCCATTATTCCCGATAGCCCGGCCCATGTCCAGGGCCCGGAGGCCCGGGCCAACATGATTTAGTCGTAGAGGAGGGGGGCTTTCCGCCAGTCCTTGTCTTTGTCGTGGCCGAATTCGGCGACGCGGGGCCGGCGCTCCAGGAGCCGGACCGCCGCGATCGTGCAGGCCTGGCCGACGCTCTTCGGACCGTTGCCGACGGCCTCGAGCCGGAGGACGTAGCGGCCGGGGTCGGGCCAGAAGTCGAGAAGCGGGAATATCGCTTGGACCCCGTTAGCGCCGGAGAAGTCGAGCGGCCGGCTGATCTTGACGCCGTCGAGGTAGGCCTGATAGCGGCCGCCGTCCGGGGAACGGAACCCGGCGATCTCCAGCCGCAACGGCTCCTTCTTGGCTACCTCGAAGGGGATCTCGAGCCAGGCCCCGTCCGGACCCGCGGGCCGGTAGGCCAGGAGGTCCCCCCCGGTCATCTCGTCCCTCGATTTCGCGATCTCGCCGGCCCCGTGGCGGCGGGGCGCGGCCGGGTCCCAAGCCGGGACGGCCGTTCGGGCGAGGTCGGCGAGGCGCCTCTCCCCCGCCCTCGGCGCCCGCTCGGCGAACGTGGGTGTGCCGGTCTGGTACCAGAAGGCCACGCTGGCGTAGTCGTCCTCGCGCTCGTTCCAGCTCGTCGCCTTGTAGTCGGGGTTCTCGTCCTCCGACATCCAGCCCATGTGCTCGATCGCGACCCTGATCCCCGTATTGAAGACGACGGGATCGTTGAGGTGCCAGCGGTAGGAGGCGACGTGGCCGCCGATCGTCCCGTAGTCGAAGAACGGCGTCCCGAAGTAGGGCGTGCCGGCCCTGTCGAGCCCCCAGGCCGAGAGGAAATAGTCTTCGGTCCCGGTGCCCCAGATCGAAGGCTTGGCCTCGCCGTCGATGGAGATCTTCTCGTCGCCCTCGCCGAACCAGGACGGGCTGCGCATCCGGACGGCCAGGACCGTTCCGACGTAATGGCCCTTCCCTTTCGTCTCGAGGATGAGGTAGTCCCGGCCGTTGCGGACCGGGTACTCCTGGCGGTACTGGGCATAGAAGTAAGGCGTGTCCTGGGCCAGGCGGTCGAGCTTGATCCAGTCGATGTTGAAGTAGAGCAGGCTGAGGGGTTTCTCGCTCTGGTTCTCGATCTCGATCCGGGCCGATCTTCGAAAAGGCATGCGCCAGAAGCAATTGTACGAGTCGGCACCTTCGACGATGACCGGAACGCTCGTCACCTCGGCCCGCTCGCCGAACGCGTTGGCGAAGAAATCGCCGACCGGCGCCTCGACGGCCGGCCGGGGGTCGCCGTCCCAGTACATCCTGAGCATGAGCTCCTGGTGGTTGGCCGAGCCCTTCTGGGCCCAGCCCTGCGGCTCGGGGCCGAGGAAGGTGATCCAGATGTGGGTGATGACGCCGGGGCCCTCCTCGTCCATGAGGACGTGGGTCGCGCCCGGCGGCACGTTGAAGTTGTCCCAGTTGCTCCGGACGTCGGCGTCGCCGCGGGGCTCGGCCGCCGCGTCGTAACGGCGCTCGCCGGCGTCGCGGTTCCCGTCGGGGCCGCGGCGCATCTCGCCGACCCGCATGGTCGAGGTCGCCCGCATCGACCGGCCCTCGATGGGCCTGGCCAGCGAGTCGAGGAGGCCGCCGCCGGCTTGCTCCCCGTCCTTGTCCCGGCAGCCGGCCATGAACGAAAGCCCAACGGCCAAGATCACAAACGCGGCCGCCAGGGAGATCGACAGGATTCGTTTTTTCATCAAAACCTCATTTCATCAAGCCGAGGAGCATGCGGACCTCTAAAAAGGCGCCCAAGGCCATGAAGAGGCCGGAGACGGCCCAGAGCATGCCGACGAACTTGAACCCGGACCCGGTGGCCTCTTTCCGGGACGAGAAGCCGAAAGCCCTCATGACGACCTCGTTGCCTTTCGAACGCCCGACATCAGAACGTATAGGTGAGGCCGACGCTCAGGAAGTGGACAAGGGCGAAGTTGTAGACCTCTTCGACGTCGGCCCCGCCCTCGAGGATGCGGTAACCGGCACGCAGAGCCACCCGGTCGCTGAGGCGGTATTGGAGCGCCAACGTGACGTCCTCGGCCCGCCCCTGCTTGGCCGCGGCGGCGTCCCCGTCGAGCAGAAGACCCCATCGCTCGTGGAACCTCCAGAGGACCCGGAAGTTGAGCAGGGGCACGAACCCGACGTTGGTCTTGTCGGCGCTCAGCCCGCCGCCCTCGACTGTGATGGCCGCGTCCCGGATAAAGGCGGTCAAGCCGATCCCGACACGCCACTTCCCTTTCCTCACGAGATCGTAGCGGTAGGTCAGACGGTAGGAATTGAACTTATAGGCGGCCGCGAGAGGGGTCCCCGCGGGGAACGTCTCCTCGAAGAAGGCGAGGTCGCGGCCGACGCTCCCGGCGGCGCGGACCCGCAAGGGCGCGGCAAAGACGGAGATCGTGTGCCTGGCCTTCCACTGGACACCGAGCCGGACGCGGAAGAAATACGTCCCCCGGGCGCCCAGTTCCTCGGACAGGGAGAAGAGCGTCCCCGTGCTCCGTGGGACCTGGACATCGTTGTAGCCCGGCAGGGCCGCGCCATTCTCGAAGTCGGCGAACCACTGGCCGAACGCGGGGGCCGCCGCGAGGAGGGTGAACATCCCGATCGTCGCCAGGCCGCGAACGCTGATCCTCATTCCCGCTCTCCCTTCGCTTTCGCTCGCTATCGGTCCGGAGGAGATCGACGCGGAAAGCCGGGCCGGCCTTCCGAGGGACGATTATAACCCGGCCGGAAAGGGATTGCCAACGTGTTGACGAGAGGTGGCTTTATTGTTACTCTGGCCTCCGTCCGACCGAAGGGGGTTTCGGAATGGCGCCTGGCCGGCCGGCCAAGGTCATCCGCGCGATCGTCCGGATCAAGCCCGGCGAGAGGAAGCTCGCCGCCTTGGCCTTCTCCTATTTCTTCCTCATCGCCGCGCCGTACACGATCATCAACGCCCTGCGCACGAGCAACTTCCTCTTTAAAGAGGGCGTCGGCTGGCTCCCCGTGGCCTACCTCCTCGCCTTCGCAGCGACCGCCGTGTTCGTCCTCCTCCAATCGCGCGCCCGGGCCCGGCGGTCCATCCCGACATGGATCATTCCCAGCCTCGTCGTTTTTGCCGCGTCCGGGCTCCTGATGCAATGGGCCCTTAAGACGATCACCGGCCCGAGCGGCGGCCGCTTCGTCAACTACGTTTTCTGGATCTGGGCCAGCGTCCTGATCATCGTCCTCATCACCGGCTTCTGGTCCACGATCAACGAGATCTACGACCCGCGGCAGGCCAAGCGCCTGATCGTCGTCCTTAACAGCGGCGGCATCCTGGGCAGCGTCCTGGGCGGCCTGCTGGTGGTGCTCCTGTCGGAGAGCCCCTTTGGGGTCTGGCTCATGCCCCTGGCGTGCCTCATGCTCTTCGGCTGCGTGTTCGTGGTCGGCGCTATCTTCAGGCTTTACGGCGCCCAGGCCCAGGCGCCGGGCGAGCGCCGCGCGGAGAAAGAGAAGCCGGAGGAGACCGGGGACGGCGTTCTCAAGAGCTTGAAAGCCGTCCGGAAGGACCGCTTCCTGGTCCTTCTCGCCTGGATCGTCGGGATCGGGATCATCGTCTCGACGTGCATCGAGTTCCAGTACCTTTCGTCCGCCTATCTCCATTACGGCGCGAGACAAGAGCGTCTCCAGGCGTTCTTCGGCCTCTTCGAGGCCGCCCTGACGATCTTCGCGTTCTTCCTGAATTTCCTGATGGCCGGGTTCGTCCTGAAGAAGCTGACCGCGCCGCGCACCCTGCTCCTGACCCCCGCCGCCCTCCTCTTCTCTTCCGTCGTTGTCCTGCTCATCTCGCCCTTCCGCCTGTTCTCGGGACTGTTCGTCAGGGGCGTCGACGAGAGCCTGGCCTTTTCCGTCAACCATCCCTTCCGGGAGATCATGTACATCCCCGTCCCGGCCCATCTCCGGCACAAGGCCAAGGCGTTCATCGAGATGATGGTCAGCCAGTTCGCCAAGGTGGCCGGGGCCGTCGTCCTCCTTGTTTTCGCCGTGCTCATCAACAAGAAGGTCGAGGGCATCACTCCCAAGTTCGACCCCGTCCTGGCCCGCCATCTCAGCTGGGTCATCATCGGATTCCTCCTCCTCTGGATCGTCCTCGGGCTGAGGATCGGCAAGGAATACCTGGCCGCGCTCAAGGAGAACATCCAGCCGCTCTGGGAGCCGGCCGCGGCCAAGCTGACCGGGAAGGTCGACGTCGAATACGCCAAGCTCGTCTTCGACACGATCGACAGCCGGAGCTACAGCTCGGCCCTCTACGGACTGCACCTTTTCGACCTTCTGGCCCACCACGAGCTCGACCCTGATATCAAGAGGATCGTCACCGAGAAAGCGGAAGAGGTCCGGGCCAAGGCCCTCAGCGACCGGCTCGAGGCCGGGTCGGCGGCTCTTTTCCCGGAGGTCTTCGACGATCTTCCCCCCGCGAACGTCATGACCGAGATCCCCATCATCCTGTCCTCGAACGACTACCAGCGGGTCATGGGGTCCTACGCGGAAAGGATCCTGGCCCAGGGGCCGGGCTCGGAGGTCGAGAAGATGGAGCTGGCCAAGGTCATCGGCCTGATGGGGCCCGATTCCCTCCTGGCCGGCTACCTCACCCGGTTCATCGGCGACGAGAGCCCCGGCGTCTCCGGCCTGGCGCTGCGGAGCGCGGGCCGGCTCAAGAAGGCGGACGATATCCCGGCCATCATCCGCAGGCTGGGCGTCGCCGCCAACCGGGAGGACGCCGTCGAGGCCCTGCACCGCTACGGGGACAAGGCCATCCCCGCGCTCGAACGGTCGCTTCTCGACCGCACCGGCGAGGCCTCCCTGCGGAAGGCGGTCGTCGACGTCCTGGGCCGGATCGGGACGCGGCCGGCGGTCCGGGCCCTCACGGAGGAGCTGGAGTACGGCCGCGGCGAGCTCGACGGGACGATCCTCGACGTCCTCGACCGCCTTCGCACCGAGCGCCAGGTCATCCCCTTCTCGACGGCCGCGGCCCGGCGGAAGACCTTCGCCCTGATCAAGAAGTTCTGCCGGGATTACCTCGAGCTCGAAACGAAGGGGCCGGCTTCACCGGAGGACGAGAAGGACCGGGTCCGGGGGCTCGAGATCACGCTCGGGAACGTCTTCAAACTGTTGGGCCTGTACTACCCGCAGGAGGACATCCGCCGGGCCTATCAGAACATCCGGTCGGGCACGCCGCACTCCGTCGCCCACGCCGTCGAATGGCTCGACAACGCGTTGGACAAAGAGCTGCACGACGCTTTTCTTCCGCTCGTCGACGATCTGAGCGTCCTCGAGAAGACGGCCCGGTTCCGGAGGATCCTCGAGCACTTGGCCGAGCCCGACGCCGGCTCGTCCTTCACCCCGTCCCGCGCGTGACGGCTCAGCCGGCGAAGACCTTGGGCAGGCGGTCCTTCCAAGGCCGGGCCGCTTCGAGCTGAGACGCGACCCGCACGAGCAAAGCATCTTCGGCGTAGCGGGCCGCGAACTGGACGCCGACGGGCAGCCCCTCCGGCGTCTGGTGGAGCGGCAGGGAGATCGCCGGCTGGCCGGTCTGGTTGAAAAGCTGCGTGTTGGGCGTCTGCTCGAGCGAGGTCTCGCCGAGCTGGGCCAGGATGGCCCGCATGGCCGCTCCGACAGGGACGGCGCGGAGGACCGCCAGGGCCGCCGCTTCCAACGGTTTGAGGGCGAGCTGGCCCAGACGAACCGGGGGATAGGCGACGGTGGGCGTCACGAACAAGTCGTACCGGGCGAAGAAGGAAGCCAGCGCCCGGCCGGCCGCCTGGGCCGCGTCCCGGGCCGTCTGGAGCTCGGAGGCCGAAAGCTTGCGCCCGAGCTGATAGAGGAACCAGGTGGCCGGCTCGAAGTATCGCGGCGCGGGCTTGCGCCCGACCCAGCCGCCCATCTCCTCGACCTCGGAGGCGATGCTGGCGGCGGTCTGGGTGAGATAGGCGCGGACCTGGCGCCCCCGGTCGAAGTCGGGCCTGGCCTCCTCGACCTCGTGGCCGAGGCCGGCGAGAAGGCGCGCGGCCGACTCGACGGCCGCCCGGGCCTCGGGATGGGTCTCTTTGCCGAAGAGCGAGCCGGCCGTGAAGGCCACGCGGAGCTTCCCGGGAGGCGCTCCGACCTCGGCCGCGAGCGGCCGCTCGAGCGGCGGGACGGCGTAGGGATCGCCCTCGGCCGGCCCGGCCATGACGTCGACGAGGGCCGCGGCGTCGCGCACCGAGCGGGTGAGGCATCCCCAGCTGACATATCCGCCCCAGCTCTCGCCGAAGTCGGGCGCCAGGGTGACCCGGCCGCGCGTCGTCTTGAAGCCGACCAGGCCGCAGTGGCTGGCCGGGATGCGCAGGGAGCCGCCGCCGTCGCCGCCGTGCCCCAGCGGCACGGCCCGGGCCGCGACCAGGGCGGCCGAGCCGCCGGACGAGCCGCCCGTGGAGTGGGCGACGTTCCAGGGATTATGGGCGGGCCCCTTGAGCCGGCCTTCGGTCGTGCCCAGGATGGCCAGCTCGGGGAGATTGGTCTTGGCCACGAAGACCAGGCCGGCCCGGCGCAGACGGGCCAGGGCCACTGAGTCGTGGTCGGGGACGAAGCCTTCGAGGAAACGGGTGCCGGCGGTAAAGGGCTCGCCCTTGACGAAGCCGTCATAGTCCTTGACCACCATGGGCACGCCGCGGAACGGGCCGTCGGGCAGGTCCTTCACGGCCGCCCGGGCGGCGTCGTACATCGGGTGCATGACCGCGTTGAGCGCGGGATTCACGGCCTCGACGGCGGCGATGGCCCGCTCGACGAGCTCGCTCGGCTGGACCTCGCCGCGGCGGACCCGGGCGGCCAGCTCCGTGGCGTCACATTTGGCGTAGTCGTTCATGGCGGACCCCCTCGGTTGGGTTTCCTCAAACTAGCACAGCGGCGAAGGCCGCGTCAACGGGCAGGGGGACGGTGAGGCCGGAGACCGTTTTCTTTTGGCCCGGAATGGGCTATGCTGACGGGCTTACGGCCCCGCCGAAGGGGCCGGAGGGAAGAGGTCATCATGCGCAACACCGCCTCCCGGATCGTTCTCGCCGGCGTGGTCGGCCTGGCCCTCCTCGGCTTTGCGCCCGGGCCCGCCGTCAGCCAATCGCCGAACACGACGACGCCTACTCTCTACGTCGTCGGCTATGCCCACCTCGACACAGAATGGCGCTGGGACTACCCGACGACCATCCGCGAATACCTGCCCAAGACGATGCGGACCAACTTCGATCTGTTCGAGAAGTACCCGCACTACGTTTTCAACTTCAGCGGGGCCAACCGCTACCGGATGATGAAAGAGTACTATCCGGAGGCTTATGAAAAGGTCAAAGCGTATGTCGCCGCCGGCCGCTGGTACCCCTCCGGCTCCTCGATGGAGGAGAACGACGTCAACGCGCCCTCGGCCGAATCGACCATCCGCCAGATCCTCTACGGCACGCGCCTGTTCCGGGCGGAGTTCGGCAAGACGAGCGCCGAGTTCATGCTGCCCGACTGCTTCGGGTTCCCCGCCTCGCTGCCCAGCATCCTGGCCCATTGCGGCCTC
>Ga0116202_10002980_pt1 | contig 10155 bp, 6 predicted proteins | sample LakKivw325mmetaG_FD_94479 | JGI IMG/M metagenome (GOLD analysis project Ga0116202, IMG submission 94479) | Anoxic lake water microbial communities from Lake Kivu, Rwanda to study Microbial Dark Matter (Phase II) - Lake Kivu water 325m metaG | ecosystem: Environmental > Aquatic > Freshwater >... | reverse complement strand
GTCTTGGAGTCGGTGTCGTCGACCCCGATGACGATCCTCTCCCTCCGGGGAAGGACGATCGTTCCTCTGCCCACCTTGCCGCCGCCCGACTCGGAGACGGCGGCCCGGAGGACGTCGCCGGCCCTCGACCGCGAGACCGTGGCCCCGACCCCGCCGCCGCCGAGGCCCGCGTAGGTTATCTCCACCTCGCAGTCCCTGACCAGCACCGACTCGATCCCCGCCGACCTCCGAGATGAGGCGAGGTCGAGGTCCGCCTTCCCGGACCTCACCAGGTACCGGAACCACTCCCCGAGGGACCGGGAGCTGATGACGAGGGGCCCCTTCGAGTAGTGGTGGAGGGACCAGGCCCCCCCTCCGTAGCAGGAGGACCGCTCCAGGATCTCCACAGTCCCGCCGTCGGGGCTTGATACGGCGTGGATCTGTTTGTACACGACAGCATAGGGATCGTCAAGAGTTGGCACTCATGAACACCTCGAATTGATGAAGGATAATCTTGATCACGACATCGTTGTATATCAGAATTCCCCAAAGTTCGGTGCCCCTTCGCCCTCTTCCGACTTCATGTACTCCCGGAGGACGACGGTGGCGTAAGAGCCCGCCGGAAGCTCGAACTTCAGGAGGGCCGATCCCCTCCCCTCCATAACCACGACGGGGTCCGCCCTGAGGAGGGCGGGCCTTCTGGCGCCGGGCGACCCGAGGCTCGGGTTCGCCTCCACCCGGAAGTCGGAGAGGGTCACCCCCTCTCCGTCCAGGACCGCACTCTCGATCTCGCCGGGGACCCCCGCCGCAAGCTCCGACAGATACCCGAAGAGGGGCAGGGTCACAAAGGCCCTCCCCCTCGCCGCCAGCCTGTTGACCGCCTCCAAGTTCATGCCGTCGACTGCCTGGATCTTGTCGACATCGGGGAGGCCGTCCTTCGAGAAGCAGACGACGTCCCCCTCCACCGCCCGATCGAGGGGGAGGCCGGACCTCATCCTCTCTGATAGGATTTTGTTGAAGAGGAGGGACTGGTAGGCGTGGACGAAGAGCCTCTTGAGGTTCGGTGCCAGGACGTTGAAGGATGAGGCCCAGTCCTCCTCCTCCACAAGGCGGCTCATCATCGCCCTCTCGTAGCGGAGCCGGAGGGGAAACTCCTTTAGAGCCTTTGCGAAATCCCTTCCTTCGAGAAGCCTCGACCGCGCAGCCCTGGTCGAATCGGGCTCGCCGGGGAAGGGGAGGGCGACGTAGGTGATGACCGCCCTCTCTGGGTCGCCCCTCACCAGGGCCTCGCCGACGAGGTGGGTCACGGGCCTCACCTCGCCGAACCTCTGGACCCCGAAGTAGTTGGGAAGGCCGCCTTGTTGACGAATCTCCTCGGTGACCGCCTCCAGGCGGCGGGCCGCCTCCGCGAGGTCGAGGTCGATCTCCCTGATCCGGACGGAGAACCGGTTTCCGCGAAGGTCGCCGAGGACGACGGCCCGGTTGGACCTCCCCAGGACTTTGATCTTGACGTCGGGAAGGGTTATCCGGGAGAGCTCCTCCTCGTCCAGGTTTGCTATGCTCATCCGCTGCCGAGTGACGGCGTTCTTGTCCTTGGTCCCTGCCCAGCTGAACCGTTTCTGGCTGATCTTCAGCTGGCGCGAGAGGTCCCTCACCAGGTGGTGGGACTCCCAGTCTTTCTTCTCCACCTCGAGGATCAGGTAGCGTCCGCCCTCGTAGTTATGCTCCCCGTAGATCTCCTCGACGACGAAGTCCTCGCAATCGACGCGGAGCCGTCCCCCGCATCCGAGGGAGCTGGTGGCATAAAGCTCCATCCCGATGGCCCGATCAAACTCCGATGCCTCCATCATGCAGGGTTCCCTCCTCCCCTCAGACTAGCTTCAGGTTTCCTGTGATCTTGTCGAGGATGGCTGCCGGAGCGGGACCGAGGCCCAGGGCGGTCACAGTCCCGGGCGGGATCTCTGTGAGCCCCGCGTCGATGACTATGGCGGACGCGATATTTGCCCTCTCCGCCTCCTCCCTCAGCCTGAAGATATCCGGGAGGGCTGGGACCTTGAGGACGATCTTCCTCTGACCCTCCTCCTTCCAGTCCCTGACGATCCTTTTTTCCGCCCGCTCCATGGCCAGGATCGCCGCGTGGGCCACCTGGACCGCGAGCTTGCCGGAAGAGAGCTTCAGATCTTCGCGGATCACTATACATTGCTTGAACTCCATGATGGCGAGGGTTAGAGCCCGCATCAGATAAAAAGGATGCACGCTCCCAAAGCATTTGTCCAGAGGAGCGGCAAAATAGGAGGAGAAATCTGATGAGAGGGGAGGTCGAGACCCTTCAGGCCTCTCCCGTCATCACCTTGACGCAGAGGGGGCTTTTGACGATGTTTCCCAGCTTTGCCCCGATCAGGTACTCCAGGTTCTTGTCCGCGGCTATGTCCAGGATCCTCTGGGTGACGACCCCGTCGAAGATGACTCCTGCCACGTCGCCGTTCGACTCCTTCAGCTCTTTGGCGAGATCCCTCACGGCCACCTCTCGGACCACGTTCTGGTTCCGATCGAAGAGGCGGGCGGAGAGGGTGCCGTTTAAAGCTTCAAGGTGGGGCACAAACCACTGGCCTGCATCCTTGGTGGCCTCCGGCTCCTGCTCGACGACCGGCTCGGGTTCAGGCTCGAACTCCTCCTCATCCACCTCCACCGGCTCGTGGACTGTGATGGTGGGCGCAGCCTCAACGGTCCGATCTCCTCCCCTGCTGATCCTCACCGGCCTCTCCCTGATGAGGCTCTTTCTCCTGGTGGTGGTCTCACGCCGCTGCTTCTTTGAGAGGGGCTTGATCTTGTAGAAGTCCAGGACCTGCTCGACGGGGATCTTCTGGCGGAGGGCTCTCACGATCTCCTTCTGGGTCATCTCCTCGACGCACTTCCCCTCGGGGGCCCTCGCGACGTAATCGATGTCGGCGACCTGGAGGAGCTCCTTTACGATCAGCTCTCCGCCCCGGTCTCCGTCGGTGAAGGCCGTCACCACCTTCTTGGCGCAGAGCTCCGAGATGGTGGAGGGGACGTTCGTTCCGCCGACGGCGACGGCGTTCTTGATGCCGTAACGGAGGAGGTTCAGGACGTCGGCCCTCCCCTCCACCACCAGGATGGCGTCGGAGTCGAGGACGTTGGGGCCTGCGGGAAGCCGATCAGGCCCGATGTGGGTGATCTCCTCCACTCTCACAGATTGTTTAATCTGTTCAGTGATCCCCTGGGTGTCCAGGAGGTTCTCGTCGAACATCTCCATTATGATCTGCTTTGCCCTGTCCACCACGTACTTTCTCTTGGAGGCCCGGACGTCCTCGATTTTGGAGACGTTGATCCTGGCTATGCAGGGGCCGACCCGATCGATCGTCTCCAGGGCCGAGGCCAGGATCGCCGTCTCCACCTTGTCGAAGCTGGAGGGTATCGAGATAGAGCCAGCGGATTTGCCGCCGCTGGACGTGATCTGGACGTCGATCCGGCCGATCCGGCCGGTCTTCTGAAGATCCCTCAGATCGAGGTCGCTTCCGAGGAGCCCTTCGGTCTGGCCGAATATGGCGCCGACGACGTCGGGCCTCTCCACGATCCCGTCTGCCGTGATCTCAGCGTGAATTACATATTTAGTGGTATCAACATTTTGCATAGTAGACACCTCAAATTTTAAAATAGATAAATAAATACACACGCGGTCCCTTAGCCGCACCGCTAACGCTGCTCTTTCCCTGACTCTGACTCGGAGCCGAAAAACCCCAGCATTTCATTTTTCAGAGGATGATGGTGAAGGTGTATCTATCTAGCTATTTCAATCGGTGGGCATCAACTTCGTGATTATGAGCATTATCTTGATGAACTTCTGCGTATCGGAGTACCGTTCATCTCCCATTAGGGTGCGCAGATCTCTAAGGCCACATCTCCTGAGAAACTGCTCTCAAATTTTAATAGATCCCCGGAGCATGAAGATGAACGATGATCGTCCGGCTCGCAAATCGGATTTGCGAGCATCACCTAGAATTAGAACGAAGCTAGTTTAATAACTTTGTGGTAGAGGTTCGGAAGGCTCAGGAGGGACCCTCTCTTTTGGGAGGGAGCAGTATGATCTCGTCCCTGAACCTCAAAAACTCCACCTCGTCTCCGGGCTTTGCCTCCAGGAGGCGGGGCCTCGATGCCGAGACGGTCCTGTAGCTTTCGGGGTCGAGAACCTCCAAAACGTCCCTGTCCCCCGCCACCACCACCGCCCTCGCGACGGAGGATCGGTTCCCCAGGACGAGGACATCTTCCACATCTTCTGGGGAGAGATAAACGGTGGCGCCGTCTCGGAGGGATCTGCAGGCGGTCCTCTTCCCCTCAAAGCTCCTAACCTCCAGAAAGGTGCCCCTTCCCCTGATCAGGTCGCCGGCTTTGAGCCGAGGGAGCCTGACCAGGATGCTGGTTCGATAGACGTTCTTTCCGTCCCTCATCCCCACCAGCTTGTAAGATTCCTGAACGCTTCCTCCGAAACGCTCCTGGATGGCTTTCGCGATCGATCTCCCCTGCGCCGTCGACCCCACCACCAGGTCGATCCCGCCCTTGACCTCTTTGCTCTCCTGGACGAAGGAGAGGCGGTCGCCCCTCGAAAAGCAGGTTTCGGTCACGGCCTCGGCGATCTTTCGGCTCTCGGCCAGCTCCTCGGATCCGGGCGCGCCCGCCGATCCCCTCACCTGGACGGTCGCCTCGTAGTAGTTTCCGGCCATCCTGCTGCACCTCTCGCAGGTGGCCCGCCGGACCGTCGCCGCCACGACGCACTCTTCTTCGGCAGGGATCTCGCCAAAGGTTCCGGCGAGGTGGACGCTCACAAGGTACTGGGTGGCGTTCTTCCTCTCGACCGATAGGGATACCTTTTGGTCATTCAGCTCCTGGGGGACCGCGATCTCATCGGCCACGGCATCGGATATGAGATCCTTGACGGCCCCTTCGGCGTCCTGCCACCGACCCCGGACCAGGACCGAGCCGCAGACGGGGCAGACCGTCACCTCTACGGAGTCGGGACAATCGAGAAGGGCTGTCATCTCGAGGCGGCATCGGTCGCAGAGGCCGAGGGGGGAGGGCTCGCCGCATCTCGGACAGACGCTTTTGAGCGTCACATCCGCACCATCTGGGCGGTGGGAACTCCGCCGATCCGGAGGACGTTTTTGCCTTCGATGCAGCTCGTCTCGATGGCGCAGGCGACGGCTCTATCGCCGACCATGTTGGCTATTGTGGCCCCGGAAAGGGCTTTTGTCACCTTTTGGCTATCGGCCTCCATCTCGCCGAAGAAGGCCGCCTCCACCGTCAGGGATAGCTCCCCCTCGTCGAAGGTCTTTCCGAGAAGCTCGCAGTCGCAGACCGCCACCATAACTTCGCCGCTGACTCGATGAACCTTGAGGTACATCATCTCTCGTCTGTCGTCGTCCATATCATCACATCAGGGAAGCTTCAAATAGCCGGGTCTCGGCTCGAAGATGTCGCCGTTTCTCCTGAGCCTCTGTATTATCTCTTCGGCCTTATGTCTGTCCATCGAAAGCTCCGCCTCGGCCCGGTCCAGGACCGCCTCCAGAGGGGCCGGACCCTGGTGGACCGAGCTGACGTCCTTGATCAGGTCGATCATCAGCCTCGTCTTGTCTCTTGCGCTCTTGCTCATCCCCACCGCCAGGACGTCGGCGTCGAGGAGGCCGGTCTCGGGGTCGACCCCCACCTGCCGGAGGCAGGCCTCGACGATCCTGATCACCCGTTCAGCGTCGCCTCCGGTGATCTCGTCGCTGAGCCGGAGCCGCGCGCTCGACTCGGAGAGCCGAAAGAGGGCCTCCAGCTGCCTTGCGGTCACGGGGACGGGCTTGTTTGAGTCCTGGCCCTGCTTTCTCAGGTTTACGTAGTAGCTCTCGAGCCTCTCCCTCGCCTCATCTGATAGGACGGGGAAGACGTTCTTCCGGGCGTAGGCGATGTACTTTCGGAGGACCTCGGGCTCGATGGCCGGGCGGATCACCTCCATCACCGCCTGGAGTTCCTCTTTCGAGTATCCGCCCCGGGAGGAGATCTCGCCGGCGTAGGTCGTCTGGCCTATGTGGTGGGCGATCTTGGCGTCGCGGGCGTCGCTCGGCTCGTCGGTGAGGACGAAGATGAGGTCGAACCGCGACATGAGGGCCGGAGAGAGGTTGATCTGCTGGGCTATCCCCTCATACTTGTCGAAGCGGCCGAACTTGGGGTTCGCGGCGGCGAGGAGGGCGCATCTTGACTTCAAAGTCGCCATCACCCCGGCCTTCGCGACGCTGATCGTCTGCTGCTCCATCGCCTCGTGGAGGGCGGACCGGTCCTCGCTTCTCATCTTGTCCATCTCGTCGATGCAGGCGATCCCCTTGTCGGCTAAAACTAGCGCCCCGGCCTCGATCGACCAGCGGCCGTCGCCCAGCTCGTCTTTGACCGCCGTCGCCGTCAGCCCCGCCGAGGTGGAGCTCTTCCCGGAGGTGTAGATCCCCCGGGGCGAGAGCTTGGAGATGTAGCGGAGGAGCTGGCTCTTCGCGATGCCGGGGTCGCCGACGAGGAGGATGTGGATGTCGCCCCTGATCCTGGTCCCGTCGGGGAGGCCCTTGGAGACGCCGGAAAATAGCTGCAAGGCCAGGGCCTCCTTCACCTCGTCGTAGCCGTAGATGGAGGGGGCGATAGACCTTTTGACGTTCTCGTAGATCATGGGGTCGGATGCCAGCTCTCGTATCTCCCGCTCGTCCTCGGGCTTGATGTCGATCTCCTCGAACTCCTGCTCCATCATCTCGATGGAGTTACCCTCCAGGAACAAATCGAAGTAAGTGCTCTTGCCGGTCTGGGTGGTCCTCTGGTAGGACCGGAGAGCCCCGTTGATGATGACCCTGTCACCAGGGAAGATCCTCCCGGTCATGTCGTCTTCGAGCTGGACGTCCAGGGTCTGGGGCTGCTCGCCCCCTCGGAGCTCCTCGGGAGACTCCTGGACCCGGACGTTCTGGGCGTCGACGAACCGGGACTTGTCCAGGAGGAGCTTGAAGGGCCCCCGCCGGTCGCAGGCCTCGTTGGGGCAGTCGTAGGGCTCCTGGAACTTGGAGGTGGTCTGCTCCTTGAAGAAGAGGTGGCCGCACCTCTGGCACTCGAAGGCCGCCGAGATCACCTTCGGCCGGACCTCGGTCACCGTCCGCACCAGCCCCTCCAGGGCGATGAGCCGGCCGATGTGGTCGCTCCGCAGCTCGCTCGTCTTGTACCGCCGGGGCAGCCCCACGATCCGGAAGTGGGCCTTCTCTAAGACGACGTCTATCGGCAGATCGATCTCCAGGAGGGCGGTCTCCGCCGCCTCCAGGAGGGGCTCGGGCCGCTCCAGAAGCTCGTCGGCGAACTCCGGGTCGTACCGATCGACGTCCGGGAACTTGATTGAGAGGCTTCGGCGGAGCGGGTAGGAGTCAGCGAGCTCCAGAAGCTCGTCCCAGTACCTGCTTCGGATGAACTCTTCCCACTTCGCAACGGGATCTTCGACCATGGATGTGGGAGGATAATGTGGGGGATAGTTTAAAGGTTATCGATGTTCGGGAAAGGGGGTAGTGTGGTGGCTGGGGCGAACCCTTCGTCCGATGAATCGAGAAATATTTTACTATTAATATTATATTTTCGAATTGTATTTAACTTTTTTTTAAAATCCTTTCAGCGTTTGGGTTCTTCAGCTGGCTCAGTGCTTTCTCTTCAGTCAGTCAAATCTTCTTTCTAATTTTTAAATCACCTATCATGCTTTTGAGCCGGGACATTCTTTCATCGAGATCATCATCGTACCTGTGGACGAAAACTCGGTAACCTATTACGTCAAGTCTTTCCCTCTTCTTGCGGTCGCTCTCGACCACGTAATCCTTATCATGGTCTGGCCCATCAACAAAGAGGATTATGCCCTCATTTTCGTAATAGAAGTCAGCTTCAGCTACTGGTTCATCACCGTCGTATATGGTCTTCTGGGCAACGGTGGGAAGGGGAATCTTCTTTGCCCGTATGGCCTCCAGAACCGTCCGCTCCAGGTCGGACTCGCATCCGTCAAAAAGCTCATCGTATCGATCGTCCCCAATCTCGGAGGCAAACTCGATTATTTCGGCCCTCTCCAGTCTTGCAAGCGTTGGCAGGACTAGGTTTCGGTCGAGAATTTCATGTATCGGCTGGTTATAGTAATTGCAGAGGCATCCATAACAGGCCCGTTCGCATTGAGCCTCTTCGGGATCGAACTCATGCAGGATCTCACGAGCCAAATGCGCGACCTCGTGCATCTCGCCAATCTCTTGAAGCGAGCTGAGGAATCCTGCCCCACCTTCAGCACCCTCGTAGAGCACGATGCTAAAGATTCCCTCATTTTCTGGATTGGGCATGAGGAACGTCCCGACCTCGCCCACGTCGATGTTCATTCTTATCTGAAGACCCTGTATCATCGCCTGAGCGAGGGTCTGATAGAATCCTTCGGAGTCTTCGGAATCGATCTCTTCAGGAAGGTCGCAGTCGATTGTGATCACGTCATGGGAAGACTCGGTGTAGAGGACGACTCTTCTAGTTATATCATCCTCAGTTCCATTCTTCCAGCACTTCTTATCCTCACCCTTGGGATCGGTATGCTTTTCAATATTTTCATCACCGAATATCCAGCGGTTGCAGGCGTTGCAGAGGGTGAATCCGTTCTCTTGATCATCTTTTTCAGCCTTCCTCGTCCCGGTATTAACCGTCAGAATCTTTCCGTTGTGTTCGTAGCATAGGGAGAGTATCCTCCCCGTGCCGTCCGCAGCATCCCATAGTCTAACCATCTGGCCCCGATGGTAATGCCGGTCGACGTTGTAGCCACGACGCATCCTCTCTTCTTCGTCGCTGGTGATTCCCTGACGCCTCACCGCGAATTGGTCTGGCATCTCAATGGCATCGTAGGGCGGAATGTCGTCGAGAGCAGTTCCGCATACTCTGCAGGCTGCATTGATTGCTACGTCTTTTCCTAGATAGTAGGCTTCGCAATCTGGGCATATTACCAGTTTCTTTATGGCTGGCCGCTCGTTCTCCTGCCTGAGACGTGCCTCTACGATCTGGTATCGGCCACCTCGGTAGTAGATGCTGTTTCCCGGAGCGTATTCTCTTATGGCGATGGCCCTATCTCTCTGGAGGTCGAACTCTTCGAAGCCCCGTTTACCCCGGTGGTCGAGGAAGAGGGTCGTCACGTTTGTTGGGAAACCGTAGTTGGGGGTGAACCCTTGACTTGCGAGATAACGGTAGGTGAAGTAGCCCTCTTTACCCTCACGCATATCGGCCATCTTATTCTCTATGGAGCTTCGTCTCCAACTCTTTTCTTTGGGAAGACCATTTCTCAAAGCTCTGGCACTGAGGTCAAACCACTCCTTTTTGAGATGGATGTAATCGTCTCTGAAGAAGTCGAAGGACCTGTCGAAGTCAGGAACGAATCGGTCGAAGGCGTCTCTTATGAACTGTTCGTCAAGCCAATCATACTCTTCGATCTCGGCTTTGAATCCTTCCAGAATCGATCTCACTATCTCATTTCGTCTCGCCTTGGCGGCCCTATCTAGGGTATCCTTGAAGTCGGGCTTCATCAGCAGCTCTTCGGTCTCGATATCAAGGATCTCGCCGATCTTCTGGGGTACTCTCTCGTCGATCTTTTCAAGGACGAAGGAGTGTATGTGGGTCGTGACAAGGGCCTTGTTATCCAGGAGGAACCGAGGCGTGCTGATCTCTCCTGTGATTATCTTCGTAGGGTAACGGTAGAAGTACTGGTCATGTGGACCCCGTTTCGATCCGCCACCGCAGAAGGTGTTAATTATCGAGGCTTGGGACTTTCTGCCTGCCCTGCCTGCCCGTTGTGCGTAGTTGGAGGGTGAAGGTGGCACGTTTCTCATGTAGACCGCCGAGAGAGAACCGATATCGATTCCAAGCTCCATCGTCGGTGTGCAGACGATGACGTTAAGGGGGTCTTCCGAATCCCTGAACTTGGACTCCAGCTCTTTTCTGGTATCGCCGTCGATCTGGCCGCTGTGCTCTGCAACAATGAGAGCAGCCACGTTTTTGAAGTCTCGGGTGTACTCATATCTGAAGTAGTTATTTGAAAAATCCTCGTCAACGAGGTCCCGGCATTTGGAGCCGGTGCAGACCCTCACCTCTTCGAAATGGTGG
>Ga0116202_10002979_pt1 | contig 10156 bp, 9 predicted proteins | sample LakKivw325mmetaG_FD_94479 | JGI IMG/M metagenome (GOLD analysis project Ga0116202, IMG submission 94479) | Anoxic lake water microbial communities from Lake Kivu, Rwanda to study Microbial Dark Matter (Phase II) - Lake Kivu water 325m metaG | ecosystem: Environmental > Aquatic > Freshwater >... | reverse complement strand
CCGGTTCACCTCCTCTTATCAATGATGCCAGTACCTCTGTTTGATGAAAACCAGGATTAATAGGATGCATCCGATGACATCCGTATAAAGACCCGGCTTGATGAGCAGGATGGCCCCGGCGAAGAGTATCGCCCTCTCCGGGTAGGTTGCCTCTCTGAAAAACCAGCCCATCAGGCTTGCAGAAAGGACAACCACACCGATCGATGCGGAAATGACAGCCACGATAATATCTGTAGAGGAGCCGACCATCAAAATGGGAGGACCGTAGACAAACATAAAAGGGATGACAAAACCGGTCGCACCGATCCTCACTGCCTCCAGCCCTGTCTTCCAGAGATTGGATCCACCAATACCTGCAGCCGCATAAACAGCCATGGCCACCGGAGGGGTGATGGCTGAGATGATGGCAAAGTAGAACACAAAGAGATGGGCGGCAATCAATGGGACACCCAATTTGATCAGGGCTGGGATCAGCAGTGCGGCCTGAACAATATAGGCGGCGGTCGTGGGCAATCCCATTCCCAGAACAATTCCTGCGATCATGGTGAAGACCAGGGCCGGAGCAAGGGATTCTCCGGCAATAAAGAGAATGAGACTGGTGAATTTTAATCCCAGTCCGGTCAGATTGATCATTCCCACGACAATACCGGCACAGGCGCAGGCCGCGGCCACAGGAAGCATATTCCTTGCTCCGTATTCCAGGGCGATTAAAATCCTTTTCAACCCCATACGGGTCTCCTGCCTCAAAAAGGCGATGAGGACAACCGAGAGGGTCGCATAAATGCAGGCATACATCGGGGTATAGCCGGCTAACATGAAATATACGATCACAGCCAGTGGAATAAAGAGATGCCCTTTTGTGATCATGACCCATCTCAATCTGGGTCTCTCCTCCTTGGAAACCCCCAATAATCCTGTCCTTGTAGCCTCAAAATGGATGGACATGAACAGAGCCAAATAATAGAGGAGGGCCGGGATTAAGGCGTGTTTACAGATTTCTATGTATGAAATCCCCGTATACTCAGCGATCACAAAGGCTGCGGCACCCATGACCGGAGGCATGATCTGACCACCGGTCGAAGCCGTGGCTTCCACGGCGGCCGCAAAGTCGCTCTTGAAGCCCGCTCTTTTCATCAGGGGGATGGTGAGCCATCCATCAACCATCACATTGGCGACCGCGCTTCCCGAGATGGTTCCGAAGAGACAGGAGGAGACACAGGAGATCTTCCCCGGCCCACCCTTCGATCCACCGACCAGCGCGTTTGCAAAATCCATAAAGAACTGTCCTGTGCCCGAACCTTCCAAAAATGCACCAAAAATGACAAAGAGGATCACGTAGGTGGCGGACACCCCCAGGGGAATCCCGAAGATCCCTTCCGTTGTTAAGTAGAGCTGATCAACGATGTTCTCGAGGCTGAAACCCGTATGTCGCATTAGCATGGGGAGATGTTGACCCAGGAGTCCGTAAAGAAGGAATACCATAGCCGTGATCGGCAATGCCCAGCCGATGACCCTCCGTGAGGCTTCTAAAAGGATCAGGGTCAAAATAACGCCCATCCAGAAATCCCAGTGGGTCAGGGATTGAACATAAGGATATCGGGTGACCACATACTCATAATTCAGAAAGAGATGCCCGAGGGAGGCCAGTGTGAAGAGGATGAGGACCAGATCCAAAAATAATCTCCCCCTGCTCTGTCTGGTCTTGCCGGTCAGGCCTAAAAGGAAGATCAATAAAAGTGTGAAGAGAAGGTGAATCGAACGATGCATCATCGCTTCCGGAGCACCGAAGGCCGCAGCATAGATATGATAAACGGACATCAGGATGGCGAGGATCGTTACCACTTTTCTTATCAAAAAGATAAATCTATCCATTCATATTCCCCATTATAAGGGGCGGAGGGGTTTCCCCTCCGCCCCTTCATCATCCAATGGAACACGTAGCGTTGGAAGGTAATATGGAAACTTTATTTGATGACACCCATCTCTTTATAATACTTCAGGGCACCGGGGTGGAAAGGAACGCCAATATCAAGTGCAAGGTCTTTTACTGTAACACCTTTCATATCCTTCACGACATCCGCCAATCGGCCAACATTTTCTGAAAGGACTTTTGTGATTTTATAAACAAGTGGCTCGGAAAGTTTGGTGCTGATAACAAGATGAGTAAAATACCCGATCGTCTGGACATCATAGTTGACGCCAGGGTAGCTGCCGGCAGGGATGATCCTCTTGATATACCCGACATTCATTTTCTGTAATTCTTTGATCTTATCATCGGGGATGGGGATCAGACGGATCCCTTTTGTGGTGGCCAGATCCAATCCAACGGAGGCCGGGATGGTCGTACCGGGAAGCCAGGCATGCGCATGTCCGTCCTTCATTAAGGCTCCGGCATCCGAATAACTCACATGATTCACTTTGCTCATGTCCTTATACGAAAGGCCATAGACCTGGAGAACCTGCTGGGATAGAAGTTCCCCGGTGTGTCCTTTCGGTCCGGGGCAGATGCCTTTTCCTTTGAGGTCGGCCACGGATTTGATCTCCGAATCCTTCAGGACGAAGATTTGAAAATATTGGGGATAGAGATTGGCCAGTTGCATCACATTCTTGGTCGGAGCCTTGAAAGGAGCTCTCCCGGCCACCCCATCCACGCTGGAGGAGGAGTTTCCGAAACCGATATCCGCTTTCCCCTCTTCAACACCCATCACATTGGCGATCCCGCCCCCGGGAGCCACCGAGACACTGACACCCGGAATCGACTTCTGGATCAACTCTGCAATGGCTCCGCCCAGGGGAAACCAGGACCCTCCCATCGGGCCTGTCATCATCTTCAGGTCCACCTTTTGCTGGCCGAAAGCCAGCAATGGGCTCATTAAAAAACAGAGGACCAAACCCATCACCAGGACAATCTTCTTTGAAAATAGTTGATCAGACATTTTCCATAACCTCCTTTTATTTTTTATGGAGAGGCCAGAAGAAAATTGGCTCCCTTCCCCGGACACCCGATTCCTCAAACAGCCTCAATCAAACTACAAATGGGATCTCTTGTCAAGTGAATCCATTCTAAAACGTCCTCCCCTCCCTTTCGTCGACCATCATCGGGCCCTCTTCCAGTCTCTCTGTGATTTCGATCTCATCAAAGGCCAGGAGCGTCTCCTGCTTTAATCTCTTGGAGAGTTCATTCTTCCTCTCCTCTGATTTTTGCCCCTCGATTACGAGCCGAAGCCCGTCTACCCCCTTCCGGGTTTGAACGATTACACGGTACTTCTCTCCGTATTCAGGGAATTCCCTCAGGATATTCCCGATCTGGGATGGCCAGAACTTCACCCCTTTGATCTTCAGCATTTCATCGGTCCGGCCCAGGACCCCTCTGGGTAAAGTCATCTCCCTTCCGCAAAGGCACCTCTCATTGATCCAGTAGGTTAAATCACCTGTTCGATAACGGAGCAAAGGGGAGGCCTCTTTATCGAGGTGGGTCAAAACCAGCTCCCCCTTTTCACCCTCCTGGAGATTCTCTCCGGTCAGCGGATCGATCACCTCAGCATAGATAAAATCATCCAGGAGGTGAAGCCCCTTCCTGTACCGGCAACTTCGGGCGATGGGCATGCATAAGGCCATACTGTAAGAATCGATCATGGTGAGATCTCTTCCAAAGGCGTCTCTGATCCTCTGAGGGTACCCCTCCACCGAGCTAAAGGGTTCTCCCCCAACGAATAATATCCTCACACTTGGGATCCCACGGCTTGCCAATTTGAGGGCAAAGGTGGGATTGGTAATTAAGACCGAAGCCTCATATTGATTGATCAAACGGATTGCCCTCTCCGACTCTCCCGGACCCAGGGGGATGACCTTGGCTCCGTAATATTCGAGCTGGTTTTGATAGAAAAGGCCTGCGATGAAAAGATGATACCCAAAAGTGACGACACAGAGATCGGACTTCTCAACCCCCGCCGCTTGGAGTGTCCGTGCACAAACTTCATGCATTCTCCGTAGATCCCTTTGAGTCTGGTAGACCGGGTAAAGGTCCTGGCCCGATGGAGAAAAATTAACCCTTGTCACCTGATCCTTATAGAGCGAACATTGGGAGGGTCTCTTTTTCAGCTCCTGGAGGATCTCCGCACTCGTGGTGAAAGGGATCTTCCTGAAATCATCAAGGGTCTGGATCTGGGAGGGCCGGATACCTGCCCGATCCAGTTTCTCCCTATAAAACCGGATCTGATACAACCTCTCAATCTGTTCTCTAAGCCTGATCATCTGTTGACCCATCGGGAGTCCTTCTCAGGGTTGACGGGCGCATTCATAAATACTGCGGGCTAACCATTCGGCAGAGACCTTCGCAAAATGAAAGCCCGGCCGGCTTAAGATCTCTTCGATCTTTGATCGAAACAGCCCCTGATCAATCCTCTCTCCCTTCAATGCCTTTTCAATCTCATGGATCGGCGAGGTCGGCCTCAGCGGGCTCGCATGAATGGACCCGGAGATCAACAGACCCCAGAGCCTTTCTCCCCTGACCAGGGTGACAATCCTGACCAGAGGACCTTCCGGAACTTTTAATTCGACCATCCTCCTGGATACATCCGGAGGAATTTCCCCAAATCTTTTTTCAGCCCTTTCCATTAAAAACTCTTCCGAGGTATACTCTGCCTCCATCTCCCGATAATACTGTCTCTCCTTCTGGGTGAGCTCTCCTGGAACCAACTTCACTTCAAACACCTTTTCAATCTGCCTGACATAAACCTCTCTGACCTCGCTCAAATGGATCTCTCTGCCCACCACCTTTTCCAGCGAGGTGATTCGCTCCTGGATGTGCTTGGCCTCTTTGTCCGAAAATTTCTGTGCGGGCGGGGTAATGATGGAGGCGATGAGGTTCACATCCGGGGGTTTGACCTGGATCCCCGATCCCATCTGGATGGCCCTCTCCTCATAGAAACAGGAGGAAGGACCGATCTTTCTCCAGATCCCGTCCGTGCATCGGATCTCCACATCATTGAGGGGTCTGAACCGGCATTCCACCTGAAAGGTCTCGGAAAGCCCCGCGGCAATTCCGCTGAGTGTCTTTTCAAACATCCTTTCCGCATCAGGAGGGACCTTTGGATTCTCTCTGGCAAGATGCAAAAAGGTGAAGATGTATCCCGTATCACCGAAGATCGGCCCCCCGCTGGCAATGGTCCGGTAGACCGGGATTCCCCTCCCCCTGCAAAAATGAAGGTCGACATCCTTCTCCGGATCATTAAAAAAGTTCGTGATCAGGCTCGGTTTTGGGAAGGTGCAGAAACTGACCGTGTCCGGAATGATTCCTCCGCTTTTGGCTCTCATCAGGACCGGCCGGTAGATTGCTGTCTCCGCATAGGTCAAGTCATGAATCTCTAAAAATCGCCATGTCTCCATATCCTCACCCTTTGCCCCGGACTCTTTCTCTTTTATACAAATCATTCCAATTATTCAAGTTTTTTTTGGGCGGTATCCATCATCCGTAAACAAAAATGGAAACCTTAGCAATATCGCTGTCATGGTGAAATTTTTTCAGCATCTCGCTTTTTCGATAACCCATAGATCCTGAAACAAGTTCAGGATGACGATTACGGATTATGGGCGGCATCCGGTTGGGTTGATTTTTTGGATGAAGGTAGATATAATGGAATCAAATCATAAACCTGCAAAGGAGGTGAACACAAAATGAAAAGGCTGATTTCGGTTCTTCTGCCATTTTTCCTGATCGGAGTCCTGGTCTTCACGCTCACGGGGTGCGGGGCGGATATCAAGGCTGAGAATGAGAAATTGAAAGCAGAGAACTCGAATCTCAAATCTGACAACAACAAGTTGACCCTTGAGATTCAAAAGCTAAAGGAAGAGATCCAAAAGGCGGCTGAGAAAGAGGCGGCAGTGACCCAATTGACCGCCGAAAACGAAGCCTTAAAGAAACAGGTAGAAGAGCTAAAAGCACAATCAACAAAGAAAAAGAAGAAGAAATAGTGAAGCTCCCCGCCCACAGGGCGGGGCTTCCCGGAAAGGAAATCTCATTTATATTGTGCCCCTTGACCCCGCCTACAAGGCGTGGTCAAGGGGCACTTGCCGGTCACCCGTCAGGTTTCATCGAAAAAGGGAAAATCTGGCCTGTCGGTTTTCCCTTTTTCATTCCTTTCCAAACTCCATGAAAAGAAGAAATCGAAATAAAAAAAGGGGAAAAAAAGGGGCCCTCTATTACTTCCTGCTGACTTTCCTATTTTTCTTTTTCCTCGTCCTCCTCAGCGGGATCTCCCTTTTTCTCTTTTATTCTTACCGTCTTCCTGATTTCACCTCTCTAAAGGAACGAAGGCCAAACGCCTACTCCGTCGTCTACTCCGAAGAGGATGAGGTGGTTGGAAAATTCCTCCTGGATAACCGGATTCCCATCCCCTACGAGCGGATTCCGAAAACAATGATTCAGGCTTTCCTTGCTGCAGAGGATTCGGATTTCTTCCGCCATGGAGGAATTGATTATAAGGGGATCGTACGGGCAATGGTTAAGAACCTCCTTGCCGGAAGGATCGTCCAGGGTGGAAGCACCATCACCCAGCAGGTGACCAAGACCTATTTCCTCACTCCAAGGAGAAGCCTCCTCCGAAAACTCAAGGAGGTGGCTTATGCCTTTGGCCTCGAGCGGAATTTAACCAAAGAGGAGATCCTTCTTCTCTATCTCAACAATATCTATCTGGGGAATGGAGCGTATGGGATCGAGGCGGCGGCTGAAAGCTACTTCAATAAACGGGTCGAACAACTCAATCTTTCGGAGATGGCCATGCTGGCAGGGCTGGTCAAGGCTCCGAGCCGCTACTCTCCTGTCACTAATTTCAAAAAAGCCAAAGACCGTCAGGCCTATGTCCTCACGCGTATGGCTGAACTGGATTATATCTCCAAGGGTCAGAAGGAGAAGGCCCTCCGGACCCCCATCAGGGTCCAGTCCAGGGAAAGCGCCTTCTTCAGCAAAGCCCCCTATTTCACCGAATTCATCCGCCAGCAGGTTGAAAGGAAATACGGGAAAGAGAAGCTCTACCGGGAAGGATTGAGAATCTATACCACTCTCGACCTCTCCCTTCAGAGGGCAGCTCAGCATTCAATCGAAACGGGCCTGAGAGAACTCGATAAGAGGCAGGGATTCCGGGGACCCGTCCAGAGACTTACGGAAAAGGAGGTAAAAGACCTTCTGAAGAAAAAGAGGGGAACCCTCACCCCTCTTCCTCCCAATGAGATCTTTGAGGGAGTGATTCTTTCCAAAGAGGATTCAAAAAAGTTTTACTCGGTCTGGGTGGAGGATCGAAGAGGAATTCTTCCTTACTCTGAGATGGCCTGGGCTCTCCACGTCAAGCCCAATCCTCACTTTCAATCTAAGGGCATCAAGACCCCTGGAGACCTTCTCAAACCCGGAGAGGTCGTCCAGGTAAGGGTAAAAGAACCTCCTAAAAAGGACCAGCCTCTGATCCTCACGCTCGATCAGGAACCCCTCGTTCAGGGAGCCCTCGTCTGTCTCGATCCGAAGACAGGGTATGTCAAAGCCATGGTGGGAGGCCGCGATTTCAGTGAAAGTCAGTTTAATCGCGCCATCTACTCCCGGCGTCAACCCGGCTCAGCCTTTAAACCGGTCATTTATGCGGCCGCACTCGAGAAGGGCTATACCCCCTCGACCATTATCATGGATTCGCCCGTGGAGTATTCTGATCATGATGGAGGGTCTTATTGGGCCCCTAAAAATTACGATAAGAATTTTATGGGACCCATCACCTTCCGGAATGCCCTGGCCCATTCCCGTAATGTCGTCACGGTGAAGATCCTTGAAGATATCGGCATCGGCCATGCCCTGAAATTTATCAAAAGATTAGGGATCGAATCTCCCATCAAGAGGGACCTTTCCATTGCCCTGGGCACCTCGGGGGTATCCATGTTAGAGCTTACCTCAGCCTTTGGCGTTTTCGCCAACGGAGGGGAACGGATCAAACCCATCTTCATCAAGAAGATTGTCACGATGAAAGGAGAAGTCCTCGAGGAGAACACCCCCTATGAAGAATTGGAGGAGAAAGAAGAAGAGGACGAAGAGGAGGTGGAATATCCACCCTCCCCTCCATTGAAGGAGCGGGTGATCTCTCCGCAAAATGCCTTCGTCATGACCCATCTTCTGGAAGGAGTGGTCCAGCATGGAACAGGGCAGAGGGCAAAGGTTCTCGGAAGGCCTGTGGCCGGAAAAACAGGGACCTCGAGCGATTATGCGGATGCCTGGTTCATCGGATATACCCCTTCCCTTCTCGCAGGAGTCTGGGCGGGATTTGATGATAAGGCCTCTCTTGGCAGGAACGAAACAGGTGCAAGGGCAGCCCTCCCCGTCTGGATCTCTTTTATGGATCAGGCATTGGGAAAGATGTCTGCGGAACCCTTTAAAATGCCTGAAGGGGTCGTTCTGACGAAGGTCAATCTCGAGACCGGATTGCCGGCTGATGGAATTTCTCAGGACACCATTCTCGAGGCATTTATTGAAGGCTTTGTTCCCAAAGAGAGGGAAGGCAGGGAGAAGGAGGAGCCCCTTTCAGGAGCGCCGGTGAGGGGAAGGTTTCCCTCGGAACCTGTTTCTTCCACCACCGGCCCTTAGCCCATTAAAAACATTTTGCGAATGGCCACACAAAGGGGAAGGGATGAAAGCCGACTTTCCCGTGAAGATTCGGACTGAAAAGATTGGATTTCGGACCAAGTCCGGAATGTTAATATGGATGAGGTCATTTCTGAAAGAGTACTTGAATCCTTAAGAGCGCAGGATGGTTCTCCGTCCATTGTATCGTTCAATATCGTACTGGGTTTTAATATCCACGAGGTTTAACCTTCCCACTGCCTCCTCCAGAGGGACCGAGGTAATCTTACCATTCCTGTAGCTGACCATCCTCCCGAACTCTTCTTTCGAAATCAGGTCCACGGCCGCAATTCCAAAATACCTTCCCATCCGTCGGTCATAGGCACAGGGGGCCCCTCCCCGCTGGAGGTGGCTCAGGGTGATGCTCCGTGTCTCGATCCCGGTGGATTGCATGATCTCCTTTGCTAAATATTCCCCTATTCCTCCCAGGATCCTGTGGCCAAAACTATCCAACCCTTCCTCTTTCGAAATCTCCCTTCCTCCTGCGGGTTTTGCACCCTCGGCCACCACCAGGATATCATAACGGGTCCCCTTTTTCCTCCCTTCTGAAACCAGTTCTTTCACCTTTTTTAAATCAAATTCGTATTCCGGGATGAGGATGATATAGGCGCCACTCGATTCCCCTCCCTCCAGGGCCAGCCAGCCCGCATGCCTCCCCATGGTTTCTATCACGAAGATCCTTTTATGGGATCCTGCGGTTGTTCGAAGACGGTCAATCTCCTCGGTGATGACATTGAGGGCAGTCTCAAACCCAAGAGTATAATCCGTTCCTGAAAGATCCTTATCAATCGTCTTGGGGATTCCAACGACCTTCACTCCCTGCCGATGGAGTTTATTCGCCACACCAAGGGTATCCTCCCCTCCGATGGCGACCAGATAATCAATATGGAATCGATCAAGATTTTCGATAACGGTTTGAGAGCGATCATTTTTAGGGTCATAGGGGTTGGTCCGAGAGGTCCCGAGGTTTGTCCCTCCATACCGGTCCCAGGTTCTCACCATCTCTTCTGTTAATGGAATGATCCTTGACCCCGGGAAATCGGAATCCCCATCCGGTTGAACCAACCCCTTCCAGCCATCCCGGACCCCGAAAACCTCATAGCCTACCTTTCGTATCTTCTGGAGTCGATCATCCATCGCCGTCTTCACCACCCATTTGATTGCTGGATTTAACCCCGCGCAATCACCTCCCCCTGTAAGGATCCCGATTCTCCTTTTTTCCATATCCTCACCCCTAAATCAACGAACCCTTTTACAGTAAGTGATTCGGTCATTGCCGGGCCAGTAAAAATCAGGGACCCTTGCCACCTCCTGATATCCCTTTTTTAGGTAAACACTCCGGGTCCTCTCATACGGTGGGATGGAGGAGGTGTCAATCAGAATCATTCTTCCCTTCGACTCCCTGACCTCTTCTTCTAAAAAACCCAACAGCCCTGAACCGATCTTCCTTCCCTGGTATTTAGGATCGACCACAATCCAGTAAAGGTCAAAGGCTCCCCGTGT
>Ga0116202_10002976_pt1 | contig 10159 bp, 9 predicted proteins | sample LakKivw325mmetaG_FD_94479 | JGI IMG/M metagenome (GOLD analysis project Ga0116202, IMG submission 94479) | Anoxic lake water microbial communities from Lake Kivu, Rwanda to study Microbial Dark Matter (Phase II) - Lake Kivu water 325m metaG | ecosystem: Environmental > Aquatic > Freshwater >... | reverse complement strand
CAATCGCACTATCCCCCCCAGCGCCATCTCCTTCTCCCCGCTTGTCATACTCTCCTCCGGCAGCACCGCTGCCATTCGCGATGATTGACGAGGTTGAATCGATGGTGATATTCATCGCGTGGATGGTCAGATCCGCGGTGGAAACCTTAGTGCCGTTAGTGATTGAGAATTGATTGAACCAGAACTCGCCGGCGAGATATTCGGAACCGCCTGAATTGTACCGTTTATCTTCGCCGATTTCCAGGTTCAGCTGTGCACCTTCAGGGGGCGTGATCACCTGGTACTTATCATACAACGAAAAATTGGCAGGCGTACTGAGCCACGACCCATTCCCGCTGCCGACCGCTTCATCCGTGCCCGCAATGATCACAAGGGATTCCGCGTCGGGGTCAAAAGTGAGTGTTCCTGCTGAAGGTGGAATAACGGGCGGAACGGCACGTGGCGACATACCAATGGGACATTCGGTGCTAGCAGCAGGCTCACCGCTTGCGATTGCCAGGTCAATGGCAGAATCGAGGTTAGCGAACTCATGGGGCACCTTAGCGGCATGCTCCGCCTCGAGCTCCTTTGTCCACTCAGGTACCTGGAGCGAGAGGTATATGCTCATTGAGGAGATGAGGATCCCCATGATGAGCATGAAGCCCAGCACCTCAGACACCGCGCGGGTATCGTGAACGAAGCTCCTCTTTGTCGTACTCCTTTCCTCAGTGCGTAGTGCCGTGGTGGTCATGGAGTAGTGATCAAGTAAAGTTAATATATATTATACTATGTTTATTTGGCTCTTAAAGAGTTATCGCCTCCTGTACTGGTGGCACTGCTTGTGCAGTCCGTGGATTACGAACGAACCGGAAAACTGCAAGGCTACATATAGCTGCTCATTCTTGCCTCTTCCGCAGCACATAGCCTGCGAGGGCGAGCAATCCTGTGCCGAGGAGCAGGATCGGTGCTAGTTCAGGAATCGGCGCGCACGGTGCCGGACCGATCCGATAGTCGCTGAAATTGACTATCCCGAGTGACTCATCATCATAGTGATCATAGATGCTCGCGTTTATGTGGGCTTCATCAGCCGCACCCCACCAGTTATCCAGTGCCTCAACACTATACCATTGATGATTATAGAACTGCCATTCCCAGCCTCCTGTTAGTTCGTTATACTCACCGTTCGCAATGATGCTGTTGCGTTCTATGATGTTGTCGGTGCTTCCGTAATACATGCTTTCTGACAGGTAAAATCCTGCGTTGGTATTGTGATGGATCCAGTTGCAGGTGATCTCATTGTTAGTCGAATAATGCAACTGGATGCCGTAATAGTTGTTTGTCACACTGTTATTGTAAATAGCGCAGTTCTTCCCATCCAAAAGATTAACCCCTGCAGAATCCTTCCCTGTGCTCCCTCTGATCGTGAGCCCTGAGATATTCACGTAAGCAGCGCTGATTATTGCAAAGACGTCGTCACTGGGGCTCGCCGCTTGAACTGTCGTCATCGCCGAGCCGTTATCGGAGCGGATCGTCATACTTTTGGAGACATCGACGTTCTCGGTATACGTGCCGTCGCGTACGATGACGGTGTCACCAGGTGATACTACCTCACCCAAACTCCGCGAGTTAACCCATAGGTAGCGCCTCAGGGAAGAGTGAGCACATCTCTCGTGCCCGCTTGGGTATCTGTGCGAAGTACTCCCTTCCGCTCCTTTCTACGATCTTCATCACCTTTGAGAGCTCAAAGAGCACCTCATCAACGGCTATCCGGGTAGTGAGCCCCTTCTCACGCAGCCGCTGAAGGATCTTGAAGTAGATCCGGAGCGCGAGAAAGGTGACGAAGAAATAGCCCCGTACCGCCTCATCAGACCTCAAATACGTCTTATCTGAATCCAATTCGTTTTTCATGGCGTCGAATGCCAGCTCGACGTCTTCTCGCCCCTTATACAGGTCGAATATATCAACTCCTACTCTATCCAGATCCGATAGGATGCACATGACCCCCGCGTGTCGCCGTTTCGCCTCAAACTCAGCCATCGTTAATTTCTCCGCCTCCACCTGTTTGAGCAGCGCTTTTTCTTCCTCTCCCCGCAGCTGGGGGTCTTCAAAGACATAGAGGAGGCCATACTCCGTCTCCTTCCTTCCCCACCGAATGGGCCGCTCCCGGTAGAGAAAGGTGCCCTTCCAGCGCAGCCATCTGAGGTCACTGAGCGTTGCATTCTTCCGAAGGGGGACAATATAGTGCATGCCCTGCGTTCTGAGCTTCTCGAGCAGGGCGAAGGACGAAAACCCCCGATCGAAGATAAAGCCCAGGTCTTTCTTCGGCAATCGTTCACTGAAGTCCTTGAACGTCGTTATATCCTTCAGAGAGCCATAGAAGACCTCGACGCCCACCGGCACCTTCGTGCTGCACGAGAACGCCAGAATAACCCCGATCTGATCGAGGTACGCATGATCGGCGTTGTAGCCGCGCTCCGCGAGTCTGATGTTCTGCGACTGGGTGAAGACTGCGGTGAGGTCGTAGAGCAGAAGATCATCGGCAGTAGCAAGCGCTGCGAAGAGCTCATACCAGCGCTGGATGTCTTCTCCGGTATGACGTAAAACGACCGAGAGATGTTTTGGTGCGAGGCGAATATCGAGCTGCTTTGAAAGGTACAGCTTCTCCCAGCGAGAGGCCACGAGCCGCAGCGGTTTCGGGTCGATCGCCTTGATGATCGCCGCGGCGATGAGTTCTCGGGCGAACGGCGTCCAATCGGTCAGAAGCGGCTCCACATCCTGCAAGAGATACTGGGCAAGTCCGCCGTTGCCGAACTCAAAAACCTCTCGACTCGACTCCTGGATCCCCTGCCGCACACGCCGCGCGGTGAAGATCCCGTCAGAATCGATCGCGCCCAGGTACTCGGTGATCTTCCTCGCCTTCCTTCGCTCTTTGTCCCATTCGCTCGTTGCGCGATAAACGTAGAAGTTGTTCCGTATCTGTTTCAGCTCGATATGACCCGCTTCTTCGCGCTTCAGCTGCTGGAAGCGCTTCAACACCCGAGATGGTACATCCTTCATGTGTGGTAATATATATGGGTTGTTTATTTAAGGATGATGGGCGGTGGGCATACTCACCAGAGCGCAGAGAGAGCATAGTTGGGGCGAGAACACGATAGGATAGCTCAAAACGGACGAGCTGGCATCATGCAGCGATGAGAGGGCAATTCGCGACTTCCTATGCCGCATTGATGACCTCACGGGCGAGTACTTATGGGTTAAAAGGAAGAGTTAGGGTACCTCACTATTGACGGCATGCTGAATCGTGCTCCACGGGTTATTGGCACTTCCGTCGCCCGTTGTATCGTCACCAGTCGTAGCGACATAAAAGTCCGCCGCGCTCGCTACGGCACTCAGAGTGATAAAGAAGGAAGCAACAATAATGAACGTAATTCCCATCATCCCGGTTCTGTTTATGCGCATCTGTCTGCTGACTCCCCGCTTCTGCGTACCTGATAAGCGACTCTGATAATCCAGTACTCATTCGTAGCATATAAGGGTTTCGGTGCTTCGTGATCCGGGCTGTCATCTACGGGTTGAAGAGCAAAGAAGAGCAGGGTTAACCTGAACACGACCTCACTATTTCTATGCAGTCAAAATGTATCTGTCAAGGCTGATATAATCAAACTTCTTTTCTTGAATAATCTTCTGAATAAGAAGCAATATTACATTCCGTCCACTATTTAAGCCATAGCCCCGCTAAACGTTACCAGAATGAAGCTAAGACTCACTGAGCTCTTCTTATGCGCTCTTCTGGTCTTTACCCTCATATCCGGAACAGCCGCGCAGGCCCTTGAAGGAAATGGCGAGGGCGATGTGGTGAATCCGCAAGCCGCGACCGAATCCAGTAAATATGCTGACGGAGTCCCCGGGCTCGAGAATGAGCCGCGGACGGGTGCCGGGACGCTGCGTATAGCGCTCAACTTCGATCCCGCGGACCTCGCCGTCCGCTCGATTGACGGCGTTGCTGTGGTGACTTTGAGGAGCTGTCAGCTCTCGCGGGAGGTTGGCAAGCCCGCGTTACCCTCAACGACCATTTCCGTTCCCCTACCGCCCGGGGCACGGGTCGTGGGCATTGCCGTGCTCGCCGCGGAGAAGCAGGCACTCACGGGGACGTTCGCGATCGCAGCCGCTCGACCGCCAGTGCCAATCTCGGACCTCAATGAGACGAACGAGACCGCATCATCAGCTGTGCCGGGAGTAGCAGCAGTCTACCAGTCACCTGATCCGTATCCGGGCGTTCTCTTCAAATACCGTGGCGGAGGGCAGCTCCGCGGGCAGAACCTGGCGAGCATCGAGCTCTTTCCGCTCCAGTACTATCCCCGGGATCAGAGCCTGGTGCTGTTCACGGACATGACGCTCTCCATTACCTATCAGCACTCTCTATTGACCGAGGCGAGGCCACCCCGCACGAAACGATTCGACGCGCTGAGGGAGCGCGCAATCTCGAATCCCGCGATCATAGCCTCCTCGGGGATGCAGGCGCCACTGGCGGGCGCAGATACATCTTTAGCGCTCGACGATGCCGCGTACCTCATCATTACGAGTGATGCGCTCAAAGATGCGTTCCAGCCGTTAGCCGCGTGGAAGACGCAAAAGGGGATACCCGCCAGGATCGTAACGGTCTCTTCGATCACGGCGAATTACCCGGGGATCGATACCCAGGAGAAGATCAGGAACTGCATCAGGGAGGCGAGCACGACCTGGGGCACCGAATGGGTACTGCTGGGTGGCGACACGGACGTCGTCCCGCACCGGGGCGCGTACGGCTACGTCGAGGGCTCGGCCGCGAGCTCCACCGGCGGATGGGCGGACTATACCATTCCCGCAGACCTCTATTACTCAGATCTCGACGGCTCGTGGAACGCGGATGGCGATGCGATCTACGGCGAAGTAACGGATAATGTCGATCTGTATCCCGACGTCTTCGTGGGCCGGGCGCCGGTAAACACGGTTGCGGAGGCCGAGACGTTCGTGGCGAAGACGCTGCAGTACGAAAAGAGCCCGCCGGTGGCGTACGAGCGCGATCTGCTCTTTTTAGCCGAGAAGTTGTATGACAGCCCTGCGACCTGGGGCGGCGATGTAAAGGACGTGATTGACCTCGCGGTTATCCCACCGGTCTACGATCCGATCACGAAGCTGTATGAGCGCGACGGCACGATCTCCAAAGCGAGTGCGATCGCGGCGATGAACGCCGGGCCCCACCTCGTCAACCACGTGGGGCACGGCAATACCGGCTGTTTCTGCGTTGGCTCGGGCTGCATTTACCGGAGTGACGCTGCGGGACTGCACAACGCCCCCGCGAATTTCATCCTCTACACCATCTCCTGCTACTCGAACGCGATTGATGCCGATGCCCTCTCGGAGCATTTCATGAACAATCCCGCCGGGGGCACGGTCGCATACATCGGCAACACGCGGTACGGATTCTTCATCCCGGGCTATCCCGGCGACGGGCCTTCTGATCTCTACGATCTTGAGTTTTACCGCTCGCTCTACGCTGATGAGCTCGTCAATCTCGGCGCGGCCCTCGCTGACTCGAAGCTCGCCTACATCGGCTGGTCACAGGAAGACGGTAACGGCATGCGATGGCTCCAGTACGCGCTCACGCTCCTGGGCGATCCCGAGCTGTCGGTCTGGACCGACCTTCCACGGCACTTCACGATCAATTACCCTCCCGCGCTCGCGGCAGACCGTCTCCAGGAGCTCCGCATTCAGGTCCTCGAGGGCTCGGAACCGGTGGAGGGCGCCAGCGTCTGCGTCCTGAAGGGTGATGACGGTCTCTACAACCTCTCCACCACGGATACGTCGGGCAACGTGAGCTTCTGGGTTGTACCGGGCGAAGGTGCGGTCACGATAACGGTAACGAAGCACAACTACATCCCCACGGAAGTCGCGATCCCGGTAATAGCCGGTACAGGCGGTCCGAACGTGGTGATCCAGGTGAGCAATCTCAGCTTCGGACGAATGCTGCCGGGACGGAGCAGCGAGATCCATGTCTCGATCACGATTAATAACACGGGTGATGTGCCCGCAGAGATCCAGGCGGTCTTCAAGACCAACCTGAGCGGTGTCTACGGCTTGAATGGTACCGCAGGGCAGATCATTCCGGGTCAGTACTTCAAACTCGGCCCGCAAGGTAACGAAACGGCACTGAGCAGCACCTCCGAGCCAATCATCATCTCCACTGTGTACGCAGCTCAAGAGGTGAGCTACGACGCGATCCTGGTACTCCCCCCGGGTCAGGAGGCTGACGATTACGCGGGTACCGTCGAGCTGAGCTGGGGCGCTCTCGATTAGGCGGGGGAAAAAAAAGAAATGGATATAAGAGACGTATTTTGTGCTAAGAAGCGGGGCTGGGGGTGCGCCACGCTGGCCGCTGGGGCCGCCGGGGTGCTCCTTGCTCTCGCACTGCTCAGCGGCCTGTGCTCCGTGAGCGGTGTGGAATATTCGGTCCACGTGCTCGCCGGGGATACCGAGCCGCCCCTGGTGGTCGAGCCGTCTGCATCGCCTGAGGTCATTGCTGCAAATGGTATCCAAGAATCGCAGCTCAACGTGTCGGTGACCGATCCCAGCGGGGTCCTCTCGGTTACCGTTAACCTTTCCGCGCTCGGCGGGCCGGAAGACCAGGAGCTGCAGAAGATCGGCAACTCGAGTGTCTATACTAGCACGGCAACCGCAGCCTTCGGCACACCACCGGGTAATTATCGCCTTCCCATCATCGCCACGGACAACAGCAGTAGCAGTAACTCGAACCGGTCCGTGAGCTTCTTCATTACGGTTATCGAGCCGCGGATCAGCACGTATGACTTCGCAACCAACGCAAGCGTGGACCGGTGGGCCTACCGAAGTGAGACCGCTGCGAATCCACCGCTGACTGAGAACGAGCCCAGAACGAGGTTCTCGCGACCGCTCTATACCCGGATAGCGGCCGAGGACAGCAGGATGGCAGAAGATAGCACGCAGTCCCGAGGGTACTATGCAACCCACCGGTTTGAGTTTCACCTTGCGGAAGATCCGGCGGAGATTACCCGGATAGAGGTGCGCTGGACGGGCAGAGGCTCCCATGCGCTCGGTGCGCAGGGCGCGAGGCTCTCTATGTGGAACGCTAGCGCGAGCGCGTACGAGCAGCTGGATATCGCCACCAGCAGCAGCCCCACTACACTCCGGGGCACCATTACCCGTAACATCGATGCGTACGTGAACGAGAACGGGAGGCTCATGCTCGTTGCCGAGCAGAACAGTCCGCACTGGCAATTCTGGCGCTGGCAATTCCGATCCTCCATCGCTACGGATTACCTGCGGGTGCAGATCACGCTCTGAGCGGTGGTCGAATGAAGAGAAGAAGAGGAAGGAACCGTGTCCCTCGCGTGGTGCAAATCCATGCAGGGGCTGAATCGCGTAGAACTAAAAAGACTTAGGAGGTGAGAAAGAAGAATGAAGCCAACCAATAAAATAGCTCTTGCTGCAGCTCTCGCGCTAGTAGTCGCAGTGGCTGCACCTGCGGTGGTGGGTGTAGTCCCGCCCCCGCCAGACACGGCTGATTACACCGTGACGGTCTGCACCGGGATAGATGTGAGTATCAGCGCGGTGAGTGGTGCCTTCGGTGATGTCCTGCGGGGTACCAGCACCGAGATCACCGATTCGTTCACCCTGACCAACAGCGGTGACTGGGACGCGGTGGTCGATGCGAAGTTCACCACGGAGAAAGATGGAACGTACGGCATGGTCGGCGACACGGCTGTGATCCCGGGAACAGAATTCTCGCTCGATCCCGACGATACGGGCCCGATAGCATTGAAAGCGACCAATGAGGACACGCAGATTGGCACCATCGCCCAGGGTGGCGGCACGATGACCTGTGACGCGCTGCTCGAGGTGCCGAGCGACCAAGCACCCGAGGCTTACAGCGGGACCATTCAACTCACGTTCTCGGCTGCATAAACCGCCAGAGCACCCTAAAGTTTTCCTTTTTTATTTTCTACCTTTTTTTCTTTCTTAGCACACTGGGAGCAAGAATCGAGCAAATGGGTGATCGAGCTGAGGTGACACAGATGGAAATACCGGCAAGAAGCTTCGCAGGCACCGCGGTCGCGCTGCTCCTGCTGCTGAGTGCGCTGAGCGGTACGGTCAGTGCTCTTGGCATGCTGAACCTCGATTTCGGCGCGGTGGAGCAGGGAAAAGCGTACATCAGGACGGTTACAGTCGTTACCTCACCCCAGGATTTTGAAAATCAGTTTGTGATCGAGCCGAGCGGAGAGCTTGCCCCCTGGCTCGCGGTGAGTCCACCGGAGTTTGAGCTGCGGCCTGGAGACAGCCAGGTGCTCACCGTGACGCTCACCGTTCCCGAAAGTGCGGACCTCGGTGAGTATACGGGCACAATCACCGCGGTGGGCCAGCAATCGGCACCTGCTCAGGGTGAGACCGGGGGAGGCGCAGCAGTGGGCTATACGGTTGCGGGCAAGTCGAAGGTACGAGCTACGGTCATTAAGCCGGGCGCGGTGGAGGCGGTGAGCATCCTTGAGATTCGTGCGCCCACGCACATAGACCAGGGCTCCGTGGCAAAGTTCGCCGTGATGCTCAAAAATACGGGTAACGTGCCGGCGAGCGCAAGCCCTTTGCTCACGGTACAGAAAGGGTCTGATACCGTCGCGACCGTTCCGGGTGTCGCGATAGGCCTCGGGGTGGGCGAAGAAAAGACTGCTAACCTCTACTGGGACGCCGAAGACACGGGGAGCTACACCGCGCTCGTGACGGTTACCTGTGGCGGAGTAGCCTCGACTTCCGATCCGGTTGGGTTCGACGTAGCAGAAGCGGGCTTCTCGATACCAGGCCTGCAGGCACCGGCGACTGTAGCTGCACTTCTCGCTCTACTTGGATGGCGTCTTCTCAGGCGGAAGCGATGAGCAAGCTCAGGGCTTTCATTCCACTTTTCGCTGCCCTCATTCTGGTGCTGCTGCTGTGGTCTCTTCCCATCTCGCGAACCGCCGAGGTGCTACCTCTGCGGGTGGAGGTGACGAACGCGCGGCAGATCGGGGTATACATGACGAACGAGACACAACAACAGATTGATTTTGGAGCCGCATTCCCCGGTGCAGTAATAACCAGAAGAATCAACCTCTCAAGGGGGGATGCACCTCCGGCAGCCGTGCACGTGGCTATCGACGGTGCGATTGCCCCGTGGCTAACACTCGAACTGCATGATTTCCAGCTTGTTGAGCCCACGCAGGTTGCGCTGAGTCTTACTATCCCTGAGGGCGCGGCTGAAGGTCGATACAGCGGCACTTTGACCGTTTGCTATACCACCACCTTGGGCTCCAGGCTGGTCTACTGGGTCAGCCGCAGGTGGCGCGAGTGATCATAGCCATGCTTCTTCTCTCGATCGGCACCAGAACGGGGACAGAAAGGGAAAAAGAAGCCCGAAATGGGTGTTACTGAAGAGAAGAGCCCCTTCTTACTCGATGCGGTGAGGGGCTCTAAACCGTTTGGAAGCTTGGTATAATATTATACAGTAGTACGACCAGTATACCAGTATGGGTGCGATCAAGAAGGAGTCGGTCGAGGTGGAGCTGGAGCGGCTCGCCGAGCAGCGTGATCAGATCATCGCCCACTTGTGCACACTGGATGATCGCTTGAAGGCGGTCACGCGGGAGCGGCTCAGAGTGGAGCTTGCTACCGCGCCGAAGCACGAAGTTGATGCTGCTGAGGCGGAGATCGTGAAGCTCATGCAGCAGCGGAATGAGCTGGCCGCCTCCTATACGGCGGTGGGTGAGAAGCTGAAGGCGCTGACGCTGAAGCTCACAGGTGAATGAATATTGCTGCTCGATTGCGCATCGCGTGGGCTTGATGCTCCACGGAGTTCTGATCTCGGGAATAGTCTAAAAACGGTAATTTGGCGGTAACCTGCTGTACCACATGAATGCTCGTACCCTTTAACAAGTTCTCACCTCCGTGAATCTGGCGAGCGTACACCTGATCCGCCCGGGTCACTCAGACTCCGACGACTCTTCAACCTCCATGAACTCGTCCAGCGTCCTCTCCGACCCTTTATGCACGTTGCTCCTCGTGTCGTCGAAAATATGGATCACCGTATGCCCTCGCTCGTGCAGCGCGTCCGCGATAAACCGCCGGTGGCACGCGGTAT
>Ga0116202_10002975_pt1 | contig 10159 bp, 5 predicted proteins | sample LakKivw325mmetaG_FD_94479 | JGI IMG/M metagenome (GOLD analysis project Ga0116202, IMG submission 94479) | Anoxic lake water microbial communities from Lake Kivu, Rwanda to study Microbial Dark Matter (Phase II) - Lake Kivu water 325m metaG | ecosystem: Environmental > Aquatic > Freshwater >... | reverse complement strand
CCCCCGGACCAGCCCCTCGGCCAGGGTCCTGACGGTCCTGATGGGCAAACCCGTCACCTCCGCGATCTCCCCGACCGATAAAGGGCGACCTGCCGCGAAGAGGGCGGCCTCCACCACCGCCGCCAGGTCTTCCTCCTCGGATGACAAATCAGATCCACCTCATGCGAGCGGCTCCCCTTCGCCGTCGGGGTGCCTGGATATATAAAGCTCGCCGAAGAGGGTCTCCTGGGAGAGCCAGATCTCCCTCCTCCCCGCCATGAAGAGGAGGGAGACGTAGTTCAAAACGTCGTCGTCGCCGATATCGGAGAAGGCGATCCGATCCGCGGCCGCGAGCCTCTCGAATATCAGACCTCGGAGGGAGCGGATCCGACCCTCGATCCCCTCCTCGTGGGCCCGCTCCATCGCCTCCTCCACCGTCGGCACGGGCTTCTCCCTGGCCCTCCCGACCTTCCTCTCGGCGACGGTCTCGGCCCTCTTCAGCTCGGCGATCAGCTCGTCGAGGGTGACCGGCCGTCTCGTCTTTCTCCTTATCGGCGGGGCGGGGAGGCCCCCGACGGTCCGCCTCCTGAAGATGGGCTCGTCGTCACACTCGTCGAAGAGGTCGTCATCGGGCTCCTCCCCCTCCTCGATGGAGTCGGACTTCATCCGGAGGAGGATGCTGGCGTAGAGGAGGGTTCTTCCCAGGGCCGGAAGGTCTCTATCTCCCATCGCCTCGATCCTCTCCAGAAACTTCTCTGTCACCTGAGGGAGGTCCACGTCCCAGGGGTCGATCTCCCCCCTCCTCGCAAGGTCCAGCAGAACCTGGACGGGGTCCGGCTCCAGGCCGAAGGGCTCCGGAAGGTCCAATACATCGACGACGGAGCTCAGTTGAGACACACCCCCGTCACCGTAGATATGTTGTTCTCCTGCATCGTCACCCCGACGACGTACTTCGCCTCCTCTATCATCGGCTTTCGTAAGGAGACGACGATGAACTGGGCCATCTCGGCGATCCCCTTGATCAGCTTCGCCACCCTCTCCACGTTCGCCCCGTCCAGGAACATGTCGATCTCGTCCAGCGCGTAGAAGGGGGCGGGCCGGAACCTCTGGATGGCGAAGATGAAAGAGAGGGCGGTGATGCTCTTCTCGCCTCCGGACATCGCCTCAAGGCGGTGGAAGGCCTTCCGGGCGGGCCGGGCCCTGATGGTCATCCCGCCGGCGAGGGGGTCCTCCTCGTTCTCCAGGATCAGCTCCCCCTCGCCGTCGGAGAGGAGATGGAAGGTGTCCCTGAAGTTCTCGTTGATCCCGTCGAAGGCGGTCATGAAGGCCTCCCGCTTCATCTCCTCGTACCGGTCGAGCTTCGCCAGGAGATCTTCTCTCTCCCTCGAGAGCGTCTCCCTTCTGTCGCGAAGGGTCTCCCGCCGGTCGAAGACCCGGTCGTACTCCTCGATGGCCAGCATGTTCACAGGCTCCAGCTCCTGCATCGACCTCTCCAGGGCGCTGATCTTCCGCATAATCGTCTGGCTTTTGGGGGGCTCCTCGGAGACGTCGATCCCGCAGGCCTCGATCTCGGCCCTCAGCTCGTCGGCGGCAGCCCTCATCTCCTGGGAAGCCCCCTCTGCCGCCGCGATCCGGGCCCTGATCCGATCCAGCTCCCGGTCGGTGGAGTCGACCTCTCGGCTCTTGGCCATCGTCCTGTCGAGGAGCCGGCTTCTCTCGCCCTTGAGGCCGGAGAGCTCCTCCTCGATCTCCCTCTCCTTTTTGGCCAGCACATCGAGGGCGATCTTCGCCTCTCTGACCCGCTCGGCTGCCGCGCTCTTCTTATCGAGGGCGGCCCTCTTCTTTACCTCCCGGGCCTCCTTTCTTCTTGCAAGTTCCTCCTTCCGGGCAGAGCAGCTCGAAAGGCGAAGCCGGTCGCCGGTGATCTCGGCCTCGATCTCGGAGACCCTCCGCTCAAGCCCCAGGATCTCGAACTCGATGCCGTCGGCGAGGGCTGAAAGCTCCGGGATCTCAGAGCCCGCGAGACCTCTCTCAAGGACCCCGACCCGCTCCTCGAAACCCCTGGTTTCAGACTCCCTCTCCCTGATCTCCCGCTCGAGGGAGTCGAGCTTCTCCCTCACCTCGACGGCCTCGGCCCTCATCTCGGCGAGCCTCTTCTCCCGGTCCGAGATGGACCGCTCGAGCCGGAGCTTCTGGCCGTCGATCTCCTCGGCCCGGATCTCGATCCGCGAGACCTCTCGGGCCATCTCCTCCATCTCCCTCCGAACGGCGGAGACCTCGCTCTCTACCCGGTCGATCCTCTCGATGAGGGCCTCCCTCTCGGCCTGGCAGGCCGAGACCTTCCTCGTCGCCTCCTCCAGCTTCTGCCTCTCGTCGGCGGCGAACTTCAGCCGCGACTTGAAGAAGCCGCCGGTCATGGCGCCCCCCTTCTCCACCAGCTCCCCCTCCAGGGTCACCATCCGGTATCGGCCCATCAGCCTGCGGGCCGTCTCCAGGTCACGGACCACCAGGGTCTCCCTGAAGACGTGCCAGAAGGCGGGAAGGAACCGGGGGTCGAACTGAACTAGGTTGAGGGCGTAGTCGACGACGCCGGGCTCGTTCGGCGGCGACGGGGGCCTTCCCGAGGCCATCTTGTTGAGGGGGAGGAAGGTGGCCCGTCCGACCTTCGACCTCTTGAGGCTCTCGATCGCCCGGGCCGCGTCCCCGTCGGTCTCGGCGACGATGCTCTGGAGCCTCGCCCCCGCCGCCACCTCCAGGGCCGTGGCGTGGACCTCGCCGACCTCGCCGAGCTCGGCTATCGTGCCGCGAAGGCCGGGGAGCTGTCTGGAGCTGATTGCGGACCTTATCGCCTCCACCGCCCTGCTGTAGCCCGACCCCTCCCCCGCGGCCCGGAGGGTCGCCTCGGCTCTCGCCTTATCCATCTGGAGCTTCTGGAGCCGCTCGTCGACTCCGGCCATATCCCGCCTTATCGATATCCGCGCGGAGTCGAGGTCGTCCCTCTCCTCTTCAAGGACGGCGATCCGGTCCTCAAAGCCTTTCCGATCCCGGACTATCCTCTCCTTCTCCCGGTCGAGGCCCGCCATCGCCTCCTTCGCCTCGGAGATCTCGACGGCCGCCTCCTCGCCCTCGATCGACCTCCTCCGAGCGGCGTCGAGGTGGCGGTCCCTCTCCCGCATTAGGTCTGCCGCCCTCGACTTCGCCTCTTCCAGCTCCCTCTTGACGGCGGAGAGCTGGTCTCTCAGCTCCGCGTACCTTGCGTCGGCTTTGGCGATCTTCTCCCGGCAGCCTCCGAGGACCTCCTCCCTCTCTGCGATCTCGGCGATGATGCTCGCCTTCCGGATCGACCCATCCCTGACCTTCGATGAGAGGGACTCCACCTCCCGGCCGAGGCGGTCGGCCTCCAGGTAGTCGGACCTCTGCTCCGCCTCCAGGTCGGCGATCTCGGCCTCGGCCATCTCGATCCTGCTCTCATCGGCCTCGATGGAGCCCCTCCTCTCCACCATCTGCCGCTTGACCTCGATCTGCTCGTCCTCCCCCTTGTAGGTGATCTCGGCCGCGAGCTTTTTCAGCTCTCCTTCAAGAAGAGAGAGCTCCCCTCTCTCGTGATCGAGCCGTGCGGCGAGCTCCTCATCCCTCGTCCGGAGGTCCTCCCCCTCCCTCTCCAGCTCCGCCAGGTCGAATTCGGCCTCCTTCAGCTTCGCCAGAAGGAGGAAGGCCTCCTGGCGGCGTTTCTCCTCCCGCTGGGCCTGGTAGGCGAGGGCCCTCTCCCTCTCCTCGGAGAGCCTTTCGAGCTGAGACTCGACCTCCTCCAGGATCACGTCGCCCCGGTCGATCCTCTCCCTCACCACCTCCAGCTCCTCCAGGGCCTTCCTCTTCTTCTCGTCGAACTCGGCGACCCCGGCGATCTCGTCGATGATCCTCCTCCTCTCCAAGGAAGACATCTCGATGATCCTGGTGACGTCCCCCTGCATCACCACGTTGTAACCCTCGGGGGTGATCCCGGCCCGAGAGAGGCGATCGTGGATCTCCGTCTGGGTGCAGGGGTTGCCGTTAAAATAGTAGATGCTCTGGTACTTGTTTTTGGTCAGCCGGACCTTCCTCGATATCTCGACGACGTCCTCGTCCACGGGAACGGCCCTCTCGGAGTTGTCGAACTTGACGGTCACCTGGGCGAAGTCGGGGTTTTTGCCGTTGTCCCCCCGATATATGAGGTCGGGGAGCCTCTCAGCCCTCATCGCCCTGCTGGAGGAGAGGGATAATGCGAAGAGGAGAGCGTCGACGACGTTGGACTTGCCGCTCCCGTTGGGGCCGGTGACGGCGATGAAGTCGTTTTGGAGGGGTATCACCGCCTTCCTGCCAAAGGACTTGAAGTTTACGAGCTCGATCTCCTTGATGTGCAACCTCGACCACCTTTGCTACTCCGTCCCAGCCGCCGAGAGCTCATAAAGCTCCCGGGCCGGAAATCTCGGGGCGCTTTCGTCCCCGAGAACCCCCTGGCCGATCTATAACCGGAAAATCCTTTGTATCTTCTCATTAAAATACCTATTCAATGACATATATCTTATCTTCCCCGCGTTTCTGCGGAGCTTTTCCCGATTCTCGGAGTCGGGGCCGGAAGCTCAGACGCTCTTCTGCTGGCGTTCGCGAGATCGCACGCCTTCGCCAAGGATGGATCGAAGATGGATTGATTAATTAATGAGGACCACCAACCGTCCTCCAGAGGCTGAATTCTTGCTGGAGTTTTTGACCTTCGCCGTGAGCCTGGTCGCCCTTTACTGGGGGGCGAAGTCGATCACAGATAGCGCAGTTCACTTTGCCAAGGTCCTGGGGGTATCCGAGTTCGTCATAGGGGCGACCGTCGTCGCCTTCGGGACGGCCCTCCCGGAGTTCTCGACCTCCCTGGTGGCGATGCTCGTCGACGGGGGGAGGCCCGAGATCGCAGCAGGAAACGTCGTGGGCTCGATCCTGGCGAACACCGGCCTCGCCCTCGGCGTCGCGGCGATGTTCTACGGGATATACATCGACCGGAAGATCCTGGAGACGGACCTATCCTTCCTCCTGGCGGCGATGCTGGCGGTCTATGTCGTCTTCCTCGACTTCAAGATAACCTGGATCGAGGGGATCTTCCTGATCGCGATCTACCTCTCCTTCATCCGCCACGAGATCGGTGAGCACCAAAAGAGCGAGTCGAAGGGGAGCGAGAAGTTCAGGCCCCGGTACCTGGGCATATTCCTGGCGGGGGTCGTCATGCTCTCGGTCGGCGCGAACTACATGATCGAGGCGATCAGGACGATCTCCGCCACCTTGGGGTTATCGGAGGCGGTGGTGGCGGTGATCCTCCTGGCGGTGGGGACATCCCTCCCCGAGATCAGCACCGCCATCGTCGCCGCCAAGAACGGCCGGGGCGACATCGCCATGGGAGACGTCCTCGGCGCCAACGCCTTCAACGCCCTGATAATCCTCGGGGCCTCCTCCCTGGTCCAGGACGTGGCCGTGAACGAGGCCTTCGTCTCCGTCACCATTCCCGTCGTCGTCCTGATCAGCTTTCTTGTGGGGTTCATGGTCCTGGGAAATCGGATCACCAGGTTTGAAGGAAGCATGCTGGTGGCGATATACTTCCTCCAGATCATCACGATCCTGACGATCCTATGAAAAAAAAGTTTTTAGCTCGATATTATCTTCTGGATCAGAGCCATCATCCCTGGCTTTCCTCCTTTGCCAGAAACCGACGGCGGAGCCGGCATACAAGCGCCGAGGGATTCGAACATCTCCTTTTCGAACCGGTCGGTTATCTCGTCGAAGATCCTCTTGTAGGCGACGCAGTTGGGGGTCTACGCCCAATAGCTCGCCGCCGGAGGGGGCTATGGCGTTGTAGGGGCATCCGCCCCGGCAGTATCGAATGTGTCGGCAGCCCTTGCATACCTCGTCGACCCGCTTCTTGAACTCCTGCATCCGCCTTCCCGCCTCTGAACCTCTGAGGTCGGCTTGAGTCGGCCTGTCGCTGACGTCTCCCATCACCCACTCGTCCATCCCCACGAACCGATAGCAAGGATAGATGCTGCCGTCGGGGCCCACGGCGAAGGTGTCGTCCATGCAGTCGACGTAGGTGCAGACCGTCCCCCGGCCACTGAAGACGCATCGACAGAGGTCGTTGATGTTTCTGATCTCGATTCTATCCATGTTCTCCAGGTACCTGTCCAGGAGGTAGACCAGGAGATCGCCGTACTCTTCCGGTGCGAGGGCCCACCTATCGGGATCATCGCTCTTCAGCGATGGCAATGCAGGATGGAGCTTGAGGGTGAGGCCGTTCTCCAGGAAGAAGTCGAATATCTCCTCCTTGAAATTTATCGAGGCTGATGTGAAGGTGCAGATGAACTGGACGGAGAGGCCGTGATCTCTTGCGATCTTGTAGCCTGCCATCGTCTTATCGAAGTAGCCCTGGGACCGCTGGGAGTCGTTCAGCTCCTTTGGGCCGTCGAGGCTTGAGCCGATGGGGATCTTGTACTCCGCAAGAACCGCAGCCATCTCCGGAGTCATCTTCCAGAGGTTGGTCTGGAGGGCGAAGGCGATCTTCCTGGGGCGGAGCCCTTCGGTTATCAGGGCAAGGGCCTCTCGATAAAAGCCGGCTCCGGCGAGGAGCGGCTCCCCGCCGTGGAAGGTGAAGGTGACGGGATCGTCCCGGAACTCTTTCAGCCACTCGACCATTTCTTTTATGGTATCGATGGTCATTATCGGGGACCTCTCGTCGGAGGACCAGCAGTAGCTGCAGCTGGAGGGGCAGCCCAAGGTCGGGATGATCATAACGTGAAAGGGCCTTTTTTGAGCCACGGTATTTCTGGTTTTCTTCAAGGTACTAATAGTTTTCCGGATCGTGGTTTTTCCTTGCCCCAACCTCTAACTTTATGATATATTTTAGAGATGTCAACCTATCCCCGAAATCGGCGGCGCCGCCGGACCGCCTGCATCTGCCACCCGCCGGGTGCATGGACATGCGCCCCCTGCCCCCTCGATCGCAGAAAAAAAGAGCGCTTCCGCCCCCCCCATGGGCGGGAATCCCAGCCGGTCGGCCCCGGCAGATCAGCTCAGCTCAGTTCAGCCATTCTTCGGTTTCCCACTCCTCGCAGGCGACGTTGGGCGCATAGCTTCCAACATACTCGAATTCCCAGGCAGGCGGGCTCCAGGGGTCGCAGGAGGTGGGCTCGCACCCGTACGAATCGCCGACCTGGACGATCGAGCTTGCGCTGACCGGCCCGACGGCGGGGCCGTCGACGGATCGTGAGTCGACCTGGACGGCGTTGACGAACCTTCCCGGGTGCGCGGCCTGGGCCCTGTAGGCGATGGTGACCGTCTCGCCGGGTCCGATCTCCGCCAGGTTCCAGGTGATGGTGCTGCCGTCGTAGGACGCGAAGGGAACCATGGAGTCCAGAAGGGCCATCCCCTCGGGGAGGTGGTCGGTGACCGTGGCCACTCGGGTGGCGTTGTCGCTGTTTTTGATGTCGATTCTGTACCAGACGACGGTCTGGTTTGCCTCGACCTCGCCGGTCTTCTTCACCGAAATGGTCTCGCCCGTGCAGCAGGGGAGCCAGTCGATCTCCCGGGCACTGTAGTTGGAGGCGCAGACCTGATCAGAGCCGTCGCCCCCGCCCATCCCGCCGCAGACGATGACCCGGTTCGTCAGCTCGGGGCCGGAAGCATCGGTGACGTCCAGCTCCACCTCGATTGTGGCGACGTCGCCGATGGCGAGGTGGGTGAGGGTCCAGTTGGCGGCGCCGGCCGTCTGGCCGGTCGGCCGGAGGGAGGATCCGCTGTAGCCGGCTCCCGGCGGGAAGTGGTCCGTGACATATACGGGGGCCACCGCCCGGTCCCCGTCGTTCTCGATTCTGATGGTGTAGGATGCGACCCTGACGATCTTCTCCTCGCCCTCCAGATGGACCTCGCCGTACCCCCAGGGCTCGGTCATCTGGGAGATCCCCTCCAGGGTCTTGGTGACGCTGAGGTGGGGGCGGTCGTACCGGGCGGTCCCGGAGATGAGGACGTGCCTCTCGATCTCGAAGTCGCCGGAGTAGGTCTCGTCGAAGTCGATCCTGACGCCGGGGCGGGAGGCGTTGCAGGTGTCGTTGTCGTCCTCGTCGCAGCCGCAGGCGCTGCAGTCGGCGCAGACGCTGGCGCATCTTTCGGTCTCGGCGCATCCGTCGGTGCAGTTGGCGGCGGGGGAGGTCTGGTTGTCGTAGATCGTCCTGTACCGGGCGGTCCCCGAGAAGGCGGCGGTGGTGTCCATCTGGTTGAGGCCGCGGGCTACGGTGTCCTTCTCCAGCTCGGTGATGCCAGAGTACTCCTCGCTGATGAGGCTTCTGTTCCCGACCCGAGAGCTGACCCCCTCCTTCCAGAGGTGCGAGCCCGATCCGACGGGGCTGTAGGAGACGTAGATCTTCTTTGCGATGTAGTTGGTACTGGTCTCGATGATCTCGTCGGCCTCGTAGGTCCCCGAGCCGTGCTCGAAGGTCCTCTGGCTCTCGCCGATCCTTTTATCGACGGCCACAACCCCCGTGCCCGAGGCCTGCTTCTCGGAGGACGCGGCACTGCCATACTCGTCGATCTTCTCGACGATCTGGAAGCTTCCCGAGTAGTCCTCTCGGGACTCGAAGACGGGGGTGGCCCTGAAGGTGGAGCTGTTCGTCGGCATCTTCACGAAGCTGATGTGACCTGTGCCGTTGAACGCGGTCTCCGTCGCAAAGGACGACTCGTTCTCGTTCAGGAAAAAGCTCGACTCGCGGTCGATTGCAGTCGCATAGCGGTACTCCTCGCTGATGGAGGCGCCGGTGGCGCGGTTTTTGGCGGTGGTCGCCTCGGTCCACCGTGAGGAGTAAGTGACGGTCCGGTTCCGGTAGAGGCCCAGGGTGGTGGCGGAGGCGGTGGCGGCCATGTCCTTCTCGAAGGAGATCAGGTCGGAGTCAGTCTGGACCGTCACCAGGTCGGCGCTCTCGTAGGTCCCCGAGCCGTGCTCGCGGGCCGAGAGCTCGGTCCCCGCCTCGCCGCGGACGGCCACGGTCTCGCAGTCGGAGACGGTCTCGGTCCGATGGGTCGTACCGTTGAGGAAGGTGACGTAGACGCAGTTAGTGAGGGGGTAGGGGTCGAGGGAGGTGGAGTAGTCGCCGGCGACGTTGACGAATCCCGAGCCGGAGACGCCGCTCTCGGAGGAGAAGTTGAAGTCCTGCTCTTCGGGGACCTTCACCACCAGGGTTATCGTCTCCGAGGAGCCGGGGTCGATCCGGTCGTACCGCCAGAGGCCGTCGGGGTCGGGCCTGGGCGATGCGGAGACGAACTCCACGGGCCGGTTGAAGACGTCTTTTACGACGATGTTCGTCGGAGAGACGGCGTTTTTACTGGAGTCGGAGTTGTAGATCTCGATCTTGTAGGTGACGTTCTCGCCCCGGGAGACGGTCTTGTTGAGGGCGGTCTTCTTGACGGCGAGGGGGTCGGTCCCGAAGGGGACGGATATCTCCGCGGAGGCGGACACAGCGCCGCCGAGGGCGTCGGTCCCGGTGACTGTGGCGTTGTTTCTCAGGGGGCCGGGGAGGTCGTCGGTGGTGACGGTGTACCCGGCTTCGCCGGTAGCGCTCTCGCCGGGGGCCAGGTCCGCGACGTTCAGGCCGATTTTGCCGAGCCGGTCGTCGGTGAGGTTGAGGCCGGAGACTGCGACGAGGCCGAGGTTATCGACGGAGTAGGTGAAGGTGATCGTCTTTCCGACGACGACGGAATCGGCGTCGCAATCGATCGTCAGCACCAGGTCCGAGAGGCCCTGGACGAGCCGGGCGGAGTAGGACCGCTCGTGGGGATTTTCGCCCGGAGTGCTGGTCCAGGCAAGGTCGGTCACCGGCCCCGATTCGAGCCCGGCGGCGGGCTCGGAGCCGGAGACGCCCTCGATCGTCGCCCGGTACTCCAGGACGATGGGGCTCGATCCGGCCCAGGACTGGTCGATCGCGCCGAAGTGCCAGGAGATGGCGGACCCGCCCGCGCCCTCCGCCACCGACCCGGCGGGGCCGGAGGCGATCCGGGCGGAGCCGGGGACGAGAACGAGGCCTGATGGCAAAGACTCGACGACGTCGACGTCGAAGGCGCCGGAGTGGCTGTCTATCGAGTGGAAGATGGAGATGGAGCGGGCGATGGAATCGTCGTCGGT
>Ga0116202_10002974_pt1 | contig 10162 bp, 9 predicted proteins | sample LakKivw325mmetaG_FD_94479 | JGI IMG/M metagenome (GOLD analysis project Ga0116202, IMG submission 94479) | Anoxic lake water microbial communities from Lake Kivu, Rwanda to study Microbial Dark Matter (Phase II) - Lake Kivu water 325m metaG | ecosystem: Environmental > Aquatic > Freshwater >... | reverse complement strand
GACTGAATCTGCCACGAGTCGGTGGCGAAGTGGACTATCTCCAACCGCAGCTTGGCCGGGGGGGCATGCCTAGCAGTGTCCGCACCCGGCGCAGAGGGCGGTTCTGCCGCCGTTTCCGGGGCCGGGGTCTTGGGCGGCACACTCGCATGACCCGGCAGCGTGTCAGCCCGATGTGGAGGTCCACCTGCAAACTCAGGTCGCTCAGGCAGACGTCCCGGCTCGCGATGTCCGTGCGGTAGCATCCCCGGCCGTTCCCTGGCCGCGATGTCGCCCGTATCGACGAGCATCGGTTCCGGCTGCGGCGGAGGAGACTCAAGACCCGGTGCCGCTGCCGTCTCTCTCTCGGCGACCTCCGGTACGGTGGCAGTGGTCTCCGGCTTGACCTCTGTCTTCTTCTTCTCGCGCTTCGGGACCGGCAGTCCCAGCCAGCGCCGCGACTCGTCCGCGTACTCGGTTTCCGGGTACTCGGATATCTCCTCTCTCAGCAACGGCTCGGCTCCGGCGGTGTCGCTCTTCACGTTTCTCAGAATCCACGCCTTGGCAAACAGCGCCTTGGCCGCCCAATCCGTGTCTGGGAACGAGTCGTGTACCTTCTGGTACAGGTCCATCGCCTTGTCGAAGTCGCCGAGGTTCAGGTTGTTCACCTCGGCCACGAGGAACATCGCCTCGGCCGGCGTCAGCGTATCTCCGCCGACCTTCTTGCCGCTCGTGCGCGCTGCCAGTGCGTCGAGCAGCGCGAGCCGCTTGACCGCCAGCACCCCGTAGTCGGAATTCACTCGCCGAATCCTCGCCGTGTCGTAGTACGCGCGCGCCTTGTCAAACCCGGAGGCTTCCTCGTAGGCCTTGCCGATGCGGAACGCCGCCTCGGCCCCCAAGTCGCTTGAGCCATTCACCTTGGCCCAGACTCCAAGCGCCTCCGCCTGCTTGCCCGTCGCGGTCAGCGCCTTTCCGAACAACAGGTTCGCCTCGTCGTCCAGCTCCGCATACCGGCCGAGCACGTCATTAACCTCCGCGATCGCCTCTTGCTGCTTACCCTGCTCATACCGGCAAGCAGCGATTCTCAGCGTGGCCAGCGCACGTTGCTTTGGGTCGTCGGTCAGGCGGGCGTAAGTTGAGTACCACTTCTCGGCGTCGGCGTACCGCCTGAGGGTGAACGAGCCGTCGGCGAGCTGCTTCGCCGCCTGCATTCTAAAGCGTGACTTCGGGAATCTCTCAAGAAAAGCGCTCAATGAGTCGGTGCCGCGCTCAAGCTCTTTGCGGTCCATGAACGACCTGGCCAGGTTGTACGTCGCCTCGTCCGCCAACTTCGGATACTTCTGCTTCACCGCGTCTAGAGCCACCCTGGCCGTGCCGTACTGCCTGTCGGCCAGCAGGGCCAATCCGCGGTGGAGCTCTCCCCTCGGCACGAATGCAGAATTCGGGAAAGCCAGACTCAGTTGGTCGAACTCTCGAATCGCCTTATCGTACTGGCCCTCCTGGTAGTAGCTCAAACCGACAAGGAACAGCGCGTCGTCGACCCACCGTGACTTCGGCCAGCGCTTGATGACTAGCGCCGATTTCTCAATCGCCTTGTCGAACTTGGCCTTGGCCTGTGTGTTCTGGCCCTGGTCGTTGAGCTTCACGCCCTCGCGGTACGCGGCCCGGGCGTTGTAGAACGTATTGAAGTACGCGCAGCCCGCAATGAGCAGAACAGCCGCAACCAGCAGGTAGGTGAGCGGCCGGATGTGTCGGGAACGAATCAAGCTGGTCTCTTCTCTATCTTAATGCCTGACAGTGCCTGCTGTCAAGCCGGCGCGTTGCCGCGCCAGCGCAGAGGTTTCCTGCGCAGAGGTTTTCCATCCTGCACTTTGCATTCTGCATTGCCTCCCGACGCATCCTTTCCTTGCCAAGACGAAACCTGTGGGCATAATCTTGCGTCTCATGTCTGGCGCATGCCGATGGTCAGACTGAAAGGAGTCTCATTGTGAGCCATGAATTGGACCGCCTTGCCGCGACCGTGAAAACCGAGCTGAAGCGGATGCTCGATGCTGGCGCGAGCTTCGCGGACGCGCGTCTTTATGACGAGGACCGTTCCGAACGTCTGACGCTCTACGACGGCAACCTCGAGACCAACTATGACGCAAATGAGCGGGGCATCGGCATCCGCACCCTCTATAAGGGCGCCTGGGGCTTTGCCGCGACCGCCGACCTCGCCTCGATTCCCGCGTGCTTCGACAAGGCGCTTGCCAACGCCAAGGCCGCGACTCTGCTGCCCGGGTTCCCCAAGGACATGGGCCCGGCCCAGCCGGCCAAAGGCCGATACCGCCCGCCGGTAAGACAGGACCCTTTTGAGGTACCCACCCCCGAAAAGCTGGCGCTGCTCTCCGGAATCGACGTGAAGCTCAAGGACAACGCCGTCGCGCACCGCTACGTCACCGCGCACTTCCAGCGCCGCAGGATATTCTACTGGAACTCGGAGGGGACCGAGGTGGACCGCTGGCAGCTCAATACGTTCGGCTCGATGGCGGTGATGGCGCCTGACCCGCAGGGCCGGACCCAGCGCCGTTCGATGGAGCTCTTCTGCTCGGGCAACGGCACCCGCGGCTGGGAGTGGATTGCCGACCCCAACGCCTTCGGCGGCCACGCCGAGCGCATCCGCAAAGAGCTTGCGGAAATCGTCCCTGCCGAAACCCTGCCCCCCGCGAAGCGCGACGTCATCCTGCTCCCGGGCCAGGGCTATCTCCAGACGCACGAAACCATCGGTCACGCCCTCGAGCTCGACCGCATTCTCGGGTACGAGCTGTCGTTTGCCGGCGGCTCTCACGTCCGGGTCGAGCACATCGGCAAGCTCCGCTACGGCTCGGACAAGCTCAACGCCCGGGCCGGTATCGTACCCAACTCGCCCGGCACGTTCGGCTTCGACGACGAAGGCACTCCCCAGCGCGACTACTACCTCATAAAGAACGGCATCCTCGTCAACGTCCTCTCCTCGCGCACCGACCTGGCCGAAGCCAACGCCAAGGCAGGACGCGTTGCCATCAAGGAATCCGGAACCGCGGCCCGCGCCTGCGCCTTCTACCGGACGCCGATTGACCGGATGACCAATATCAACATCGACCCCGGCAGCGACGGCACGCTCGACGACATCATCGCCGCCACCGAGAACGGCGTGATACTCGACGTGCCGGTCTCTTGGTCAATCGGTTCGAACCGGGAGCACTTCCACTTCGGCACCGAGATTGCCTGGGAAGTGAAGAACGGGAAGAAGACGAAGGTGTACAAGAACCCGACCTACCACGGCCACACGCTCGAGTTCTGGAACTCGCTGGACAAGGTCGGGTCAAAGGCGACCTGGTGCCTCGAGCAGGTCCCCAACTGCGGCAAAGGCGAGCCGAACCAGATAATGGAGCTCGGCCACGGCATACCGGTGATGCGCTTCCGCAATGTCGATACCGGGGAGAAGGAGTAAACCATGCTTGAGAAGCGAATCCGCGACCTCCTGCTTGACGCCCGCGCCAAGGCACGCAAACAGAAGTTGGACGCCGAGTTCAACTTCCACCGCGAGCGGTCGAGCTTGATAAGGCTCGGCAACTCCTCGGTCGCGCTCTCGACCTTCGAGGAACTCTCCCGGCTCGACGTCACGGTCCAGCAGGGGCGCAAGTCTGGCGCGTACAGCCTGACCTCGGACATCACTTCGTCGGCCCAGCTCGATGAGGCGCTTGCCATCGCCGCGAACAACTGCCGCGCCGCGCTTGAAAAGGACTACGACCCCATCTTCGGCGCGGTCGAGGAGTCGGTTGACGATTCGACCGGCTTTGACCCCGCGCTCGAGACGCTCTCGCCGGTGGCCAAGACCGAGCTCTGCAAGAGAGTCGTAGATACGGTCAAGCCGATGGGCAAGTACGATTTCTCCGGCTCCTGGTCGTCCGGCTCGACCGAGATGTACTACATCTCAACGGCCAACGACAACGAGGCCTTTCGCCGGCTCACTGACGGCCGGTTCACCATGGTCCTGAAAGAGCAAGAGAAGAAATGGGAGCTTCAGGTCGAGCGCACCCAGAAAAGGGCGGGCGAGTTCTCGGCCGACGACGTCATTGCCGGCTTCAAGGGAATGCTGCCGGTGTACGAAAGGAACCCGGGGTTCAAGACCCATACCAACCGGCAGCGGGTGATGTTCGGACCTGAGGCGGTGTCGGAATTGCTGGGGCTCACGGTCTGGGGCGCGTTCATCGGCCGGATGTGGGAAGAGAAGCGGGCCTTCTCCTCGCACCTGAAGCCCGGCGACCGGCTCTTCCCCGAGGCCATCACCATCGCGGACGACCCGACCAATCCCAACGTATTCGGTATGCCCTTTGACTTCAAGGGCCACCGCCGCCATCCGCGTGTCATCTGCGACAAGGGCATCCTGAAGTCAGTCCTCTACGACTCGGCTACCGCGGCCAGGTACAAGCGCCAGCCAACCGCAAGCGACCTCGGCAACGACGACTTCTGTCTCGCACCGGGAACGGCCCCAGCCGGAATCGATGCCGGCCGCAAGCTCGCTAAGGACGCGCTCTACATCCCGCACCTCCACTACATTCACATGCCCGACCCGACCAAGGGAATGTTCACCGGGTCCAGCCGGTTCAACGCCCGGCTCATCAAAGACGGCGAGTTCACGGCGCCCCTCCTCTCCTCCCGCGTCACCGACACCATCCCGTCCGTGTTCTCAGGGATAGCCGCCATCTCCTCACGCACAATTCCGTGGAACGTCTCCTCCACCTACGACCGCCGCTCACCGACCGCGATGAGCATCCCGGAGTACATCATCTGCGACAACGTCCGCATCTCGGACGTGGCCGACAGCTTCTAGCCGAGACAGTCAATCAGGGAAGCCGGACTTCGTTCCGGCTTCCTCGTTCACAAAGGTGAACCGCCAAGACCGCCGAGAGAGTTCCGATGCTGCCAACTGGTCAATAGAACTCGCGGCGCAGCCGGGCGTCCTTGACTCTCCGTCTATCCTGGCTATCCTTGAAGGCGCGAGAGTCCTGCCGAGGTGGCGGAAATGGCAGACGCGCTAGGCTCAGGACTTAGTGGGTTCACACCCATAGGGGTTCAACTCCCCTCCTCGGCATATCCCGCGCAGCTTCCGGTGCGCGGTAGTTTTCAGTTCCCAGTTCGCAGTCTCCGAATCCGACTTCTGCCCCCTGGTTTCTGAACCCTCACCTCTGACGTCGCCCGCTCCTCCGCTGCCGGTTGTTGACAAGCGGACTGCGTCCGCTAATCTGCGTTGGTGCTCGTCAGCGTAACGAATGTCGGCAAGTCGTTCGGCGCCCAGACGGTGTTGCACAACGTCAGCTTCACCATCGGCCCGGGCGAGAAAGTCGGTCTTGTTGGCCCCAACGGCAGCGGCAAGAGCACGCTACTCAAGATTATCCTGCGCGAAATCGAGCCGGACCAGGGCACTGTCGCGATCCCCGGCCAGCCGGAAATCGGATACGTGCGGCAGGACGTTCTGGAAGACGAGAATCTGACCGTAGGAAAGGCCTTGCTCGGCGATATGGAGGAGTTGGAGGCGCGCCTGGACCAGTTGAGGCGGGAAATCGCCGCGAGCCCCGATGATGAAGGCGAGCTCGTCAAGTATGAGGTAATCGAGGAGGAACTTGCCACGCGGTTCGGCGACAGCTACCGCAGCCGGTGTGAAAAGGCCCTGGCCCAGTTCGGGTTTGCGCCCGACCGTTACAAGACAAAGGTGAACGCGCTTTCGCCCGGCGAACGCGCGCGGCTGGAGCTCGCTCGCGTGCTGGTACGCGAGCCGGAGATGCTCGCGTTGGATGAACCGACCAACTTCCTCGACATCGGGCAGCGCGAGTGGCTGGAGCGCTTCCTGGAGGAATTTGCGGGAACGGTGCTGGTGGTCTCGCACGACCGGGTCTTTCTCAATCGAGTCGTCAACCGCATCCTGGAGCTACGACGGGAGCGGTTGACAACCTACGAGGGAGACTACGACGACTACGAGTTCGCCCGCGCCCAGGAGACGGCGAAGCTCGAACACGAGCACGACTTACAGCAGAAAGAGATACGCAAGCTCAAGCACGCAGCCGAGGAACGCAAGGTCTGGTCCGCGCGTCGCGAGAAGACGAAGACCGCGGCCGGTGACAGCGGCTTCGAGAGCCACCGCGCGAGCAAGATGGCGAAGCGGGCCAAGCATCTGGAGAAGCGCGTCGAGCAGATGATCGCGCAGCACGAGGCGACGAAGCCATTCTTCGAGAAGCGACCCAAACCGGTCCTCCCAACCGATGAGCTGCCGGGCAAACGCGCGATCCTGGCCCGGAATCTCACCAAGTCACTCGGCGGCCGGAAGGTAATCAACGGCGTGTCATTCGAAATGCGGACCGGTGAGCGAGTCGCGCTCATTGGCCCGAACGGCGCGGGTAAGACCGTGCTCCTGCGCATGGTCGTCAACGAGCTGAAGCCGGACAAGGGTGACGTGCAGCTCGGCGCCGGCACCAACGTCGGCTACTTCCCGCAGGATTTGGCGTTCCTCGACCTCAAACGAACGGCGCTTCAAGAGGTGATGGAATCCGGCGCCAACCAGGAGACCGCGCGGACGGTGCTCGGCACGCTGCTGCTGCCAAAGCAGTTCGCCGATAAGAAACTCTCGGAGCTCTCTGCGGGCGAGCGGTCAAAGGTGCTCTTGGCGCGGATTCTCGCCGGCGGAGCGAATCTGCTCGTTCTGGACGAGCCGACGAACCACCTCGATATCGACGCGCTGCTTGCTCTCGAAAGCCTGCTCTCAAGCGCGCCTTGCGGCCTGCTGTTCGCATCGCACGACCGAACTCTGCTCGCCAAACTGGCCGACCGCGTGTTGGAACTCAGAGACGGCGCACTCTTCGACCACCGCCAGCGCTACCAGGCAATATCCGCAAAGCGGCCAGGTTGAGTCGGTAGGCCGGTTGCTAGGCTCGGCCGAGCATCCGCTGTAGCCGGAGCCGCAGGACGAGAAGGAACGCGCGGCGGACGATTCGCTTGTTCATCTTCGACTCACCCGCGCGCCGCTCGGTGAAGACGATGGGCGTTTCCTTGATGCGGAACCCCTTCCGCCATGTCAGGAAGTCAGTCTCAATCTGGAACCCGTACCCGTCTTCCTTCAGCTTGTCGAGGTCGATGCCGGCAAGGGTCTCGCGCCGGTAGGCCTTGAAGCCCGCGGTCAGGTCGCGTATCGGCGCGCCGGTCACAATCCGCGCGTACATGCAGGCGAAGAACGATAGCAGCAGCCGCCTCATCGGCCAGTTGACGACCGACACGCCGTCGGAGTAGCGCGAGCCGATGACAAGGTCGTAGTCCTTCAAGAGCTCGATCATCTCCGGCACCTTCTCAGGCGGGTGCGAGAAGTCGGCGTCCATCTCGAAGCAATAGTCGTACCCGTGCTCAAGCACGTACTTGAACCCGGTCACGTACGCAGTACCCAGCCCCATCTTGCCCGGCCTTCTTATCAGGTGAATCTTCGGGTTCGCCTGTGCCATCCGCTCGACCATATCCCCGGTCCCGTCCGGCGAGTTGTCGTCGATGACCAGCACCTCGAGTTCCGGCGACTTCGCGAGCACCTCGGGTACGATGCGCTCGATGTTCTCGGCTTCGTTATAGGTCGGGAATATGACTAGTCCGCGTGCCACGGGCAATACTATCCAATCATCCCAAGTGAGTCAAACCCGGCGGCCCCTGGAAGGCGCCAATGGCCAAGCGTCAATTCCCAATCAATGCCTAATCACCAAAATGCCCCGGCTGGTAATTGCGGCTTTCCCCATTGACTGGTCATTGGCACTTCGGAATTGGGGCTTTCCTCTAGATATGGCAGCTTCCTCCGCCGTGTTTCTGGAAGTACTTCTGGTGATACTCCTCGGCTGGCCAGAACTTAGAAGCCGGCACAATCTCAGTCACTATCGGCCGCGGAAGGCGGTGCGCCTTCTCCAGCTTCTCCTTCGAGGCGACTGCCGCGGCCTGCTGCTCGGACGAGTGATAGAAGATGACCGAGCGATACTGGGAGCCGACATCCGGGCCCTGCCGGTTCGGCGTGGTCGGGTCGTGCATGGACCAGAACTTATCGAGCAACTGCTCATAGGTCACGACCGCCGGGTCGAACACAATCTGCACCGCTTCGGCGTGCCCGGTTGTGTCCGAGCAGACATCGCGGTAGGTCGGATGCTCGGTGTGTCCGCCCGTGTACCCGACGGTTGTCTGAACGACGCCCTTCACCTTGCCGAACTCGGCCTGTACTCCCCAGAAACACCCCGCGGCGAACGTCGCGGTATCTGTCTTCATCGGCAACTCCTTTGGCTCAGTAACCTGTGCCAGTCTGGGCCGTTCTGCCCCGCAAGCCAGGAAGGCGGCGAGGGCCAATACTGCTTGCATGAACCGCATGAACAGTTAGACTGTTGCGATGGGCTATCAGACTCAGCCGAACCGCCACGGTTCGTGGCCAGAACTGAGAAGACATGATGCCGAAAAAGAATGACCAACTGAGACTCGTGACCTACTGCGGGCTCCATTGCGACCTCTGCTCCGCGCGCGGCCGGATTCCGAAGCAGGCGGCAGCGCTCAGGGACACGATGCGCAAAGAAGGCTGGGAATACTGGGGCAACTCAGTGCACGGGTTCAAGCAGTTCTGGAAGTTCCTTGCCGGCATGTCCGAACCTGAGAAGTCATGTCCCGGCTGCCGGCAGGGCGGCGGCCCACCGTTCTGCGGAATCCGCAAGTGCGCCCGCAAGAAAGGTCTCGACCTCTGTATCGAATGCAAAGAATGGCCCTGCTCCCGCATCGAGGGACTCGCAGCCGGCTACGTGAACCTGATTCCAGACTCAGAGCGGCACAAGCGCATCGGCACCGCCAAGTGGCTCAAAGAACAGGAGGCACGCGCCAGAACCGGATTCTGCTACTGTGACATCCGCTGCCACCCCTACACAGTCCCAGACAAGTAAGGCAGGGGCGAATGCCGACGCACTCGTTTACTGCCCAGGTCATTCCGAGTGGAGGCGTCCTCGCCGCAATCGAGGAATCCCGTCTGAGAAACCCCTCGACTGGGCTCGGGGTGACGTGCACATTCATCGCTAAATTGAGGAAGTAGGTGAACCATGAAGAAGAGGAACAAGCTCCGTCTCCTCGCCCCTTGCGGCATCTACTGTGGGCTCTGCTCTTCGCGGAACCGTATGCCGCAACAAGCGCAAGCCCTGCGCCGGACGATGGCAAACGGCGGCTGGGATTCCCTCGGCCGCGAAATAAGAGACTTCAAGGAGTTCTGGCGATTCCTCAACCGGATTGCCGACCCGGAGAAGTCGTGCCCGGGCTGCAGGACCCCTGGCGCGCCGCCCTTCTGTGGTGGGCCCGAATCCTGCGACATCAGACAGTGTGCGCTGGGCCGCAAGGTTGACCTCTGTGTATACTGCAAGGACTGGCCATGCCCGCGCATCGAGCGCTTGGGCCGAACCTACCTCACGCTCATCGCCGATGGGAAACGGCTGAAGAGAATCGGCCTCGCCAAGTGGCTCAAAGAGCAGGACGCGCGGGCCAGGACCGGCTTCTGCTACGTTGACCTGCGCCCTCCCAAGACTGCCTTGGACAAGTAGAACTCTCTCCCTCGGCTCGCGACGCCCACCGCCGCGCGAATCACTCATCCGAACGTCAACTTGGTCTGACGAATCGCCCGACAAAGCACGCCTGAAAGCACCGGTAAAGACGTCACGACCTGCGTGCCCAACTGCGTCGGCGGCTGGATTCTGCCCTCAACCTCCACTGTTTCTACAGGGGCGAAGCCAACCTTGATCTCAGCCTCGATCATTCGCTGCACGCGGCGTGAGGTCTCGCGATGTACTGCTCGTTGTTCGTCACGAAGTACCGGCAGAAGCTCCGCGCGCTGTGTAATCGCTTGCGTCATCACCTGTGTCTTTCGCTCCATCTCGACCTCAACCTTGACCTTGACCTCGACCTCTGTCCGTCGCTGTACCGCTTGTAGTTCGCGAAGTCGTTTCGGTTGTTGTTCCGGCGGTTGTTCGCGTCGTTATTCGTCTTGATGTTAGCATCGAAGAACCCGCAGTTGCAGGTTTCGTCGTATCCTATGCTACGTCGGCCGCTGCCGCCCCCCAGACAGTAGGTGGGTCGCCCACTCCCCGGCAGAATTGTGGTCCGGGGCCGCCGCACCACTACATAT
>Ga0116202_10002973_pt1 | contig 10163 bp, 16 predicted proteins | sample LakKivw325mmetaG_FD_94479 | JGI IMG/M metagenome (GOLD analysis project Ga0116202, IMG submission 94479) | Anoxic lake water microbial communities from Lake Kivu, Rwanda to study Microbial Dark Matter (Phase II) - Lake Kivu water 325m metaG | ecosystem: Environmental > Aquatic > Freshwater >... | reverse complement strand
CGCTCCTGGTTAAGCTCGAGCGGCTTATAGAGCAGTTACTGGAAACCCGAGGGCAGCGGATCGTGAGCCGCGGACTGGCGAAGGCCGCGGCATTGCTGCGTGAAGGCGCGGAAAAGGGTTTATTTAGCTGGGTGCCACGAATGAATGAGTGGTTGAAGGACCCTGATTATATCTTCTGGCTGGGGACGGTGCGATGGTAAAAGAAGACTCAGGTATATTCGTTGTGCTGGGCGAGACGGCGTTTATTCTGAGCGGCTGCGCTGGTGGATTCGTGGTAGGATGAACGTACTTGTTACCGGCGGTGCGGGCTTCATCGGCAGCCATCTGGTGGACCGACTCGTTGAACTGGGACACGAGGTTGTGGTCGTGGATAGCTTAGAGCCGCAGGTGCATGCAGCGAAGCCGGGTTATCTCAACCCGAAAGCGGCGTACGTGTTTAAGGATATCAGAGATGAGCAGGCTTTGCGCGAGGCGGTCAAGGACGTCGAGGTGATATTCCACGAGGCGGCCGCGGTCAGTGTGGGCCAGAGCATGTATCAGGTGAGCAGGTATGTGGCGGTGAATACGATGGCGACGGCCCAGCTGCTGCACCTGCTCGTGAACGAAGAGCATGGGGTGAAGAAATTGATCGTGGCATCGTCCATGAGCATTTATGGCGAGGGTGCTTATGCCTGTGCAGACTGCGGAGTCGTTTATCCGGTGTTGCGGACGGAGCAGCAATTAGCGCAGCGGCAGTGGGAGATGAGCTGCCCGCGCTGTGGCAACATGGTCAAACCCATCCCAACGGGCGAAGCGAAACCGCTGCAGCCCACCTCGATCTATGCGATCACTAAACGCGACCAGGAGGAGATGTGCTTAACGGTGGGGAGAGCGTATGGCATACCTACGGTGGCCTTACGGTATTTCAACGTGTACGGCACCCGGCAATCGCTGAACAACCCTTATACGGGCGTCTGCGCCATTTTCTCCGCGCGGATCAAGAACGACCATGCACCGTTGATCTTTGAGGATGGCCTGCAATCGCGTGATTTCGTATCCGTGCATGATATCGTGAGCGCGAATATCCTGGCGCTGAAACGTGCAGCCGCGAACTATGAGGCGTTTAATGTTGGAACAGGTCGATCGACGACGATTTTGGGGATTGCAGAGACACTCATGAAGCTGTATGGTAAGGAGTTGCACCCGGAAATAGCCACTACCTACAGGGCAGGCGACATACGCCATTGTTTTGCTGATATCTCGAAACTGCGTACAAAACTGGGTTTCAGGCCAAGCGTGGAGTTTGAAGCGGGTATGCAGGAGCTTGTCGCATGGGGCGAGCACGAAGAAGCGGTGGATAAGTTCGACGAGGCGCATCACGAGCTCGTGCAGCGCGGGTTAGCGTAAGTACGCTTGAGCTGCTCATCATACCGTGAGCGTGAATAAGGTACTACTAACGGGAATAACGGGCCAGGACGGCTCGTACCTCGCGGAGCTCTTGCTGAGCAAGGGCTATGAGGTTCACGGGATTATACGGCGGTCCTCAACCTTCAACACCAGCCGGATCGACCATATTTACGTTGATCCGCACGAGCCGGGTGCTCGATTATTTTTGCACTACGGTGATCTCTCGGATTCTGAGCAGATCTCGCACATCATCTACAATATAAAACCGGAAGAAGTCTATCACCTGGGTGCGCAGAGCCACGTGCGTGTGAGCTTTGAGACGCCGGAATACACGGGCAATGTGACGGCACTGGGCACGACGCGGCTCTTAGAGACGATCAAACGGAGCAACAATAAGGTAAAGCTCTATCAGGCCTCGAGCAGTGAGATGTTCGGCGCGTCGCCACCGCCGCAGAATGAAGAAACACCATTTAGACCGCGGAGCCCGTATGCCTGTGCGAAGGTGTACGCGTACTGGATGGCGCGCAATTACCGAGAGGGTTATACTCTCTTTGCCAGTAATGGCATCCTGTTCAATCATGAATCGCCGAGGCGTGGCGAGACGTTCGTCACCCGAAAGATCACGCGTGGCATCGCGGCAATCCTGGCCGGGAAGCAGCAACAACTCTATTTAGGTAATTTAGAGGCCAGACGAGACTGGGGCTATGCGCCTGAATACGTGGCGTGCATGTGGCGCGTGCTCCAGGAGCCGGAACCGGACGATTACGTGCTGGGCACGGGGGAATCACATTCGGTACGGGACTTTGTCGACCGTGCATTCGCGTATGTCGGCCTTGACTGGGCGGAGTATGTGAAGATCGACCCGCGCTATTACCGGCCGACAGAAGTAGAGAACCTGGTCGCGGACGCGACGAAGGCGCGTAAGATTTTACGGTGGAGTCCAAAGGTAAGCTTTGCTACACTGGTGAAGATCATGCTTGATGCGGATATGCGTGCGCTGGGCCTGGAGCCGATCGGCGAGGGCGATGAACTGGTGGCGCGAGTGTTTCCTGACCGCTGGTGGCGTGGTGATTGACGCTCATAAGGCGATTGTTCGCGCAGTGACGTAACGGGGGATTGTTCATGAGCTTCTGGGCGGATAAGCGCATCCTGGTAACGGGCGGTGCGGGCTTTCTGGGCTCGTTCCTCGTGGAGCACCTGCAGAACAGAGGCGTGGATAAAGAACAGATCGGGCTCCCGCGCAGCAAGGATCTGGATCTACGGCGCTGGGAATGCTGCGTGAAGGCGGTTAAGGACGTGGATATCGTCATTCATTTAGCGGCGAAAGTGGGCGGGATCGGCTTCAACCGAAGGTATCCGGCAACGCTCTTTTACGATAATGCGATCATGGGCATCCAGCTGATGGAGGCTGCACGGCAAGAAGGAATAGCTAAATTCGTGGTTGTAGGGACGGTCTGCGCGTACCCGAAATACACGCCGGTGCCCTTTACCGAAGAAAACTTATGGAACGGTTACCCGGAAGAGACGAACGCGCCGTACGGGTTGGCGAAGAAGATGCTATTGGTGCAGGCACAGGCGTACCGGCAGCAGTACGGGTTCAACGCCATTTTTCTGCTGCCGGTGAACCTCTACGGGCCGCGGGATAACTTCGATCTGGAGAGCTCGCATGTTATTCCAGCAGTGATCCGGAAGTTTACGGAGGCGATCAGGGAGCAGAAGCAGGACGTGGTGGTCTGGGGCACGGGCGCGGCATCGCGTGAATTTTTATATGTTGAAGACGCTGCGGAAGGCATTCTCCTGGCGACCGAGCGGTACAATAAGTTAGAACCGGTGAATTTAGGTGCGGGCTTTGAGATCACGATCAAGGATCTGGTCACGCTGATCGCGGACCTGACGGGCTTTGAGGGTAGATCGTCTGGGACAGGTCCAAACCGGATGGCCAGCCGCGACGGTGTTTGGATGTCACGAAGGCCGCGAAGGAGTTCGGATTCAAAGCGAAGACCGATTTTCGAGAAGGGCTTAAACGGACCATCGAGTGGTATGCAGCAACTCAGGCGATATCTACTGGATAGCGTTCTCGGAACGCGATATTAAGATTGATTAGGGAAGGCGAAGGGAGCATGATTTTTTATGGTATGGCGGGTTATACTACTCGTATAAGAAACTTCTGGAAGAGATAGTACGATGGACCAGAAGCTCGCCGCCCAGGACAGGAAGATCACGGAGTATTTAACGAGCCAGGAACAGGTCAAGCTCGCATACCGTTTTGGCTCGCTCGTGGCAGGACGAGCGGGCGCGCTGAGCGATGTGGATCTGGGCGTTCTGCTGGATGAATCGCTGAGTAAGCACGAGCGATTCAAGCTCCACCTGAAGTTACTGGATGATTTGACGTCAATCCTGAAGACCGATAGAATCGACCTGATCATCATGAACGATGCACCTCTTTCACTCACGTATGAAATCATCAAGTCAAATTATCCGCTGCTGGTCAGGGATAGAAGCGAGAAGATCGCGCTTGAGCATGGTATACTCACGAGGTACCTCGATCGGCGGTATTACGAGCAGCGGTGGACCGCGGCATACTTGAAACGGGTTGCGGAAGGAGGTCTTTAGGTGACTGTATGGACGACCGCGATAAAATAGCCAGAAAGATCAGAAGCATGAAGAAGTACGTTGATTTCTTGAAATCATATACCTCGATCACCACAGAACAATTGGAAGAAGACTATGAATTGCGCTCGGCAATCGAGCGTAATTTACAGCTCGCGATAGAATCTGCGTTAGATATCGGAGAACACATACTAGCTGCGAGTAGCTTACGAAAACCGGAGACGTACAGTGAGGTACTAGAAATACTTGGCGAGGCTGACATTTTACCCGAAGAGTTTGCAGCACGATTCAGTGAGGCTGCGAAGTTCAGAAATATTCTCGTTCATATGTACGCTGAGGTAGATGTGGAAATGCTTTGCGATATCCTGCACCAAAATCTTCTGGATTTCGATGAGTTCGCACAGTACATTGCCCGATATCTTGAAAATTTATAAGCACTAATGGCTGCAACAAAGACTGAATATGAAGTAATCATACGGCCGAAGAAGGGCTTCTTCGCGCTCGATTTCCATGAGCTGCGAGAGTATAAGGAGCTGCTATTCTTCTTAGCCTGGCGGCAGATAAAAATCAGGTACAAGCAGACGATCATGGGCGCCTCATGGGCGGTGCTGCAGCCGCTGTTCACCATGATCGTCTTCACCTTGATCTTCGGCGGTTTGGCGAAACTCCCGTCGGAGGGCATACCCTATCCGCTCTTCTCGTATTCCGGACTGCTCTTATGGACCTACTTTGCGAATTCGATATCGCAATCGGGCAATAGCTTGGTTGCCAACTCGAGCCTCATCTCAAAGATCTACTTCCCGCGGCTGTTCATCCCGACCAGTGCGTGCTTAGCAGGTTTGGCGGACTATGGGATCGCGATGAGCCTTCTGGCTCTGTTGATGGTCTATTACCAGTTCGTGCCGACGATAAGCATTGTTCTCCTGCCGGTACTGGTATTCATGACCTTCATCCTGGCCTCAGGGATCGGGTACTGGCTCTCGTCCATCTGCGTCAAGTACCGCGATATCCAATTCATCCTGCCGTTTTTTGTTCAGTTGCTCATGTTCCTCTCGCCGGTGATCTACCCGAGCGATATCATAGGCGAAAACTACCAGTGGCTTTTGCATTTGAACCCGCTGACGGGCTTGATCAATGCGCACCGGGCCTGTTTACTGGGCCATCAGCCGGTTGATTTCGCGGTGCTCGGTATGGCGATCGTGCTCTCGGTAGTGCTTTTTATCACGGGCATTCTGTATCTGAAGCATACCGAGAAGTACTTTGCGGATTTAATCTAAGTATACCTAAAGGCCATGCAACCTCACGTGACTTATCAGGAAGCGGTGGACGAATTTGTGCGGCGGGCGTTGCGAAGGTGTGGGGATTAGTTTTGATGACGGATGGTCGTTATTCTCAGGTGTAAAAGATGCTCTTCGTGACTGACCCGCATCCTTTAGTCTGGCATATACTTGGAGAACTCCCGGAACGTATCGATGAGATATTCAAGTTAGCTGAGGCTGGGAAATCATCGATATTCATCCCAACGATAATATTAGCGGAATGTTTGTATTTAGTAGAAGAAGGTAAAATTGAGTTAGATTTTGATGATTTGCTAAGGAGACTAGAACTGAGCAGTAATTTTGTTCCCGCATCATTCAACTTCCAGGTGATGAAGTTCCTGCCGGAGATAAATCTAAGGGAATTGCATGATAGGATCATCACTGCCACCGCAAAGACCTTGAATGCTCAATTTATTACCAAGGACAGAGGAATCAGGGAATCGGGCATGGTAGCGGTGGTATGGTGAATCGATTGAAGCAATTCGTAAAAACTCCGCGCGTTGCTGTGCACGTCTGCATCATAGCCTCATGAGAACCACCGACGAGCCCATCATCGAGGTAAAGCACCTCGCGAAGCGCTACTGGATCGGTTTGGACCGGACGTACAAGACGTTCTGCGAGAGTGCCGTAACCACGCTGAAATCGCCCGTAAAGGCGCTGCGGAACTTAACGAAGCGAACGGATACCTTCTGGGCACTGAAGGACATCAACTTCGAAGTGCAGCGCGAACGAGAAGCTTTAGCACACCATGCTTTTTATATACCGTGAACCAAGTTAACCTATAATTAAAGCGAATAGGGAGGGCGAACGGTAAGATTATGGTAACTGCTACGCGAATAAGCGAGCTAGTAGGAGTATCAGAAGAGGAAGTACTCACCAAAAGCTTGATCTTCTTTCTAGAACGAGAGATACGACTCGCAGAAGCGGATATAGCGGATATACGTGAGCGGTATAGCGTGCTCTCAAAAGAAGAACTTTACGAGGCAATTAAATCACTGAAAATAGCGAGCCACCCTGCCTGGGAGGATTATATCGTGTGGAAGAATAAAGAACGGTACATAGCGGATTTAAAGGAGCAAGTACAACTTGGCAGGTGAGCAGTGTATACAAGTTACAGCAAATTAAAGAACATAGCGGAGAAAGAGTTTAAAGCTATTGTGAATGCAACAACCTTTATTGGCGGTAAAGCCAGTGCTCCGAATAAGCTACGAATTTATTTCATTGATACTAGCTTTCTGGATGTGTGGTTATCGGTGGATGGAGACTATTCATATCATTGGGAACACAGGGCACAAAGAGGCAAGATCCATCGCTGGGATAATGCACCGGACCATCCTGAGTTACGTACATTCCCACAGCATTTTCACGACGGCTCTGATAGAGAGGTAACGGCAAGTGAGCTCGATGAAGACTACGAGAAGGCGATTAGAGCTATTCTGAGATTCCTCCAACGTAAATTGGCAGAATTTCCACGGTAAAAACAGAGGCTGTGTTTACTCATTATCGCCTCTTAGCGAGCTATTCCGGATGATATTAGCATTTGCAGCCGAAAAAGAGGATGAGCTATCACTCATACTGAAAAGGAAGCAATCAGAAGAGATCTTGAAGAGATGGCTGGAGCGCCAGGTAGAACTAGAAGCAACAGATTCATTGCATGAACCTGATTCTTTTGGACCGCGTATCAACCAATTATCACCGTCGATTGGACGATGTCCTGGCGGTGCAAGCTCGGCTGGAACGAGAGGGCGAGTACGAAGCACTGACTAAGGTACGAGGTAGTGCTCCTTACTTCAGCTACTTAATTCTCTCGAAAGAGGAAGCGGATGAGAACCGTTATATTTATCTGGATATGGTAGAGGACGCGAAGCTCCTTTTTGACCGAGCGGGTTTCTTTGCGAAGCGATTGAGGGCGGTGCGGAATCGGCTCGATGAACTCGGCTCGATGCGAGTCCAGCTTGAGGATGGTACCTGGTACTGGGATCTCAAACCGGATCTGAAAGCGGGCGAATCCTTTGTCCTATGACGAATCGAGAGAAGGGCATGGACCGGACGTACAAGACGTTCAGTGAAACTGCAGTAAACGCACTGAAATCGCCGGTGCAGGCGCTGCGGAACTTAACGAAGCGAACGGACACCTTCTGGGCGCTCAAGGACATCAACTTCGAGGTGCATGCAGCGCGGCGAAGTGGTGGGCATCATCGGCCGCAACGGCGCGGGCAAGACCACGCTCCTGAAGATCTTAGCGCGGATCACGCATCCAACGGAGGGCGAGGTCGTGCTCAGAGGCCGTGTGGGCAGCTTACTGGAGGTGGGCACGGGCTTCCATCCCGAACTTACGGCCCGCGAGAACATCTATTTCAACGGCGCGATCCTGGGCATGACGAAGCGCGAGATCGAGGCTAACTTCGATGAGATCGTAGACTTCTCGGGTGTGGAGCAGTTCCTGGATACGCTCCTGAAACGCTATTCGAATATGCAGGTCCGGTTTGTGAGTTGTACGTGGATGATGGCGACAGGGCGATCTGAGTGTTCGGGGATTATTTAAATAGCTATCGATATTTATAGAGGATACGAGGGGATAGGCGAGAAGATGATTACCGAATACATAGAAGCTGCGTTGTTTAAAGCAAGGTATGAGCTTATTAAGGACAAAGAGCCGTATTATGGAGAAGTACCTGAGCTAGCCGGGGTGTGGGCGACGGGCAAAACGCTCGAGGAGTGCCGTAAGAATCTGGCTGAGGTGATTGATGGGTGGCTTGTGGTGAGACTGAGAAAGGGTTTGCCGATTCCACCACTCGGCGCATATACCATAGAGGAGTTGTCGAAGTTGGAGATACGTGTCAACGTCTAAGCTCTCTCCAGTTTCCTGGCCGGATTTAGTGAAGCGACTTCGCAAATTTGGTTTCGATGGTCCCTATCGTGGTGGGAGACATCCGTATATGATAAAAGATGATCTTGTTCTAACTATTCCAAATCCACACCCACACGAAATCAGTGTAGACCTCCTTGCACGAATTCTGAAGCAGGCTGGAATACCACGGGAAGAATGGCTTGAAGATACGTGAGATAGCCCAAAAAAGAATTGGATGAACGAGGTTGTATGGTGAACCAATCGAAGCAACTACCGAGAACGAACTCCACGCGTTGATGCATCCCGAAGAGCCCGTCATCGAGGTGAAGCACCTCGCGAAGCAGTACCGGATCGGCATGGACCGGACGTACAAGACGTCTGCGATAAAGGTACCGATGAGAGCTTCGTTATATACCTATATGGTCAAGAAGAAACTATCGTTTGAATGGGACATTTACAGGTAATGGGTATGCAGCCTCACGTGAGTTATCAGGAAGCGGTGGACGAATTTGTGCGGCGGGCGCTGAGCCGCTACGGGGCTGAGATAGCGAGCATATTCTTATTTGGCTCTGTCGCGCGTGGCGATGCGACGGAAGATTCGGATATTGATATTTTAGTAATTTGGAACGGAGATGAGTCAGAAGGCTGGAGAGTCATGACCTGATTGGCATTTGATGTTTTATTGGATGAAGAAGCATATATTTCGGTAAAAGTTATTGGTCGGGAAGACTTGAAGATAGCGAACCCATTCATAAAAAATGTGATGCTGGAGGGCATTAAGATTGCATAACCGGTATGTTCACGAGTAGCCAGTTTATTTGGTATAAAGAAAAAGCGTGAAGAATGAACTCTATTGTTCGCATCAAGGAACTTATACGTGAGGATAAGTTCCTTATTACTCAGCATGCTAGGATAAGGATGTTCCAGCGAAATGTCTCAACAGACGATCTTAAAAGCGTGATCACGAATGGTGAGGTACTAGAAGATTACAGGAATGATGAGCCCTGTCCCTCAGTTTTGATGTTGGGGTTCCTCGGAACTGTTCCCTATCATGTAGTGGTTGCGGCATGTGAAGATCATCTGAGAGTGATAACCATCTATATCCCTGATGAGGATAGATGGATAGGTTATAGACAGCGGAGGTGAAGGTACTGTGAAACCGACAAAGTGCAGCTTTTGTGAAGGGAACTTGCAGCGGGTGACGACTGAATTTGTGGCGAGGGTCGAGGACAAGGTGATTGTGATTAAGGAGGTGCCGGCGTACGTGTGCGAGCAATGTGGGGAGTCGTACTATACGCCGGAGATATCGCGGAAGATAGATGAGATCATGCGGGAGTTTCACCGTGGTAAGCTTCTGGTGAGGCCGCTTGCTGCTGGCGAGATCGAGCTGAAGTTAGAAGCATGAGCGACTTACAAAAGCGACACATCGTGATGAACCGCCCTCTAGAACTTGGAGTCTACAAGCGATCCACGAGAACTCCACGTTTTGCTGTGCACCTCGGCTTCATAGCCTCATGACCACCCCCGACGAGCCCGTGATCGAGGTGAAGCACCTCTCGAAGCGGTATAAGATCGGCCTGGACCGGACGTACAAGACCTTCAGTGAGAGCGCGGTGAACGTTCTGAGATCGCCGGTGCTATCGTTCAGGAAATTGCGGCAGCGAACGGACACCTTCTGGGCGCTGCAGGACATCAACTTCGAAGTGCAACGCGGCGAGGTGGTGGGCATTATTGGCCGCAACGGCGCGGGCAAGTCCACGCTCCTCAAGATCCTGGCACGGATCACGCATCCGACGGAGGGCGAGGTTGTTCTCCGCGGCCGCGTCTGCAGCTTACTGGAGGTGGGCACGGGCTTCTACCCTGAGCTCACCCGTGCCTGCGTAATCACCAAGAGCTATAAGCATACAGCCACAATCCTCTAGTAGTGATGGTTGGGATGGTGCTCAAAGTAAAGGCGCGGTATGAGGATGCGGTCTTGAAGCCGTTGGGGAAGCTCG
>Ga0116202_10002972_pt1 | contig 10166 bp, 8 predicted proteins | sample LakKivw325mmetaG_FD_94479 | JGI IMG/M metagenome (GOLD analysis project Ga0116202, IMG submission 94479) | Anoxic lake water microbial communities from Lake Kivu, Rwanda to study Microbial Dark Matter (Phase II) - Lake Kivu water 325m metaG | ecosystem: Environmental > Aquatic > Freshwater >... | reverse complement strand
GTCGACAGCTTCGCCACCGTGCAGGAGGCGGCAAGCGCCCTGACCGCGCGCGGGCTTGCCGGAAACGTCGAGTTCCCGATATCCCAGTTCGTCTACACCGGACCGGTCGCGCTGAGGAACGTCGCCAACAGCCGCGACTACACCACCCGGTTCCTGCCCAAAGCCGCGGGCGCGACGATTGACGCGGGCGGGGCGCGCTATGCCTTCTCGGTCGAAGGCACGCACAACGTCACGCTTCAGGGCATGCGCTTCCAGGGCGTGCGGGACACCGGCAGCGCCTGTATCCGGTACGCCGACTGCGACTCGGGGCTGGTATGGGGCTGCCGTATGGTTTCGGACTCGGCGGACATCGGGCTGTTGCTCGAACGTACCGCCCACTTCATGCTCGATTCTTCGCGGGTGCAGGGGACGATGCGCGGCGCGTCCAGCCGCGCGCTCGACCTGCGTGCGTGTTCCTTTACCGACGTCCACATGTGCTCCATTCTCGGCACCACCGGGACGGGCGTGAACGTTGCCGGCGGGATGGAGAACATGCTGATGAAGGTCGGAGTGAAGGCCGCGTCGGAGTACGGTCTCAGGATTGAGAACTCGCCGCGGGCAGCGCTCAACCAGTGCGTGGTCATCGGTCAGACCGCGAACGGCCTGCGGATGGTGAATGTCCCGAACGCCATGATGGAGAGCGTGCTTGTGAACGGTACGCAACAGCAGTCCGTCTACTTCGAGTCGTGCGACTCGCTAGAGTCCGTCGCCCTGATGCTCTTCGGGAGCTCGGAGCGAGGCGTGGCGCTCATCAAATCCCACGGCTGCAACTTCATGCGTCTCACCATTCAGACCGGGCCGAAGCGCGGGCTCGTGCTCGACCGGTCGGCCGACTGCCTTATCGATAGCCTGCAGGTGGTCAACGTTGACAGTGACACCGCGGTCGGTGTGCTGCTCGACTCCGCGCCCGGCTCAATCTTCCGCTGGGGTATGCTCTACGGCAACTACGGCACCGGGTTCGCGGTCAGGCGTTCCGACGGCAGCCGGTTCGCCCACGTGCGGGTGTTCGGCGCTGCCGCTGACGCGGCGATTGCGATTGAGCAGAGCAGCGGCGTGACCGTGCGGCCTTGCTCGCTCGTCTGTGTCGCTCCGGCCGCGGTAACGGTCGGCGATAACTGCAACGACGACACGCTCGCGCGGGTCACGATACTGGGCACGACGCGCGACGGCATCGTGGCCCGGAATTGCCGCGGCCTGGTCCTCGCCAACAACTGCGTCCGCGGCTGGACTGAGAACGGCCTTGTCCTGAACGGCGCATCGTCACCGAGGCTGTACTACAACACGGTTGTCGGCCCGGACAGCGTCGGCGTCGCGGTTGTAGCATTGACCGACGTCACCGGTGCCGAGGTGAAGGACAACATCATCTGGAACCGCGGGCCCGACACTTCTGCCTGCTATCGCATCACCGGCACGTTCCCGCTCGGGCCGGGCGCAAGCGACTACAACGACCTGTACGCAAGTCGCGGCGCGCTCGTCCGGGTCGGGGATACGGTGTACAACGACCTTCCAGCCTGGCGGGCCCACGCGGCCGGGCCGGACCAGCGCAGCATCTCGCGCGATCCGCTGTTCGTCGCAGGCGACAACTACCACCTCTCATTGCCATCGCCCTGCCGTGATTCGGGAATCCCGATACCGGGCTTCCTCTATGACATTGAGTACGACGAGCGGGACTCGCTCTCGCCCGACATCGGCGCAGACGAGTTCACACCCGGCGCGGTGGCGGAAGCGGGACCGCTGCCACCGCAGCCCCGGTTTGAGCTGCGCGGCAATCCTACCGGCCGGGATTTTGTGACCATTGAGTTCGGACCAGCCATTGCTGGCCCGGTAGATGTGGCAGTCGTCGACATCTCCGGCCGCACCGCAGCGAGGTCGCACTTTGCCAACCCGAGGCAGCAGATGAAGCTCGACATCAGCGACCTGCGGGCAGGTGTCTACCTTGTCCGGGTCGCTGCCGGCCGGCAGACATCTACGCAGAAGCTCGTCGTTCAGCGCTAGCCGCAATCGCGTGCGGCGCGCGGCTGCTGGCGTTTTGGACTGAGGCAGCGACGCTGCCGCAGTCCCGGCAAAGCGGGAGCTTTGCTCCCGCAATCCAAAGGCTTACTAGCCGCGGGCGGCGAAGCTGACGTTGTCCAGCAGCAGGGCCGGGAAGCGGCCCATGCCCGCGTCGTACACCTTGTCGCCGACTGCGACAACGTTCTTCATGTCCTCGTAGACGTTGCCCGCTACCATCGCGTCCTTGACCACGCCGACAATCCCGCCGTCCTCGACCCAGAGTCCGGGCGCGAGCCCGACCGAGTAGTCGCCGTGGATGATGTTGCCCGAATGCGCGCCCATCACGCCGGCCGCGACCACGCCCCGGCCCAGCAGCTTGAGCAGGTCCGCGAGCGACTGCTCGCCCGTCGCCATAGTCAGGTGCCTGAGCCCCAGGGACGGTCGCGACGTGACGCCGCCGCGCCACCCGTGCCCGTTCGGTTCAGCCCCGGTCTTGTGAGCGTAGAAGCGGTCGCAGAAGAACCCCTTCAATGTCCCGCGCTCGAACAGCGCGAAGTCGCGGCAGGGCGTGCCCTCGTCGTCGAACGCGCGCGCGCCCGGCACGCTGTCGTCGAGCGGCTTGTCGACAAGGGTGAGTTTGTCGCTCAGTATCTGCTCTCCGACCCGGCCGACCAGTGGCGAGACTTTCTCGTACACGCCCTTGGCCGCGGTCGCGGCAGCAAGCCGCCAGACCAGAGCGTACATTGCGCCGGGCAGGAACAGCACGCGGGTTCGGCCGGGCACACCCTTGACTTCATTCATTGAGGCATTGTAGGTGTCGGCAATGAACTGCAGATCCACATCCGGGAACGGCTTGAACGCCTTGGTTGATATCATCCGCTCGATTGCGGAGTAGGAACCGGGATACAGCGCGCGGGCGTTGGCCCAGAAGTGCGAGTGTCGGACCTTCGCGTCCACCCCGCTGCTCGTCAGCACGCGTAGCTCGCTAACAGCGCGCGCCGTCATCGCGTTCACCTGTCCCTTGACCCGGCCCGACAAGTACCCGACCATCCGTCGGCATTCATCGACCAGGAGCGAGTTGCCGCCATCCTGCGCCGCGGCCGCGGTGTCGAGCTTCGGCAGCGCGGTCGGCCGGGGCAGCGGGCCGGCGGCTTCCACGCCGCCGGCGAGCGCCGCCAGAGCGTCGCGCACCAGCCCTTCGCGGTCGATGAGGTTACGCGTGTAGGCGAACCCCTGTTTGCCGTCTTTCTCCACGGTCAGGGCCGTGCCTGAGTACATGCCGCTGTCAACGGCCTTGAGCCGGCCGTTCTCGAACTCGACCGCGTCCTGCGTCTCGCTTGCGCCGTACACCGTGACGGCGTCGCTCTGCTTGCGGGCGATTTCCAGCAACCGTTCCATTATCTGCCTCCTACAACCACGCTGTCGACCAGCACGTGCGGCGCGCCGTTGCACGAACGGTAGTTCACTTGGCCTTTGCCGCAGCCGCCGGTTTCGCGCAGGGTCATGTCGTTGCCTACCGCGCTGATGTTCTTCAGGGTCGCGTACAGGTTGCCGGAGATGTTGATGTCGCGCAGCATCCGGCCCGGCTTGCCGCCCTTCACCTCGAACCCGAACTGGGCCCCGAAAGTGAAGTTGTCGCCCGAGGTCTGGCCGCCCATGTGGTTGCACAGGTACAGCCCGTCCCCGAGCGCGGCGAGGAGTTCTTCTTTCGTCTTGTCGCAGGGCTCGATGAAGATGCAGCCCATCCGGATGATGGGCCCGAACCGGTAGTCCTGGGCAACGCAGTGGCCGGTAATCGGCTCGCCGAACTCGGCCGCGGTCCGGCGCGAGTGGAGGCGGCCGGACAGCACGCCGTCGCGCATCAGCGCCACCGGTCGTGCCGCCACACCCTCGTCGTCGTAGCGGTAGAACCCGAGCTGGCCCGGCCGCGTCGGGTCGTCGGTAATCGAGAGGACGTCGCTCCCGAGCTTCGCGCCGAGCAGCATCCGCTCGCGGATTGTCGGCATGTCCTCGATGATGTCGGCCTCGGAGAAGTGGCCGAACGCCTCGTGCGTGAACACGCCGGCCAGCGACTGGTCGAGCACCGCGCGGTACTCGCCCGCCTTCACCGGCTCGGCCTCAAGCAGGTCAACGCAGATCTTCACCCGCTCGGCCAGCTCGGCCTCGCGGCCGCGCACCCGGGCCATGCCGTCGCTGCCCCCGAACCCGAACCGCACGGTCTGAGTCAGGCTGCCTTCTTTGGTGACGATTCCGCCGCCCAGGCCCGTGGTCACCAGCTCCTCGTGCAGGCGCGCGCCTTCGGTGGAGACGAAGTACTTGTCACGGGTGATGTCGTAGTATCCGGTCTGGGTCGTTGCGACCTTGGGGTGGTCAAGCGCGATGCCGTTGTACCGGCGGACCATGTCCAGCTTCGCCTCGGTCGGGACTTGCCGCGGGTCCTCTTTCAGCACCGGCCGATACTCGTCCTGCGCCGGCGGCACGGGCGCAAGCCGGACCGGGCGCGCGCCGCCGCGGGCGAGCAACTCCGCGTTCTCGACCGCCGAGCGGGCGGCCCGTTCCGCGTCCTCGGGCCGGGTAAAGGCGACCACGGACCAGCCGCCGTTCTTCAGCACACGCCAGACGTAGCCGTCGGTCGAACTCGCCGACAGCCCGGTTAGCTCGCGCCCGCTGAAGTTGATACTGGTCTCGCGCATCACTTCGTAGCGCAGGTCGGCATAGTCGGCCCGCGCCAGCCCGAGCATCTTCTGCAATTGTTCAAACACGCGACCTCCTGTTGTCATGTTGTGGGTCCACAGATGATACGACGCGGCGCGGCACATGCAAGTTGCGCCCCGGCCGGACACCTGAGCCACACGCAGCCAATGACGAAACTCGAAGCTCGAATGACGATTCAAGCTCGAATGAAGGACAATGCCCAATTCGGAATTCGAACTTCGTCCTTCAATCGTCATTCGGGCTTCGTGCTTTGCCCTAATTGATTCGTCCTTCGTACTTCGGACTTAGGACTCTTGCCCCCGCGCCCGCCTCCCCAGAACCGACATTGAAGCCACGAAAGCACGAAGTCCACGAAACGGATGGGTCCAGAGCATCTCCATTCCGTTTCATCCTGCTTCGTGTCTTCATGGCTACTCACTCCGGTGTCGGGGTTGGGGTTCGGACTTCGACATTGATTCGTCATTCGGATTTCGGACTTCGGACTTAAGCCCCACGCCCTCCTTCCCTTCCTTGCGGACGTCCAACGTCAGGTTATACTGTCCTAAAGGAGCAGTCTGAATGGATAAGCGACTTTCCGTGCTCTTCTCCCGGCGCAGCGTGCGCAGCTACACGGGCGAGCCCGTCTCCGTGGATGACATCAAGGCGTTGCTTGAGGCAGGCATGGCCGCGCCGTCCGCAAGCAACCGGAAGCCGTGGCACTTCGTGGCAGTCACCGAACGGGCGCGGCTCGACCAACTTGCCGCAATCCACCCCTACGGCAGGATGCTCGCAAGCGCCGGACTCTGCATCGGCGTATGCGGGGACCGGGACATCAGCCCGGACTTCTGGGTGCAGGACTGCTCGGCTTCGACCGAGAACATCCTCGTGGCGGCGGCGACTCTCGGCCTCGGTGCAGTCTGGCTCGGGGTTCACCCGCGCGCCGAGCGCGAGAACGAGCTGAAACGATTCCTCGGAATTCCCGACCACGTCGGCCTGCTCTGCCTGATTGCGGTCGGGCATCCGGCCGAACAGCCGACACCGCGCACCCAGTACGACGAAACCCGGGTCCACCGCGCACGCTGGTAGTACCGCGTGCGTCACCCTCACCCTTCCCTCCCCCTCAAGGGGGAGGGAATAGAAGGGAGGGGGCAGAGTGCTGCACTACCTGTGCGGCGGTCAGTAGCTGTTGCCGATCATGCGGTGTCAGGTAGAATGTCGCCGTGAACAGGACCATCGTACTTGCCATGCACGGCTCGCCGCCCAGAGACTTTCCGCATTCTGAACTGCAGGAGTTCCTCGCCCTGCACGCCCGGATGCACTCGGTTCCGCCCGGACAACAGGCAGGTCTACAGAAGCGCTACGCGGAACTCGACGCAAGGATACGCAGATGGCCGAGGAATGCCGACAACGACCCGTTCTTCGCCGCCTCAGAGGAGCTTGCCCGACATCTTGCTGAGGCGGCAGGATGCCCGGTCGAGTTTGGGTTCAACGAGTTCTGCAGCCCGACTCTGGACGAGGCGCTGGACCGCGCCACGGCGGGGAGGCCGGACGAGGTCGTGGTCGTGACGCCGATGATGACTCGCGGCGGCGAGCACTCGGAGCAGGATATCCCGCTGGCAATCGAACAGGCGCGAGCGCGCCACCCCGGCATCAGGTTCCGCTACGCGTGGCCCTTCGACGCGTCCCGTGTGGCACGCTTCCTTGCCGAGCAGGTGTAGTGCTTGATTCCTATATGGATAGCAGCGAAGACGCGCAATTCCCGCTTTGTCCTTTCCCTATTGCTTTGTCATTTGGCCTTACCACTTTGTCCTTGATGTTGTGAGTATGGCTAGAACGATGATTGCCTACTGCGGCATCAACTGCGCGAAGTGCCCGGCATACCGGCTGCCGCGCCTGGGTGAGAAGCTGCACATGAAGGGCTTGTTCCAGTGGATGCTGAAGCAGGGAATCAAGCGGGCCAGACGAAGTCAGAAGTCAGAAACCAGAAGTCAGAATGCAGAAGTGGCGGGCGTCCAGGAAGCGACCGATCTCGGCTACGTTATCTGCGACGGGTGTACGACGATAGATGCACGATGCCTGAAGCCGTGTCTTGAGTGCGCGGTGCGGTGCTGCGCGATGGAGACGGGCGTGACCCACTGCGCGCGCTGCGACAAGTTCCCGTGCGAGCGGCTGCAGAGTGTCTGGAAGGTGACCGTGTTCAAGGATGCTCAGCCAAGGCTGGAGAAACTCAGAGCCGGGAGGAAGAATGTTTGAGCTACCGGAGTGCGTGAACCTCGCCCGCCAGATGGGAGAGACGCTGCGCGGCAAGGTCGTGAAGCGCGGCCGGCTGGGTAACTCGCCGCACAAGTTCGTGTGGTACAACCGAAAGCCGGCCGAGTTCGAGCGCCTGACCAAAGGCAAGAAGGTCGGCGCGGCAACTGCCCGCGGGCGCTGGATGTTCGTGCCGCTCGAACCGGGCTACGTGTTCGTGCTCGGCGAGTGCGGCGGCCACCTCCTCTTCCACGAGGCCGGCGCGAAGCTCCCGGCAAAGTACCACCTGCTGTTTGAGTTCGATGATGGCTCAGCCCTGTCGGTCTACACCCAGATGTGGGGCGCGATGGAGCTGTTCGAGAAAGGGAAGGAGCAGGAGCGGAAGTACATCAAAGGGATGCGGCCGACGCCGGTAGACAAGGAGTTCACGTTCAGCTACTTCTCCCAACTGGTGGATGAGTTGCTTGAGGGCGAGAAGCGGAGCGTGAAGGGGCTCCTCACGCAGGAGCAGTTGATACCGGGCCTTGGCAACTCAATTGCGCAGGACATCATGTTCCGGGCCGGGCTGCACCCGCGCCACCCGATTGCCGAGCTTTCACCGGCGCAGCGGCGCAGGCTGTACGATGCCATAACGAAGACCGTGCGCGAGGTCATTGCCAAAGGCGGACGTTCGGATGAACTCGACCTTTTCGGCAAGCCGGGCGGGTATGAGCGCGTCCTTTCCGCGAAGACCGTGGGCAAGCCGTGTCCCGAATGCGGCGCGAAGATTGAGAAGATTGCCTACCTCGGAGGCACCTGCTACCTCTGCCCCAAGTGCCAGCAGTAGCATGGCGGGAAAGACGAAGCTCGAAGTTCGAATTCCGATTCAAGCCCGAGTAGGCAATGACCAAACCGGAATTCGGGCTTCGGTATTCAATCGTCATTCGCGTTTCGGATTTCGAGCTTTGGGCCCGGCCATCCACAGATGGTCCAGATGATTCGGACCGGACGGATATCATCCACAGATTACACCGATTCCACAGATTATCCGGACGCGGAGAGTGAACCGCCGATGAACGCCGATGCACGCCGACCCGACCGGAGAGCATCCGCAGATTACGCAGATTCCCCGGAAACTCGATCCCTTGATCTCTTGATCCCTCGATCCCTTTCCTTGCGCACTTGTGCACTGGGGCACTCTCCTTCTGAATGGTCATTGGGATTTGGGGCTTGGTCATTGACTGCAAACTGCAACCTGCAAACTGCAGACTCGTGTCTGCGCCGCGTTGTCTGACCGCACATGGAGGCCATACGATGATTGAACTTGACGCCAGTCTTGCTTCGTGGATGACAGACCTCAGGCGCTGGTTTCACCGGCACCCGGAGCCGAGCTTCGAGGAGCACAAGACGCAGGAGAAGGTCGTCGAGGTCCTGAAGGGCCTCGGCATCGAGCACCGGCGGGCTGGCGGGACCGGCGTCATTGCGACCGTCCACGGCAAGGCAAAGGGGCGGTGCATTGCACTCCGCACTGACATGGATGCTCTCAGGATTCAGGAGGCACAGACCGAGCTGAACCGCGAGTACCGGTCGCAGAATGACGGCGTGATGCACGCGTGCGGGCATGACGGGCACATGGCGATGGTGCTCGGTGCGGCCCGCTGGCTGCAGGAGCACCGCGACACGCTCGGGGGCAACGTGCGGCTTGTCTTCCAGCCGGCCGAAGAAGTGCCGCCGGGCGGGGCAGGCGCGATGATTAAGGACGGGTGTCTCGATGGGGTGGACGCAATCATCGCGGTACATGTCTTCGGCAACATGCCGCTATCGCGCATCGGTTTCCGGCCGGGCCCGTTCATGGCCGCGACGCGCATGTTCGCCGTGACAATCAAGGGCAAGCCGGGTCACCATATGTGCCCCCAGGACAACATCGACCCGATTCAGATTGCGGCCCGGTTCATCGACACAATCCAGACCGACATCCGGCTGCGGCTCAACCCGAACTCGCGCTACGTGCTCGGGTTCGGCGAGGTCCACGCCGGGATGCAGCACAACCAGACCCCGGGTGAGGCGAAGGTTGTCGGCACGTTCCGGGCGTATGATGTGCGGGACTCGGAGACGATACTCGGGGCAATGCGGTCGAACCTCGACGGCCTGATGCGGGCCTTCGGCCGCGACGCGGGACATCGCGAAAACGGGGACTGTCCCGCCGCGAATTCGATGAGCGGCTCCGGGGGACTGTCCCCCGCTTTCGCGTCAGCGGATTGTGTCCCAAGTCCGGGCCCACGCGCGGAAAACGAGGGTCCAGAGTCCAACGTCTATAGTCTTCCTTCCTACATCCTCGATGTTGAGCCGGGCTACCCGCCGCTTGTGAACAATCCCGTATTCACGAGGCGGGCGGCGGAAGTACTGAAGCGGGGCTTTGCTGACGTGGACGACGACATGGAGCCAAACCTCGGGGGAGAGGACTTCGCGAGCTACCTCGAGCGGGTGCCCGGCCTGTTCATGTTCCTCGGCGGCGGCAACCCGCAGCGTGGCATCACCGCGATGAACCACTCCGACCGGTTCGACATGGACGAGGCTACGCTCGCCACCGGCGTCAAAGCGCTCCTGACGCTCGCAGCCGACTTTCTCGCTTCTCCCGTGCCGTACCTCGCCCGCTAACCGCCGACGACGCTGATTCCTGTCGTGCAGCCGGTCGCTGCCTTGGAGTGCGGGAGCGCAGCTCCCGCTTTTCCGGACCCAGCCTGACCCGGGAACCAGAAACTAGAAACAAAGAACCAACAACCATCCACAGATTCCGCAGATTCCAAGATTCCCTGGACGCGGAGAGCAAACCGCCGATGCACCCCGATGCGCTGTCGGACAGGGGCCGCGGAGGCCAACGCAGATACGGTCTTTGCGTTCGGACTTCGTGCTTGAATGGTCATTGGTGCTTGACTGGAACCTGGAAACTGGTCACTGGCACCTGGTCACTCGCGGGCTGCGCCCGCGCCGCCCTTGACGCCGTCGCCTAATAGGCGGCTGTCCCTCATTTCCCCGCCAAGCTACCGTTGCCGGACCAGCTTCTGCGTGGCAATGAGGCTCTGAGACTGCCAGGACTTTCCCCGTTTTTCTACGGGAAGCTGGGAAAGGTAAGTTGTAGGTCGGCGGCCGGCGGTGACGAAGAACACAACGGTCCCTTGCCCAGACGACTCAGGATGTATGAGATCCCGTCG
>Ga0116202_10002971_pt1 | contig 10167 bp, 10 predicted proteins | sample LakKivw325mmetaG_FD_94479 | JGI IMG/M metagenome (GOLD analysis project Ga0116202, IMG submission 94479) | Anoxic lake water microbial communities from Lake Kivu, Rwanda to study Microbial Dark Matter (Phase II) - Lake Kivu water 325m metaG | ecosystem: Environmental > Aquatic > Freshwater >... | reverse complement strand
CTCCGGGGGCTCGGGCGCTTGACATGCGACCATGCCGGGCTAGAATCCGGCTATCATAGAAAGTTTGACGCGTGTCTATCGGCTCGCCGTCCGGCTGCTCGGCGGAGGAGCTGTCCTGTTCGTCATGCTGCTGTTCTCGGCCTGCGCGGCGCCTTACTTCGAGCGGGCCGCAATGGAGCCGGGCTGGAGCGGGGGAGGTGGAGCGGGCATCGGCGGCGGCAGTTTCTGGAGCGCGCGCGCAGGCACCAATTACATGTACTTCGGCAACCACGTCGCCCTCAAAGCCACCCTGTTCGGCCGGTACAACTTCTCCCGCCGGTTCGGTCTCTTCACACAGTGGACGACCGGCGCCGCGTATGAGATTTCGGACCGTGATGCGCGTGGCTGGATAGGCCTCCTGGGCGCTGTCATGGAAACCGCGGATATTGAGCTGGGCGCCAGGTTCGGCCTCGACGAGAACGATGCGCTCCGGGTCGCGCTCGGGACTGCCTACGTTGTCGTGCCCGTTCTGGCCAATCTGACCTGGCTGCACGACCTCGATGAGTCGTGGACAACCAACCTTGGGTTCGGCACGCGGGGCCTCGTTGCCGGCGTCGGTTTTCACTTCCCGCTGGGGAGAAGCACGGTCGGCCATCTGTCGCTGACCGGGGCCGCTTCCGGCCGGACCGAGGGCGGCGAGTTCGGCACGAAGTTTTACGTCCCGGTCACCGGTCAGTTCGGGTTCGCCGTCGAAGCCGGGCCCCGCCGCCCCGAGTGAGTCACACTTCGGAGCGATGCCAGTCCTGCCGCACCGACTGAGCAGTACCAGGTAAGACATTCGGTTTCGCCCGCCGGTTTGACACGCCCCGGGCGGCATTCCAGATTGACGCGGCGGGGCCGCGAGTGACCAGGTTCCAAGTGCCAGGTTCCAGTTACCAGTTACCAGTTTTCAGTTACCGGTCCATGCACTCAGTGCATTCGCCCCGGTGCCCAAGCCGCGCGGTTGAGCCATCGGACGGCATCGTCTCTGTACTACAGTCATGCAACAGCGTCGTTTCCGCGACGGTGTTTCCGATTCCCGCCTCTGTCCCGAGGTCGTCGGTTTCCAGTCGGTTGCCGTCTCCGGAGCATTTTGACGTTTGACCTTTGCACCTTGACCTTTGACTTGCGCGTCCGACGCACCCTGTGTAGTCTGGTCTGCGGATGCTCTGCGGCCGGGTCTGGGACTAGCGCCGGCGGGCGGACTTCCTGGCGGCGCGTGGGCGAGGCTCTTTCGGCTTCCGGCCCAGGGCCTTGATGAACCGTTTGACCGGCCCGGCCTTTCCCGGGTTCGCCTTCACCCACGCGGCTATGTCTTCATCCTGCTGAATCACCGCGCGCGCGCCGGCGTCACGCTCGACCGCATCGGCGAAGTCCTTGAGCGCCGGCGCCACCGCGCCCTGCCCCAGTTGGGCGACGCCGGACAGGATACCGGCCGCGCCGCGCGCCCGTTCCGAACCCAGCGCCGCAAGTGCGGCCGCGTCGGCCAGCACCGCGTCGTAATCCTGTTGCCGCAGATGGGCCAGCGCGCGGTTGTGGAGCGCGTGGAATCGCAGTTCCGGGTCATTCGCGCCGCTGCTCTTGAGCGCTTCAAGGTACCGGGTATAGGCCAGCACTGCGGCCGGGTACTGCTGTTGCGCGAGTTTCTCGTCGCCGTCCCGCAGCGAGTCGGCGGCCGCTGCCCGCTGCGCGATGGTCTCGGCGCGTGCGGCCGCGGATTCGGCCGCGGCCCGAGCCTCACTGGCGGTCCTCACCAGCTCCTCGGCCGCGATGCGCTCCTGGTTGGACACTACCGTGTGGTCGGCGATTGCTTCGAGTCTCGCTTCGGCCCGGTCGATCCGCTCGCGCACTGCCACGAGTTCGGACTGCACCATCGCCACCTGCGCGGTGGCGGCCTCGGCCGCGGCCGGCCGCAACGCCGCGACATCGTCTTCGAGCCGGCCGGCCTTGCTCTCCGCCTCGGCCAGCTTCCGCTTCATCCGTAGGACTTCGTCCGCAGTCGCGGCATATCGTGTCTCCCAGGCTGCGCGCAGGTCCTCGAGCCGCGCCAGTTGCCGGGCCAGCGACCATATCCGCCACGCCGCGAGCGCGGCGGCGGCCAGCACGGCAATGATGACAAACGTCATCCATCGCCCAAGGCTCCGGCTTGCCGCTTCCAGCGCCTGCCGCGCCGCCTGCACGACCTCGGCCCGCGAGGCGGTATCCGCGGACGGCCGCGCCTGGGCCACGGCCAGCGAGACCGTGATGATTATCAGTAAGAGGAGTGCTGCGCGCTTCTTCATGCAACTGGGACGTTTCCCGCTCTCATTATTGCCCAAACTGCCCGGCTGGTCAAGAAGCGCGACAAGCGCGAACCGGAGGCAGCTTGCGCTGCCTCCGGCAATATGGTCGGACTCGAACTGCTAGCGGCTGATAACCAACTGCCGTGCGGCGGTGTACTTGCCCGCCTGGTAGCGGCAGACGTAGACGCCCGCCGGCAGGGCCGAGACGTTGAGGTTGACGGTGAGCGCGTTCGCCGGCTGGGAGAGGACGAGGCGACCCTGCGCGTCGTGGAGGGTGACGGAGTTGTCGGCTGACGTGGGGATGGCGGCGGGAAGGGTGACGGCGACGAAGCCCCGGGCCGGGTTCGGGCTTGCCTTAATCGTGAGCGCAGACAGGCCCGAAGTCCTGCCGGCCTCGACGCCGGTCATCTCCGCCCCGCGGAAGAGGGCCACGGTGCCGTCGTACCCGCTGAGCAGGAAGTCGGGCAGGGTGTCGGCGTCCCAGTACCCGAAGCCGCAGCGGGAGCCGTAGTAGGTGCCCGGCGGCTGGATGGGCGTGCCGTCCAAGGTGCTCAGCATTTCGGCGGCCGCCAGTTCCGGCTCCGCGTTGGTGCCGGTGTTCTTGTAGAAGTAAACGTAGCCGTCGTTGGCCCCGCAGATGAGGTCCTGCGCGCCGTCGCGGTCGAGGTCGAAGACGTACGGGTTGACGCGGTTCATGTAGATGTAGGCGCCGGCCGCCCGCACCGTCTCGCACGCCTGGAACATCGGCCAGGTGTCGTCGGTCTGGTTGGCGTAGAAGTAGACGTAGCCGGCCTCACTGCCGAGCAGCAGGTCTTTCTTGCCATCGCCGTTCCAGTCAACCGCCGCCGGTTGCGAGTTGGCGCCGGCGCTCATGGCCGTCGAATCCATCAGCTTGTATTGCAGATACGCCACCATCTCGGTGTCCCGGGTGATGAACACGTTGAGGTAACCGGTCCGGTCGCCCGAGATGATGTCCATCTGGCCGTCGGAGTTCCAGTCCACAACCTGTGGACTCGAACCGACGCATCAGCCGTAAGGCAGGGTTATTTCACCGACCCCGGCTTTGAGGTAGGTGTAGCCGTTGAAGTCGGGCGCGCTGTCCGGCCCGAGGTTGGGATAGAAGCGGATCTTGCCCTGGTCGAACTGGCCGCAGATGAGGTCCTTGGCACCATCGAGGTTCCAGTCGAACATCAACGGCGCGCCGTAGTAGCCGACGTCAATCGGCACCCCGGCGTCGTTTATCATCTCCGGCCCGGCGAAGCGCGGAGTGATTGCCGGCGCGGCAGCCGCGAGCAGGAAGACCGCTATGAGAACGGACATTTTCTGCATAGGCACTCCTTTACCCGGTTATGGTTGACTAATGGTAATGCGGGGACCGGCCGGTTGTCAACTTCCGCGGCGGAAGCGTTTGACGAAGACCTTGCCCCGGACCCGGTCGAGGTACTGGGCGAGGCGCGCGGCCAGTTTCTGCTGGTAGAGGTACTCACGGATGTTGTCCTGCAGTTCAAGGTAGGTGAGCACCTTGTCCGGTTGTTTGGCGGTCACGTTGATGAGGTGAAAGCCGTGCTCGGAGAGGACCGGTTCGCTGACTTCGCCGGAGTCCATCCCGGCGACGACCTTGTCGAACGGCGGCGAGAGGCCGGCGGTGAGGAACTCGCCGAGCCGGCCGCCCGAGTCCGCGGTTGCCGGGTCCTGTGAGTACTGGCGCGCGAGCGAGTCGAACGGGACGCCGGCCAGCGCCTGCTTGCGGACCGTGGCGGCGAGGGTGCGCGCCCGGGCCGTGTCGGCGCGGGTTATCGGCACACGCACGAGTATCTGGCGGTAGCGAACCCGGTCGGCGGTCTTGCCTTCGAGTTTGACCGTCAGGTAGCCCTCGCGCGTGGGGAACGGCGGCGAGGTCTGGCCGACCTTGAGCTGGGAGAGGACGATAGTCAGTTCCGGTGTAAGTTCCGAGGATTTCACCCAGCCGCGGTCCCCGCCCTGGGCCGCGGTCTTCTTGTCGTCGGAGAATGAGCCGGCAACGGTGGCAAAGTCGCCGCCGCGCGCCAGCACGTCCATGACCTCGCTCATCCGGCGCTGGCCCAGCGAGTCGGCGGCCGGGCCCGGCACCAGCGCAAGGAGGATGTGGGAGAGCGTCACCCTGCCCGGCACGCGGCCGATTGAATCCCGGTTCGCGTTGTAGAAACGTTCGGCCTCGCCCGGCGAGATGTAAATCTGGGTGAGTCCTTCCTTGTCCATCAGCTTGCGCGCGAGCAGCTTCCGGCGCGCCTCATCCTGGTAGCGCTGGCGCAGCGCCCGCTCGGTGTAGCCCTCGGCCGCAAGCGCCTCCTTGAAGTGTTCCTCGTCCCCAAACCGCTGTTTCAGGACGGCGATGTTGGCGTCAACCTCGGACTGCACCTCGGAGCTTGCCACATCGACCGACTCGCGCCGCGCCTGTTCCTCGAGCACGAGGTCGTCAATCAGCCGGCACAGTACCATCTCCTCGAGCGCCGAGTCCGAAACGGCCGTGTCCGGCTGCGCCAGCTTCACGAAGTTGACCGACTGCTCGAGTTCGCTTGCGAGAATCAGCCCGTCACCGACGGCCGCCACAATCGAGTCCGCGGGCTCAAGCGCGAAGGCCGTGGTCGCAAGCACCAGCACGGTGACAACCATTCCGGCGCGGCAGGCACCAATGCCCAAGCGCCAATGACCAGTCAAGGCGGAAATGACCAAGCCAGGGGAACCGGGCCGCTTCGGCATTGGGGTTTGATTGGGAATTGGCAATTGGGGCTTGGTCGTTCTGCCGTGTCCTTACTACTTGCCGGCAGGCTGAAAGTACGCGTCGGGCTTGAGCTCGATTTTCGCCTTGGCCCGGAGGTCGGTCAGCACGCTGTCGACCAGGGCCTGGCTCCGGCGGTACGAGAGAATCGCGTTGATGTCGTCCTTGACCTCGGGAAAGGAGACGTCCCCCTTCACCTTCTTCTTGTCCACCAGCTTGATAATCTGGTAGCCTTCCTGGCTCGGCACCACCCCGGAAATCTGGCCGGGTGCGAGCGCGAAAATCGCCTCGGCGATGCCCGGGTCCCCGCCCATGCGCGGGTCGCCGATGTTGCGGGCGAAGTAGCGCGACTCCTGTCCCGCCTCCAGCAGCGCGTCCTGCGACCTTTCTTTGGCCAGCGTCGCGAAGTCGGCCCCGCCCGCCAGTTCGGTCGCCGTCTGCGCGGCCATGATGCTGTCGGCCATCACGATGCGCTGGATTTTCACCTCGTAGCTGAACTCCGCTTTGTGCTGGTTGAAGTACTGCATGAGCTGGTCAGTGCCGACCTTGACCGACGATGTCAGCCGGTCGAGCAGTTCATTGACCAGGTAGTCGCGCTCGAGCCGCTTCAAGTGGGCCTGCACCTGCGGCTCTTTGTTGATGCCGCGCCGCACCGCCTCCTGGTACATCAGCGTGTTCGACACCCACTTGTCGAGGATTTTCGGCAGGTTGTCGCGGGTGAGCTCGAAGCCCTCGGGGGAAAGGCTGTCGAGCTCCTGCCCGGTCAGCTTGTCGCCGTCAACGCTGGCGAGCACCGGCCCGACGACTGCCGGTCCGCTCTTCGGTTTGTTGCAGCCGGCCAGGAACGCCGCTGCCGCCACGACCACCACCAGTAGTAGATACCTGCTCCTCATTGCCGCTCCTTATCGTTTGGATTTGCCCGGGGTCACGTTCTCTTTCTTAAGGGCGGCGAGCGCCGCCTGGTCAATCGTTATCTTCGCCTTTGCCTTCAGCCCGGCCACGTACTCCCGCATCCCGGCCTCGCGCCGCTCGTTGAGCAGCTTGCTGCGAATCATGTTCGCGACCTGGTTCGTGTCCGGCGAGGCGAAGTTCTGCCGGTTCTTGATGAAGTAGTCGGCCACTTCCGCATCGGTCACGACCAGCTTGTCGGAAATCTCTTTCTTGAACAACGCGCGGTAGAGCACATCCTCGCGCCGGGCCGCGAGCCGGTACCGGATGTCGGGCAGCTTGTCCAGCCCCATGTTCAGCGCGTCCTCGTAGATGAGGTCTTCCTCGATTGCCCGGCGGACCGCGTACTTCTTCATCATCGTGTCGAGCATCGGCGGGAACCGGGCGGCGGTCGCCAGCAGCCTTGCCACTTTCACGTAACGCGCCTTGTCCTTGTACGCGACCGCGACTTCCTTCTCGGCGTCGGTAATCGAGTCAACCGGCTTGCAGAGGATATCGAGGCCGGCCGGGTTGTAGGTCAGCCGTGCCCGCAAGTCGGCGAGGTACTGGTTGGCAAGTTCCCGTCGCTGCGACTGCTTCAGCCGGGACTCAAGTTGCTGCCGATACTCGCCGAGCGGCGGCAGCGGCGGGCTTGCCGGCCTTGTCTCCACCAGCATGGCGACCTGCCAGGCGTTGTCGAGCGACGTCGGCTGGGTGTGCTCGCCCGGCTTCAGGACCATCACCCGGGTCCGGAGCGGCTCGTCGATACTGAACAGCGGCCGGAACCCCATGTCCCCGGCCTTGATAGCGGACGGGTGCTTCGAGTGCTTGACCGCGAGCGACTCAAAGACCGCACCCCGGTCCAGCTCGGCGGCGATGCGCCGAGCCAGGCTCTCGTCCGGGACCGAAATCAGCCGCAGGTGCGCCTCGGTCTGGAGCAACTTGTACGCCGTCTGCACCGCCATCTCGTTCACGTTGTTCCCCGGCGCCGTAATCGTGTCGTAGAGCTTCTGGTTCAGCAGCGCCTTCTGTTCCAGCTCGACCTCGTACTCGGCATCCTTCTCCATCCCCTCGCGCTTCGCCTCCTGGGCAAACAGCTTCCGGGTAATCATGCCGTCCAGCACCTGTTTCTTCACCGTATCGGCCCGGAGCGAATCGAGGTTCTCGGGCAGCATCGCCGCAACGTCGGCGGCGGTGATTTTCTCACCGTTCACAACCGCCACCGTCTGCCGGCCGGGCCCGCCCGCGCAAGCCGCGAGCGTCAGCGCCGCGAGAAAGGGTATCAGTAGTTGTCTCATGGCGAGTCAGACAATAGCCACTGCCTCAGCAAAGTCAAGGCAACGGGGCAGGGGGCGCGCCGGGCGCGCAGGTCAAAGGTCAAAAGGCAAAGGGCAGAGGTCAAAACGCCTCAGGGGAGAAAGCGTTTCAGCGCCTGGCCGCTACCGGTTGAAGATGTCGCAGAGCGGGCACACCCACTTCGACCCTTTCGGACGCTCCGGGTGTTCCTCGTTCTCCAGTGTATCCAGGCCGCCGAACTGGTGATAGAGCTCGCACTGGGTGTCGAATGCGGCCATCTGCGACGCCGACTCCAGCCATTTGAACCGCGTCGATTCATCGGACGGCTGCCCCCGCAGCGCGCTTCTTACGTCGGCGTCCGACCGGCCGATGTAGCGGACTACGAAGGTGCCGTTCTCCCGCATGTAGCCGACGGCGAACACGCCGGGCACATACGGCTTGACGTACCGTTCAATGTTCTCCGGTGTCAGGTCATACGGACCGTACATCTTCAGTGATGGCATGGAAACCTCCATTGCGGCCGGGCCAACCCGGCGCGCAGATTCGGTGTCTTGATTGCGGGACGGGCAGGAATGGAGCGGAGCGCGACCGCGACTTGGCTGCGGTCAGACGCGGAATCAGAGGCCTGCGCCTCTGGCCGGATGTAACCCGGGCCATGACTGATTCTAAGCCCGGGCACCCGCCAAGTCAAACGACCGGCATGCCGTTGATTCCTGCGGCGGGTTCGGGGCGGACTGGCAGACCGCCGCTCCGCCCCTGACCCCTGGTCCCTAGCCCCTGATCTCGCTACTCCTGCTTCTTCAGGTGCGGGTTATCCGCGAGCTTCACCTTCAGCGCGCTCCGGTTCGTGTGCTTGGCGTCGAGCGAGACCGACTTGGTATTCTGGGCGAGGATGATGTCGTAGGTGTCGCCCGGTTCGAGACCCGGTATCGCCAGCCCGTCGGCCGCTGGAAACCGCAGCGGGTAGCAGAATTCCATGGTCGTGACCCGGGTGTCCTCATCGTACTCGATTTCGGCCTCGCCGATGGCGCTGTCCGAGTGCGGCGAACGGACGTGCGTGTGATTCGTCCCGACCACGTTCACCACGTCGGTGGAGTCATCGGTATAGTAGCCGATGAGCATGTTCGCCTCGTGCATCTTCGGCGACCCGAATCCAATCGCAACCCAGCCCCGGCCTCTTGTCTGAATCCCGACGTATATCAGGCTGTCGTCGAATCCCCAACTGACCGTCATGCCGGCAGCCTTGTCGGCGTACGTCGCCGGATACTCCGGCCCGTCTTCGTTGTCGATTTCACCATCGATGTTTACCCGGTCTTCCATGGTCGAATCGTACGGAATCACCGGTACCGTCTGGGCAAGGCAGAACGTCAGCGCGCCCAGGCCGGCCACGAGCAGAGCGAATCTCTTGAACATCATTATGCTCCTTTCGGAATCTCAGTCAGCCCACAGATTATAGGCCATGCCACGCCGGTTGGTCAAGCCGCCGCAAGCCGGCAGTTTTCATCTACCGCATCGAAGCCGGGGGTATTCCGACCGGGCCGGCCTCGACCGCCGACGCACGCCTGCCAACTCCGATAGACGTCCCAAGTTCGGAACCATATCTGCGTTGGCCTCGGTGGCCCCTGTCTGACAGAGCATCGGCGGTTCACTCCCGGTCCGCAACTCTGGTTTCTGGTTTCTGATTTCTGCTTTGTCCGTCCCCCCCCTGAATTAGCTTGTAGTCTATGGTTCTTAGTTTCTGGTTCCGCCTCCGTCAACTTTGGACTCTGGTTTCTGGACTCTTGACTCTGACATATCCGACCTGCCTGTCCTGGTTCCGCTTCCGCAACTCTGGACTCTGGTTTCTGGACTCTGGACTCTGAAGTATTCGTTCCACCCTGCGCGCTCATCCGTGGTTCCCTTGGTTTGGCTGCGGCCGCCGCGTCAGCGCTTGACTCTGCTCCGAAACAGTATAGAGTAGCTTCAGGGCCGCGTCGGCGGCCCGATAGACTAAGCTGACGACTATGACCAAGGAGGAACGATGAACGTCCGGACCGCAGTCGCGGCGCTGCTCGTCGCCGCATCCGTCCTGCTCGTGCCGCAGGCTCACGCCGAAGCCGCCGACAAGGCGAGCTTCCTTGTTTCCGGCCAGCTCGGCCTCGATTACTACCTGAAAATGGGCACGCAAAGCGGACAGCCAGCCGGCCTGTCAGTCACTCTCGCCCCGAGGATTCTCTACTTCCCGGTGAAAAGCATCGGCATCGGCGGCGAAGCTGACCTGTACGTGTACTCGAACACGATAAAGCAGACGGACATAGCGGTGGGACCGCGGGTAGCATACTACCTCAAGCCCGATGCCAGCCACTACCCGCGTGCCTGTTGCCTGACGCCATGGTTCGGCGGCAACAGCAGCTACTGGATGCCGTACGTCGGCCTGTCGCTGCTGTACATCATGGACAAGACGCCATACCCAGGCACCAGCGCGACAACTTCGGGGTACCTGGGAAGGATTGGCGTCGGTGCGGCACCGCTCATCGGCGACCACGGCACCATGTTCGTCGAGCTCGGGTTCCAGACCCAGTCGCTCAAGACCAGCGGCGGGAGTTCCGCCTCCACTTTGACCAGCAACAAGGTCTACCTCGAGGCGGGTTTCGGCGCCTTCCTCTTCAAATAGGACCGCCTGTTTTCGCCCCGCCGGCCCTGTCTCCGCAGGGCCGGCGCTCCTTCCTTTGACTTCGCGCCGGCGCGGCCTATAGTCAGCAGGCCAAATGGGAGGCAAGTTATGATTCGTGTCACGAGTGTCCTGTCCGCACTGCTGTTGTTTGCCGGCGTCGCGTCCGCCGTCGCTCCGCCGGCCGAGCTGCTCCGGGGCATCACGGCCGATAAGTACCCGGACGCCAACGCCGT
>Ga0116202_10002970_pt1 | contig 10172 bp, 7 predicted proteins | sample LakKivw325mmetaG_FD_94479 | JGI IMG/M metagenome (GOLD analysis project Ga0116202, IMG submission 94479) | Anoxic lake water microbial communities from Lake Kivu, Rwanda to study Microbial Dark Matter (Phase II) - Lake Kivu water 325m metaG | ecosystem: Environmental > Aquatic > Freshwater >... | reverse complement strand
GGGTATATGGAGGCAGCGGCCAGCCGGCAAGCCGGTTGAAACTTCCTACGAAATAGTACAAGCCCTGGACGCCAAGGTGATTATTGTTGAGCCTTATTCCGAAGAGCTACCCGGGGCAAAGTTTATTGATATGGGCAAGGATTTCGGAAAGTACTTACTGGGTGTAGTAGTAAACAAAGTGCCAAGAAGTCGGGTGGAGCAGGTATATAATCAGCTATCAGCTCAGTTCGGTAAGGTGGGGATAGATATTTTGGGGGTGCTTCCCGAGGATAGAGTTCTATTTAGTCTAACTATAGGGGAGCTGGCTGAGCATATTCAGGGGGAAATACTAAACCACGCTGACAAATCGGCGGAGCTGGTGGAAAACCTTATGCTCGGGGCAATGACTGTCGACCCGGGTCCAGAATATTTTGGTCGCAAAGCCAATAAGGCAGTGGTGGTCAGGGGCGAGCGCCCGGATATGCAGCTGGCAGCCCTGGAGACCTCAACCAGATGCCTTGTTCTTAGTGGTGGTGTATCACCAATCCATAGTGTGCTCCGCAGGGCGGAGGATAAGGGGATTCCAATTATTTTAACCAAGGGCGATGCTAACTCTGTGGTGAACAGTATTGAACTGGCTCTGGGCAAGAGCAGATTTAACCAGGAAAAGAAGCTACCCAGACTGGCTGAAATTATGCAGCAGTTCAATTTTCAAGCCATATATAGGGGGCTAGGTTTAGCCAGCTAAACAAGGTAGTTTGGCTGTATTTGAGAATCTTTATCAACCTCTTATTAGGGTATTGATAAAAGTGGGCACATTGTTATACAATCTAGCCTGTGCCCGAATCGGCTTAGAGATCAGGCACGTAAATCTTCTAAGGAGGGCAGGTGATTGGATGCACTAGGAAGGCATTTACTCTTGGAGTTGAAGGGCTGCGATAAGGAGGTATTAAACGACACAGGCTTTCTCAGAGAGGTTTTGCTGGCGGCAGCCGATGAGGCTGGGGCTACAGTATTAGGGGAATCCTTCCATCACTTTAATCCCCATGGGGTGAGTGGGGTGGTAATTATTGCTGAATCACACCTATGTATTCATACCTGGCCGGAATATGGCTATGCTGCCGCTGATATTTTCACTTGTGGTAACTCCGTCCGACCGGAGAAGGCGGCGGAGGTACTAGTGGGAAAGCTTGGCAGTAAAAGCCACTCTATAATAGAACTACGGAGAGGTATTTTGGACACCTAGAGTGGTCCTGAGAGAAAGCTATGGATACCGACCCTGATAAATGGTTTTGCGATAGAATAAGCCGAAATTTAATCCAGCTCCACAGCATTGAAGAGGTGCTGTATACGGGGCAGACTAAGTTCCAATCTGCCGAAATTATCCGTAGTGGTAGTTTCGGTAAGTGTTTGGTGCTGGATGGCAAGATCCAATCCAGTGAGGCGGATGAGTTTGTCTATCACGAGGCTTTGGTTCAGCCAGCAATGATAACCCATCCCTGCCCTGAGACAGTGTTTATCGCTGGGGGTGGGGAGGGAGCCACCTTAAGGGAGGTATTGTCTCATAAAACGGTAAAAAGGGCGGTGATGGTTGATATTGATGAGGAGGTTGTGGCTCTATGCCGAAAATTTCTTCCCAATTACAACCAAGGCTCCTTTGAAGACAAGCGAACCGAACTGCTCCACGTTGATGCCAGAGACTATCTGGCCAAAAGCAGGGAATTATTTGACATAATCATTATTGACCTGCCTGACCCTATAGAGGAGGGTCCGGCTTATTTACTCTATACTCAGGAATTTTATCAGCTAGTCCGGGATAGGCTTACGGCTAACGGGGTTATAAGTGTTCAAGCCGGGTCGGCAGCCTTGACCGAGCTACTAAACTTCACCGCAGTCAATCACACGCTGAAAAGCGTTTTTCCTATAGTTTGTCCTTACCAAGTAGATGTGCCTTGCTTTGGTGGTCCCTGGGGGTTCTGCCTGGCGTCGCTCAATGTCAACCCGGTTCTACTTTCACCCGCTGAGGTGGACAGCAGGATTTCCGCCCGGTCGCTGACCCGTCTCAAATTCTATGACGGGCTGACACATCAGGGCATTTTCTCCCTACCTAAATACCTAAGAGAAGAGCTATCTAAGCCGGGAAGGCTCATCAGTGATAACCAGCCCCTGTATATTTATCAGGGCTAGGGTTAGCTTTTTCCCTTCGGCTCTAGCATCACCGCTGGCGGCAATTCCTGCCGAAAGTACCTTCGCTGGAAGTAGAGAGCTACATTTACCAGGCTGATGAGCACCGGCACCTCAATCAGCGGCCCAATAACGGCGGCGAAGGCTTGCCCTGAGCCAATACCAAACACTGCCACGGCTACTGCAATGGCTAGCTCAAAGTTGTTGCTGGCAGCAGTGAAAGCAATGCTTGTTGTCTTGGGGTAGTCAGCTCCTATTTTTTTGCCCATGTAGAACGAAACCAAGAACATGAGGACGAAGTAGATTAGGAGCGGAATGGCGATACGAACCACGTCAAGCGGCAACTGCACAATTATCTCGCCCTTAAGGGAGAACATTACCACGATAGTAAACAATAGGGCGGCCAGGGTGATGGGACTTATCTTAGGGATGAATTTGCTTTCATACCACTCACGTCCTCTTGTCTTGATAAGCGTAAAGCGTGTGAGCATGCCCCCGAAAAAGGGGATACCAAGGTAAATAAATACGCTCTCGGCTATCTGTCCAATAGTGACTTGCACTACAGACCCCTCCAGTCCGAACCATACCGGTAGCACCGTTATGAAGATGTAGGCGTAAACCGAGTAGAAGACTATCTGGAAGATGGAGTTAAGTGCCACCAGACCGGCGGCGTACTCGGTGTCCCCTCTGGCCAATTCATTCCACACGATGACCATGGCGATGCAGCGAGCCAGACCTATCAGGATAAGTCCTACCATGTAGTCGGGGTAGGCTTGCAGAAAGAGGATGGCAAGGGAGAACATGAGCACCGGTCCAATAAGCCAGTTTTGTATTAGTGACAGTCCTAGAACCCGCCAGTTGCGAAATACCCGACCTAGCTCCTCGTACCTTACCTTAGCCAGAGGGGGGTACATCATGAGGATGAGCCCTATAGCTATGGGGATAGAAGTAGTATCCACCTGGAAAAAGGTAATAAAGTCAGCCACCCGGGGGACAAAGTACCCCAGCCCTACCCCTAGTCCCATAGCCAGAAATATCCAGAGTGTCAGGAAACGGTCCAGTATTGAAAGCCTGCCAACTATGCCTTTTGGTGCTGGGTTACTCATATACTCTTCTTCGTCTTGCGCTGGCTACTGTCGGACCTATCCGTTTAGTGTGCTTTAGCCTTTCCTTATCCTGGGCTAATACCTTATTGCTGATAGGGGAGTCGGCTAGCAACTTGGCGAGGAGGACAGCGTAGCGATTTCCTGTCTGCCAGTTCACGGAATAAACTATCCACGTTCCGTCCCTCCTTGCCTGTAAGAAACCGGCGTCCTGAAGAATGCCAAGGTTGCGCGACGCCCGCGACTGAGATATATCCAGGGCTTGCATCACCTCGCAGACACAGCATTCCCTTTCCAGGAGAACTTTCAGAATTCTGAGCCTGGTCTCATCGGAGAGAGCCTTCATTGCCTTAATTAGGTCTTGCATAGCTTCCCCTTACAATATGAGCGAATATGCGAATATCCGCATATATTTTACAACTTTAATTATTACCTGTCAACAACATTTCTGCCTTTCAACTCGTCGGCTGCCAATGCTATAATGAGCTAAATGGATATTCTGGCTGAGCTTAACCCGGCGCAGAAGGAAGCGGTTGAGGCAATTAACGGACCGGTGCTGATTTTGGCCGGTCCGGGCAGTGGCAAGACCAGGGTCATCGCCCATCGGGTGGCTTACCTTATTAAAGTCTGCGGGATTAGCCCCCACCGCATTATGGCGGTTACCTTCACCAATAAAGCTGCCAGGGAGATGGAGGAAAGGCTTTACCGGCTTATCGGCAGTTCGGTGGGTGATTTGACCATCGGCACCTTTCATGCCATCTGTGCCCGAATGCTACGTCGGGATGGCAGGGCGATAGGCATTGACCCCAGGTTTGTAATCTATGATGAAGACGACCAGCTCAGCCTGCTCAAGAGGGGTATCCAGGAGATAGGTCTTGACCCCAAGCAATATGTCCCCCGGGCTATAGCTTCAGCCATTACTGCTGCCAAGAGCCGCATGTTAACTCCACAGGAATATATTCAGCGTACCCGTAGCTACTTTGACGAGGTGGCAGGGCGGGTCTATGAGCGCTACCAAGGGCTGCTGGCAGAGAGTAACGCCCTTGACTTTGATGACTTGCTGATGAAAACGGTGCAGCTATTCAGGAACAGTCCTGAGACTTTGTCTAAGTATCAGTCCAGGTACCTGCATATCCTGGTAGATGAGTTTCAGGACACCAACCTGGTTCAGTATGAGCTGATAAAACAACTGGGCGGGGAAAGGCACAACGTATGTGTGGTTGGCGACCCTGACCAATCGATTTACTCATGGAGGTTTGCCGATTTGCGCAATATCCTCAGCTTTGAGAAGGATTATCCCGAGGCTAAACTGGTGCTGCTGGAGCAGAACTATCGCTCGACCAAGATGATTCTGGAGACGGCGTCTCACGTAATCTCAGTCAATCAGCAACGTAAGCCCAAGGAGCTGTGGACGAACAATGAGCTAGGTGAGCTAATTAATGTGGTTGAGACCTACACCGAGCAGGAAGAAGCCCAGTTTGTGGTCAGTGAGGTCGAGCGTCTGGTGGGGCAGGGGAAGGCCAGGCTGGGCGACTGTGCCGTGATGTATCGGACCAATGCTCAGTCAAGAGCCCTTGAGGAAGCGTTTATTCGCTACGGGACGCCCTATAAGCTGGTAGCTGGTACCCGCTTTTATCAACGGCGGGAGATAAAGGATATTATTGCCTATTTGAGGGTTATCCAGAACCCTCATGATAGCGTTAGCCTGCTGAGAATCATCAATGTCCCGGGGCGGGGCATCGGCCAGCGTACCCTGAGTGAGCTTTCTAGCTGGGCAAAGTCGCTGGGCGTCTCTCAATATGAGGCATTGAGGTTGATAACCAAGCCAGTAGGTGAAGGACAACATCCGTTTAACCCTCGCACCGTTAAGGTATTGACCAGTTTCATCAACCTGATGGAAGAATTCATCGCCCGCAGCCGGGAATTGAACCTGGTTGAGCTATTCGATTTGGTGGTAAAACAGACTGGCTATGAGGAATATACACTGGGCACAACGGGTGGTGAGGAGCGCTGGGAAAATATCCTTGAGCTTCGCACTGTAGCCCGGGAGTATCGTGATTTGAAAGCTGGGGAGGGGTTGACTACCTTTCTTGAGGGGGTAACCCTGGTATCTGACGTGGATGGGCTGGACGAGACGGTGGATGCAGTAACCCTGGTCACTCTACACCAGGCCAAGGGTCTGGAGTTTTCCGTAGTGTTTATTGTCGGCGTGGAGGATGGCATCCTACCCCACTTCAAGTCCTTTGCCGACCCGGAGCAGATGGAGGAGGAGAGGCGGCTGTGCTATGTGGGCATAACCAGAGCCAAGCAGAGGGTATACCTGGTCTGTGCCTTCCGCCGCAGCCTTATGGGCTCAAGCACGGCAAACCGACCATCACGTTTTCTGCAAGATATACCACAGCACCTGATAGCCAGTAGCGGCTTGTGGCCGGGGGAGGAGAGCCAAGTAATACCATCGGTATATTCGTGGGGGAAGGCTCCAGTCCCCAGCTTGGATGCTCCGCAATTCAAGGCTGGCGACCATGTCCACCATGCCCAGTTTGGCGATGGGGTGGTGGTAAGCTGCCAGCCGGTAAAGGACGATAGAGAGGTGGTGGTGGCTTTCACCAGTGGGGTGGGGGTGAAGAAGTTGCTACTGAGCTTCGCCAGGCTAGAGAAGATAGAGTAGCACTTGACATACTACACGGAAACGTGTATAATTAACTAAAATGCCAATAAAAGTCTTAGACCCAAAAGTAGTATCACGGATTGCCGCTGGGGAGGTGGTGGAGAGACCAGCCTCGGTGGTGAAGGAACTGGTGGAAAATTCCTTGGACGCTGGTGCCAGCCAGATTTCTATTGAGGTCAGGGGTGGTGGGATAAGCTTAATCAGGGTGACCGATAACGGGGCTGGCATTCCCCCAGGGGAGGTGGGACTTGCCTTTGACCGCTATGCTACCAGCAAGATAAGTAGCCTTGAAGACCTGGAGTCTATCTTAAGCCTTGGTTTTCGTGGCGAGGCACTACCCAGCATTGCCGCAGTAGCTCAAGTGGACATGATTACCTGTGCCCCAGGCGAAAAAGTTGGCGCCTACCTCAGTCTAATAGGTGGCACTATTGTCGGTCGGGGAAGCCTAGGGCGGGCTCGAGGTACTGCAGTTACCGTGCGAAATCTGTTCCGCCAGGTGCCGGCAAGACTGAAGTTTCTCAAGTCGATGGCTACAGAAAACGGCCATATTGCCAATGTAGTAAGTCAATATGCTCTTGCCTTCCCCGAGGTCAAATTTTCCCTATCCATTGACGGCAGGGTGGCGCTGAGGACACCAGGCAGCGGTCGGCTAATAGACAGTATAGTAGAAGTTTATGGAGCAGAAGTAGCCGGATATATGATTGAAATTGGAGGCGAGGCAAAGGCTTCATCACCCCAGGTAGCCGGCATGGTCGGTTCACCCAAAGTAAACCGCTCAGGGCGGGGCCAACTCAGCTTCTTTGTCAACCGCCGCTGGGTAAACAGTCGCCTGCTGGCTCGGGCAGTTGAGGAGGCTTATCACGGGCTTTTGATGTCGGGAAAACATCCTGTCGCTGTCATCAATATCTGGCTGCCGGCTCAGGAGGTGGATGTTAATATTCACCCCACCAAGAGCGAGGTGAAATTTCGCAATGAGCATTTAGTTTTCACCACTGTTCACCGGGCAGTTCGCCAGGCTCTGGTGGAGAAGATGCCAGTGCCCAGAATTGAGGAGGTCGCTGTAGCCTATGAATCACCATCAAGACAGGTATCCCCCCTACTAACTCAAGTCCGTCCTGCCAGTCCGGCGCCGTGGGCACCTGAGGTTCCGACATCACCTCTGCTGGTGCTTCGGGTATTGGGGCAGCTAGACAACAGCTATATCATCGCTGAGGGTCCTGATGGGTTATATCTTATTGACCAGCATGCTGCCCATGAGCGTGTCCTTTTTGACAACATTGAACGTCAGAGGTTGCGACGCGAGATAGAGATTCAAGGGCTGCTTGAGCCGATGACGCTTGAGGTTAGTCCCAGACAAGGGGAAGTACTGAGGTCACATTATGATGACCTGGCTGAATTTGGTTTCTCCATTGAGCCCTTTGGTGATAGAACCTTTCTCGTCCGGGCTGTGCCTGCCCTAGTTTATAGAAAAGATTGGGTGGGTATGTTACGGGAATTACTGGACTCTTTAGCTGAGGGAGCTAAAAGTGATTGGGTGGAGGGTATAGCCAGGTCTATTGCTTGCCACGGCGCAGTGAGGGCAGGGCAGGCATTGACCGATACTGAGATGCGCGAACTGGTGCGACAACTGGAGCAATCAGCCACCCCCCGTACCTGTCCCCACGGCAGACCGACGATGATTCACCTCAGCTCAGGGCAGTTGAAAAAAGAGTTTGGCAGAACCTGAGCCGAGCTTATACCATCTGTTGAAGCTCGTGGAAGAGGTCGGAGCAGAGGCTATCGGGGATGAGGGGTGAGGATTTATTGACCAGGGTGGTGAGTAGTGGTGTGATTGAGATATTGTCTTGCTCTATTGCCCAGGTATCTGTTTTTTCATCTACCGGCTTATTCATCCTCTGGCGAACAAGCCAGTAATACTGGCGTTTGCCATCATACCTTTCCTCAACGGTATCGGTATGGCTTCTGCTTGCTGGATAGGTAATCGTTACCCCCTTGATTTTTTCCCGGGGCAGGTTAGGCAGGTTTACATTGAGGCAGATGTTGGCGGGCAAGGCATTGGAGCCAATCTTTTTAGCTAGTAAGGCAGCAAATTTAGCCGCATCACCGAAGTGGAGGTTATCCCCCAGAGCCACCGAGATGGCAAAGGCAGGGAGATCATGCAGCCAGCCGGTCACGGCAGCCCCCACCGTCCCCGAGATTAGCACATCGTCGCCCAGGTTTGCCCCCCGGTTTATGCCTGAAATGACCAAGTCTATCCTATCTTTAACCAGTTTGTCTAAAGCCAGAATAACACAATCAGCCGGGGTGCCCTCTACTGCGTAGCTTTCTACCCCAGCTACTACAGGTGTCACCTTTCTTGCCCTTACTGGCTGGTGCAGGCTAACTGCGGCACCCATGGCGCTCAGCTCTCTATCCGGGGCTACCACCACCACCTGAGCGATGCTCCTTAGCTCCCCGACCAGCGCTATTAGCCCATCAGCAAAGATTCCGTCATCATTGGTTACCAGTATTCTCATGCCTAGCTCCCTTTCCTAACCCTGCAGTTTATCACGATAGGGGTAGTAACGACAAATGCTTGTAGTTGAGATTGTCTAGCAACCTATCTCCCTCAGCACCCTGAAAAATCTATGATTTTTCAGGGAACCCGCTTTAGCTTTACTAAAGGGGAATTGGGGTGAGGTTAATAAACAATCTCTGTAGCTTAACCTTGTTGGGGCAATCGGGTTTATGGTAGTATCTGGAAGGTAAAGCCGGAGGTTAACAGTGGAACCCAGGATTGGGGTATATATCTGTCATTGCGGCAGTAATATCGCTGGCACGGTTGATACTGAGGAGGTTGTCCGCTTTGCCCAGGGTCTGGAAGGGGTGGTAGTCGCCCGCGACTATAAGTTTATGTGCTCTGACCCCGGTCAGGAGCTTATTAAAAAGGACATTAAGGAATTAGGGCTCAATCGTGTGGTAGTTGCCTCCTGTTCCCCGACGATGCATGAGCCTACCTTCCGCCGTGCCTGTCAGGAGGCAGGACTAAATCCCTATCTATTTGAGATGGCGAATATCCGTGAGCACTGCTCCTGGGTGACTGAGGATAGGAAGGAAGCTACTGAAAAAGCTAAGGCACTGGTCAGCGCCGCAGTGAGGCGGGTTTACTATCACCAGCCACTGGAGACCAGGGAGGTTTCAATTAATCCTAATACTCTGGTGGTGGGTGGGGGCATTGCTGGCATTCAGGCGGCGCTTAAGATTGCCGACTCTGAGCACAAGGTCTATCTGGTGGAGAGACAGCCCAGCATCGGCGGACATATGGCGCAGCTGGACAAGACCTTCCCCACCTTAGATTGCTCGGCGTGCATTCTTACCCCCAAGATGACCCAGGTAGGCTCTCATCCCTACATTGAGCTGCTGACCTATAGCCAGGTGGAGGAGATCTCGGGCTATATCGGCAATTTCAAGGTTAAAATCAGGAAGAAGGCGAAGTATGTTGATGAAGCTCTGTGCACCGGCTGTGGCTTGTGCCAGGCCAAGTGCCCGTGGAAGGTGGATAGCGAGTTTGAAGCCGGTCTGGGTAAAAGGAAGGTTATCTATACCCCCTTCCCCCAGGCAGTACCCAATATACCGGTTATTGACCGGGAGCATTGCGTCTATTTCTTGAAGGGCACCTGTCGTGCCTGCGAGAAGTTCTGTGAAGCAAAGGCTATAGATTTTGACCAGCAGGATAAGGTAATTGAGGTGGAGGTTGGCTCCATAATCCTGGCCACCGGTTTTAATTTATTTGACCCCACCCCCATCTATCAGTATGGCTATAAGAGGCTAGATAATGTTATCACCAGCCTTGAGTTTGAGCGGATGGTCAATTCTGCTGGTCCCACCGGCGGCAGTATTGTGCTCAAGGATGGCTCGGAGCCGAAGAGCATTGCTATTATCCATTGCGTGGGCAGTAGAGACGAGAAATATCACGAGTATTGCTCCCGGGTCTGCTGCATGCATTCAATGAAGTTTGCCCACCTGATAAAGGAGCATCTACCCGGTGCTGAAGTCTATGAGTTCTACATTGATATAAGGAGCTTCGGCAAGGGCTATGAGGAATTCTATAATCGGGTTCTCAAGGAGGGGACGGTTTTTATCCGAGGTCGTCCGGCTGAGATAACTAATGTCGCTGAAACGCCGGAAGAGGAGGGGAAACTGGTAGTCCAGTTTGAGGATACCCTGGTCGGACTCCAACGCCGATTGCCGGTAGATAT
>Ga0116202_10002968_pt1 | contig 10174 bp, 7 predicted proteins | sample LakKivw325mmetaG_FD_94479 | JGI IMG/M metagenome (GOLD analysis project Ga0116202, IMG submission 94479) | Anoxic lake water microbial communities from Lake Kivu, Rwanda to study Microbial Dark Matter (Phase II) - Lake Kivu water 325m metaG | ecosystem: Environmental > Aquatic > Freshwater >... | reverse complement strand
CTGCCGGGCCCGCCGCGGCTTCCGGCACGGCGCCGGGTTGACCGATACATACACCCGTTCCTCTCCCAGCAGGCGCTCCACTTCCGCCACAAGCTTTTCGTCGCCGGACACTCTAAACGAGCTGTCGGTATCGAGAAAGACCTTTTCGCCCCCGGGGAACAGCAGGCAAATTCTGACGGGAAGGCGTCCGGGGTGCAACCGCAGAATTTCCCCGACTTTTTCCAGCATACCCTGCTGCGCCTGCCCGGCCATCACGTGCACACTGATGTGGTCGGCGAAAAGGCGCGGCGCCTCCTCGATCGGATAGATCTCGTTGGCGACCAGCTTGACCCCGGCATCCTCCTTCTTCACCTCGCCGCACAACAGGACAGCCTTGTCCGGCGTCAACACCTCGCGGTAGTTCTGGTACGCCTTGGGATAGACCACCACCTCGACCTCGCCGTCCAGGTCCTCGAGCCGGAAGACCGCCATGGCCTCCTTCTTCTTGGTGAACCGCTGCGTCAAACCGCTGATCAACCCGCCGAGCCGGGTGCACGTGCCGTCCTCGAGCTTTGCCAATCCCTCCACGTCGCACAACTGGTAGCGCTTGAGCAGCCGCTCGTGCTGGCTCAGGGGATGACCGCTCATGTAGACACCCAGCAACTCGCGTTCGCCGACCAGCAACTCGCTCTCGCTCCAGACCGGCGCCCCGGGCAACGCATCGTCCGCCAGCGCCGGACCTTCCGCGGCCCCCAGCATGTCAAAGAGACTGCCCTGGCCGGAGGCCTTGTCGCGCTGGGCCGCCGCCGCGCGGTTCATGGCGAAATCCACGCCGTTGAACAGGCGCCCGCGGGGAATGCCGCCGACATCGAAGGCGCCGCAACGGATCAGGCTTTCCAGCGTCTTCTTGTTCACCATCTGGCCCGTCACGCGGGAGCAGCAATCCAGCAACCCCTTGTACGGCCCGCCGCGGTCCCTCGCCGCGACAAGCTCCCGGGCCGCCCCCTCGCCCACGTTCTTGATGCCCGCCAGGCCATACCGGATCGCCCCCGTGAGCGGCTTGAAACGCGCGTCGCTCTCGTTCACGCTCGGCGGCAGGACCTCCAGCCCCATCGCCCGGCACTCGTTGATGAACACGGGGATCTTGTCGAGATTCCCCATCTCGCTCGACAGCAGGGCCGCCATGAACTCCTCGGGAAAGTGCGCCTTGAGATAGGCCGTCTGGAACGCCACGACGCTGTAGGCCGCGCTGTGCGACTTGTTGAAGCCGTACCCCGCGAACTTCTCGATCATGTCGAAGATTTCCCCGGCCTTCTTCGCGGGGATCTTGTTGGTCTTCTCGCAGCCTTCCACGAACTTGGCCCGCATCTTGGCCATCTCGTCGGCCTTCTTCTTCCCGATGGCACGCCGCAGCAGGTCGGCCTGCCCCAGCGAGAACCCCGCCAATACGTTGGCCACGCGCTGCACCTGCTCCTGGTAGACCATGTAGCCGTAGGTCTCCCGCAGCACCGGCTCCATCAGCGGATGGGGATAGTCGATGGGCTCCCGCCCGTGCTTGCGGTTGATGTAGCTGTCGATGTACTGCATGGCGCCGGGCCGGTAGATCGCGTTCATGGCAATGAGCTCATCGATGACTGTCGGCCCGAGCTTGCTCATCAGGTCGCGCATGCCGCCGCTTTCAAACTGGAACACACCCACCGTATCGCCCCGCTGGAAGAGCTCGTAGGTCGCCGGATCGTCCACGGGCAACTTGTCGATGTCCACCGTTACACCGCGGTTCCGGGACACCAGGTCCACGGCCTCCTGGATCACCGTCAGCGTTTTCAGCCCCAGGAAGTCCATCTTGAGAAGACCGATCTTCCCGATGGGCTCCATGGAGTACTGCGTGATGATCTGCCCCTCCTTGTCGCGCGACAGCGGGACAATCTCGATCAGGGGTTTCTCGCCGATCACCACGCCCGCCGCATGCGTCCCGGCGTTCCGGTACAGCCCCTCCAGGACGAACCCGTAGTCCAGGATCCGCTTGCAGTTCTCGTTGGTCTCGTATGTCCTCTTGAACTCCGGGTTGGTCTCGAGCGCCTTCTGGAGGGTGATCTTGGGATCCTCCGGCACCATCTTGGCCAAACGGTCGCACTCGGAAAACGGCAGTTCCAGCGCCCGGCCCACGTCGCGGATCACCGTCTTGGCGCCCAGCGAACCGAAGGTGATGATCTGCGCGCAGTTGTCCCGCCCGTACTTGTCCTTGACGTACTCGATCACCTCGCCGCGCCGCGCCTGGCAGAAATCAATGTCGAAGTCCGGCGGCGAGACACGCTCGGGATTGAGGAACCGCTCAAAGATCAAGCCGTAGCGCAGCGGATCGATCCCCGTGATCCCCAGCAGGTAGGCCACAAGGCTGCCCGCCCCCGATCCCCGGCCCGGCCCCACCGGGATGCCGTGCGTCTTGGCGACATGAATGAAGTCCCACACCACGAGGAAATAGTTGATGAATCCCGTCTTCTCAATGACGCCCAGCTCGAACCGGTACCGGTCCGCCAGTTCCTTCTCCCGGGGCGATTTCGGATGGGCGGCGTTCTCCACGCCGTACAACCGGAGCAATCCCTCCTCGCACAACCGGCACAGGTACTCCTTCTGGGACAGCGGCGGAGGCGCATGGAATTGCGGAAAATGCAGGTCCCCGAACTTGAAGTCCACGTTGCACCGCTCGGCGATCCGCACCGTGTTGGCGATGGACTCCGGGATCTCGCGGAACAGTTCCGCCATCTCGTCGCCGTTCTTGAAATAAAACTCGTTCGAGGCATAGCGCATGCGCTTGGGATCGCTCATCACCGTCTGCGTCTGCAGGCAGAGCAGCACCTCGTGGGCCTCGGCGTGCTCCTGCTTGAGGTAGTGCACGTCGTTCGTCGCCACCAGTCCCACCCCCATCTTCTTCGCCAGCGCCACCAGGGCCCGGTTGACCTTGCGCTGCTCCGGGATCAGATGGTCCTGCACTTCGAGAAAGAAGCGGTCCTTGCCGAATATGTCGGCATACTGCCCCGCCAGCGCCAGGGCGCCTTTCTCGTCGTCGGCCACCAGTTTCGCCGGAACCTCGCCCTTCAGGCAGGCGGTCATGCCGATCAACCCCTCGCTGTGCCGCGCGAGGATCTCCTTGTCGATGCGGGGCTTGTAGTAGAACCCCTCCAGGTGCGCCGCGCTGACAAGCCGCACGAGGTTGCGGTAGCCGATCTCGCTCGCCGCCAGCAGGACGAGATGGTTGGCGTGGGAGCGCGCCGAATTCTCGGTCTTGCGGTCGAAGCGGCTGCCTTCCGCCATGTAGATCTCGCACCCGACAATCGGCTTGACCCCTTTGTCCCTGGCCGCCTGGTAAAAGGGAATCACTCCGTACATCACGCCGTGGTCGGTGATCGCCAGGGCGGGCACCGCCTGCCCCGCCGCCGCCGACACCATGTCGGCCACGCGGCAGGCGCCGTCCAGCATGCTGTACTCCGAATGAACGTGCAAGTGAACGAACGGCGTCATGCGGCTGCGCTCCGGCGGCTCACCTCACAGATCCATCGCCATGGCGACTTCGGGGCAGGTGAAGGGGGAATCGTATTTCGTGCAGTTGATGCAGCCCATGTAGAGCTTGTGCATCAGCGAAGCCTTCGGCACCTCGCGGAACCCCAGCTTGCGGAAGAACTCCGGCGTAAAGGTCAGCACAATGATCTGCGACGGATTCAAAAGCTTGATCCGCCGGATCGCCGCCTCGATCAGCGCCCGCCCGATTCCCTGTTTCTTCAACTCCTTCTTCACCGAGACGGACTTGATCTCCACCGACGGGTGGCGCGCATGCCCGATCTCCGGAAGGATGGACCATGAAACGGTCCCGACTATCTCCCCTTCCCGGTCGCACACCAGGAAGCGGTCGATATTCATCGCGATGTCGGAATGCGATCGTGCCAGCAGTTCCCTGGGGTACGACTTGACCAGCTTGTAGATGCTTTCCACATCGGTAAAGCCGGCATTCCGGATGGTGGGATGGGATTTGTCTTTCACGCCGCACAGCATACTTTAGCCCCCTTGGCCCCGCCAGCAAAAATGATTCCGGAAACCCGCGCCACTGTGCGCCCCCGGCTTGCGCTTGATCTTTTCCGGGGCATCGGGTTGAATCCCGGCAAAAGGAGCACACCATGTTCATATCCGCCCTTGCCTCCGCCGCCCGCGATTCCCTTGCCGCCGGACAGGCCGCACAGGAAGCCCGCCGGGCCTCCGCCAGCGCCCAGACGTCCCTCGACCTGATGCAAGGCGACATCGAGCGCCTGCTGATGATCACCGAGGCGCTCTGGTCGTTCATCCGGCGGGAACACAACCTCACGGATGCCGACCTGATCCGCATGCTGGCCGAGATTGATGCCCGCGACGGCCGGATCGACGGCCGCGTCGCCGCCACCCCCCCCGTGCCCTGCCAGTACTGCAACCGCATTTCGGCCAAGAACCGGCCGACCTGCATCTATTGCGGCAAACCCGTCATCGCCTCCCCGTTCCAGCGATAGACCCATGGACCGCACCAGCTATTTCCTCCGCCGGCTGCTCCTGGTCGTGCCCACCTTCCTGGGCATCACCATGCTGTGTTTCGCCCTGATCCAGATGGTGCCCGGCGGCCCCGTGGAACAGATGATTACCCGCATGAAGGCCATCGGAACGGGCGAGTCGCGCCTGTCCGCCGGCGCCGCGGCTTCCATCTCCGCCGATCAGCGCTCCGCCATCGAGCGGCACTTCGGCTTCGACCGCCCCGTGCACGAAAGATACTGGAAATGGCTGGTCCATGACCGGATGGGCATGCGCATGGAGTCCTACAAGTATCCCAACAAGACCGCCTGGCAACTGATCCGCGAACGGTTCCCGGTCTCCCTGATCTTCGGCCTGACCGGACTGGCGCTCAGTTATGCCGTCTGCATCCCCCTGGGCATCGCCAAGGCCCTCCGCAACGGGTCAAGATTCGACCTCGTGTCCAGCCTGCTGGTCTTTACCGGCTACGCCATACCCCCATTCGCCTTCGGCATGGTCCTGAAGATGTTCTTGTGCGGCACGACGGAAGGATTCTGGAACCTCTTCCCCCTGACCGGTTTCCATTCGGAACAGGCCCACCTGTTCCCGTTCTGGCAGCGGGTGGCGGACATCGCCTGGCATATGATCCTGCCGGTCACATGCTACGTCATCGGCAATTTCGCCGTGCTGACGCTGCTGATGAAGAATTCGCTGCTCGAACAGGTCGGCAAGGATTATGTCCGGACCGTCCTCGCCATGGGTGGCTCGATGCGGCGGGCGGTCTGGCGGCACGCGCTCCGCAACGCCCTCATCCCGATCGCCACGGGCATCGGCGGCATCCTGACCGTCATGTTCGCCGGCTCGGTCCTGATCGAGCAGGTGTTTGAAATCCCCGGAATGGGACTCCTGAGCCTGGATGCCATTGTCGGCCGCGATTACCCCGTCTTCCTGGGAATCCTCGCCCTGACTTCCATCCTGGGCTTGCTTGGAGGCATCGTCTCGGACCTCTGCTGCGTCCTTGTGGATCCCCGCATCACCTTTTCCGGCCGGAAGTAGCCGCCCTGCGCCACGCCTGCCGCATGGCAGGCCCGACGGGGCGCATCCCCTCTCGCCACGCTTGCCGTGACCCCGTTTGTTTGATAATAACGCCTTTTAGGACGCGAAAGACGGAAAGGGAACTTCATGGCGAATACAGTGCTGATCGGGGCCCAATGGGGCGATGAAGGCAAAGGGAAGATCGTGGATTTCCTCAGTCGCGATGCCGACGTAGTCGTCCGCTACCAGGGCGGCAGCAACGCCGGCCACACGATTGAAATCGGCGCGGAACGCTACGTCCTGCACCTGATCCCCTCCGGAATCCTGTACCCCGACAAGACCTGCGTCATCGGCAACGGCCTCGTCGTGGATCCGCTGGCCCTCGTCGGCGAGATCCAGGACCTCGAAAAGCGCGGCATCACCTCGGCCGGACGCCTGCACGTAAGCGACCGCGCCCACATGGTCCTCAGCTATCACAAGGCCCTGGACGCGGGGAGCGAAACCCGGGCCGGCAAGGGCGCCAAGATCGGCACCACCCAGCGCGGCATCGGCCCGGCCTATGCCGACAAGGCCTCCCGGACGGGGTTCCGCATGGGCGACCTGCTCGATCCGGCCCTGCCGGAACGCCTGAAGGAACGCCTGGCGGAAAAGAACGCCTGGCTGAGGGAAATGGGAGCCGAAACACTGGACGCCGGCAAACTCTGCCGCGAAGTGGACGAAGCCGCCCGGTTCCTCCGCCCCTATGTCTCCGACACCGTCCCGCTGCTGAATGCCGCCTTTAAGGCCGGCCGGCAGATTCTTTTCGAAGGCGCCCAGGGCACCATGCTGGATATTGACTTCGGGACCTATCCGTACGTGACCTCGTCCAACCCCACCAGCGGCGGAGCCTGCGTGGGCACCGGCCTGCCCCCCCGCGCCATCCAGCGCGTGCTGGGCGTCATCAAGGCCTACACCACCCGCGTCGGCGAAGGCCCCTTCCCGACCGAACTGCTCGACGCCACGGGCGAACACCTGCGCCAGCGCGGGCGGGAATTCGGCGCCACCACCGGCCGGCCGCGCCGCTGCGGCTGGTTCGACGCCGTCGTCGCCCGCTACAGCGCCATGGTCAACGGAATGGATTACTGGGCCATCACCAAGCTGGATGTCCTCGACGAAATGGACACAATCCGCGTCTGCACCGCCTACGAGTGCGACGGGAAGCGGTACGACACGGTTCCCGCCTGCATTGCCACGCTAAGCCGGTGCCGCCCCGTCTACACGGATTTCCCCGGCTGGAAGACTTCCACCAGCGGCATCACGTCCCAGGCGGACCTTCCGGCCAATGCCAAGGCTTACGTCAAGGCCCTCTGCGATATCACCGGAATTCCGCTCGGAGTCCTCTCCGTCAGCCCCAAACGCGCCGGCACTTTCCGGATCGCCATCTGACCCCATGGCCACCCAGGAACCCATAGCCACGCCTGCGACGAGCCCGGAACCACCCAAGGTTCCCGTCCACCTCGCCGTCATCATGGACGGCAACGGGCGCTGGGCCAAACAGCGCGGCCTGCCGCGCATGAAGGGACACGAGCGCGGCGCCGAGTCCGTCCGCGTGGCCATCCGCACCTGCCGCAAGCTGGGCATCCGCTATCTCACCCTCTACGCCTTCAGCGTCGAGAACTGGGCCCGCCCGAAACAGGAAGTGGACGCCCTCATGGACCTCCTGAAGCGCTTCCTCCGCAAGGAGGAGCAGGAACTGCACGACAACAAGGTGCGCCTGCGGGCCATCGGCCGCCTCTCGGATCTGCCCAAGTCCGTCCGCCGTGAACTGAACCGCGTCATGCACGCCACCGAACACTACAAGGACGGCACGCTGGTCCTGGCCCTCAGTTATGGCGGCCGCACCGAGATCGCCGCCGCCGCGCGGGAGATCGCCCGCAAGGCCAAGGCCGGGGAACTGGATGCCGACAAGGTGGACGAAGCGACGGTTGCCGCGCACCTCTACGCCCCGGATATCCCCGACCCGGACCTGATGATCCGGACCAGCGGCGAAATGCGGATCAGCAACTTCCTCCTCTGGCAGCTTTCCTATTCCGAGTTGTACATCACCGATGTCCTGTGGCCCGATTTCCGCGAGGAACAGATCCTCAAGGCCGTCGAGGAATACGGCCGGCGGCACCGCAGGTTCGGGCTCACGGAATAGCGCCGCGGAGGAAAAGAGGACTGACCATGGCCTTGTTGCGACGAACCGTTAGCGCCATCCTGATCCTCGGCACCGTCGGGGTGGTCATGTTCGTGCTCCCGTCGGCGGTAGCCGTGGCCGTCCTGCTGGCCATGGCCGTCCTTGGCATGGTCGAATTCTACGCCATCCTCCGGAACGCCAACATCCCCTCCTTCCGCATCCTGGGGATTGTTTCGGGCGTCGTGCTGCTGGCCGCCACGTACGGGTCCCTGAACGTCCAGGCCTATGTGGACGGACGTCCCGCGGAAATGTGGCGGGAAGTCCCCCTGCTGGTAATGTCGTTGATCATCTTCACCGTCTTTGTGCGGCAGTTCCCGCAAAAGAACAATCCGCAGCCGCTGCCGACCATCTCCTGCACCATGCTGGGAATGGTCTACGTCCCCTTCCTGCTCATGTTCCTGTTCTTCCTGGCCTTCCGCTGGACTCCGACCTCGCCGCTGCAACGGCTGTCGCCCACCGCCTGCTGGCTGATCCTCTACCTCGTGGCCATCGTCAAGGCCTCCGACATCGGCGCCTATTTCGTCGGCAGCCTGATCGGGCGCCATAAGCTTTTCCCCCGCATTTCCCCGGGCAAGACGTGGGAAGGACTCGCCGGCGGCCTGGCCACGGGCATCCTGGCCAGCATCCTCTTCGCCCGTCTGGCCCCCTCCAGCGCCTCCGCGCCGGAGGCCGTGGCGTTCGGCAGGCTGGTCTTGAGGCCGGCCAACGTCTGGTTCCTGGGAGCTTTCCTGGCCGCCGTCGGCGTACTGGGCGACCTGGTGGAATCCCTCCTCAAGCGTTCGGCCGGCATGAAGAACTCCGGCCGCCTCTTCCCGGGGATGGGCGGCATCCTGGATGTGCTCGACAGCCTCCTCTTCGCCGCCCCGGCCCTCTATTTCTACCTCCGATGGTTTGCCCATGTCGTCTGACCCCACCCCATCTCCGCGAAAACGCGCTGTCATCCTTGGCAGCACGGGCTCCATCGGCGAAAACGCCCTCCGCGTGGCCGCCAAGCTGCCGGACCGCATCGAAATTGTCGGCCTCGCGGCGCGCACCAACGTGGACCGCCTGCTCGAACAGGCCCGCCAGTTCCGCGTGCACCAGGTGGCCATCGCCGACGAAGGCGCTGCCGCCGCCTGCCTGGCAAACAAGCCGCATGGCCTGACGGTTCACGCCGGGCCCGAAGGCGTTACCCGGCTGGCCTCCCTGCCCGAAGCCGACATCGTGCTCTGCGCCCTCGTGGGCGTCTCCGGACTGCATGCCGTCCTCGCCGCCCTGACGCATCAGAAGGATGTCGCCCTGGCAACCAAGGAAGTGCTTGTGGCCGCCGGCCGCACGGTCATGGAAACCGCGGCCCGCCACAAGGCCCGCATCCTGCCGGTGGACAGCGAACACAGCGCCATCTTCCAGTGCGTGGACGGCCATCCCGCCGCCGAAATCCGCCGCCTGATCCTCACCGCGTCCGGCGGCCCCTTCGCCTCGCGGCATGAGGTGAATTTCGACAAGGTCACCGCTGCCGACGCCCTCAAGCACCCGCGCTGGAACATGGGCCGCAAGGTGACCGTGGATTCCGCCACTCTCATGAACAAGGGGCTCGAGATCATGGAGGCCCACTGGTTGTTCGGCATCCCCTATGACCGGATCGATGTGGTCATCCATCCCGAAAGCATTGTCCACTCGATGGTCGAGTTTGTGGACGGCAGCGTCCTCGCGCAACTGAGTCCTCCGGACATGCGCTTCGCCATCCAGCACGCCCTGACATACCCGGCGCGCGTGCCCGGAGCCTTGCCGGAACTGGACCTGGCCAACATGGGCGCGCTGCACTTCAAGGCGCCCGATCTCCTGCGTTTCCCCTGCCTGCGCCTGGCCCGGCATGCCGCCATTACCGGCGGCACCATGCCCGCCGTACTCAACGCCGCCAACGAGGTCGCCGTGGAGCGCTTCCTCGCCGGCCAGTTGACCTTCTCCGGCATCTGGCATACCGTCGAGGCCGTCATGAACCGGCACCATGCCGTCGCCGAGCCGGGACTCGAAGGCGTGGAAGCCGCCGACCACTGGGCCCGCCAAGAAGCCGACCGCCACTGCCGGGTCGCCGCCGCACGAACATAAGGACGGAGAAACTATGCTGACGACGTTGTACACCATCGCTGTTGTCGCCCTGCTTTTCGGGGTCACTGTCTTTGTCCACGAGTTCGGCCATTTCCTGGCCGCGCGCCTGTGCGGACTGGTGGTGGATGCGTTCTCCATCGGGTTCGGGCCCGCCCTTTGGCAGCGCAAGCACCGCGGCGTGACCTACAAGATCGGATGCATTCCCTTCGGCGGATACGTCGCACTGCCCCAACTGGATCCCAGCGGAACCGCCATGGTGCAGGGTGGCTCCGGGAAGACCGAAGGCGGCGCCGACGGTGAGGACGCCCCCCGCTCCCTCCCCCCCAT
>Ga0116202_10002966_pt1 | contig 10175 bp, 7 predicted proteins | sample LakKivw325mmetaG_FD_94479 | JGI IMG/M metagenome (GOLD analysis project Ga0116202, IMG submission 94479) | Anoxic lake water microbial communities from Lake Kivu, Rwanda to study Microbial Dark Matter (Phase II) - Lake Kivu water 325m metaG | ecosystem: Environmental > Aquatic > Freshwater >... | reverse complement strand
ATGGTGTAGGACTTGTCGACGCGGGACAGCCCGCTCTTGACGTGGTACAGACGGTAGAAGAAGAAGGTGACGATCAGGGTGACTTCCTGAATCAGCAGCATCCCGGCGTAGTCAGTGAAAGGACGCGGATTGAGCAGGGGCGGATATTCGGTGCGCCGGCGCAGCACGTAGGCGAAGAAGAAGGCGGCGGCAACCATGGCCGCATCCACCACAACGGTAAAGACGCCTAGAACCCAGTTAGTACGTCGCCGCATACGGCACTCTCCACAAGGGGCCCTGAAAATGCTTCTGCACTATTGTAGCGTACTGTGAGACCAAGTCAACCGTCATGGCTGCCCCGTCAACCGGAACACCAAGGCCGCCTTGAGCGCCTGGAAGCGCTCTTGGTAGGCTGGCGATGCAAGCATGCCTGTGGTCATGATCAGTGCGTCTTCATGGGTGTCGGTGTAGTAACCCTTGCGCACGCCCACCTGGGCAAACCCGTACTTGTCGTACAGGCTCTGGGCGGCCTCGTTGGATACACGCACCTCGAGAGTGGCCACTGCTGCGCCCAACGCGCTGGCGCGCTCGATCAGCCCGACCAAGAGCATTTCCCCCAAGCCACGGCCTCGATAGTCAGGATGCACTGCCAGTGTGCAGATATGGCCTTCGTCAACGATCAGCCAGAGCCCGCCATACCCAACGAGCTTGCCCAGGGAGTCGCTCGGAGCCCGCTTGGCCCACCAACGGGTGTTGCGCGCTTGCTCTGACTGCGTTCTGGGTGAGCGCATCCTCAATGCCAGGAAGTGAGCCATTGGGTTGTTACGGACTTCGTGGTCAAAAGCGCGGGCGGACCAAGGCAGAGAGAAGCACACCTGTTCCAGGGCTGCCACCTCGGGCACATCAGAGGTGGTCATGTTTCGCAGCGCGTAGGGGATAGCTTGGCTTTCCAAGCCCTGGTCAAGCACTTGGCAAGTAGATGGGAGACAGGGAAGCCAGATCATCTTGTTCTCCCGCCTCGAATCGCTTCCATGCCAGCTCCGCCAGGTAGCCGGCACGCCTCGGGGCTAGCGCCGGGCTGGCTAGTATTGCCAGACCAGGCGCCCCGGCGTGCAGTACCTGGGCCAGATGGGTGTCGAACTCACCGCAGATCACGGTCGGCTCTCGGATGGACTCTAACAATTCGCTTTCGTTCACGAGAGCATAGGCGCTGCGACGTCGCCAACCATCGGCAGCGGTGAAGTAGAGCGCCGTTACCCAACGCCTGCGTCCGGCCGGCAGGATGGCACATACCGGTTGCCGCGCCTGCGCGAAGGCGTGAACAGTTGCATCCAGGCTTGGCACGCCCAGCAGCGGGATGCGCAGCGCCAGTGCCAGGCCTTTGGCCACACTCAGACCGACACGCATGCCTGTAAACGATCCTGGCCCCAGCGATACCGCAACGGCCCGCAAACTGGCGGGACACAGCCCCTGCTGTTGGCAAGCGCGGACAACGTATGGCATCAGCTCGACCGTGTGGTTGTCGTGCGTACGCCACATCTGCTCCGCGTGCAAGCCATTTTCGTCATACAGTGCAATTCCGGCAAGGCGAGTTGCTGTGTCAATCGCCAGTAGCAAGTGAACGCTCCATGTTATTTGGAACCCTCTTCGTTCTGCTGCAGGCTAGGTACCAAGTCGCGATGGCACTCGCCTTGAGCATCCAGCGTGAGCTCTCGTTCCGTCTCGCCGAGATGGCGCAACACGATCCAGAGACGCTGCGGGGGTAGCAGCTCGAGGGCTCGTTCCGCCCATTCTACCACGCAGATGCCATCTGCGTAGAAATAATCCTCCAGGCCCAGCGCACGCGCTTCGCTCAAGCTCCCAACTCGGTATAGATCTATGTGGCGTAGCCTGCGCGCGGGACCGGGCAGTGCGTACTCATTGATCATGATGAAGGAGGGGCTAGTGACGGCCAGTTTGACTCCCAGCCCGCGCGCAATGCCCTGGGTGAGGCAGGTCTTGCCTGTGCCCAAGTCGCCCTGCAGGCACACCACATCGCCGGGCTGCAGGCATTGCGCCAGGCGTTCCCCTATGCGCTGCGTCTGGGCAGGGCTGTGGCTAACCAGGCGCAGTTGCATCGTAGTATCCGCGGTCATCGATTTGAGCTCTCCTGGAGCGGCATTATACTGGAAAGGGGCGGTGCTGTCGAGCACTTCGTTCTGCGCCGATGCACTATGACTCCTGGATCCTCGTTACGCTGCCGGTCGAGCCATCCACTGCCACCAGGTCCCCGGTGTGCAGGGCGCGCATGATGCCAGGGATACCAGTCACGGCTGGCAAGCCGTACTCTCTGGCCACCACCGCGCCGTGCGAGAGCTGCCCTCCACGCTCCAGGATCAGGGCGCTCAGCGAGCCGAAAACAGGCGTCCATGCCGGGTCCGCACTATGCGTCACCAGGACATCGCCGGGACGGATGCTTCTCAAGCCCCTCAGCGAATGCACCACGACTGCACGCCCACGCGCCAGGCCGGGGCTGACGGGCCGTCCTCGCCACTGTGATCCCTGTGGTTGCCGGCCTGACTCCAGGGGATGATCGCCCCGCAGGAAGGCGGGATAAGCCAGTGCGGCATCTGATTCGTGTTGTTGACGCAAGCGCCAGAGTTGCCGTCGCCGGCTGACGACCGGAGCAGCGTAATCTGTGCCCGCGTCCGGGCTACCTACATAATCACGTAATTCCCCCTTGGTCAGAAAGAACACATCTTGTGGCGCGGTCAGTGCTCTCGCTGCAACCATGCGCTCAGCCAGCAAGAGAAACAGTCTGCGCTGCAGAGCTAGCGTCTTCTGCCACAGGAAGCGTTGCTCCTCCCGCAGTGGCATGTAGCGCTGAGCCAGATTCAGCACGTGGACGAACAGGCCTCTCTTCAGCCAGCCGGCTACAGTATTGTCCCACATGCGCAGGACGCAGTCCTTGACGGGCTCGTGGTCCTGACGTTCGGCAGGCGCAGGGCATGCGTTCGCGTTGAGGCCGTCCAATAGTTCCAGTACTTGCTGGGGCTCGTCCCCAAAGGGAGGCACGTAAATGTCCAGGCTGAAAGAACGGTGTCCATAGCGCGCCAGGAAGCCGTCGAGCAATGCGCGGAATCCGGGCGTGTCCCTGGCCTGAGCAAGCGCCTGCAGAGCGCCATTGACCTCTTTGGACTGGTTTGGCAGGCCAGACACCAGGCCGGCGGCGAGCGCCATACCCTTCTCGGGTCCAGCGCTTGCGCTCAGGATGCGCCTGAGCAGGGAGTAGCTGAGATCGGCCCAGGTGAGGCTCCAGCGATGAATGGACAGCAGCTTGGAGTTGAGAGCCTGAGCGGCCTCGATGGCCTCCCATACGCCTGCCAGAGTGGTTGTGCTCTCGCGCATTGCCTGGTGCCTCGTCCCGAGTTCGCGGCTGCGAGACTCGTGCTCTGCAGCGAAGGATGCCCAAACTCGATAGTTGTGCCAGGGCGACCAGAGCGCGGGGTGCCGCAGGAAGTGGCGCAGCATGGAGAACAGGAAGCGTGGATCCAGCACGGAGCGGGGATAGGGTGCTTTGAGCCGCAGGCTGGTGTCTGCGCGGGGGAAGTAACGGCCTGCATCCTCCGGAAGTAGCCAAGATGGGAACACCTTGTACAGAGTCTGAAAGACAAACACATTCACATAAGGATGGCCCTGATACAGCCTGGTGACGGCAATCTGCTCAGCGTTCTTCACGCCCAGATAGCGCAGCGGGTCGCGGAAGGCCAGTTCTTCCAGCAGTTCACGTATCAGAGACCATCCAAGGGGCGATACAGGGCTGGGGAAGCGCTCATTCACGAAGCCGGCAGTCCACATACTGTCCTCTGCGTAGGCCGGGTCGGTGAAGAAGCTGGAGCCATTTGCTGTGGTCGGGCGGGATTGTAGGATGAATAGCTCCCCATGTGACCAAGCCCACTCTACGTCCTGAGGAGCAGAGAACAGTTCCTCCAGACGCAGGACGGCGCGCGCAATATCCTGCACCTGTTGCGGAGTCAGGACGCGCGCATCGCGTAGTTCCGCGGGTACATCGGCGACTTGCACTCCTGCGTGCGTCGCCATGCGGTGCATGCGCAGCTTGCGTGCCACCAGGGGAGGCACTATCTCGAGACACGTCTGGCGGCTCGCAACATAGCGATCGACATCGCCCTCACCGCGCACCACGCTCTCACCCAGGCCGAACGCAGCCTCAATGACGACCTGCTCCCTGCCACTGATCGGATCTATCGAGAAGGCCACTCCGGCGGCCTCCGCATCCACCATCAGCTGGACGAGTATGGCCATCGTTGGGGGTGTGGTCAGAGAGTATGCGTCACGGTACAGGACCGCCTGCGGTGACCAGAGCGATGCCCAGCACTGGTGGATTGCCCGCAGTAGACCCTCTTCGCCGCGGACGTTTAGCATGGTCAGTTGTTGACCAGCAGATGAGGCTGACAGCAGGTCTTCCGCACTGCCCGATGAGCGCACGGCCACTGGACACGCCGTGCCGCCTGCCAAGGTAGCCAGCTGCTGATATGCCTGTGCGATCTCCCTACGGCATGGCTCAGGCAAAACGCCGCCCTGGATTGCCTCCTGTAGTTCTATCGCCAGCGCCGGTCTCCTGCTCGGCGCTGCGGCCAAGAGCGCTATGACCCGGGACTCCAGGTCATTGGCGCGAATGAACGCATCGTAGACGGCAGCAGGGATGCAGAATGCAGCCGGCACCAGCATGCCCGCTTCCAGGATGCGGGCAAGACGGTGCGCCTTCGCGCCCACGTGTGAGCTTTGCGCTTGCGATAGCTTTTCCAGCCACAGGATCGAATGCATGCTCATAGGCCGCTCTGCTCTACATCAAGGACGCTCCGGCAACTGCGAAAGTTGCCGGCCCGCAGCAGGCCTGCCCAGCATTCGGATCGCATCCTGAGCGCGGCGAAGGGATGTCGTCCTTCGCGCGGTTTGCAGCGTGTCCTTGAGTTTGACCTCGTATTCGGGGTAGCTATAATGCATCCCATGTGTCCGCCAGTTCCCCAGCCGCAACGCACGCTCATTTTGGCGTCAGGCTCCCCCCGGCGCAAGGAGCTCTTGGCTCTGCTGGGAGTACCCTTTGTTGTGCGGCCTGTTGACGTGCAGGAAGAGAACCACGTGGGCGAAACCGCCGCAGACATGGTATCGCGCCTCTCCCGGGTCAAGGCGCAAGCAGCCCTGGCGCAAGCGTCCGGATTGATCCTGGCCGCTGATACGTCGGTGTGTCTGGAAGGCGACGTGCTGGGCAAACCCGCCGATGCGATTGACGCTGTGCGCATGCTGCGCGCCCTGCGCGGGCGAGCGCACACTGTGTTCAGCGGCGTGGTCTTGCTCGATGGACGGTCAGGGCGGATGTGCGCACAGCTGGCACAGACCACGGTGTGGATGCGCAATTACAGCGACGCGGATATTGCTGCATACGTGGCTACTGGTGACCCCCTCGACAAAGCGGGCTCCTATGCCATCCAGTATGGTGACTTTGCACCGGTGGCTCGCATCGATGGCTGTTATGCCAATGTCATGGGCCTGCCACTGTGTCACGTCTATGGCCTGCTACGCCTTTTCGGACAGGCGCCTGAACACACTCCAGTGAGGGCCTGTAATCGGTTCAACCGGCGCAGGTGTCGCGTAGCCTTGGCAATACTGGCGCAAGAGCCGTGCTAGCGCGACTCCTCGAACAGGGGCACCAGCCTGAACTGAGTCACATCGACTAGCCCCTTGTCCGTGATTTTCAGCGCAGGGATGACCGCCAGCGCCATAAAGGACAGGGCCATGAACGGGTCGTGCAATTCCGACCCAAGGCTGTGAGCGGCGTCCAGGGCCTCTCGAAGCTGGACATTGACTTCCTCGAATGGGCGCTCGGACATCAAGCCGGCAATCGGCAGCGGGAGTCTGGCCAGCACCCGCCCGCCTTCTACCGCAACGAGTCCGCCACGCATGGCCTCGACCTCGTGCGCCGCAAACAGCATGTCCGCATCGTTGGTGCCCACAACCATGAGATTGTGCGAGTCGTGGGCCACCGATGAACTCAGGGCGCCACGTTCAAGTTGGAAGCCTTTGACGAATCCCAAACCCACATTGCCCGAGGCCAGGTGACGCTCAAACACCGCGATTTTCAGGATGTCTCGCTCCACGTCAGCAACGGCCATGCCGTCGTCAATCTTGACCTCTTCCACCAGGCTGTCCGTGACAACGCTATCGGGCTCCAGTTTGATCACCTTGGCTCGCTTGCCTTGGGCGGGCAGGCGCAAATCCTGGCGGCCCTGCCAGTTTACGTTCATCGAACTGCGCAGTGGGACGATCTTGGGCTTTTGCGGCGGGGGCAATAGCACGCCCTGCTGAGCCACTAGCTGTCCCCCGCGGAAGACCATCTGGATGCGGAAATCGGTGAGGTTGTCCAACACGACCAGATCCGCCCGCAAGCCTGGTCCAATGGCTCCAATGTCCTTCAGACCGAAGTAGCGCGCCGTGTTGATGGTGGCCATTTGAATGGCGGTCACCGGATCAAGGCCCAGGCCGATGGCCTTCCGGATCACAAAGTTCATGTGGCCTTCCTGGAGCAGGTCGGTGAGGTGGCGATCATCGGTGACAAACATACAATTGCTGGCATTGCCCGGGGTGATGATGGGCAGTAGATTCTCCATGTCGCGCGCCGTGGTGCCCTCGCGCAACATGATGTGCATGCCCAACTGCAGCTTCTCCTGGGCTTCTTTTGCGGTTGTGCATTCGTGGTCAGATCCGATGCCTGCGGCTACGTAGGCGCACAGGTCTCTGCCGGTGAGTCCAGGCGCATGCCCGTCAATCGGCTTGCCAGCGGCTCCCTTGATCTTCTGCAGCACCTCCCAGTCGCGGAAGATCACCCCGGGATAGTTCATCACCTCAGCCAAACCCAACACCCAGTCGCTGCCCAACATGGGTGCCAGATCCTCGGCGGTCAGTTTGGAGCCGGCTGTCTCCATGTTGGTGGCAGGCACGCAGGACGGCAGCATGACGTAGACGCTGAGAGGATTGTACTTGGCTGACTCCAGGATGTAACGGATTCCATCCAGCCCCAGCACGTTGGCAATCTCATGCGGATCGCACACAACGGTGGTGGTACCCTGAGGCACAACCACACGTGCGAATTCGGACACGCGCAGCATGGAGCTTTCCACGTGCACGTGGCCATCAATGAAGCCGGGGCTCAGGAACTGTCCCTGCAGATCGATCACACGGCGCGCGCGGTATTCGCCGAATCCCACGATGCGGGAGCCGTGGACGGCCACGTTGGCCCGGTGGATTTCCCCGGAGAACACGTTCACCACCCGCGCGTTCTTGAGCAAGAGGTCGACTTCGACCTCGCCCCTCGCCACCTGGATCAGCTCTTCCAGAAGCATGTCTGCCCCTCCGCAGCTTTTCGCGATTATAGCGCGAATCACACCAAGCGTGCAAGGTGCGGAACCGGCGAATCAAGGCCGGTACATGCGACTGATCCAGGCATCGGGAAGGTCATGCACGGCCCAGTAGTGAGCGCTGAGATCTGGCCGGTAGTAGGTGTCGAGGTCCTGGCTTTCGAAAGCGCGATAGGGGAAATCGATCCGATGGGGCACGGGCTGGCCCGCCAGTATCTGTGTTGCCAATTCAACGCAGTACAAACCCAGGTTGGCGCCTCCGCTCAGGGCGAGGAACTGCAGGCCGTGCTGCTTGGCAATGCGTAGCCAACCGTTCCAGTCGTCAGCTCCAGCGATGGAAGGAACCATCCGACCGCTCTCCAGAAAAGCTTCTACCAGGCCCAAACCCAGCACCCCATTGTTTACAATCACGCCATCGACGCGACCGGCCCGGCCCAGATAAGAGCTCATGACCTTCTTGGCGTCCGAGGAAGACCACGCACACTGCAGCACCGCTACCTCAGCAAGGTCCGGATGGCCCTGCAATACGCTTCGGACCCCGCCCAACCAGGCAGGGCCATCGCCGGCAGCTGGCATGCTTTGGAGGACGAGGACGTTGCCCCGCGGCGTCACTCGCGCCAGCCACTCTGCGCAGGTGGCGCCCCGCCCCGCTTCGTCAGTGGTCACCCAACTCACGTACTGCTGCGTCTGCGCACTGGTAGGAGCCATGATGACAGGCACTCCTGCCTGCATCGCCTGTACGATGCCAGCCCGCACCACTGCCGTGTCCATGGGGTCAATCAGCAGCAGATCAATGCCCTGGGCCAAGAGCAGTCTGATGTCTTCTATCTGCTTGTTGGGGTCCCAGTTGGCCGAGGTGCACACATAGTTGGAGAACTGAGAGGAGAACTTGTCCCTGGCCCCGTACTCAACATGCGCGCTGTACATAATCATCCAGGCAGTCATGTCGCCTCGGCCCGAGCGTCCAAGCTTCCATGGAGCCGGCTTCCTGTAGAGTGCAGCTGAGGCTGCCTCAGGGCCTGATGCCGGACTTGGCGATGAGGGCGTTTGGCGGCAGCCTGGTAGCAGAACGGCCACAGCTGCTCCTGCTGAAAACCGCAAAAGCTCTCGGCGCGTCAGCCGCCGAGCCTCTGTCTTCGCATGACCAGTTTGGCGCTTCATTCTCCCTGTTCTGTGCTCGCTTGTTGTCACAGGCGTGGCTGTGGGCCGCATTATCCCTGCAAGCGAACTGGTTGTCAATTGCGTGCTCGTGCGGTCGCTGCGCAAACTGAATTGACATCCGTGCCATTCTGGAATAGAATGTGCGAGCGATCCGCGCCCTGGCGTTGTTTCGTCCCACGGGCGTTCTTATTGCATACAGGAGGACCAATGGGTAGTTACAAGATCGAGGACTTAAGAAACGTCAGCCTCGTTGCCCATAGCGATGCGGGCAAGACTTCGTTGACCGAGGCGATGTTGTTCAATGCCGGGGCGATCAATCGCATGGGTAGCGTTGCGGAAGGCAATACGGTTTCGGACTATGATCCGGAAGAGGTGCGGCGCAAGATTTCGGTGAACACCTCCGTGACCCCCTGGGAATGGGAAGGTCGCAAGGTGAACCTGCTGGATACGCCCGGGTATGCGGACTTTGTGGGTGAGGTCAAGGGCGCGATCCGGGTGACGGACGCGGTGGTGCTGGTGCTGGCAGCGCCGGCCGGCGTTGAGGTGGGCACTGAACTGGGCTGGCAGTATGCAGACGAGCTCAGGTTGCCTCGCATGGTGTTCATCAACAAAATGGATCGAGAGAACGCAAGTTTCGAACGCGCGCTGGAGCAACTGAGGGCCAAGTTTGATGCCCATCTGGTTCCACTGGCGTTGCCCATTGGCGCACAGGCCAACTTCAAGGGCGTGGTGGACGTTCTTGGCATGAAGGCCTATCTCGGCGACAGCAAGAAGGCCAGCGATCTGCCGGCAGAATCGCACGAACAGGCCAAGATTGCGAGACAACAGATCGTAGAGGCAGCGGCAGAGGCGGATGATGAGCTGATCGTCAAGTACCTGGACGGTGCCGAGCTTACGCCAGAGGAGATCTTCTCAGGACTTGGCAAGGCCATTGCCACCGGCAAGGTCGTGCCGGTGCTTTGCGGGAGTGCAACCCAGAACATGGGAGTGCGCTTGCTGCAGGATGCGATTGCGCGCTACCTTCCCTCGCCAGCTGATACGCAGGCGAAGGCAAAGGTGCTCAAAGACGGCAGCGAAGAACTGCTGAAACCACTGGCGACTGGTCCTCTCGCAGCTCTGGTTTTCAAGACCATGGCTGACCCATTCGTGGGCAAGCTTACCTATTTTCGGGTGTATTCTGGTGCGCTGCAGAGCGACTCACGCGTGACCAATGCCAACAAAGGAGAAGAGGAGCGCGTTGGGCAGCTATTCTTCCTGAAAGGCAAAGAACAGACCCCGACCAAGGAAGTCACGGCGGGTGACATAGGTGTGGTATCCAAGCTACAGTTCACGAGCACCGGAGACACACTTTGCGACAAGGATCATGTGGTGACGCTCCCAGGCATCAAGTTCCCGCACCCCGTGGCCTTTGGCGCGGTGGCTCCCAAGACCAAGGCCGACCTGGACAAGATGGGCTCGGCCCTGGCTCGCCTGGTCGAAGAGGATCCGACTCTGGTGGTGACTCGCGACCCAGATACCAACGAGACGGTCATCTCCGGCATGGGCGACTCGCATATTGATATCGCAGTCCGGCGATTGGCGCAAAAGTTCGGAGTGGAAGTTGTGGTGTCTGTGCCCAAGGTT
>Ga0116202_10002964_pt1 | contig 10177 bp, 10 predicted proteins | sample LakKivw325mmetaG_FD_94479 | JGI IMG/M metagenome (GOLD analysis project Ga0116202, IMG submission 94479) | Anoxic lake water microbial communities from Lake Kivu, Rwanda to study Microbial Dark Matter (Phase II) - Lake Kivu water 325m metaG | ecosystem: Environmental > Aquatic > Freshwater >... | reverse complement strand
GAATACCGCCGCCTGATAGATGAATCCCGCGCTCTGCGGCCGCTACCCCAGTGAATGGTTACCAGAAACCGTAACCATTCACTGGGGTAAAATAATACCAGCATTTATTCCCCCTTTCTTAAAGAGGGTGGCGCGTACTCGCGACGGGGGATTTTTAAATTCAAAATTTCAAATCCCTCCCCCTAACGGGTACTCCCTTTTCCAAAGGGAGAATAAATACCAGAATGCTATCCCCAGTGAATGGTTACACTTAACCAAGGTTATAATCCATTTGTAAATTCGCAATTTTAATTCAGTTTTAAATTTTGCTTTTTCGTTTTTCATTTTTCATTCTTAATTTTTCATTTCCATCATTCATATTTTCGCAGCGCTTCAATGGGGCGGAGTTTTGCCGCGCGGCGGGCGGGCAAAATGCCGGCGGCGCATCCGATAATAAACGAAAATCCCAATCCGAAAATAATAATCCACGGCGAAAACGAGGCGGTGAAATAGAATAACGGATGGACCTGTCCATAGGCCTGAATAATCGCCGCCAACCCCAGCCCCAAAACCGTGCCGCCGATGCCGCCGCCAAAGCCGATGATCGCCGCTTCAAACAAAAATATCGCCATCACCGCGCCGTTAGTGGCGCCGATGGCTTTCATAATGCCGATTTCGCGCGTCCGCTCGCGCACCGAAGTGTACATCGTGTTGGTGATGCCGATGCCGCCCACCAAAATAGCAATGCCGGCAAACGCCAAAATCGCGAATTGGATCACCGCCATTACGCCGCCGGCGATATCGTTGACTTTTTCGGCAGTAATCACCGCGAAGTGCAAATCATCCGAACCATAGGCGCGGCGCTGGACGCGGCGCAAACTGTCTTTAATTTTTTCGGCGGTAATATTGGGATCAATGTCCTCGCTCACCTGCACCATTGCCATTTGCGCCGTGCCGCGCTGTTGGCCGGTTAAATCCTGAAATTCGGCGATGTCCATAAAAATCGCGCTGTCGTCTTGTTTTGACCCCAAGGAATTTAAAATGCCGGTGACGGTGTATTTTCTGCCCTTAATGGTGAACTGATCGCCCGACTGGACCGGCGCGTTGAAAATATCGCGGCCGAGTTGCATTCCCACAATCACTTCTTGCCGGCCGGCGGACGGCCAGCGCCCCGAAGACAAACTCCATCCTTGAAAATTGCGCAAAACATCCATTCCCTCCATCAAGGGAAATCCCTGCACCACCAGCGCCTTGTTTTCGGTGTTATAACGGACATTGATTGATTGATAGGCGGCTTCCAAAACCATCTTCACGCCTTCGGTGCGGCGAATCGCGTCCAGATCGCGGGCTTCCAATTTGTCGCCGCCAAACATCATTCCCGCCAGCGGATTGCTGTCGTCGCCGGGCATCACAAAAATCATATTGCCGCCCAAAGACATCATTTGGCGGTTAATGGTGTCTTTGATGCCTTCGGAAAGCGACAACAAACTGATAATCAAAAACACGCCGATGACAATCCCCAAAACCGTCAGCCACGAGCGCAACGACCGCATCTTCAAGTTCTTCGCCGCCATTTTGTAATACTCCGCAAAATTATTAACCATAATTTTTAAATTCCAAATCCTGAATTATAAATTCTAAATCCTAAATCCTAAATCCTAAACAAGCACAAAATTCAAAATTAAAAATTCAAAACAAAAAACAAATCCGTGGTTATTTTTAAATTTTAAGTTTTAGATTTTGAATTTGTTTAGGGTTTAGAAATTAGGATTTAGGATTTGCTTCCAAAAGCTTCGCTTTCGGAAGTGATTCTTCCATCTTTGATAAAAATTTGGTGCTCGGCGTAGTTGCCGATATTGTGATCGTGGGTCACGATCAAGAGCGTGCCGCCCATTTTTTCGTGAAAATCCAGCAAAATTTCCATCACTTTTTGGCCGGTCAACGAATCAAGATTGCCGGTGGGTTCGTCGGCGATCACCAATTCGGGATTGTTGGCAAACGCGCGGGCGATCGCCACTCTCTGCCGCTCGCCGCCGGAAAGCTCGGCCAGCTGATGCTCGGCGCGATTGCCCATTCCCACTTTTTCCAATAACTCCATGGCGCGGGCACGGCGCTTGACCTGCGGCATTCCTTGAAAGATCATCGGCAATTCCACGTTTTCCCACGCGCGCAAGTGATTCAAAAGATTGAATTCCTGGAACACAAACCCGATGGCTTTCCCGCGCAAAAGCGCCAATTCGCTTTCGGTGTATTTGGTGACATCTTTGTTCTTCAAAAAAAGACGACCTTTGGTGGGAATGTCCAAAAGCCCGATCATATTAAGCAGTGTGGATTTGCCCGAACCCGACGGTCCCATAATCGTGGCAAAATCGCCGGATTCAATTTCCAGATTCACTCCCCGCAAGGAATTTACCTCCGTCTTCCCCAATTGATAGATTTTCCAAACATTTTCTAATTTGATCAGCGTTGGCATAATAATATTAAAAATAGCACAGGGGGATGAATTTCACTTTGGTCTTGCCGATGATTTCTTCGTCTGAATAATCGCGGGTGAGAATGATGCCGGTTTTGGGATTGAATTTTTCCAAAAAACTGTAAAAGCTTTTGCCGATAATTTTTTTTGAGCCATATTTGACTTCAATGGGATAAATATCGCCCTTGTCCGCCACGACAAAATCAACTTCGGCTTTGCTCTTGGTGCGCCAATAGTCGGTTTTAAAGCCCCGCGCGGCAAGCATATTGCGAGCATAATTTTCCATCACCGCGCCCGCGTCGTTGCGATCTTGCAATTTGCGAAAGTCCGAAATTAAAAAATTGCGTATTCCCAAATCAATAAAATAACTCTTGGGATTTTTCACCAATTCCGTGCGGCGATTGATAAAAAACGGACGAATAAGATTTAAAATGAAAGTTTTTTCCAAAATATTGATGTGCCTTACCACTTCTTTGTGCGGCATCCCCGAAATATCGGACAATTCCGAAAAGTTAACCAAATTGCCAATCTGCAACGCCAAAAACCGCGCGATCTTCATTAATTCATCGCCGGTGGCCAAACCGAGCAAACTCTTTATGTCTTGCAAAAGATATTTTTCCGCGATTCCTTCCAAAACTTTTCGTTTTTCCAAATCGGTCTTTGAAAGCACAACCGCCGGATACCCTCCCCAAATCACATAATTTTCCAAAGCATCCGCCAATCGGCGCGCGATTTCATCGCCAAATGTTTTGACCGCGTCAAAATCAATTAAATCGGTTTTTTTTGTTTTTTTGGCATAAATTTTTGCCAAATCAATATCGGCCGCCGATAAATATTCGGCAAAAGAAAACGGCAACAAAGTGAAATCCAGCAAACGCCCCACCATATATTTCCCGGTTTGGAAAGTGAGCTCCAATGACGAAGAACCGGAAACAATAAATTTTGTTTTTGTCGTGTCGTATAAATATTTCAATTTCTGCCCCGCGTCTTTGGCATATTGAAATTCATCAATAATCACGCAATCATATTCTTGCGCCAGCAATTTAAAATCATCAATTGAATTGGAAAACAAATCCAAATCGGCCTTCTTCTCAAAGGTGATAAATTTCGTTTTTTTCCCCGCCGCTTCCAGCTCTTTTTGCAAATGGCCGATAAAGGTCGTTTTGCCCGCCTGGCGCGGTCCGGTAATCGCCAACGCCTCCTTGCGGTTCAAAAAAGGTTTGATTTTTGCCTCTAACTCCCGTTGAATATACATAACTCAATAAAATAATAGCAGGGTTATTCTGTCAATCTATTCCATTTTAGCAGGGTTATTTTGATTGTCAACTTCCCCGCTTTAAGGGATTATCACCAAATCGCCTTCGGCGATGCCCGAGAGGATTTCGGCCATGCCTTTGGCGCGGATGCCGATCTGCACATCAACTTCGCGAGGTGCGCCGTCTTTGAGAATTTCCAGTTTCCAGCCGCCTTCGCGCCGCCTCAAGGCGCTTTCGGGAGCCAGCAAAACATTATCTTTTTTTTCGGTGGTGATTTCTACATCCGCGGTCATTTCCGGCAATATCCCTTCGGGGGATTGGTCAAAGGCGGCTTTAGCTTCATAATAGACCACGCCATTGATAATTTTTGCCGCCGGAGAAACCGATGCCACATATCCGGAATATGTTTGCCCTCCCAAAGCGGCAACGGAAATTTTGCACAAATCGCCGATTTTAACTTTCACCGCGTCTTCTTCATAAATATCAACAGCAACTTGATAGGGATCGGCGGGAAAAAGCACCGCCGCCGGTTTGGCGGCCGCCGGCGACGCCGCCTCCCCCGCGCGGACATTAATTTGGGCAACTTGTCCGGCGGCGGGCGCGATCAGCTTGCCGTCTTCAATTTGAAGTTGCAACAAATTGATTTGCGCTTTGGCTTGCGCGGCCTGCGCTTCCAATATTCCCGCGTCCTCGTCGCGCGCCGGCGCCAAAATCCTGGCATATTGTTCTTCGGCGGTTTTTTTCGCCGCCGCAGCGTTTTCCGCCGCCGCGGCGGCGGAATTTACCGCCAGATCGCCGGACGCTTTTTGCGATGCCACTCCCTCCACCGCCGCGTTGAATGCAACGCGCGCCGCCGCGACATAGCCGATATGCAAATCCAAATTTTCCTTATAGGTTAAGCTCACAGTATCGCGCCAAGGAGTTTTTTCGCACATCGCGCGAATTTCGCGCAAACGCGCTTCAATCGCGGACAGTTCGCCCTTTGCCGCGGCAAAAACGGGATCAAGACCGGCATCCTTGCCATTTTCCTGCGCGGTTTGCGAATAAGTTTTTATTTTGTCTTTTGCCAACCCCATTTTTTGCAACGCCTCCCAAACGGCAATGGAATCTTCGTCGCGCGGCGAAAAATACTCGCGCTGGAGCAAATCGGAAAAATTATAGCCGTTATAAACTCTGATATAGGCCGAACTCAATGCATCGGCCGCGGTTTTGTAAACGGCGCTCAACCCTTGATCGGCCACCGCGCGCGCGTCATCCCGCGACCGGACGGCGGCGTCAAAGGCGGTTTGCGCCGCCAATAATTGACTTTCAACCACGGCGATATCTTCGCCGGCGGCGCCGCGCCGCGATTTCTCCAACTGCAAAAGCGCCGCTTCATAACCGGCTTGCGCCTGCGCCATTTGAATTCGCGCCTGGCGAACATCCAGTTCCGCCAGCGCTTGCCCCGCGGCCACTTCCTGCCCCGGCGACACATTGATTTTTTCAATGATGCCCCCGTTCTTGAAATTTAGGTTAATCGCTTCTCCTTTTTTGATGCTGCCGGTTTCAATCACTTCTTGCGTAATCGGTCCCATAATCACGGCTTCGGTTTTGTGCGCCGACTTTTTGGGCACCAACGCGTTAACAAAAAAAAACACGCCAACCGCGGCCGCCGCTCCGACCACCCAAAATTTTTTATTGAATTTCATATACTTGAATAATTAAACGCAAGACAAGTTTCCAGTGAGGTTTACCCTCACCAGATTAATTAATCAATTTTGCCTGATATCCTCTGGCTTCGCTCTTCAAAAATACGGCTCTGCGCTTCTTTTAAAATATGCGGGTGCGAGGCGTACTTTTTTCCCAAATCTTCAAAAATTTTTTCCAGCGTTGCTTCATCAAAACCGGCAACAATAGCTTGTTGCAAAGATCTGTCAATAATTACTTCCATTTTTTGCCTGGTAATTTCTTCATCGGATAAAGTTTCCTTTTCCTTATCTTTTATTTCCGGCAGTTGATGTTCTATTCTTTCTCGCAACATTCCAGCATCTCTCGACGCAGATTTAATCGCTCCCGGTTCTCCCTCTCGATTCTCAATCCCCACCTCTTCTTCAAATTGCTTAAGCTCTTCTATCACCGGCATTTTGTCCGGATTGGGCATATTTTGATCGGCCATAGATTTTAGTTATTTTTCTGATATACTCTTTTGATTTTCTAAATCCTGCGACAAATAAGCTCTTATCGCCTCTTCTATTGAATCTGCTTCTATTTCCACGCAAGGGCCATTCTTTTTAGAGATAATATAAATGGTCTTTGTTGTTTCGCCATTCCTTCTTTCGCTAGGATCACGCCAAAAAATCTTTTTAATAACTTTTAACTGCAAATTTTTGCGACTGATTTTAACTCCTTTTTGATCTCCTATGATCGGCCTTCTACTATCATCAATATGGCGTAAAAAGCCATCCATTTCTTTCTGTTTTTTTTCCGATAATAAATTTTCCGCGTCCTCCTCATTTGTTGGCGGCAATTCTTTGTCACAATAACTACCCATCACCTCAGACATATTTTTTTGTTGTTATCCTTCCGCGGGGGCGCCCATGGCGCGGCGGCGCGATTCAATTTCGCGCTCCACGACCTCACGCGCGCGACCTTCTTTCAGGGAATAGTATTCCTTGATGTCATTGGCGCGACCGCGATCGGAGTCGCTGGGCGGATAGGTTTTGATATTAAACGGCGACGACACTTGGCCGTTAATCAGTATTCTGACATAAGCGTTATAATTTTCAAGCCGGTTGAGATCCTGCGCGGTGAACGCCGGCGCGAATTGTTTTGCTAAAAACTCGGAATCTTCCACGCCCACGCGAAATGATGAGATTGTGCCCACATTGCCAAACACGCTGTCGCGAATCTCGTCTTCCAGCTGGCCGATGAATTGGTGCGAAATGGTGAGGCACAATTTATATTTTCGCGCCTCGGACAAAATGGTGGAAATCGTGTCAGTGGCAAAATTTTGAAACTCGTCAATGTAGAGATAAAAATCTTTTCTGTCCGCCTCGGGCGTGTCCACGCGCGAAAACGCGGCAATCGTCAATTTGCTGGTGATAATCAAGCCCAAGAGAGAGCTGTTGATGTCGCCCAATCGCCCCTTACTCAAATTGACCAAAAATATCTTTTGCCCGTCTAAAATTTCGCGAAATTTGAAGGTGCTTTTTGTCTGTCCGATGATGGGACGCATATAATCATTGGAAATGAAGGTGTCAAACTTGGAAGTGATATAGGGCACCATATTTTTCAGCGACGCCTCGCCGCCCGCCGCTTCGGCTTGCTTCTCCCAAAATTCTTTCACCAAAATGTTTTTGCATTTCGCCAAAAGATAATGGCGAAAATCTTTGTCCGCCAAAACTTTGGGCACTTCCATCAAAGTGTAGGTTTCTTTGGTGTCATCCATCAATAATTGCAGGGCGTTGCGCGCGTATTGTTCAAACATCGGCCCGCCGGTGGCTTTCAGATCATAGAGCTTGTCAAAAATCTTCATAAATTCATTGATGATGAAAGTTTTCTGCTCGGGAAAACGGGGATCATATTCCAACATATTCAACCCGATGGGATATTCCAAATTCGCCGGATCAAACACCACCACGTCATCCAGCCGTTCGTTGGGAATTTTGCCCAAAATATCGTCAATCAAATCGCCGTGCGGGTCCAAAACGCCCACGCCGGCGCCGTTTTTCACGTCTTGTTCAATCAGGTTAGACAAAAACGCCGATTTTCCGGTGCCGGTCTGCCCGATAACATACAAATGCCTCCGGCGATCGCCCGCGCCCAAATAGGCGTCTCTTTTTTGTCCGCGATATTGGTTAAAACCCAACAGCAATCCCTCGCGCAAAAGATTTGCCGGCGGCGGGGCGGTGCGGGCGTTTAGTTGTTTGATATTCGGGGTTTTTAAAAACGGCGTGGGAAAATGAAAAATTCCCGCCAGTTCTTCAGTGCTCAATGTGGAACGATTTGCCGCGTTGAAATTGCGGAAAATGTAATCTTGCAAAATTTTGGCGCCCGCCTTGCCTTGCTTTTTGGTGACGCGAAATCCGTTTAACCCGGGAGCGGAAAATTGATCCAGCGATCCCGCCAATTGGTCAAAAACTTGTTCGCTGCGCAATTTATCTTTGATGGAAACCACAATGCGCACATTGGCCGCCAAATTATATTTTGCCAGCTTGCTCTCCATTCCCTTGATCAGCAATTCATCTCCCTGCTGTCCGACATATTGCCGCGGTTCGCTTTCTTTTGGACCGGAGAGCGCCCCCGCCAAACCAGTGGCCGCCATCGCGGCGAAAAATCCTTTGCCTTCTTTGACTTTTTCCAAAATTTCGCGGCCTCGCGCGCGCCACAAATCGGAAGTATTTTGCAAAACAATTTGCACCGCCGCCTCTTCTCTGTCATCCAATTTGGTCAAAGTGTTAGTGATTGCCGAGAGCGGATCGGTTTCAATCGTTTCATAGGTTTTTAGCGGCAAAAACACCGGCCGGATAGTTTTGGCAAAACCGCAAAAAACGGATTCTTTGGGGCCGAAAATGTTAAAATCCTTGCTTTTTTCAACATAGGCATCGGGATAGATGCTGTTAATCCGCTTTTCCACGAAACTTTCATAGCGGCGCGGCGCGGCGGCATAAAAATAGATCTCGCCCTGAACTTTGGCAATCTCCAGCGCGATCCACGGCTTGGGCGCCAAAAAGCCTTTGGGTTTTAACGACACCAAATTGGCATAGAAATCTTCCATCAAGCGGATCCAATCCTTTTCTTGCTTGCCTGATTGCTGAATCTCCTCGGCGCTTTTTGACGGAATTCTGACCGATAACAGCACCATATCCATTGACAAGCGAAATTTTTCCCGATTGCGTTTTTTGGCAAAAAACAAAACCGCCGCGATTGCCATCGCCAGCAAAATCGCCAATCCGATCGCCAGCCACATTCCCAACGAAAGCCCCGCGCCCGCGTCCATCGCCGGCGTCGCGGCTTTTGCCAGCGCGCCATAACCCGCGTCAACAAACGCGCCCCAGCCGCCGCCGTTAAAATAAAAATTATCCATTATTTGATTTTACTCCACCCGCCCCCAAAAATCAAAACCCCCAACCTAAATCGTAGCGGTATTCGTAGCGGTATTTGATATCGCTAAAATTTAGCGATATCAAATACCGCTACTTTTCCAAATCCCGCCACTCATCACGCCCCGCCAAAAAACTTGACAATTTTTCAAAAATATGCACAATTAAAACTCGTGAGTTTATTAGTTCATTAAAAAGGAGGATGAAATAATCTCCCCCATAATTATCGGAGGTATGTCTCTTAAGTTGGAGAAGACGGGTAACGACGATGTGGAAACGCTTATAATTTTAGAAAATTGCGGAGGCGAAAAACAATTTTTTATTGTCGGATATTTAACGCCTTACGCAATAATCAACCTTGGAGCGCCGGCACAAATAGAAATTTTGCAATTTGACACAAATCAAGGGGCTATAATTTATATAGCCACAATACTCTTTTTAGATTTCCCTACCACCTTATTAAGGTAATTATCGGGGATTTTTTTTACTTCGCCCTGTTTTTGATTTTTCAACTTGCTCTTTTAGATATGCTTGCACGGTTTCGCGCGGTAAATTGGTTTCCAGATGTTTCTTTAGCGCCTTAAGCCGTATCGCAAAATTTTTTTCACCGTTCAATCGAGAATTAAAAGCAATGCTTTTGCTGCTCAGTTTAATTTCTAATATACTGATTTGTTCGTAAATTGAATCAATCATTTTATACATCGCAATCTTTTCCGCGTCACTTGCTTCACTGCTCAATTCAAACCTATCAATTGCCCTATCCATCGTTTCTGACTTTAATATAAGATAAAACGCTGGGATATTAATTTCTGGCCTCAATGAAAGTCCTTCTTTTGTTTTTCTGAAACAATAAACCAACTTACCGCCCCCCAAATTATTTATTTTATTAACTTTATTAATTTTATATTCTGCTTGCGGATTATTTTTCTCAACATCATCAAGGAATGTATCGATAACGGCGATCACAACACCGTTTATCGCCAAAATACCATCGACACCCTTTTTGCCCTTAAAAAGATTCGAATCTTCACCGCTATAATCAATGCCATAATCATCAAATTCGTTAGTTCTTGAATAAGTTAATCCGGGAAAAAATTTATTAAACAATGCCATTGTTACTTTTTCCATCAATTCGCCACCAATTTTATTATTGTTTGTGTATTTTTTTTTATATTCTTCAACTTTTGCCAAATTTTGTTTTATAACGGATTCTCCATATCCAGAAACATTTACAAATTGATTTTGATCTATTCTTCCATCTTGGCTAACCGGATATCCTATAGACGACTGTTTATCTGCAATTTTTCTTATCATATCGTCCATTTTTTTCATTCGTTCTTGCGGAGTTAATATGCAATCTTTTAGATTTTTTTTAATGGTTCGGCGAG
>Ga0116202_10002962_pt1 | contig 10180 bp, 5 predicted proteins | sample LakKivw325mmetaG_FD_94479 | JGI IMG/M metagenome (GOLD analysis project Ga0116202, IMG submission 94479) | Anoxic lake water microbial communities from Lake Kivu, Rwanda to study Microbial Dark Matter (Phase II) - Lake Kivu water 325m metaG | ecosystem: Environmental > Aquatic > Freshwater >... | reverse complement strand
GTTCTGTTTACGGCCGGTGAAAACTTTGGCCAGGTTTTAAAGAGCCTGGGCCCGATTAATATTTTCGGCAAGGGCTACGGAATTATTACCAAACCGCTGCTGGGTAACCACGGGCATTTTATTGCCGTTACCATCCTTAATGCTTTTATTCTTACTACCCTGGATACTGCCACGCGTATCCAGCGTTATCTTACCAAGGAATTATTCAAGATAAAGAACCGTTACCTTTCGACCCTTATTATTGTGGCCTTAAGCGCGGCGCTGGCATTCAGCGGCAAGTGGAACCGCATCTGGCCGGCGTTCGGCGCATCAAATCAATTAGTAGCAGCCCTGGCCCTCTTTGTAATCAGCTGTTGGCTGCTGACAAGAAATAAAAGCGCCAAATTCACCCTCTGGGCGGCGTTTGCGGTCTTGATTACTACCGTCGCGGCACTCGTATCGCAGGGGATAAGATATTTTGCGCAGAAGGATATCGTGCTTCTGACGGTAACGCTCGCGCTTTTAATCCTGGCAGGGGTGATGCTTTATGATGTCATCCCGGTGATAGCAAGGAAAGGAAGGAAATGAAAAGAAAGCTTTTGGTAGTGCAGAAGTTCGGCGGCTCGTCGGTCGCGAACGTGGAACGCATCCAGAATGTCGCCAGGAGGGTGGTAGATTATAAGAAAAAAGGCCATAGCCTGGTAGTGGTGGTTTCGGCGCTCGGCGATACTACCGATGAACTGGTGGCATTAGCGCATAAGATTGATACCGACCCGGCAGAGCGCGAAATGGACATGCTTCTTTCTACCGGAGAACAGATTTCCGTGGCGCTTCTGGCTATGGCAATCAATAAATTAGGCTGCGAGGCAATCTCCTTTACCGGCGGCCAAGTGGGGATTATTACCGATACCGGGCACACCAAGGCCCGCATCGTTAAAATTAATACCGATAAAATCCGCCAGGAACTCCTCAAGGGCAGGATTGTGATTGTGGCAGGTTTTCAGGGTATAACCCCGGATTACGAGATTACTACTCTGGGGCGCGGAGGTTCGGACTTAACCGCCGTTGCCCTGGCAAAGGAACTTAAGGCAGATGCCTGCGAGATTTACACCGATGTCGAGGGGATTTATACCACTGACCCCCGCCTTGAGCCGAAGGCCAAAAAAATAAAAAAGATTACCTACGACGAGATGCTGGAGATGGCATCGTTAGGCGCGCAGGTAATGCAGGCGCGCTCTATTGAGGTAGCCAAGAAATTTAACGTGCCGGTACACGTGCGTTCATCGTTTTCTAAAGCCGGCGGCACGATGATTGTGAGGGAGGCCAAAAAAATGGAAAATGCTGTTGTCACCGGTATAACCCTTAATAAAAGCGAATCCAAAATCACGGTCTGTAATGTTCCGGACCGGCCGGGCATCGCTGCCAAGATTTTCAAGGAGCTTGCCGCCAAGGGTATCAGCGTGGATATGATTGTGCAGAACGTCAGCCACTTACGCTCAACCGACATTTCCTTTACGGTCAATAAAAGCGATGTTACGAAGGCGATGCGTTTAACCAAAAGGTTAGCCCGGAGTATCAAGGCGGGGGAGGTCTTGAAGGACGAGGATATCGCGCGCGTCTCGATTGTCGGGGTGGGGATGAAGTCGCATCCCGGCGTGGCTGCCAAGATGTTTGAGACCCTGGCGCACAGCAATGCCAATATCGAGATGATTTCCACCTCGGAGATCAGCATCTCCTGTATCATCAGGAAGAAATTCGCCGAAACCGCAGTCAGGGCACTGCATGAGAAATTCGGCTTGGCTAAATAGCAAGAGGCAGCAAGATAAGAGAGGATAACATGGCGAAAGAAGTGAAATTATACGACACTACTTTACGCGACGGGGCGCAGGCCGAAGGCATTTCCTATTCGGCGATGGATAAAATCCGCATTGCCCAGGAGCTGGATAAATTAGGCATACATTATATCGAAGGCGGCTGGCCGGGCTCTAACCCCAAGGACAGGGAGTTTTTCCTGAAGATGTCAAAATTGCGGCTTAAAAACAGTTCGCTCGTGGCTTTCAGCATGACCCGCCGGCAGAATTTGAAGGCCAGAGACGACGGTAATATAAAGGCCCTGCTTAAATGCAGGGCAAAGGTTATTACCATTGTCGGGAAGACCTGGGAGATGCATATAAAGGAGGTATTGAAGATAAGCCCGGAAGAAAACCTGGAGATGATTAAGGATACTATCGAGTATCTCGTTTCAGAAGGGCTGGCGGTTTTCTACGACGCGGAGCATTTCTTTGATGCTTATCAGGCAAACAAAGAATACAGCCTTAGGTGTTTGCTGGCGGCTCAGGATGCCGGCGCAAAGGCAATCTGCCTGTGCGACACTAATGGCGGCACCCTGACCTCGCGGATTTCAGAAATTACTTCGGAAGTCAGGCCCAAAATTAAAGTAGATTTGGGAATCCACTGCCATAACGATGCCGGGCTTGCGGTTGCGAATTCCCTTGCCGCGGTAGAGGCGGGGTGCAGTATGGTGCAGGGCACGATTAACGGATACGGCGAGCGCTGCGGGAATGCCGACCTTATTCCGATTATCGCCGACCTGAAATTAAAAATGGGCGTTGACTGCATAAGCAATGAGAAATTAAAAGAACTTACCCACCTATCGCGCTTCGTCAGCGAGATAAGCAATATGCGCGCCAGGAGCGACCAGCCGTTTGTCGGGGACTCCGGTTTCGCGCATAAGGGCGGGATGCACATTAATGCGGTAATGAAGAACCCGCACACCTACGAGCATATTGACCCCGGTTTAGTAGGTAACCGCCGCAGGATACTTATTTCCGAATTAGGGGGGAAGACCGGGATTATGCTGCGCGCCAAGGCGATGGAGTTTGATTTAAGCAAAGAGGACCCCAAGACTAAAAAGATTTTAAAACTCATTCAGGACCTGGAGCACCGCGGTTATCATTTCGAGGCTGCCGAGGCTTCTCTTGAAATCTTGATGAAGAAAGCCCTGAAGAAATACGGCAGGTTTTTTGAATTAGAGGGGTTCCGCGTGGTAGTCGAAAAGAAATCGGATAAGAAAATTACCTCCGAAGCGATTATCAAGGTGAAGGTAAAGGGGGTCAGGGAACATACCGCCGCAGAAGGCGACGGCCCGGTAAATGCCCTTGACAATGCCCTGCGCAAGGCCTTAAAGGATTTCTATCCGACGCTTTCCCGAATGCGCCTTTCGGACTTTAAAGTGCGCGTGCTGGATGAAAAGGCAGGCACCGCGGCGCCAGTGCGCGTCCTTATTCAGTCGCAGGACGACAAGGATAGCTGGAGCACCATCGGGGTTTCGGAAAATATCATTGAGGCCTCTTGGCAGGCGCTGGTAGACAGCGTTGAATATAAGTTACTCAAAGACAAGGTAAAATAAGATTTAATGATGAATGATATCCCTACCCGCTATAACCCCGGGGAAAGCGAAGATAAGTGGTATCAATACTGGGAAGAAAAAAATTATTTCCACGCCGAGCCCGACCCCGCTAAAAAACCTTTTTGCATAGTCATTCCTCCGCCCAATGTTACCGGTATCCTGCATATGGGCCACGCCCTTAACAATACCATCCAGGACATACTCATCCGCTATAACCGCATGGCCGGTGAGGAAACGCTCTGGATGCCCGGCACTGACCACGCCGGGATTGCCACCCAGAACGTCGTAGAAAAATCCCTGGCCAGTGAGGGTTTAAAGCGCCAGGACCTCGGCCGCGAGAAGTTTATCGAAAAGGTATGGTCGTGGAGAGAGCAATACGGCTCCACCATTATCAAGCAACTCAAAAAATTAGGCGCTTCCTGCGACTGGCCGCGCACCCGCTTTACCATGGATGCCGAATATTCCAAGTCGGTGCAGGAGGTTTTTATAAAATTATACCAGAAGGGGCTTATCTACCGCGGTACCTATATCATCAACTGGTGCCCGCGCTGCTCAACTGCCCTTTCCGACGAAGAGGCGCCGCATAAAGAATTGCAGGGCGAGCTCTACTATATCAGGTATCCGCTACAGGGATGCCGGGAGGAAAGTTATATTACGGTAGCCACTACCCGGCCGGAGACGATGCTCGGAGATACTGCAGTAGCGGTTAACCCGCGGGATAAGAGGTATAAAAAATTAATCGGCAAGACCCTGACCCTGCCTTTAATGAACCGGCAGATTAAGGTTATCGCGGATAGCATAGTAGATATGAAATTCGGGACCGGTGCAGTAAAGGTAACTCCGGCGCACGACCCCGCTGATTACGCCCTGGGTAAAAAACACCGCCTGGAATTCATCAAGGTGATGTCTCCCGACGGCCAGATGAACGAATATGCCGGGCGCTACCGCAGCATGGAAAGATTCCAGGCCCGCAAGGCGATATTGAAAGATTTAGATGAGCAGGGGTTACTGGAAAAAATTGAGCCGCACACCCTGTCAGCGGGACATTGTTACCGCTGCCACACCATTATCGAACCGTATTTATCACGGCAATGGTTTGTAAAGATGAAGCCCCTTGCCGGCCCGGCGATTAATGCGGTGAAAAAGGGGGAGATTAAGTTTTATCCCCAGCGCTGGATGAAGGTCTATCTGAACTGGATGGAGAACATCCAGGATTGGTGTATCTCGCGCCAGATCTGGTGGGGCCACCGTCTGCCGGTTTACTACTGTCCGCAGTGCCAGAAGAAAAACGGCGAAAAGGGCATTATCGTTGCCTATGAGAAGCCGCAGAGTTGCCCGGATTGCGGCTCAAGCAACATTTATCAGGACGAGGATGTTCTGGACACCTGGTTCTCCTCCTGGTTATGGCCTTTTGCTACCTTTTACTGGCCTTTCCGGCTGCCGCAGGCATATAAACTGAAGGCCGAATTAGAATATTTTTATCCTACTTCGGTGCTGGTTACCGCTCCGGAGATAATATTCTTCTGGGTAGCGCGTATGATTATGGCAGGCATAGAGTTTATGAAGGAGATACCCTTCCGGGATGTCTATATCCACGGTACGGTACGGGATATCGAAGGCAAGAAGATGTCCAAATCCCTCGGTAACATCATTGACCCTCTCGATATCATCAAGGAATACGGTGCGGATGCCCTGCGCTTCAGCCTTATCTCCATCACTGCCCAGGGCCAGGATGTATTTTTATCCAAAGAGAGGTTCGAACAGGGGAGGAACTTCGCCAATAAAATCTGGAATGCCGCGCGTTTTATCCTGATGAACCTTGAGCCCTCCCGGATTAAAGTAGACCTCTGTGAATTTTTTGGCAAGGAAAATCTTGACATAGCCGACCGCTGGATATTAAGCAGGTTTTATTCGGTCTTAAAACAGGTGAACAGGTCTTTCGGCGCCTTCCGCTTTAATGAGGCAATCAATGCCCTCTATGGTTTTTTCTGGCACGAGTTTTGCGACTGGTACCTGGAGATTATCAAGCCCGAGATTAAGAAATACGAACATCAAATAGTGATGTATAAAGTCCTGGAGAAAACCCTGCGTCTGCTGCACCCCTTTATGCCCTTTATTACCGAGGAAATCTGGCAGCGCCTTCCCCACCAGGGGGATTCTATTATGACCGCGCCCTGGCCGCACCTGCAGGAGCAGATGATTGACAATAAACTTGAGTCGATGATGGAAGCACTTCTTAACATCATTAAAAGCGTAAGGAACCTGCGCGCCGAACTTGAGATTGACCCGGAATTAAAGCCTGCGGTTTCGCTTTACCCCCACAACAAACTCATCAGGGAGGCAGTTGAGAAGAATGCCGACTGGGTCGTAAATTTAAGCCGGCTAAGCCGCCTTGAATTATTGATTGAGGCAAAAAGGCCGGCGGCTGCAGTAAGCGATACCGTTGCCGACACCGACATCTACCTTCATTACGGCGGCCTGATTGATATTGCCAGAGAGCGCGCTAAAATACTACAGGAAACCGATAAGCTTAACCCTATGATTAAATCTAAAGGCGAAAGATTAAAGAACCGTGAGTTTGTCAAGAAGGCGCCTGCACAAGTAGTGGAAAAGGAAAAGCAGGGTTTAGAGGAGGCGAAACAGCTTTTAAGACGGCTGGAAAGAATGCGCGATGAGTTACGTTGATAATCCCCGTATAGTCCGGTTGGTAAAGGATACCCTGATAGAGGATATCGGAAAAGGCGATATCACGACGCGCTATTTTGTGCCACGTAAAATCAATTCCGGAGCGGTAATTATCGCCAGGGAAAGAGGGATTGCCTGCGGCATTAATATCGCAGGGTTGGTTTTTAAATGCGCGGATAAAAGAATCAGGTTTTTGCCGGCAGTCAAAGAGGGAGGCAGGATTACCAAGGGTAAAATTCTAGCGCGGCTTTGGGGCCCGGCAGGCAGAATACTTAGCGCGGAAAGGACGGCTTTAAATTTCCTGGGCCTGCTCTGCGGTATTGCGACGCGCACCGATAAATTTGTCCGGATGACAGGACGCTACAAGGTAAAGATTCTCGATACCCGCAAGACCATCCCGGGTTTGCGCGAACTGGAAAAATACGCGGTCAGGATAGGCAAAGGTTATAATCATCGTTTCACTCTCGGTGAAATGGCGATAATTAAGGATAATCATATCAAAATCCGGGATAAACTGGCGGATGGCGATATCGGGGGCGTTATTAAAAAATTAAGAAAAAAAACCCGCGGCAAGATAAAGATTGAAGTAGAGGTAAAAAATTTCAAAGAATTCCGCAGGGCAGTTGAAGCAGGGCCGGATATTATTATGCTGGATAATATGGCGCCGCGAGAGGTCGCAAGGGCGGTTAAATTCCAAAAAAAATACGCTTCTCGCCGGGTAAGACAGATTAAGACTGAGGTCTCCGGTAACATCAATATTGCCAACATACGTTCTTATGCCGCCTGCGGCATAGATTTTATATCCCTGGGTACCCTGACCAAGGATATACAATCGCTGGACATAGCATTAGAACTGACAGGGAGTAACTTAAACTGGAGGAAGAGATGAGGAAATTAGCGTTGGTCGTGGCGTTAGCGGTTTTAGCAAGCTTATTTTCTTTTTCTCTCTGGGCACAGGAGAATAAATATTCCAGGATAGTGTTTTGCACCAAGGCCTTTGAGGCCTTGGGCAAGATATCCGACCCCGGAGCCGAAAAGGTTTTAATCCAGGGGCTCAAGAGCCGGGATTTCCTGTTGCGCGCCTACGCTGCCCAGGCCTTAGGCAGAATAAATTCTAAAGATGCCGTTCCTTGGTTGAAAATGGCCGCCGGGGACCGTAATTATTTAACAAAGATATTTGCCACTAAAGCCCTGGTGCAGTTAGGGCAGGTATCCTACGAGAAGAAACTGCTGAATTTTTTAAACGAGGAGTTACCGGAGGTGCGCGTTATTACCGTCGAGCAATTGGGGGATCTCGGGAACAGGTATCTTTTTTTGCTGGTGCGGGCATTATTGGAGGATAAGAATGACATAGTGCGTATCAAGGCAATAGAACAGCTCGGCAAGAACAGGTTTAACCCCGCTTTGGTTTATATCAAAGAGGCATCCCGGGATAAGAACCCGATGGTGCGTCAGGCTGCTTGCGTTGCTCTCGGTAAAATCGGAAGCGAAGAAAGCACAGTTTTGCTTAATCTGCGGCTTTCTGACCCCGATATCTACGTACGCGCTGCAGCTAAAGCAGCTTTAAGCGCTATTACGGCCGCTAAAAGCAAGGGTGCTAAAAAGAAGGGACTGGGGGGACAAGATAAATTCAAGGCGCTTCTATGGCAGGATATCAGGAGCCCCAACCCCGCTGCCCGTGCAAGTTCCTATATTGCCCTGGCAAACCTTGATGAAACCAAAATAGTGCCCCTGGCGTTAAAGGAAATGGTATCTGCGGATAGTCCTGCCCTGATTAAGCGCGAAGGCGCAAGGGCACTGATGATATTAAAGCCATACCTTTACAAGTTAGTAAGTAAGGCCGGTTCTAAAGAAGATATGAGCATCTTGAGCGAGAACCTCCAAATCTACTATACGGTAGACGGTAAGAATTTAGTAACGATATTTATTGACGCCCTGCGGGATGCCAAAAACCCCCTGCATAAAGATGCGCCTGCGGTACTTAAGGAATTGAATGAGAGCACGAGCTATCCGTTTTTACGCGAAGCGCTTTCTGATAAAGACCCCGAATTTCAGGCCAGCGTTGCTTATGTTTTAGGGGATTTAAAGGACAAAGACGCCGTGCCTTATATTGTTAACGTTTGCAGGCAGTATGGCTTGTGATGTCTCGAGGACCATTTAAATTAGAAACGAGACTTCGCCCCCGCGGTGACCAGCCCAAGGCCATCCGCGAACTTACCACCAGTGTTTTAAGCGGCGCTAAATTCCGCACCCTCTTGGGTACCACCGGGTCGGGTAAAACCTTTACCCTGGCAAACGTCATTGCCAACCTCGATATTCCTACCCTGGTCATCTCGCACAACAAGACCCTCGCCGCGCAGTTGTATTCGGAATTCAGGGAATTTTTCCCCTCCAATGCCGTAGAATATTTTGTAAGTTATTACGATTATTACCAGCCCGAAGCCTACATACCTTCTACCGATACTTATATCGAAAAGGACGCCTCCATCAACGACCGGCTCGACCGGCTGCGGCTTTCCGCCACCGCCAGCATTATGTCGCGCCGCGATGTCATCGTGGTGGCTTCGGTTTCCTGCATCTATAACCTCGGTTCTCCCGGGGATTACCGGGAATCCCTGGTTTTTATCGAGCAGGGGCAGAATATTAGCCGCGAAGAGTTGATTCAGAGGCTCATCCAGATGCAATACGAAAGGAATGATTATGAGTTTATTCGGGGAAGGCTCAGGGTAAGAGGGGACGTCGTGGAGGTTTTTCCTTCTTACGAAGAGAAGGCCCTGCGCATCAGTTTTTCCGGCGACAGTATCGAGGCCATCTCTGAAATTGAGCCGGTCTCAGCGGAGATTTTAGCTTCTCTGGATAAAACCGCAATATATCCTGCCAAGCATTTTTTGGTCAGCGGCAACAGGATTGAATCCGCGGTTGATTCCATCGAGCAGGAGCTTAGCGAACAGCTGCGGCTCCTGCGCAGTAAAAACAAGCTCCTGGAGGCACAGCGCCTGGAATCGCGCACCCGCTACGATATGGAGATGCTCCGCGAGATAGGCTATTGCCATGGCATTGAAAATTACTCCCGCCACATCTCGGCCAGGCCTGCCGGCTCGCGGCCTTACAGTATGATTGATTATTTTTCCGGCGACTTCCTCACGATTATCGATGAATCGCACGTTACCGTGCCGCAGTTGCGGGGGATGTATGAAGGCGACCGCGCCAGGAAAGAGGTTTTAGTGGAATATGGTTTCCGTTTACCGTCGTGTCTTGATAACCGGCCTTTAAAATTTGAGGAATTTTACGGTTTGATTAAAAGGACTGTCTTTGTTTCGGCTACGCCGGATGAATACGAAATCAAGGAGAGCCACGGCGCAGTAATCGAGCAGATTATCCGGCCTACCGGTCTGGTTGACCCGGAAATAATCGTGCGGCCTACCCGTAACCAGGTGGAAGATTTAATCGGAGAGGTAAAGGCCCGCGCCGAAAATAACGAGCGTGTCCTGGCGACTACTCTGACCAAGAGGATGGCAGAGGACTTAAGCGCCTATTTACAGGAAAAGGGATTAAGGGTAAAATATTTGCATTCCGAGATAGAGACTATCGAACGTTCCAGAATCCTGCGCGAATTAAGGGAAAGGAAGTTCGATTGCCTGGTCGGGATAAACCTTTTAAGGGAAGGACTGGATTTGCCGGAGGTTTCTCTGGTGGCGATCCTGGATGCGGACAAGGAAGGCTTCCTGCGTTCCGCTACTTCCCTGATTCAGGTTGCCGGTCGCGCCGCCCGCAATATTAACGGGACGGTAATCATGTACGCCGACACCGTCACCGGCTCTATGAAAAAGGCGATTGCCGAGAGCAACCGCCGGAGAAAAATCCAGCTGGAGTTTAACCGTAGGAACGGTATTACCCCACGCTCCATTCAAAAAGAAATAAGGGCGGGCATCGAAGACTTAGAGGAGGCCCGGGTCTTTGTGGCGGATTTAACCGGTCAGGAACGCGACGAATACGAACTTGCCAAATATATCGCAGAGTTGGAATATGAAATGGAGCTGGCTGCCAGGAACCTGCAGTTTGAAAAAGCAGCCCAGCTGCGCGATGAAATAGCGAGGGTAAAGAATG
>Ga0116202_10002961_pt1 | contig 10180 bp, 13 predicted proteins | sample LakKivw325mmetaG_FD_94479 | JGI IMG/M metagenome (GOLD analysis project Ga0116202, IMG submission 94479) | Anoxic lake water microbial communities from Lake Kivu, Rwanda to study Microbial Dark Matter (Phase II) - Lake Kivu water 325m metaG | ecosystem: Environmental > Aquatic > Freshwater >... | reverse complement strand
TGCCGGTCTGCTGAAGCATGCCCCGGAGATTACCGCCGTGGTCAGCCAGTGGCTCAATTCCTACAAGCGCCTGGTCTCTGGCTATGAGGCACCGGTGTACGTTTCCTGGGCAAGGAGAAACCGCTCAGATATGATTAGGGTCCCTGAGTATCAGCCGGGGAAGGAAAACGCAACCAGAATTGAGTTTAGGGTTCCCGACCCCGCCTGTAATCCTTACCTGGCATTCAGTGTGATGCTAGCCGCTGGTTTGGAAGGTATTGAAAGGGAGTATGAGTTGGTTGATCCGGTGGAGCAAAATGTCTTTGAGATGAGCAGTGAGGAAAGGGAGCAAAGGGGCATAGCCACTTTACCCACTAACCTCTCTGATGCCATCAGCTTGGCTGAAAATAGCCAGCTGGTAAGAAAAGCCCTTGGCGACCATGTGTTTAATAGTTTTATCAAGAATAAGAAGATTGAGTGGGAACAGTATCGTATTCAGGTTACTGAATATGAATTAAAAAAGTATTTGCCTATTCTCTAGCTTCCATATTGATTAGGAGGGCTATGAATTTTGAGACTATTATCGGTCTAGAGGTGCATGCTCAGCTATTAACCAAGAGCAAGATGTTCTGTCGGTGTAGCGCTGACTATGCTACTGCTCCACCCAATACCCATGTCTGCCCGGTGTGTCTGGGGATGCCTGGAGTCTTGCCGGTCATCAATCAGAAAGCGGTGGAATATACCATCATGACTGCCCTGGCACTGAGCTGCACTATCTCCGATTACACTAAATTTGACCGTAAGAACTATCCCTATCCTGACCTAATGAAGGGCTATCAGATTTCCCAGTATGATGCCCCTGTTGGATGTCGTGGTTGGCTGACAATTGAAGCAAACGGCGAGAAAAAGAGGGTGGGTATAACCCGGGTCCATCTTGAAGAGGATGTAGCCAAGCTGGTTCACTGTACTCCCCCAGGCGGGGAATCTTACAGTCTGGTGGATGTCAATCGGTCTGGCGTGCCGCTTATGGAGATTGTCGGCGAGCCTGACCTACGCTCCCCGGAAGAAGCTAGGCAATACCTGATAAAGCTGCGCAGTATACTTCAATACCTGGGGGTATCTACTGGCAACATGGAGGAGGGCAGCTTCAGGTGCGATGCCAACATCAGTGTCCGCCCTGAGAATAGCCCGGATTCTACGGCTAAGGTTGAGGTCAAGAATATGAATAGCTTCAGGGCGGTCTACCGGGCTATGGAGTATGAAGCCAAACGGCAGAGGAAGGCAGTAGCCGAAGGCAGAAAGCTGGTACAGGAGACCAGAGGCTGGGTAGAAGAAAAGGGGAAGACTGTCGCCCAGCGCAGCAAGGAATATGCTCATGACTACCGCTACTTCCCTGAGCCAGACCTCCCCCCGCTTCTCCTCAGCCGGGAGTGGGTGGAGGAAATAAGGTCAAAGCTCCCCGAGTTGCCTGATGCTAGGCACGACCGATTTATAGCTGAATATGGGCTATCGCTGTATGATGCTAATCTACTCACCAGCTCAAAGGCGATGGCTGATTACTTTGAAGACTTTATGGCAGTGGGGGAGCCTCGCAATCTGTTACTATCCGAAAGGGCTAAGCTAGGGAGTAACTGGATTTTGGGCGAGGTCAGCCGCATAGTGAACGCTAATAATATAGATATCCTTGCCTTTAGAAAAAGGGTTAGCCCCGAGCGGCTGGTCAGATTATCGGTTTTAAACTCGCAAGCCGTCATTAACACGGCAACTGCCAAATCTGTGCTTGAGGAGATGTTCAAAACTGGGCGGGATGCTGATGAGATTATTAGCCAGCGAGGGCTTAGCCAGATTAGTGATACCCAACAGCTTGATGAGGCAGTTAGTCGGGTGATTGAAGCTAATGCCCCAGCGGTGGCTGATTATAAGGCAGGTAAGACATCGGCACTGCAGTTTCTTGTCGGTCAGGTAATGAGGGCTACTAAAGGTCGTGCCAATCCAAAGGTGGTGAACGAATTATTAAAGCAAAAGCTTGAGGAAGGGTAGGATGCAAACCTATCTCAATATATCCCAGATTGTGTTATCTATAGCCTTGACAATGGTTGTCCTGTTTCAGGTTCGGGGTGGTGGTCTGGGGGGTATCTTTGGTCAGCCAGGCACTGTCTATCGGACTAGACGGGGCGTGGAAAAGTTATTGTTCCAACTTACCATCGTCTTAGTTTCGGTATTCATTGCAATTTCAGTGTTGACGCTCAAGTTAGGCCCTTAATGCTGAAGCAGAGTTATAAACAGGCGCTAGGAGCTACTAATGAATTGCCCGGTTTGTGGAAAGCAAGCCAGAGTCCATATCTACTACTGCGCTAGGTGTGTTGTTTACGTCCATGAGAAATGCTGGCAGAAGCATGTAGACATGGCTCATAAAGAGAAACAAGGGAAAAGGGCTCGGTAGGCTGAGAGTATGATTGTTTGGGACCGGTATAGGCGATTGACAAAAGCTTCGGGGTTATAATAGTATAGAAATAAGCTAGAACGGTCTCAACGCAGGTTAAAGACAAGGATTTAGTATGCTTAGAGGTCAAACTGGTTGGCTTGGAATAGACCCCCTTCGAACCTAGACGGAGGGGGTTTATTTTTGGTTGTTAAAAGGAGTTAATTAATAGGAAAGGGGGAATGATAATGCTCAAAGGTTACAATGGGAAGGTCTTATTTGTTGACTTGACCTCGGGTTCCGTCAAAGAAGAGAACCTGCCGGAAAAGATGTACCGTGATTTTATTGGTGGTCAAGGGCTGGGGGTAAGAATTCTCTATGAGCGTATGAAACCTAAAGCTGACCCATTAGGTCCAGATAATATGCTTGGCTTTCTGGTGGGGCCATTAACTGGGACTGGAATTCACGGTGCCAAGTTTCAAGTAGTTGCCAAATCTCCTCTCACCGGTGGGTGGGGTGATGCTAATTGTGGCTGCTCCTTTGGCGTTGAGCTAAAGTCAGCCGGTTATGATGGTGTTTTCCTTAGTGGTATCTCCCCCAAGCCGGTTTATCTATTCCTCCATGATGGCAAGGCTGAACTTAAAGGCGCTTCCGGCTTATGGGGCAAAAACACTCTTGAGACTGAAGAGATAATAAGGGGCGAACTGGGCGACAAGCAGGTAAATGTTGCCTGTATAGGCCCGGCTGGTGAAGCCAAATCACTGCTGGCGTGCATTAGGCATGAGGGAGGTGCCGCTGGTAGGTCTGGGGTGGGGGCAGTGATGGGTTCCAAACGTCTGAAGGCATTGGCTATTAGAGGTACTAAAAAGGTGCCAATAGCCGACCCTGAGCGCTTTGCTGCTCTGCGTAAGGATTATCTTAAAAGTGTCAAGGATACGGAACATCCGTGGGCTGTAACGTTCAAAAAGTGGGGTACCTGTGGCTTTACCTCCGCTTCACTGATTAGCGCTGATGCACCGATTAAAAACTGGCGTCTTTATGGTGAGGAGGGATTGCCTAATCATAGCAAGATAAGCGATGACCAAGTTACCAAGTACCAGACCAAAAAGCATGCTTGTTTAGGCTGTCCATTAGGCTGCAAGGGTTGGTATAGGATTGAGGCCACCGCTTACGGTGTGGTTGAAGGCAGCAAGCCAGAGTATGAAACCTTGGCTATGGTCGGTTCTAATTGTCTTATTGACGATTTGGAGGCAATAGCCAAAGCCAATGACCTCTGTAATCTTTACGGGCTGGATACCATAAGCACGGGCGCTGTTGTTGCCTTTGCTATGGAGTGTTACGAGCGCGGTGTCATAACTAAGAAGGACACCGGTGGCATTGAGCTTACCTGGGGCAGCGGGGCAGCGCTAGTAGCTATGGTGGAAAAGATAGCCCGGCGAGAAGGAATCGGCGCTGTGCTGGCTGATGGAAGCAAGCTAGCTGCTGAGCGTATTGGCAAAGGTTCCGAGAAGTGGGCTATGCATATGGGTGGTCAGGATGTACCAGCTCACGACCCAAGAGTCAGCATTGGTTATGGCTGGGGTTATGTTTGTGACCCCACTCCAGCCCGCCATACATGCTCACAGGTCATGCATTCTCATCTGGACGGTGGAGTCCCATTTCCAACCTCTGCTGAATTGAAATTGCCCAAATTTGACCCACTTGATGTGGCTGCTAACGCCCGGGTATATGCCACCTGTAGTGACCTAGACCGACTGTGGACTTCGGCTGGTCTTTGTATTTTTGGGCTGTCCCCGGAAACCCTGCCTCTAGCTGAGGTAATGTCAGCGGTGACCGGGTGGGATTTTACCCTGGCTGAAGGGCTGAAGGCAGGGCGCCGAATTCAGGCCTTGCGTCAAGCCTTTAACGTCCGCGAGGGGATAGATACCACCAAATGGCGCTTGCCCGAAAGGCTAACGGTGGCGCAGGATGCTGGACCGTATGAGGGAAGGAAGGTGGATTTTGATGCTATGAAAAAGAGGGGCTATGAAGCGCTGGGCTGGGATGCCAAGACTGGTAAGCCGCTGGAGTCAACCTTGCGAGAGCTAGGGTTGAAAGAGCTAGTGGGACAGCTATAGTTTTGTGGCTACTGGAATAACATTTGGAGGGTAATAGCTGGAAGCGATAGATGTAGCGCGTCAGGCGGTAGAGGCCGCCAGTAATAAGAAGGCGGTGGATATTGTGTTGCTGGATGCCCGGGGGGTGTGCAGCTTTACTGATTACTTTGTTATCTGTAGCGGCGATACCGGTAAGCAAATTGAGGCTATCCGGGACGAAGTCGGACATACCTTAAAGAAACAGGGTATTTTACCTCACCACTACGAAGGTACTGTAGACTCGGGGTGGCTGCTTCTTGATTTTAGCGATGTTATCGTCCATATTTTTGCCCCCATTGAGCGGGAGCAATACCAGCTGGACAAGCTGTGGAGCCAGGCTACCCCGTTACTCAGAATTCAATAACTAAAAATCTCGTTCCTACCAAAAAACAGTTTGATTTCCTCTGTGGCAGTTTTTATTGAATCGGAGCCATGAATAGTGTTGTGTTCAATATCTAAACCGAAGTCTCCCCTGATGGTTCCAGCCTCAGCTTTGGCTGGGTCAGTTGCCCCCATCGCTTTTCTAATTACCGCCACCGCCTTCTCACCCTCAAAGATAATGGCGATTATCGGTGCCGAGGTAATGTAATTGACCAAACTGTCAAAGAAGGGCTTGTCTTTGTGGATAGCATAGTGGCGCTGGGCTAATTCCTTGTCCATGTGAAGCATCTTAGCCGCCACCAGTTTAAGCCCTACCTTCTCCAAACGGCTGATAATAGTCCCCGCCAGCCCCCTCTGGATAGCATCAGGCTTGATAAGAACCAGAGACCTTTCCATCTATAAATTCTCCTTTACACATTGTTTTGGACTTATTCTCTCTATTTGACTTTTGAGCCGACGTATTGTGTAGCTGTACATTCGGCGATTATAGTGCCATCGGTCAAGGTCATCCTTGCCTCAGTCTCAACGAATCTTCGCGCATTCTTGGTCAACGAAGCGGTGACAACCGTAGGCTCGCCTATTGAGAGTGGGCGTTTGAACCTGGTCTGCATAGTGGCGGTGACGCACCTTATACCTTCATAGAAGGTGGCATAACCCATAGCTTCATCAAGGATAGTGGTTATTATGCCGCCGTGAATAATGCCTTCCCAGCCTTGATGGAACTTGTTAGGGGTAAACTCGCCTCTGATTGTTTTACCATCCCACTTGAACTTTAGTTTTAGTCCGCAGGGGTTATCCTTGCCACAGCCAAAGCACAGGTCGCTGATGCCGATTGATATTTGTCGTCCAGTTACCATCTTGCTGCCTCCGTTCTTTATTGCTTGCGTTTAGTGATTGGCGGTCGCCTCAGGTATAGAGGGTTTAAAGTGGCTGGGTTATCATGGTTGCCGGCTGCCAGTCGCTGTTGTCCGATTTCGATTAAGAAGCTAGCTCGCCGTAAGCTGGCGGTTGACGATGATATTATTGCCTTTCGCTTAAGCTGCTTTCTTAACTGTTCGGCGATAGTGGCTGTTAATTCGCCGCAAAACAAGGTTTTGGTCGTTATCTGTGAGCATAGGGTTTCAACGGTAGTTATATGCTCACCAATAATCTGATGCCACTCGTTATCTTTCATCTGGTATATAGCGGTGGCAATCTCCCCTCTACCAGCGTTAAATATGGGACAAATAGGCAAATTAGCTTCAGCGTGCTGGTAGGCTTCTACTTCAAGGGTGCTGATGCCAACGATAGGAATACCCAGGCTAAAAGCTAACCCTTTAGCTGTGCTAATCCCAACCCGCAACCCATTGAAGCTTCCCGGCCCTTTGGCTACGATGATGCCACTGATAGATTTAAGGCTGGACTTAGTCCAACTTAGCAGGTCAGCCAGGCGGGGTAGCAGTTCAACACTTTGGTTTTGTTCACAGCGCCAAGTTAGTTCAGCCAGCACCCGGCTGTCTTGAACCAGAGCCAGACTGGTGGTGTCGGTTGAAGTATCTATGGCTAGTAGCATTAGTCCTATCCCAGCCCTTGTTTTGAGTCATGGGTAAAGGGTTCCAGTTGGTCTAGTATTTCCAGATAGCGTTTACCCCTGGGTTTAAGTTGAAGGCTACGCTCGGTATCGGAAATGAAGTCTATTTGAATTAGCAGGTGCTCGTTTGGTAATACACCTAACCCCTTTTCCGCCCACTCTACGACACAAACACCTTTACCATATAGATAGTCGTCCAAGCCTAGTTCTTCAATTTCTTCTATATGGTCTAGCCGGAACAGGTCTATATGATATAGAGGCAACCTACCATCATAAAGCTCCCTAACTATGATGAAGGAGGGGCTTAGTGCATACTCTTTGATATCTAGCCCGTAGGCAATACCCTGGGTGAGGCAGGTCTTGCCTGTTCCTAATCTGCCGACGAGGAGAAAAATATAGACGGGCAGGGCTAGCTTACCGATATAAGCCCCAAACTTTTGAGTCTCCTCTGGACTATGGCTAACTAAATCAAGGCGGCTCATTTTCATCTTGAAATAAAGTGCTCCCAGCCCTTTTTACTGATAATAAACGGGTTTCCTTTGCTGTCAACCAAGGTTATCTTGTCCGCCTTATCAGCCAGGATTTCACCAATTACCGTTATTGGGCAGGGGGCTCTGGCTTTTATTTTGTCAATGACCTCGGTGCTTGCGGTAAACAGGAGTTCGTAATCCTCCCCCCCCGATAGTGCCAGCTCAAGGGCTCTATCACCGAAGTTAGCCCTGACTGTAGGCTGAATGGGCAATCGGTCGACTTCTATTCTGGCGCTAACCTGGCTGGCTTTACATATTTGGTTTAGGTCTGAAACCAGCCCGTCGCTAATATCTATCGCTGTCTTCACCCCGGCGTCCACCAGCAGTTGACCTTCGGCTATTCGGGGGTAGGGGTGGAGGGAAGCCCTTTTTAAAAATGCGGTAGCTTCGGGGTCAAATTGGAGTCCTTTGGTAAGAATCTCCCAGCCAGCGCTTGCTGTACCCAGGTAACCGGTAACTGCTACCTTGTCGCCGACTTTAGCTCCCGAGCGGGTGAGGATATGCCTACCTTTATTTTTGGCACTTCCCAAAACGGTGATGTTGATAGCCACTATTGGTGAGCTACTGATATTGCCACCGACTATGGCTACTCCAAATTGCTGTGCCATCTCAATCATCCCCTGATACAAGTCAGTAACATCATCAACCTCAGTGTCGTCAGGCAGGGCTAACGATACTAGCGCATATTTAGGCACGCCACCCATAGCCGCAATGTCGCTCAGGTTTATTGCCAGTGCTTTCCATCCCAGCTCTTTCCAAGGGGTAATATCCAAGGAAAAGTGGACGTCCTGAATAAAGGAATCAACCGTAGCCAGTTGAGTTGAGGCATCACCATGCCAGCCGGCAGCATCATCGCCGATACCGATTATAAGTTTCTGCCAGGCTGGAATTTGTTTATCCTGGGTGCGATAAACCATTTTAGCTAGGAGGTCAATTAGTCCAAACTCCCCCAGCTCTGAAACCCTCATAGCCGAATTATAGCACTCGTATATTGGGGCTACAACCAAGTCTGTTAGAACCACATAGTGGCGTCAGCATCGAGAACTAGGTCGTTCAGCGTAGCTGCTCCTACAATCTTGGCTTCTGGTATAAAGTCTCCCCGGTTGAGGTTGAGCAACTGGGTGCTCTGCTCACAGACCAATAACTTGACCCCAGCGGCGATGGCTTGATCCATTATTTCCTTAATCGTAGGAAAGTTGCCCTCTTTGACCGTCTCTGCCATACCTTTCTTTACCACCGTTATTCCTAGGCCAAGGAAATAAATGGTGGCATCAATATCCATCGCCTTGGCGGTCATGCTTAGAACGAAAGGTGAGTAGAGACGCTTTGGTGTATCAATACCACTTGTTTGAACGTAAAGGATATGCTTTTTCTTAGCCATGGTTAAGCTCCTACTTTATTTTTTGTATGAGGAATCTCATCCCTTCCTGGGTTTTCTCTATCTTGAGTATTTTCTGCCCAGCCCGCTTGGCCCAAGCTTTGATATCCTCTTCTGCCGCTGGGTCATCGGCCAATACCTCAAGGATTTGGCCAGTAACAAGCTTGTCCATTTCTTGCCTGGTTTTTAGAACTGGCATTGGACAGTAGAGGCCTATGCAATCTAAGACTTGGTGTGTCCGCTTTGCTGACTCAGGATCTACCATAACCCCAGCCTCCTTTAGCCAGGCGAATTGGAAGCCGCCTTTTCTTTAGCTTTCCTCGGCTTTAATCTCAACCCCGCAATGGGGGCAGACCTTCTTATCCCGTGGTACCGGCTCCCGACACTTAGGACAGTAGAATATGGTTACTTTACAGGCTTGGCAGTAGGGGAATGATGCTTCCGCTATCTCTTCTTCACAGTAGGGACAGAAAAGGTGCTCTTTCTTTGTTTTGCACTCGTCCCCCATCATTCCTTGCCTCCCTTCTCCTTTTTGACTAGATAATCTTGTATTGCTTTGTTCAGGGCTTGGGCACCTAAGTTAGAGCAGTGATACTTTTGCTTGGGCAGTCCCTCCAGTTCATCGGCTACTGAGCGGGGGGTGATTTTCATCGCTTCCTCCAGTGTCTTACCCTTAGCCATCTCACTAACTATGCTTGAAACGGCAATGGCTGCCCCGCAACCGAAGGTCTTGAATTTAACATCCTCTAGGCGGTTGTCCTTGACTTTAATATAAAAGGTCATCATATCTCCGCATATGGGGTTGCCTACTTCCCCGACGCCATCGGGATTCTCAATCTCCCCTACATTGCGGGGGTTCATAAAGTGTTCCATTACCTTTTCACTATAGATTGGCATACTATTTGCCTCCTTTGCCCTCCTTGGTAAATTTGGCATAAAGTGGTGACATCTGTCGTAGTCTATCCACAATGGGGGGCAGCACCTCAAGGACGTAATCTACGTCTCGGGAGGTATTATCTATACCGAAGCTAAAGAGGAGGGAACCCTGGGCCAGTGCATGAGGTAGTCCAATGGCGATAAGCACATGGGAGGCCTTTAGTGCTCTTGAAGTGCATGCTGAGCCACTAGTAACAGCCACCCCTTGGCTATTTAATAGCATAAGCATGGCTTCACCCTCGATAAACTCCACGCAAAAGCTGGCATTTCCCGGAAGACGATTCTGGGGGTGACCAGTGACCACCACATGGTCAATCTTAGCTGGCAGTTCCCTAAGCAAGCGGTCGCGGAGTTGGGTGAGGTGCTTTATTCGGGTTGCTATGTTGGCTTTGGCTAGTTCAGCCGCTTTACCCAAGCCGGCAATAGCTGGAACATTCTCCGTGCCGGCACGTCGTCCTCCCTCTTGTACACCACCATCGAGGAAGGGTGTAATGCGCACCCCCTTCTGCACCCAGAGGGCACCCACTCCCTTAGGGCCGTAGAACTGGTTCCCTGCCAGGCTCAAAGCGTCTACTCCCAACTCCTTTACATCAACAGGGATATTTCCCACCGTAGCTATGGCATCAGTGTGGAAGACTACATTGCTCTCCTTGGTTATTTTGGCGATTTCCTGTATCGGTTCTATAGTGCCCACCTCGCTATTGGCGTGCATGATGGATACCAGCACAGTGTTTTTCCTCAAGCTCTTGCGCACATCCTCAGGGTCAACCACACCATACTTATCCACCGGCACCAGGCTTAGCTCAAAGCCCCACTTTTCTAGGGTTCTGGCTGAGTGCAGTACTGAGA
>Ga0116202_10002956_pt1 | contig 10183 bp, 10 predicted proteins | sample LakKivw325mmetaG_FD_94479 | JGI IMG/M metagenome (GOLD analysis project Ga0116202, IMG submission 94479) | Anoxic lake water microbial communities from Lake Kivu, Rwanda to study Microbial Dark Matter (Phase II) - Lake Kivu water 325m metaG | ecosystem: Environmental > Aquatic > Freshwater >... | reverse complement strand
TCTCGATACCAAGACCCGCGACACGGTTCTAAGCCTCCTTCTAGAGCTGAATCAGGACTCCGGGCTCACGGTTCTCGTCGCCACTCATGACCTGAGCCTGGAGTCCTGGTTCTCGCGGGTCGTGAAGCTGGAAGACGGAGTGGTCCAGTGACCCAGCGGTCTAGTGGCCTAGTGCAAGGACGGGGTTCGGTCACTGGACCGCTTGACCGCTCGACCGCTGGAACGCTCCTTCGCGTTTCTGAGCTCTGGCGTTCCTACCGCCGGGGCAGCGAGACGATTCACGCACTGGCCGGCGCGAACCTGGAACTTGAGGGCGGCGAGATTCTGTCGGTCGTGGGCAGGTCCGGCTCAGGCAAGACTACGTTGCTCAACCAGATTGGCTGCCTGGACAAGCCCACACGCGGCAGCCTGAAGATAGCCGGAACCGAGGTTACCGGGCTCAAGGAAAAGGAGCTTGTGACGTTCAGGCGCGACCACATCGGGTTCATCTTCCAGCTTTTCTACCTGATTCCGACCCTGACGGTAGAGGAGAACATCCGGTTGCCGCTCCTGTTCGCGCGGCGGAAGGACGAAGCGCTGGTAGATGACTTGATTCGGCGCGTGGGCCTGGAGAAGTCGCGCAAGGCGTTGCCCGGCCAGCTTGATGGCGGGGACATGCAGCGCGTGGCGATTGCCCGCTCGCTCGTGAACCGGCCGAAGCTGCTGCTGGCCGACGAGCCGACCGGCCGGCTGGAAAAGCGGTCGCGCCAGGCGGTTCTCGGCATTTTCCGCGAGCTTGCCCGAACCGGCCTCGGCATCATAATGGCGACGCATGACCTGGAGCTTGCCGGCGAGGCGGACCGCGTGGTCGAGCTGTCGGACGGCAGGATAGTCAAGGAAATGGTGAATGGTGAATAGAGAATGGTGAAAAGGAGAAACACAATGAGATACATGCTAGTCGGACTCGCGGTGCTGGTGGTGGCTGCTATCGTCATCGGGTGCGGGGCCGGGGCGCGCAAGGCGAAGGCCAGCGGCTTCGGCAAACCGATTCCCGCCGACATGCCGGTCACGACCGCAAGAGAGCTGAACGACAACCCACAGGCGTTTGAGGGCAAGGAAGTGCTGGTGGCCGGCAAGGTCACGAGCGAATGTCCTTCGGGCGGCTGGATCTGGGTCAAGGACGAGACCGGCGACGTGTATGTGAACATGCACCCGACCAACGTCTTCATCCCGCAGCACGTCAACGGACAGGTGCGGGCTATGGGCCGGGTAGTGCTTGAATCCGGCCGGCCGCAGATAGTTGGCATCGGCCTGGAATTACGCTAGAATGCGGACATGAACCGCATCCTCTTGCTGATTCTGGCTCTTGGACTTGCCGTGCTGCCGGCGGCAGGTTGTGGCTCACGCAAGCCTCAGTTTTGCGGCAAGGCCATTCCAGAGGAGATTGCCCCGGTCCCGCTCTCCGATGTGGCGGCCAACCCGGGGAATTACAACGGCAAGATTGTCGTCCTGGCGGGCAGGATTGGCAGCGAATGTGCGTCGGCCTGCGATTTCTTCGTTGAGGATTCCGGCGTCCGGGTGCACGCGACCGCGGAGCCGGGCTTCACGCCGCCCGGCCTGGCGGGCCGTAAAGTGAGAATCTATGGGCATGTGATTACCCAGGAAAACGTGCCGACGGTCATCGTCCTGGGAATCGAACTGATATAGGAGAAGAGCAATGAAGTACCTGACGATTGCAGCCATTTCGTTCTTGATGCTCGCGTCGAGCCCGGCCATGGCCCAGAGCTGCGGCAGTTGCGGTGGATGTCCGGGTGCGTCGCAGAGCACCTGCGGTACCCAGTCTGCGCCGAAGTTCACCAGCATGAAACTGCTCGACCTCAGCGGCGATACCGTTGACCTCGTGGCCGAGATGGCCGTTGGTCCGCGTGTGCTGTTCACCTTCCGGTCGGATTCGGGCGGCCGCGAGGCCGCGGCTGCGGTTCAGAAGGCATGGGCGGCGTACAAAGACTCGGGCGTGACGGTGACGGGCGTTTTCTGCGGGCCCAAGAAGCAGGCCGAAGCAGTGAAACAACAGCTCAAGCTGGGATTCCCGCTGCTCCTTGACCAGGGCTGCGCGGGCTCAGCGGTGCTCGGGTTCGAGCGCTGCCCGGGCGCGGTGTTCGTCGACCGGGCCGGGAAACCCATCGGCCGGTCATACCTGTTCATTGACGAAGTGATGAATGCGGGCATGCAGGCGGTGGCGATGCGGCTGGAAGAGGTTGACCCGGCCTGCGGAATGAGGGTTGACCCCAAGACCGCCGCGGCCTCATACGAGTACCAGGGCCAGACCTACTACTTCTGCAGCACGACCTGCAAGGACAAGTTCGTCAAAGACCCGCATAAGTACCTGTCCGAGTAGGCCGTTGACCGAACCCGGAAGAGAAGCCGTTCAATCGCTGGAGCAGGCCGTGCGCAAGCTCGAGGCCTGCTCTGATTTTGTGCGACTGGTGCCTGAAGTCAGGGTCAACCTGGTCTGTCTGCCGGCGGGCGCGGCGTTACCCGACCAGGTTCTGGGCGTTGATGGCCGCATCACGGTCGTTGGCGCGATGCCCAAGGCTTCAGGCCCGATTCGAGCCGGCGTGTCCGACCACATGGCGCGGCTCATCATCGAGCTGCGGAAGCACGACAAGTCTATCCGGGCCGGGCTCGACTTCCGCTGGAACGAGTCAATCATGGCATTCGTCGAGAGCTACTGCCGGGAACACGACATTCCGCTGGGCCGCATTGACCGGACCATCGAGCCCAAGGAACTCATTGGCAAAGATAAGGGCTCGATTCCGTGGAAGGTGCAGTACCTTGTCGAGACTTGCGGCAAGGTGCCGCCCCTGTTCTTTGAGTCGCGCGGCTGGGGCAAAGAACCGTTGTTCTTCCTGGTCGGCCCGGACCCGGATTGGGTTGTCGAGCGGGCCTGCGCCATCGCCCGCGGCTACGCCAAGTCAACTCGCTGAACGTCAGCCACACCGCCGGTGATGGGTTGTGTGCGGATGCCCTGCGTAGTTCCCCGGCCTGAGACTGCGCAGCCAAGGTTGGCTTGACCCAGCAATCTACCTGATTACATTCTTGCATGAGCCTGCAGACGCTCGTCCAGGTGCTGACCGACGCTGCTCTCGAGCGCGAGGCCTATGGCAAGTCGTATTACCGTGGCCAGTGGTACTTTGAGCACGGCATGGTCGAGAGTCTGTCCGAGTTCGGCGGCAAGCTGACCGCACGGGTAAGAGGCAGCGAGCTGTACCAGGTAAGACTCTGGTCCGAGGCGGGTCTGGCGCACGAGTGCAGTTGCCCGGTTGGCGCTGACGGGCTTTTCTGCAAGCACTGCGTAGCCGCCGGGCTTGAGTGGCTTGCCCGGCAGGCCGATGGCGAGCCCTTGGATGAGGGCGAGGTCGAATCCAAGCCTGACCGCGTCACTCACAATGAGCTGCGGGCCTACATCGAGAAGCAGGACCGAGCGACCCTCGTTGACGTGCTCTGGAGACAGGTCGAGCAGGACCCGGAACTGGCCGAGCGGCTGGCGATGCGGGCCGCAGTGAGTCGGCCGGGCGGTCCGGGCAAGGCGTATCTGCGCAAGGTGATTACCGACGCGACGCGTCCTCACTCCGGTCTGTATGGGCGCGCGACCACGGCATTTGCCGAGGGAATTCGCAACGCCCTCGAGCCGGTCCGGGCGCTGGCCGACTCGGGCCGAGGAACCGAAGCGCTGGAACTTGCCGAATACGCGCTCGGCCGGGTCATGAAAGCGATGGGCAATGCGGACGATTCGAACGACGGCTGCATGGGCGACCTGCTGGCTGAGGCGCAGGACCTGCACGCGGCAGCGTGCCGGGCCGCAAGACCTGAACCCAAGGCGCTGGCCCGCCGGCTCTTCGCTACTGCGATGGACTCGGATTGGAACGTGTTTGCACACGCCGCGGAGGTCTATGCCGACGTGCTCGGGCCGACCGGGATAGCCGAGTATCGGCGGCTGGCAGAAGGGGCGTGGCAGCGGCTGCCGCCGCTCAAGCCCGGGCGTGACAAGTCGGACAACGAGTTCGTCCGCCGCTTCACCATCACGGCCATCATGGAGTCGCTGGCCAAGGTGTCGGGCGACATCGAAGAGCTGGTCCGGGTCAAGGCGAGAGACCTGTCCGGTGCCTTCTGCTTTCTTGAGATCGCACAGGTGTATCAAGGGGCGGGACTCGCTGACAAGGCGCTGGAGTGGGCCGAGAAGGGGCTGGCGGCCTTTCCGTCCGAAACCGACTCCCGGCTGCGGGAGTTTCTGTTCGATGAGTACCTGCGCCGGGGCCGCGAGAATGAGGCGATGAATCTGGCATGGGCTGAGTTCACCGACGACCCAACGGCAGAAGCATATCAGGAGCTCAAGAAGCAAGCCGAGCGGGTGAAGCAGTGGCCGACATGGCGCGAGGAGGCGCTTGAGTTTCTGCGCGAGAGGGCGGCGAAAGAGAAGAAGCAGAAGGTCGGCAAACAGGTGCGAGAATGGGGTTGGTGTTATTCCACTCACACGGAAGCACTGGTCGAGATACTGCTGGCCGAAAACGCCCCGGACGCCGCATGGGATGAAGCACGCGGGGCGCATCTCGACGCCGAAGTCTGGCTCAGGCTGGCTGACGAACGCGCCAAGACCAAGCCTGCGGATGCCGTCGAGGTGTACAAGCAGCAAATCGAGCGGCTGATGACCGGACTTGAGGGCAAGAAGTATGACGAAGCGGTCCGCCACCTGCTGAAGGTCGCAAGGCTGATGAAGGGGATGGGTAAGACTGACCAGTTCAAGGCATACCTTGCCGAGTTCCGAGCCGATTACAAACGCAAGCGGAGTCTGATGGGCCTCTTGGATTCTGCCCGCTGGCCCTAGAAACCGACCTCAGTTCATTCTCTTCCGGCAGGCGAGAATCGGTCTGATGGCCCGATCGCGATAGTCTCCGCGATTCTATGCCTACTCGTGTCGGTAGTCCCTGACGCATGCGCTTTCGCGCACAGCGTTTGGCTTTCTTTCGACAACAGCCGCTGGATGTTCTTGGCGGGTTGCGGCCCGCTTAGTTTCACTTCCTTCGGCGAATCGGGCGGTCCAGACCACATAACTGTTCAGGGGCGAGCGGTCGAGTGGCTTAGTGGCCAAGCGGTCAAGTGCCGATGCGCGGACACGAACGACAGGACGTCAGTGCGCCGAGGCGCTGGTGCGGACACAGACTGCGATGGGGAGAAGGGTGGGGAAGGTCAGTGAACCAAAGGAGATGCGATTCCGGTAGGTCCTGAAGAGGTAGTTATAGCATTGGACCGTACGCCTACTACCACTGTATTCCAGATGCCAGTCTACCGCGGGCGCTTACTTGGCCCGGATTGCCACGTTGCCGCCGGTGGCGGTGGCGTTGAGCAGCGCAGCGCCCGAGCCGATGATGCCGACCTTCTCGTTCTCCTCGTCCACTGAGAAGTGAATGTCGCTGAATCCAGTCACCGTGGCCCTTCCGCCGGTTGCGTGGGCGGTGAACGTCGTTGACGAGTTGTCCGGCAGATAGACCATGACGGTGCCGTTGGCGCTGGCGAGCGAGAGCTCGAAGTAGGTGGTCAGGTCGGCCACGTCAATGTCCAGGTTCCCGCCTGAGCTGAACGCGCTCAAGTGTCCTCGGACCCCGTGCGTCGTGACGTCGCCCCTCGTTGTATTGGCAATCATCCGGGCGTTGATGCGGTCGAGCTCGATGTTGCCGTCGGTCGTCTGAAGGTCAACCGCCGTCAGCGCCGGTACCGTCACCTCGACGTCAGCGCCGAAGACGCGCGGGTCGGCTTCAGGGATTTCGACCTCGATGGTCAGCGTGCGGTCTTCGACCTCGGTGCTGACTTCGATGCGCCCGATGTTTGCCAACGCATCTGTTGAATCGTTGCCGGTGCAGTAGCGGGTGACCCTGGCGCTGACCAGGCTGTCATTGCCGGCCGACACCGACACGTCGCCTTTCATGTTCCGGACAACGACCTTGGACAGTTGCAGTGCGTCCCACGATTCGTTCGACTCCTGTTCAATCCGCTCGCGCAGGTAGTCGGGCGGTTCGCAGGAGGCCGTGAAGAGGACAATAGGCAACAGGCCGAGCAGGAACAGCGTGGGGCTTCTTTGGGAATGACAGTCCGCGGAGTGCCCTGCGGCAGGCGGACAATTCGAACTCACGGAGCGGTCAGCTTCTCTCACCGGTGTCGTTGGCATCATACAAGCTCCTTGATTACTGCCGTCCAGCAAAGTCATTCTGAGTCCAAATCGGCGGGAAGTCAAGAGGAGAAAAAGCGGCCCGGCGGTCGAGTGGAGAAGGGATGGAGAGTCAGAAATAGAGGGACAAAGGGACAGCGTGAAGCGAGACAAGTAATGGACTATGGCGGAAGGCGAAGTGGTCCGGCAGCGCTACTCGGGCCGACTTCTTTCGTACAGGTACTCCGGGTCGAGGTCCAGTCCGTTTTCCCATTCAACGGTGTCGTAGGCTATGCGGACCTTCTTGAAGACGTCGAGCGCTGCAAGAGCACGGAATCGGCCGACCATCATGATCGGCCGCGCGTCGAAAATGCGCCGTTCACCGTTGTCGAATCGTAGGACCAGCCGGTAGTCGTCGGTTGCATCCACCCCTGAAACACCTGGGTACGTTCTGGCTCGTAGTCCTACTGGAGTGGTTGAATGCGACATGGGTCCTCTCCGTTTGCCACGAGCTGCCAGTCCGCCCGGAGTTCATCCCGGTGCAGTTCTGCCCAGGCCTGCACCAGGCGGAGTTGCCGCCAATTCACCCTGTAGCAACTCCTGCGTCTCGACAGAGAAGGTGGCCTTGAACTCATTGTAGTAGGCGTGGAAGTGAGGAGGGTTGTGTTCGCCCGGGGCGAAGTACATTCTAATGATGATGCCATAGAACATCGAGATGGTCGGCATTGAGCTAGTCCTTCGCCTCCGGCCGTCCGCGTGTGTCACTCAGGCAGGCTGGGCACGTTATAGATACCGTCATAGTCTGCCAGATGATACGCGTGGCTCGGAGCGCGTCAATCCAGCAAGGAGTTTCAAGAAGCAGTGAGCAGCGGCAGTTCTCTTTCTCGGACGCTCTCGGCCGCGTAGAGAAGTGCTTCGTGAACGTCCCCGGGTTCGAGGTCCGGATACGCCTTGAGAATCCCGGCTTCGCTCATTCCATCCGCGACCATCCCCACGACGGTGGCAACCGGGACGCGCAGGTCCCGGATGCACGGGACTCCGCCCATCCGGTTCGGGTTGACAGTTATGCGCGTGAGTTTCATGTGACTATCGCATAGAATATGTCTGGAGACGAGCGGAAGTCAAGCTCGCGGAAGAAAGCGGCCCAGCAGTCGAGTGGTCCAGCGATCCAGTGGGGAGAGAGACCGAGAGACCAAGAGACCGAGAGAACGAGAGACCAATGAACCAAGCAACCAGACAACCTAACAAGAGAGCGGCGCGGGAGGCCGCGCCGCTCATTGGGTATTTCCTCGTTACTGGGCGACGACCGTCACTTTGACAACGTCGTCCGTATCCGGCGTCTGGAGACGGAAGAAGTAGATGCCGTTCGAGACGCGGCGGCCCGCGTCGTCCCGGCCGTCCCAGTTCGCGCTCCGCGTACCGGCCGGAGCGTTGCCGCTCGCCAGGGTGCGCACCGACCGGCCGCTGTTGTCGAACACCCGCAGGGTGAATCGTCCTTCGGTCGCCGTCTGCCAGCGCAGGAGCGCGCGGCCGGCGCAGGGGTTGGGCGCGACGCGCAGGCTGCTGACCTGTCGGGCGATGCGCTCCGGTTTCTCCACGATGGCGGAGAGCGGATAGAGCGGTGCGTCGGTCGCAAGCGTTATCTCGCCCGCGGCAATCGTCACCGGCACCGGGTGCTCGTCAGCGAAGTAGCCCGGCGCGCTGAACTCGACCACGTAGTCGCCGGGGTCGAGGTTACTGACGAGGTAGTTGCCGTGTTCGTCGGTATAGGCGTCCTGGCAGCCATTGTACCCGGTCAGGCGCACGCACGCGCCCGCCAGCTCGGTCTGGGTATAGCCGTTGTATGCGGTCCCGGCCACGCCCGCGTCCGAAGTCTCGACCGGTCGAAGCAGGAAGTTGATGCGATAAGTCGTCTGGCCGGCCAGCACCTCGACGCTTTCCGGGTAGACGGCAGGGTAGTAGCCTTGAGCTTCGGCGCTGACGCGGTACCAGCCGGCGCGCAGGCCGGTTATCAGGTAGTTGCCTTGAGCGTCGGAGTAGGCACGGCCCTGGCCCGAAGGACCGGACGCGAATACGCGCGCATAGTGGATTGGCGAACTGGTCGCGGAGTCAACGACGTCGCCGGCGATTCCGCCCGGCTCGCCGCCCAGAGGTTCGAGCGCGAAGTTGATGTCCGGCGTGGTGTGCCCTGCGGTCACTTCGACCGTGTCCCACGGCGAGGGCTGGAACCCGCGCGCGCAGGCCATGACCAGATACGTGCCGGGTTCGAGTTCGCGGATGAGGTACGTGCCCCGCTCGCCGGTATTGGTGTAGCCCTGGCCCGGGCCGGTCGCGACGACCAGCGCGCCGCGAATCGGCTCGCCGCCCCGCGCGTTGGTCACCGTGCCGGAGATGGCGCCGTTGCCGCCGGTCCTGGGCCGCAGCGCGAAGTCAATGCCCTGGGTGTTCTGGTTGGCGATGACGGTGACGCTCTCCGGGTAGCAGCCCGGCTCGAACCCTTCGGCCGCGGCCGAGACCCAGTACTTGCCCGGCGGGATATAGAACCGGTATCCGTACTGGTCCTGCAGGACCTGGTACGACTGCCGGCCGTTCGTCACCTTGACCAGGGCGCGCAGGATGATGGTGCTGTCCTCGGCGTTTACGACCGTGCCCGCGAGCCGGCCGATCTCGCCGGTCGGCCGGAGCTGGAAGTCAATCCGCTCGGTGGTATGGCCGACGGTCACGAGCACGCTCTCCGGGAAGTTACCCGGCTCGTACCCCGCGGCCGACGCGCTCACCCAGTACTCGCCTGCCGCGAGCTGGCTGATGACGTACCCGTAGGTGCCCTGCAGCACGCCGCCGTGGCCGCCCGGGCCCCAGGCGCGAACTTCAGCGCCCGCGATGACCTGGCCGTTCTGAGTGCTCGTCACCCGGCCGGCGATGCCGCCTGAGTTCGTCGCCCGGTGCATGTAGAACGGACACCAGCGAACTGAATCCTGTTTGACGACAACCGATTCCGGTGTGACCATGGTCACAAAACCCTGGGCTTCGGCCGTGACCTGGTACTTGCCGGGCGGGAGCTCGGCAATCAGATACCCGCCGGTCCGAACCGAAGTCGCGGTGCCGTGTCCGTTCGGGCCGCTCGCGGTCACCGTGCCGCCGGGGATGCCGAGCATCCGGTCCGCGTCGGTCAGCCGGCCGCCGACGCCGGTCACGCCGGCCAGCGGAACCAGCGCGAAGTCAATGCCGGTCGTCATCCGGTGCTCGGAGACCCTGACCGACTCAGGGTAGATGCCGTTCAGGTAACCGGTGGCGCTGGACCAGACCGAGTAGCTGCCCGGCTCGATGGTCAGCGTGTACCGGCCGGTGCTGTCCGAGTAGGCGGTGCGGCCGTTGGTCGTGACGCTCGCGCCTCGGAGCGGCTCGCCGGTTTTCCAGTCGGTGATTCTGCCTGAGAACCCGCTGGGCAGGCCGCCGGTCGGGGTCAGGTAGATGTTGACGTTCTCGCGCATCTGGCCGCTGTAGACCGAGACCGATTCCGGGAAGGTCGCAGTTTCGAACCCTGCCGCCTCGGCCTTGACCTGATACCGGCCGGGCGGGAGTTCCGGAATCACGTATCCGCCCCAGGCGACCGATACCGCGGTGCCGCGGCCGTTCGGGCCCTGGGCGACGACCGTTCCGCCGCCGACCGGCAGGTACACGGCCGCGTTGGTGAGCCGGCCGCAGATGCCGGTCTTGCCGGTGAATGAGACAAGCCCGATGTTGACGTCGCCGGTCACCTGGCCCTGGACCACGTGGACCGACTCGGGGTGCATGCCTGAGGTGAAGCCGACCGCGGTGGAGTAGACCTTGTACCAGCCGGGACTCGCAGCGATGAAGTAATAGCCGGTGCTGTCGGTGTAGCCGGAACCACCGCTGCCGCCGATCGAAGCGTGGTAGATGGGCGCGCCCGTTCCGGCAACGGTAACGTGTCCGGCGAACCCGGTTTCAAGAGCGTGCAGGCCAAGCAGCAGTCCCAGGCCG
>Ga0116202_10002954_pt1 | contig 10185 bp, 10 predicted proteins | sample LakKivw325mmetaG_FD_94479 | JGI IMG/M metagenome (GOLD analysis project Ga0116202, IMG submission 94479) | Anoxic lake water microbial communities from Lake Kivu, Rwanda to study Microbial Dark Matter (Phase II) - Lake Kivu water 325m metaG | ecosystem: Environmental > Aquatic > Freshwater >... | reverse complement strand
GGCTTTTATCTCATTTAATTAAGAAAATGAAAGGGGGAGTTTAATTGTCTCTAGAGCTAATCAAACAATTTTTGGAAGCAGGGGTGCATTTCGGCCACAGGACTTCGCGCTGGAACCCCAAGATGAAGAGGTTTATCTTCGGTAAAAGAAGCGGTATTTATATCATTGATTTAGAGAAGACCGCTGCCGCCTTGGAGAAAGCTAGGGAATTCTTGCGGGAGATTACCTCCAAGGGCGAACCGGTGTTGTTTGTGGGGACTAAAAAGCAGGCCCAGGATGTAGTTCTCCAGGAGGCAGGCCGTTGCGGGATGCATTACGTTACCGAGCGCTGGCCAGGGGGGCTGCTGACCAATTTTTCGACCATAAAGAAGAGGATTACGCGCTTGCAGGATATCGAAAGGATGCGGGAGGACGGCACTTTCGTGAAGTTAACCAAAAAAGAGGTGGCGCGCCTGGAAAAGGAGCTCTTCAAGTTAAAGAAAAATTTCGGCGGTATCGTCCATATGGAAGAGATGCCGGGGGCGATATTTATCGTGGATACCAAGAAGGAATCTACGGCGGTAGATGAGGCCAGGCGCCTGGGTATCCCGATCGTAGGCCTTATCGATACCAACGGCAACCCGGATATTATCGATTATCCCATACCCGGCAATGACGATGCTACCAAATCCGTGCGGCTCATTACCAGTATCATTGCGGATACGGTTATCGAAGGCAGGAAGAAATTCCTTTCTTATTTGTCGGAGAGCGGGGTAGCGCTTAAGCCCAAGGAGGAGGAAGCGGCGGCAATCTTGCCGGATGAGGAAGTCAAGATTAAAGAGGTTGAGGAGATCGTGGAAGAAGCAGCGCCCGAAGACGAAGATTCCAAGCGCCCCAGGAAGAGGGCACACCCTAAACGCACCACCGCATAATTCAAACCTAAAAGACAGGAAAGGTAAAGGTCGGCAATGGCAATATCGCTGGAACTGATTAAGGAATTAAGAAGCATTACTGCGGCAAGTATCGCAAATTGCAAGAAGGCCCTGGAGGAGGCCGGCGGAGACATCCAGAAGGCGGTCGCGATTTTACGCAAGCGCGGCCTGGAGATAGTCGCCAATAAACAGGGCAGGGCGACCGGGGAAGGCAGGATTGAGGCCTATGTCCACACCGGAAACAAGATCGGGGTTTTATTGGAGGTGAACTGTGAGACGGATTTTGTCTCCCGCAGCAGCGAATTCGCGCAGTTTACCAAGGACCTCGCGATGCAGATTGCCGCCTCCAGCCCCTCCTATATCAAGAGGGAGGACGTCCCCGCGGAAATTATCAAAAAAGAACACGATAAGGAATTATTCTATAAAAATAATTGCCTTCTGGAGCAGCCTTTTATTAAAGACACGAATATTACCGTCAAGGATTACCTCGGCAGCATCATAGCGAAGTTTAATGAGAACATTACGGTGCGCCGGTTCCTGCGCTACAGGCTGGGAGAATGAAACCCAAAGCGGTTTATAAAAGGATAGTCCTGAAACTCAGCGGCGAGGCCCTGCAGGGAAAGAAGTCCCACGGCATAGACCAGGCGGTATTGTCGGTTCTTTCCCGGCAGATTAAAGAAATCCGGTTTCTGGGCGTGGATGTGGCGATTGTTCTGGGCGCGGGTAATATTCTGCGCGGACAGGAAAATATCGATTCCCAGGGGTTAAATCTGGACCGCTCCGTAGCGGATTATATGGGAATGCTGGCGACGGTAATAAACGGTCTGGCACTGCAGGATGCCCTGGAAAAGAACGGTATGCCTACCCGCGTGATGACCGCCATTGAGATGGAAAGGATTGCCGAGCCCTATATCCGCAGGCGCGCCATCCGCCACCTGGAAAAAGGCAGGATCCTGATATTTGTGGCAGGCACGGGCAATCCTTATTTTACCACCGATACCGCTGCGGCGCTGCGGGCGATGGAGATTAATGCCGGCGCAATCCTGAAGGCCACCAAGGTCGACGGTATCTATTCCGCCGACCCCTTTAAAGTGAAAGACGCCAGGAAGTTCAGCCGGGTAAAATACATCGATGTCGTGAAAAAGGGTTTAAAGGTCATGGATGCCACGGCGGTTACCTTGTGCATGGATAAAAAAATTCCCATCATCGTTTTTAATATCAATAGAGAAGGCAATATCAAACGCGTGGTATTGGGGGAAAAGGTCGGGACGATCGTAAATTAGATTTTTTGGGGAGGGGACGCAGATGACCGTTAAAGAAGTATTACATGGCAGCGAAGATAAGATGAAGAAGGCCGTGGAATCGGTGACGCGTGAATATTCCGAGGTCAGGACCGGCAGGGCCAGCCCCAGCCTCGTCGAGGGGTTGCACATCAATTATTACGGCACGATGACCCTGATAAAACAACTGGCCTCCATATCCGTTCCCGATACGCACCTCATCCTGATACAACCCTGGGATATAAGCGCTATCGCGGAGATCGAAAAAGCAATCATGAAGTCAAGCCTGGGGATTACTCCTTCTAATGACGGCAGGGTAATCCGGCTTTCAGTGCCGCCTCTGTCTCAGGAGAGGCGTCAGGAGCTGGTGAAGGTGGTGCATAAGATGGCGGAGGACGGCAGGATTTCGCTGCGCACCATCAGAAGGGACACCAAGGAAACCCTGGAGAAATTAGAAAAAGACAAGGCCATCTCTGAGGACGATAAGTTCCGCAGCATCGACGAATTGCAGAAATTAGTAGACCAGTACATCGCGAAGGTCGAAGAGCTTTTAAAAAATAAAGAAAAAGAGGTTCTGGAATTTTAGTGTAATTTTCGGGCCACTAGCTCATCTGGTAGAGCACCACCCTTTTAAGGTGGGTGTGCCGCGTTCGAGTCGCGGGTGGCTCACGAATTGTCTCCGCGAGGAGAACGCCAAGGGGGCTGCGGGGGAAAAATTCCCCCGCGCTTTCGGGGTGACAGCGACCCGCCGCAGGCGGGGAGCGCCAGAGGGGCGGGAAGCCCCTATGGCGAGCGCGGATGCGCGACGCGTTCGAGTCGCGGGTGGCTCACTATTTTTCTCATGCACGTTCCCAAATCCGCAGGTTATTTTAAAGTAAATGACGCGGACGTGGCGGAACTGGTATACGCGTATGGCTTAGGACCATATGGGGTAACCCTTGGGGGTCCAAATCCCTCCGTCCGCAATTAAGTTAAAACTAAGACGGCTAGCGATTGTTACAATGAAAGAGCAAATCTCAATAATGAATCATGCGCGGATACTAAAAAGGCGCCGCAGAGATTTATCTGTAAAAAATTCGGCTAGCGAATTATTTGAGAAATATAAAAACAATCCCTTATTTCTTTCCGGGGTCGTGCTTTACTGGGCTGAAGGGACCCGTCTTAACAAAAACTATAGGAGATATCAATTAGCTTTTACTAATTCTGATTCAAAGCTACTGAGTTTTTATTCTAAGTTTTTACAAAGATATTTTAGAGATATAGACAGTAAAGATTGGCGCATAGGATTATTTTTATATCCCGACATAGATAGTAGGCAAGCTATTTCGTATTGGTCGCATATTTTAAGGGTTCCGCGGGAGCAGTTTATTAAGCCTCAAATATTAACAGGCCAAAATATACAGAATAAAAAGTTAAAATTTGGAACCTGTTGTCTATATATCAATAGCAAAGACGCCTGCCTGAGAATGCAGACGTGGATAGATGCTATCGGCAGTCAGACGCGGCGGTAATTCAGCGGTAGAATGCCTGCTTGCCAAGCAGGATGTCACGGGTTCAAGTCCCGTCCGCCGCTCCAGTTTAAAAGGGAACACCGTAGAACAGCAAACAATCGGAAACAGAAAAGGAGACAACATCTATGAAAATCACGGATTTTTTGTCAGCCAGGGCAATCGTCACTGATTTAAAGTCCAGCGATAAGGAAGGCGTCATGAGAGAATTAGTCGACGCGCTTATCGCAGCGGGCGAAGTGGAAAAAGATAAACGTCCCAAACTTATTGACGCCTTAATGAACAGGGAATCCCTGGGTTCTACTGCCATCGGCCAGGGCGTCGCCATACCGCACGCCAAATTCGAATACGTCAAAAGGCTGGTGGCGGCATTCGGGCTTTCCAAGAAAGGCGTGGATTTCGATTCCCTGGACGGCGAAATGGTTTATATATTCTTTTTGCTGTTAGCCCCCCAGGATTCTGCCGGTCCGCATCTTAAGGCCCTGGCGCGCATCTCGCGGCTTTTAAAGGATAAATATTTCCGCGATAATCTTAAGGCTTGCGGCGATGCCGCTGCGGTTATTAAGATAATCAGCCAGGAGGATGAAAAGAAGATCTGATATGAAGGCTACCTTACCGCGCTTCAAAGGTCTTTTTAAATGGTTTTATCCCGGGATGGGGATAAAGCGCTGGATAGGTCTGGGCAGTTTCGGGGTTATCCTTATTGTGATCGGCTCCAGCAACCTGCATACCGGGGAATACTGGGTAGTGCGCGCTCTTTATGCGGTAGTATTGACCTGCGGTATCATTATTCTGATACTCGCGATAAAAAACCTGATGCGTTCTCTGGTCGCGGTCTTCATGCCTTCGCGCGATGCACAGTTGGTCGATATCCTTTATCAAAGAAGGCAGCTGGGCCGGGGCCCCAAAGTTGTGGTAGTGGGCGGCGGCACGGGTTTATCCGTGCTTCTGACGGGGCTCAAGGAGTATTCCTCGAATATCAGCGCAATCGTAACGGTTGCCGATGACGGCGGTTCTTCGGGACGCTTGAGGGAGCAATTCGATATTTTGCCTCCCGGCGACATCCGTAACTGCCTGGTGGCACTCGCGGACGCCCCGACTTTGATGCGCGACCTGTTTCAATTCCGTTTCGGCGAGGGCTCAGACATGGCGGGCCATAATTTCGGCAACCTTTTTATCACCGTGATGACGCAGCTGACCGGTGATTTTGAAAAGGCCATCCGCGAGACAAGCAAGGTCCTCGCGCTTAAAGGACAGGTAATACCTTCGACTCTGGATAATGTAGTCCTGGCGGCGCGCCACGCGGACGGCACGGTTACCGAAGGCGAAAACCAGATCCCCCGCACGCGCAAAGTTATTGAGAAGCTGATGCTGAAGCCCGGTTATCCGGCGGCTAATCCCGAGGCGATCAGGGCGATTGGAGAGGCGCAGGTTGTTATCTTCGGGCCGGGTTCGCTTTATACCAGCATCCTGCCCAACCTTTTAATCAAGGATATCACCGAGGCGATCGTAGCCTCGGCGGCGATTAAGATATACGTATGTAATATCATGACCCAGCCCGGCGAGACCGAGGGCTATAAGGTGTCTGACCACATCGGCACCTTTGTCAACCATACGCACCAGCGCATATTTGAATATTGTATCGTGAACAACGGGCCTATCCCGCGCGAGATCCTGCAGCGTTACGAACAGGAAGGGTCTTACCCCGTGATAAGCGATATAGATAATATTAAAAAGATGGGTTACCGCGCGCTTGAAGATAACATTGTTATGACCGAAAACAATCTGGTGAGGCATGACCCGGCAAGACTTGCCAGGATCATTTTCGGTCTTATTGAGGAGGCCTAGCTTACCATGGCCCTGGTTAAGAAGAAGTTGACCGTCAATAATAAGCAGGGATTGCACGCCCGCCCCGCAGCGCTTTTCGTGCAGATAGCCAATAAGTTTGATTCGAAGGTTACCGTCAGGCGCGGCAGGGAAGAGGTGAACGGTAAATCCATTATGGGGATTTTAATGCTCGGTGCGGAAAAGGGTGCGCATATTATGCTTGAGATCGAAGGTAACGACGCGGAATCGGCGGTGGTGGAGTTGGAAAAGATTTTAAACGGCGAGGAGTAAAATAGACGATGATAAAACTCAAAGGTATAGCCGCGGCCGGCGGAATCGCTATCGGCAAGGCCTTCAGGGTCGGCAAGGAAGAGTTTAATATCGAGAAGCAGCCGATAGCCGAAAGCGAGATACCGCTGCAGATACAGCTTTTTGAGGAAGCGCTCATTCAGACGCGCCGGGAGATCCTCGACCTGCAGAAAAGGATTGCCGGCGACCTCGGCCAGGAGGAGGCGGAAATCTTTGAGGCGCACCTTTTGGTCCTCGAAGACCGTGTGCTTATCGAAGAGGTCATTTCGCGCCTGAAAAAGGAACGGCTATGCGTCGCCTATATCTTTTCGCAGGTTCTCAAAAAATATGTGGATGTTTTTTCCAGGATCGAAGACGAATACCTTAAGGAGCGCATCTCGGATGTAAACGATGTGGGTAAAAGGGTCTTGCGCAATCTCTTGGGTAAGAAGAAAACCATCCTTGAGGATTTAAAGGAAAAGGTAGTCGTTGTGGCGCACGATCTGTCCCCTTCGGATACCGCTGCCATGCATAAGCGCAATGTTTCGGCATTTGTCACCGATATCGGCGGCAAGACCTCCCACACCGCGATTATGGCGAAATCCTTAGAGATACCCGCGGTAGTCGGTACCGAAGAGGCGACTGTTAAGATTAAGAGCGGCGATACCCTGATCGTAGACGGCAGCATGGGCGTTATCATCGTTGACCCCGACCAGGAAACCCTCGATACCTATGCCCAAGAACTGGAGAAATTAAAGGGGGTATCGGCGAGGTTCTGGGCGGTCAAGGACCTGCCGGCGGTTACGCAGGACGGCAAAAAAATAGAGATCTCCGCTAATATCGAGTTGCCCGATGAGGTGCCGGCAGTGCGCCTGCACGGCGGCCAGGGGATCGGACTGTACCGCACCGAGTATTTCTATATGAACCGCAAGGACCTGCCTACCGAGGAGGAGCATTACCAGGCCTATAAGTATGTTGCCGAAGAGATGAAGCCGTATCCGGTAATTATCCGTACCCTGGATTTGGGAGGGGACAAGTTCCTGTCACAGTTTGAGATACCGCGGGAGATGCAGCCTTTCCTGGGTTGGCGCGCCATCCGTTTCTGCCTGGCGCGGCCGGATGTCTTTAAACTGCAGCTGCGTGCGATATTAAAGGCGTCGGTGCACGGAAAATTGAAACTGATGTACCCGATGATTTCGGGTATTGACGAATTGAAACAGGCCAATGTCATCCTGAAGGAAGCCAAAGATGAGTTAAAAAAGAAGGGCGTACCTTTTGACGATAATATTGAAGTGGGGGCGATGATTGAAGTCCCTTCGGCAGCGATGACCGCGGATCTCTTGGCCCGCGAAGCGAATTTCTTCAGCATCGGCACCAACGACCTCATCCAGTATTCCCTGGCGGTAGACCGCACCAACGAAAAGGTCGCTTACCTGTATGATCCGGCGCACCCCGCAGTCTTAAGGATGATCAAGAATGTTATTGATGCCGCGCATAAGGCCGGTGTCTGGGTAGGGATGTGCGGCGAAATGGCGGGCGAGCCGGCATTCGCCCTGATACTTCTGGGCTTAGGCCTCGATGAATTCAGTGTCCCGCCGCTGCTTATCCCGGAAATAAAATACGTCATCCGTTCCATCAGCGTTAAGGATGCCCAGCGTATCGCCCACAAGGCTATGACGCTCTCTACCGGCAAGGAAGTAGAAGAATTCAGCCAGGCGAAACTCATAGAGATACTGGCTTCAAAATAATCATAAAGAGGAAGGTCATGAAAAATTTAAGCACCGCCATAAAAAAGCTTGATAAGTCCGATATGCTGGGCCTGTTGCTGGATTTTCCCCTGCAATGCCGCGCTGCCCAGGATTTGGCAGCCAAGGCGAACATACTTTTTGCGCAAAGAGATTTTCGCAAGATTGTCTTTGCTGGGCTGGGCGGTTCGGCAATCGGGGCGGATTTAGTGCGCTCCTATCTTTACTTCGAAAGTAAACTCCCGATACAGGTGGTGCGCGAATATGACCTGCCCGCTTATGTAGATAGCTCAACCCTGGTTTTTATCGTGAGTTATTCCGGCAATACCGAGGAGACCTTAAGCGCTTACCATCAGGCCAGAGAGAAGCGCGCCAGCATCATCGCGGTATCTTGCGGCGGCGCCCTAAGGGACAATTGCCGGCGGGATAACGTTACCTTTATTGAGATACCCGCAGGCCTGCCTCCGCGCTGTTCCCTGGGGTATTTAAGCATTATACCTTTATGCGTATTGGCGCGGCTGGGTTTAAGCAAAGATGTTGCGGTCTCCATCGATAGGACCATAACAGTGCTGGAAGATTTGAAGCGCAACAAGCTTAATCCCGCGATTGGCCTGCGCGACAACGTCGCTAAATATGTAGCACGCAAACTTTTCAATAAGTTTGCGGTTATCTATTCCGGTTCAATACACTTTGATGTCGTAGCCACGCGTTTCCGCGGCCAGCTCAACGAAAATTCCAAGTCCCTGGCATCTACCCACGTCTTTCCGGAGATGAACCATAACGAGATTATGGGCTGGGAGCATCCGCAAAAACTGTTCAGGAATTTTCTGGTTATCATGCTTCGGGACCGCGGCCTGCACCCGCGGGTTAACCGGAGGATGGATATTACCAGAGAGATTCTCTCAAAAGAGGGCGTCAATGTCGTCGAAATTTATTCGCAGGGCGAGGGCCTTTTAGCGCGGATGTTCTCGCTCATCTATATCGGAGATTTTGTTTCGCTGTATCTGGCGGTCCTTTACGGGATAGACCCTACTCCGGTAGAGCGGGTTACTTATTTAAAGAAAAAATTAGCCGAAAGCTAAAAATAATAGATGAAGGCGCTTATCCTGGCCGCGGGCTATGCTACGCGTTTGTACCCTTTAACCAAAGAATATCCCAAGCCGCTCCTTGAGGTTGCCGGCCGGCCGCTCATTGATTACATCCTGGATAAACTCGACAGCATAAATGAGGTTGACGAAATTATCGTTATCGCCAACAGCAAGTTCGCCGGGAAGTTTAAGAAATGGTCAAAATCGGTAATCTGCAGCAAGCGTATCAGTATTATCGATGACCTGACCAGGAGCAATGCCGACCGCCGCGGCGCAATCGGCGATATGTATTTCGCGGTCAATAAAAAACGCCTGAAGAGCGACCTTCTGGTCGTCGGTGGGGATAATCTTTTTGACGGAGATTTAAGGGAGTTTGTATCTTTTGCCAGGGATAGCCAACCTTATCCGGCAATCGGTGTCTACGATATCAGGAGCAGGTCGCAGGCGGTTAAATACGGGGTAGTAAAACTGGATGCCAAAAACAGGATTGCCGATTTTAAAGAGAAGCCGCGCAAGCTGCAGTCAAGCCTGGTGGCGATGTGTCTCTACTATTTTCCCCGCCAGAAGCTGGGGCTGATAAAAGAATACCTTAAGTCAAAGGGCAATAAAAAGGATGCTACGGGATTTTATATCGACTGGCTGCGCCGCAAAAGCAAGGTATACGGTTTTATATTCCGCGGCCGCTGGTACGACATCGGCCAATATAGATTTTATAAAGAGGCGAACAAATATTTTTTAAAGGAAGGGGAGTCTTTATGACGGCACGCAAGCATTTTTTTACTTCGGAATCGGTAGGTGAGGGGCATCCGGACAAGGTCTGCGACCAGATATCCGATGCCGTGCTCGACGAGGTCCTGCGGCTTGACCCTTACGGCAGGGTTGCCTGTGAGACTTACGTTACGATGGGGCTTTTGATTGTGGGGGGCGAGATTATCACTACGAGTTATGTGGACGTGCAGAACCTCACGCGTAATTTATTAAAGGAGATAGGTTACACCCATCCCAAATACGGTTTTGATTACCACACCTGCGCCATTATCAGCATCATCCACAGCCAGTCTCCGGATATTTCCCAGGGGGTGGATAAGGGCGGGGCAGGCGACCAGGGTTTTATGATGGGGTATGCCTGCAGGGAAACCCCGGAGTTGATGCCTTTGCCGATTATGATGGCGCATAAACTGGTAAAGCGCATTGCGGATGTGCGGCGGCAGGGAGTCTTGAAGTATCTCGGCCCCGACTGTAAATCCCAGGTAACGGTAGAGTATCACGATTCGCATCCGGTAAGGGTTGATTCCGTAGTCCTTGCCTGTCAGCACACCGACGAGATCCTTGATTCCACCAAGAATAAGATTACTAAAAAGGCGCGCCAGGAGATGATTGAGGTTATCGCCAGGCCCGTTTTAAAAGGGTACATCGATAAGAATACCAAATACTACGTGAACGAAACCGGCAAGTTCGTGGTAGGCGGGCCGCAGTCCGATACCGGGATGACCGGCAGGAAAATTGTGGTCGATACTTACGGCGGGGTAGTTGCGACG
>Ga0116202_10002953_pt1 | contig 10185 bp, 10 predicted proteins | sample LakKivw325mmetaG_FD_94479 | JGI IMG/M metagenome (GOLD analysis project Ga0116202, IMG submission 94479) | Anoxic lake water microbial communities from Lake Kivu, Rwanda to study Microbial Dark Matter (Phase II) - Lake Kivu water 325m metaG | ecosystem: Environmental > Aquatic > Freshwater >... | reverse complement strand
TATATCGCCAGGGCAGCACCCTCCTGAAGCGAGCTCTCATCGTAAATTTCCTCGATTTCAGCCTTATAGCCATAAGAGCCTAATGCCTTCTGGCATTCCCCTGCCATCCGATAACTCACCTTCCTTTCCTTCAAATGAGAGGAGAGGGCGATTCCTTTGATATCGAGAATCCTGCCTTGCTCAGTAAAATTTAAAGATTTCAATTTCTTCACCGGCTCAACTTGAATTTCTATAATGCCGCCTCCACGTGGCACGTAGCCAGGGCGGACTATCTCAAGCTCAGCCTGAATTCCCACCTGTTCCAAAATCGGCAGTAAGACAAACTTCATATGATAAGCAGAGGGGGCAAAATCCTGGAATAGTCCACCTTCCAGTCTAAACTTAGAGGGCTTTTCTGCCAAGCAGGCTAGAGGCAGAAGAGTCTGCGCCATCATAGTGGTCGAGCCTGCTGTCCCTATATCCCAGTGATATTGCCCTCCTTTAAACTTTCCCTTTGGAGCATAGGTAATCTCCTTAGAGCCCACCACGGCATTACCCACTGTGCCTTGGCACATCTCCTGGCAGGCCTGGATAACCTTGAGGTGTTGTGCTCTTAATCCCGGTTTCTTCCTCTTCGCCCTGATATTTTCTATCTTTATCTCCTTCCCGAGCAGGCTAGCCAGAGCCACTGAGTAGCGGACTATAGTTCCGCTTCCCGATTTTGCACCACCATCTATATTCATCATATTCTGTTATTTCTCTCCCTTTGAAAAAGGATGTAACATTTTATATCTTTATAAGTGTTATACTCCAGAATACAATTTACGCCTTTAAATAATTAAAGGGTAAAGAATTTTGCTGCTACCTATCAAAAGAGGCAAAGGATGGGAATAAGACTTTTTAAAGAGCCTGAGCTGGAAAAACCTGACCTGATTTGCGGCTGGCCAGGGATTGGGAATATCGGGCTAATTGCTGTTGATACCTTGAAGGGGGTGCTAGTAGCAGAAGAGTTTGCAGAAATAGAACCCTGGGACTTTTTCTATCCCGAGAAGGTCTCCATCAGAGATGGTTTGCTCGAAAGCTTAGAGTTCCCCGCCAACAAATTTTATTATCAGAAGCTGGAAAGGAAAGATTTAATATTTTTCCTCGGAGAAAAACAGCCAACCGAGGGGGAGAGAATGTATGCCGCTGGAGAAAAGGCTTACCAGATGGCCAATTTAGTTTTAGATGTGGCCGAAAAGTTTGGCTGCCAGAGAGTTTATACCTCAGGTGCCTGTGTTTCACCCATACACCATACTGCGAAACCAAGAGTTGTTTCAGTGGTAAGTTCTGAGAAGTTAGTAGAGGAGGTAATAAGGCATCAAAATACAATTTTAATAAGCGAAATGGGAGGGAGAGAAGGTGAAGGGGTTATTACTGGATTAAATGGTCTTTTGCTGGCAGTGGCAAAAAAGAGGGGGTTGGAAAGTATTTGTCTCATGGGGGAGATACCAGATTGGCTTTCTGGTTCTCCCTTCCCCTATCCCAAGGCTTCAAAATCAGTGCTCGAGGTTTTTGCTGATATTCTAGGAATTAGGGTTGATTTTGGGTTTCTCGGTAAGATGGTTGCCCAGATAGAAGAGATTGTTGAGAGGCTCTATGAAGGATTCCCCCCAGAAATAAAGGAGCGATATGATGAAAGAAAATTTGTTGTCCAAGCTAAGCCAAGGGGAATAACTGAAGAGGATGCCAAATGGATTAAAGAACATATCGATGAATTTTTTAAGAAAAGGGGTGAACAGGGTGGACAAAGCTCTGTTTGAGATCTATCAGTCTCCCCAGCTTCGAAATCCATCTTTGATTGTCACTTGGCAAACTCGCGATGTTGGGAAATTGAGCTTTAAGATTATCCATTTTTTGAATGAGAAACTGGGGGGTCAAAAAATTGCTGAAATCAAGCCTTCAGGCTTTTTCCTTTTAGGAGGAGCGGCGTTCAAAGATAACTTGCTCCAGGTTCCAGAGAGCAAATTCTGTGCTTGCCAGAACCACAATCTTTTAGTTTTTAACTCCGAGGAGCCTAAATATGAATGGCATAAATTCCTGAGTGCAATCCTGGATTTTGCTGAACATTATTGTCATATCAAAGAGCTATATACCGTTAGTGGAACAGTTTCTCTTACCGCCCATACTACTCCTCGGAGAATATTGGCAGTTTACAATCAGCCAGAATTTCAAAAAGCACTCCAAGGCTATGGACTAGAGGATATGACCTGGGAAGGACCACCAGCTATAAGCAGCTACCTTCTATGGCTAGCCAAAAGAAGAGACATTCCCGGGCTGAGCCTTTGGCCTGAGATACCATTCTACCTCGCTGCCGGAGAAGACCCCACAGCAACAAAGCTTGTCCTCTCCTTTCTGGATAGGAGATTTAGCCTGGGGCTGGGTCTGGGTGAGCTTGACTCGGATATCGGAAATCAGAACGAGAAAATAGCCCAGCTAAGGGACGAAAACGCTGAAATCAATGAATATATCAACCGGCTAGAAAGCGGACTCAGCTTAAACGAAGAAGAGCAGGTAAGATTAGCCAGAGGGGTGTATGAAATTCTCGAACCTTACTCACAGTGACTTTTTTCTGCAATCAACGAGTGAAAATGACAACACAGCCGCCGCGTTGGTGGTCTGGTTCAACCGTGCAATCACCCATGAGAGCCTTTACCGAAACCCAATCTGGAGAATTCTCCTTGATCAAGAGCGCCGCCAGAAGCTCTCCATTGTTTGCATCATTCGCATTTCTCAACCACAAACGGAGCTCATCCCGTGAAGAGGATCTCTCTTGTTTTTTCCTTTTTCCAAACAATATTCCCATTTTATTCTCACCTCCCAAAGTTTATACGACCAATTTAGCCTAACGGAGGGCGGATATGCGAAGTTTGTCCGTTAGGACAAATTTTGATGGAGCGATAGCGGAATCGCATATCTGCTTGTTATACCCTGTTGGTCGCTTATCATTTTCAGCTTTTCTTGATTTCCATTAAAATCAATATTTAATTTAATTCATGGGAAGTTAGCTTTATGCGTTGTCTGTTTTTCCCTCTTTTAATCCTATTTATATTCATCCCATAAATATACTACGGGTGTGTATGAAAGCACTCATGTTCCTTCTTATCGAGGATTAACCGATCCTATTGCCAATCTGCTCTAACTCATTCAAGTGGTTTTCTAGTAATTGAATCCCATTATTACTAAGCACTGCCGTCATCAAACCGACAAACGCTGGTTTTCGTGTAGCGTTCACTAGACGCGTAAGACCATCTCCCATCTGGGATTTGGTAATGGGGCGATTATACGGATCCAATCCAGTGTTTAGGGCCCTGATAGCCTCGTCAATATTCCGGCAAATTATTGGAATCTGCTCTTGCGCTTGACCTGCTCCTGATCCAAAGCTAATCCCTCCAGCAGGATATTTTCTAGGTAATTCAGAGATCTTAGTTTTTAGAGTCCATAATTCTTGGACTATATCAGATACTTTGCCCTTACCAAATACTTTATCAAATATTCCCATTTTTATTACCTCTTAAATTTATACTATATTATTTGTTGCGACCAATTTCGCCTAACTCCTGCATAACCGCATTCCGATTATTTTCTATTTAGCTTCATCCTATCCAATAGACGTTGTCATCCCCTTCCTGATTTTTATCTCTGTCATCCTCCTTGTTCCTTTTTAAGATGATCATTTTGCACAATTAGTATATACGAATTTCTCTTTTTGTTCAGTAGTTTATTGCCATTGGTATTGGACGCCCTTAGCTTCTCAAAGCCAGCTGCACCCCTGGCAACTTTTCGTCATGTGGCAAATATCAGTCAAGGCAATGCTATCATAATATCCTAAAGTTGGTAGATGTCTAGCTCGGCAGCCCTCTAATTTTACCGCTGACCTTCACAAAGTAGACGAACTTAGCCTTGACATTAATCGGATCAAATGGTACATTGTTGTTTGAAACAACAATATTAAACGTGAGATGATGGAGCTTAATAATTATATTACTATTCACGAAGCTGCTAAGCAGCTGGGTATCCATGAGGAGTCACTTAGGCGGATTATTCGTATTCGGACATTGCCCGCTGAGAAAATAGGCGGGCAGTGGTTTATTAGCAAGGAGCAATTGGCTATTTTCAGTAATGCGTATGATCCTAAGACAGGTAAAAGAAGGCATATAATTTAGATTTGAGGAAAGGAGTTGACTATGGAAGTAAGATTAGACCACATTCGCCCAAGTCCCTATCAACCAAGATTAATATTTCAAATCGATGATTTGAAGGCGGAAATAGAAAGAGATGGACTTTTAAGCGAATTAGTAGTCCGCGAGCGTGATGGGTTTTATGAGCTTGTCGATGGCGAGAGAAGGTGGAGAGTTCTAAAAGAATTAGGTTGGAATACTGTGCCCGTCCGTGTGGTTGACATAGATGATAGAACTGCTAGACGCTCAGTATTTAAGTTGAACAAAATCCGGGAAAATTACACGGTTGAAGAAGAAGCGAGATATTTTAAGAAGCTAGCTGATGAGAGGATGACAGCCTATCAAATAGGTAAGGAGCTCAATATTGACGATAGTTGGGTGCGTGCGCATCTGAATGTGTTCAAGTTTCCTGAGGATGTACAAAACGCAGTTTGGGGTGGTCGATTAAGCATATCTCATATTCGTGAAATCGAGGCGCTCATAGGAGCTAATATTGAAGACGCTACAAACATTGCTAGGGAGATCTTTGGAAGAAAGCTAACCTCTGAGGAAACACGGAGAGTCATTGGTGAGCACATAGCGGCTATCGAGGATGCACGCGTTAGGGCCGCCAAGGAAGCAATAGGGGCGGCCGCCCCTATTGCTCTCAGCCTGGAAACACCTGAAGACTTTGAAAGGGCAGCTGAAGCTCTACGAAAAGAGGCAAAGAAAAAACGTGAGGAAATCATGACTCCTGAACAGATAGCTGCTTTGGAAGCTGAAAGGAGGCAGAAGGCACAAGAGCGGGAGCGCATGAAACAACAAGAGCGGATCCGCCTTGAGGAAGAGGCTAAACAAAGAGCCAGAGAAGAATTGATGAGAGACCCACAATTTATCCAAGCACTCCAAGGTAAGCTAGCAACCTTAGAGCCTGTAGAAGCAGAAGTATCTGAGCAAAGTATCAGAATGCAGCCTAAGTTTGCCAGGTTGAGGGAGCTAGAGGAAAGGGATGTCATTACTTACACTATTTGGGATTTCCATTACCGTGATGACTATGCTGGTGATAAAGACTTCCACGGGAATTGCTCACCACAAATCGTGGAACAATGTATCTGGCGACTTACAAACGGGGGAGACTTAGTAGTTGACCCTATGGCTGGGTCAGGCACTACCTTAGATGTTTGTCAGAGATATGCCAGGCGGTGTATAGGTTACGATGTTGCGCCTCCTCCAAACAGGACTGACATTATCCAAAATGATAGCAAACATATTCCACTAGAAGGTGGTTCTGTTGATATGGTTTTCATACACCCACCATATTGGAACTTGGTGCCCTTCACAAGGGCGGAAGAGGGATTACCTGATTTGTCAAGAGCAAAAACATTGGATGAATTCCTCCAAATGCTGAGACAAGTGTTTGGAGAATGTTATCGAATCCTTCGAGATAGCAAGTATATGTGCGTTTTGCTAGGCGACTTAGTCAAAGATGGGCAGTTCATTCCGTTATGTAGAAAAGCTGCTAATCTTGCCGAAGAACTGGGTTTTACTGATTGTGGCTATGCAGTTAAACTCGCTCACGGAGAGGTTAGCCGAAAAAAATCTGGGGTCATTTTTGCTGAGCTGGCATATACAAATAACTTAAAAATCAGCCACGACCTGGTCATGTTTTTTAGAAAATAGGCGAAAAGTTGGAGTTTAGAGATGTCCGAAGCTAAGGGGGAAATTAAATTTATTGTTGGTGGGCGATACGCGAACCGTAGAGGCGAATATGAGGTCTTGGAAATTCGGGGCAAAAAGATGAGGGTGCGCTATGATGATAATACTGAGCAAGAACTAACTACAGAGACTCAAGCCAGAATCGCAAGAAACATGGCAGCCGAGGCAGAACAGGCAGCCCCCTATAAAGGTCGTGGACTGGAGCCTCGGAATGAGCAATTCTTTTCTTCATTAGGCTTTCTCGTAAAGCGAGTTAGGATGCTAGAGGCAATAGTCCCTTCACACGCATTGAACGGATTTATTTCTAACTACACGTTGGCCAAAGGATGCAGACCGGCAAGCGACCAAGACGGTTTGTATATCCATGAACCAGAGGCTAATAAATGGGGATGTGAGCTAAGAGTAACCTTTCGAGCTACACCTGGGGAAGTTGATTCACTGGATTTTGGTCCTGAGATTGACATAGTGAGTGATCCATCAAAGCCAGAGAGATCATGGCGGATAAACAATAATGGTTTTTGGTGGCGACTTTTGAAATTTGGCTTTGATATGGGAAGACAGCAAAACGTAAACGCCATTGAGGCTCGCATTCCAAAGAAGTATCGAGAGCATTTCAGACAAGGATATGCAGGAACTCCTTAGTACAAGAGCCCTCTACTGTGAGCTTCGCGTTTCGCATTTCTAATCCGAAATTTAGCATATCTAACTGCCTAATTTGAAGAAGTGAATAATCCGCCTGAAGCTAGTAACAGAATATTTGCCAAGTAAGATCTTTATAAGGTTATCAGCATATGTCTAGCTCGGCACAAAGAACCGGGATTGCCAATCTGCCTTTGCACTATGGCAAGGTGCCTCCGTGGCTGTTCGGGAGGATGTGCCGGCTTGCCAGGGAGATTGCCATTGTCATTGTTGATGAATTTGGTCCCGATGAGATGCTCCGCCGTCTATCTGACCCTTTCTGGTTTCAAGCCTTTGGCTGCGTTCTGGGCTATGACTGGCATTCCAGTGGCGTTACCACCACTGTTTGTGGTGCTTTAAAAGAGGGGATAAGAGGGTTGGAGAAAGAATTTGGTTTGTTCATTGCCGGTGGCAAAGGTAAAACATCCCGAAAAACCCCGGCCGAAATAGAGAATTTCGGGCATCTGCTAAAGGTAAATCCTTCACCTCTAATCTATGCCAGCCGCATGGCAGCCAAGGTAGACAACTCAGCCCTTCAAGATGGCTATCAGCTTTATCACCATACTTTTTTCTTTACCAAAGACGGCTCCTGGGCGGTTATTCAGCAAGGAATGAATGAGATTAACTGCTATGCCCGAAGGTATCACTGGTTAGGGGAAAAAGTTAGTGATTTTGTTTGTGAGCCAGAGGCAGCTATTTGCTCCCAAGCCAGAGGCGAAGCACTAAACCTGGTGGCATTGGAGAGCACACAAGCAAGGAATGTTATTGCCCATGTTGCTGCCGAGGAAAAACCGGGGAATATCGTAACCCAATTGAAGAAGCTAAAAACCTTGACTCTGCCTCGGCGACCTTACATCAGCCTGGAAGACATTCACCCCGACAGGCTGAGTAAGCTCTTCACCATCGCTTATGAGCATCAACCAGAAAACTTTGAGTCACTGCTGGGGCTTGAGGGTATAGGACCAAAAACGCTTCGTGCCCTGAGCCTTATCTCAGAATTGATCTACGATACACCCGTTAGCCTGCGCGACCCAGCAAGCTATAGTTTTGCCCATGGTGGCAAGGATGGTTATCCCTATCCTGTGGATAGGAAGACCTACGATAGCAACATCCAATTTCTGGCTCAGGCAGTGGACAAAGCCAAGATTGGCGATAAAGAGAAGCTCGAGGCTTTCAGACGTCTAAAGGCGTGGCAATAAAAGAGATTCTTCGCTACGCTCAGAATGACAGGAACCGAAGGGCTTGGATGACAGGCAAGCCTGGCAGAATGTTAGAGGAACCGCGCCTTACTTGCTACCTTTCGAGATTGCTTCACCTATCACCCTCACCTTAATCCTCTCCCATCACGGGAGAGGAAATTTGGCTCGCAATGATGTAGTGAAGTTATTCTTATAAGGCTCTATAATATAGGGTAACCAGTGAAATGGCTGATTTTGATATCGCATCTTATGTGTTCCATATCGAGGCTAACCGGTCGGTCAAGGATGCTCTGATGCAAAAGCTAAGAACTCGCCGGCCTCCATACCATATTTCAGTAACCGACTTGACTAATCTGAAGCAGGCTTACTTTAAGAGGAAGCATCCTGAGATTGCTCCTCCTCTGGAGAAGCAACAGCTTATGTGGAAGGGGACCGGATTTCACAAGATTTTTGGTTTTGCCGTGTCCAGTGAGGAGTATCTGGAGCAATTTGTCGAAGCCGAGGGCATTGTAGGCAAAATTGACCTCTATGAAAATGTTCCGGTAGAAGTTAAGACAACTTCACCCCTGGCGAAGGGAGAGAGTCTACTTCAGCAAAGGCCAACTTATATTGAACAGGTGGGCATGTATTGTGCTATGGTCAATGTTGGTGAGGGTGAGATTGTCATTTATGAACGGCAGGGTGCGGAGGAATCGGGAGGGGTTCCCCTTACCACCTATCATGTCGCTTTTCCCGACCTGGAAGCAGTTCGGGAGGAAATGCGTCACCGGCGAGACTTATTGATTCAGGCGCTCATCTCCAACGACCCGAGCAACTTGCCTGTTTGTGCCTGGTTTGGCAGAGGATGTGACTATTCCGCAGTGTGTGATTGCAGCACCAGCTCGGTGTCCTCATCACACAAAATCGCTGAGTTAGCCGGAAAGGTTCAAATTGATGAGGTTACCCGCCAGCAACTGCTGGACATGCTTGGCAAGCCAAAGCCACCTCGGCTGCTTCACGCTAATGACCTCGTCTTCCCCAGGAAGGCATATTTTGAGCGTCGCAAATCCGTGGAAACCGTGTCGGAGGGAAAAGTAGCTGAGGAACAGGGAGAATATCTCCGCTCAATGGAGGAGAGAGGCTTCGTAGGCGCTCTGAAGGACATTATACGCTATGGTTCTCCTGGCGAGGTGGAGAATATGCTCGTTCAATATGCTTCGCTCAGTGATTTGGTTCAGCTCCGCCAGGGCTTGCCCACTATGGTGCGAACCCCGAAATTTCAATCACTTGTGGAACGGGAGCGACTTCCTTCATCATTTCCACATTACTTTTATCGCCTGGGCTTTGATTGTGCCCTAACAGACCATCCTAAAGGCAGGCTGTTCCTTTACTATGCTAATGTCTCCGAGGAGAATGCCAAGTTAATGGTCTATGATGTTTCGTTCAGAAACCTGGGTGACATAAAGGCTGAGGCGATACGCCGCATAGAGCTTCTGGAGAGGGCAACATCGCCGGCCCAGCTTCCCAGATGCCCCTCATGGATGTGCCCTTACTGTGAGTACAGAGACGAATGTGGCGAAGCCTGATAAAGCCAATGATTATAGGAAAGGTAAAAACTTACTTGCTTTGGTTTGACTCCATGGGGCTAAGTTGAGTTCTATGCTAATTGAAACCCACTACGTTTTTATGGAGAAGAAATGAAAATACCAAACATAGGAGCTTATGTGGTAGCACCCGTCGCCAACCGCGCTCACTTTGTTCGCTGCGTATAAGAGCGGGTAAAAGGAAAATCAAAGATCCCCCAAAATTGCCTTTGGCAACTTCTTTTATCCGCAAAATGTTATGTGCAATCAGCTTCGGAGGGTAGCGTTATGAGAATACCTGTTGAAATAAAGGAAATGATAAATGAAAAGGCCAGAGTTCCAAGGATTCATTTTGCGACTTCAACTAGGGATGGCAAGCCTAATGTAGTTCCTATTGGTTACGTTGAAGTTATAAGCGATGAGGAAGTCTTGATCGTTGACACTCTAATGGACAAGACAAGGAAAAATTTAGAGGAAAATCCTCAAGTTGCCATAGCTGTTGAGGTGATGGAGAAATTTAAAGTTTATCAGCTTAAAGGAAAAGCAAACATTTTCACCGAGGGAAAGGTATTTGAGAAGGCATTCGAAACTCAAAAGAGACGTGATGAGAGGCGAAGGCTGCGTTATGCCAGGGAAGGGCTCAAAGAGCCTGGATGGGCTCGTGAGCTCCATCAAAGAAAGCCAAAAGCCGCGGTGCTAGTAAAGGTGGAAGAAATATACTCCACAGCGAACCCCGAGCAAAAGATAGAAGAGGCTTGGGGTGGGAGTCCAAATTTTGAATCTGTGAGGAAATAAAATGAACTGGCTAGATTTAGTTATCATTGTTATCACCATCTTGCTTGGCCTCTTGGG
>Ga0116202_10002952_pt1 | contig 10189 bp, 5 predicted proteins | sample LakKivw325mmetaG_FD_94479 | JGI IMG/M metagenome (GOLD analysis project Ga0116202, IMG submission 94479) | Anoxic lake water microbial communities from Lake Kivu, Rwanda to study Microbial Dark Matter (Phase II) - Lake Kivu water 325m metaG | ecosystem: Environmental > Aquatic > Freshwater >... | reverse complement strand
GGTCCTTTACCGCACCGTGCCGACCGCACGCGGCGACTATGAATTCGGCAATCTGCATTTCCGCGGGCTGTCGTTTCTTGGCCTGAGCTACTGGCAGAGAACGGTCGCCGCCGCCCAGCGCGTGGCCGTGTACCCGAACATCTCGGAAATGGCCCGCTACCAGGAACTCGCGCGCAGCGGCCGGCTGACGCAAGCCGGCTACCGGCCATACCGCAGGCCCGGCACCGGCACCGAATTCGAAAGCCTCCGCGACTACGTTCCCGATGACGAGTTCCGTCACATTGATTGGAAGGCCACGGCGCGGCGCCGCAAGCCGACCACGCGCCAGTACCAGACGGAGCGCAGCCAGAGCCTGATGATCATGCTGGACAGCGGGCGGATGATGGCCGGCACAGCCGGAGCGATGTCGAAGCTGGATTATGCCGTCAATGCCGCGCTGATGCTGGCCTACGTGGCAACGCAGCGTGACGACCGGGTCGGCCTTCTGGCCTTTGCGGATGCCATCGAGCAGTTCGTCCCGCCGGGGAAGGGCAATGCACAGGTGGGACGCATCTCCGACGCGCTCTACGGGCTTCAGTCGCGGCTGCAGGAGCCGGACTACGGCCTGGCCTTCAGCACGCTCTTCAGCCGCTCGCGCAAGCGCTCGCTGGTGATATGCTTCACAGACCTGATTGACAGGGATGCATCGGCGCGGCTACTGTCAGGCATGGCCTCGCTGTTTCCGCGCCATCTCCCGCTGCTGGTGGCGATACGCGATCCCGATTTGCAGTCGGCGGCGAGGCAATATCCCGACGGCGCATTCCAGGCCTACGAGAAGGCGGTGGCAATCGCAGCCGTTGCCGACAGGAGGGAGGCGCTGGCCGCAATCAGCCGCCGGGGCGTGCTGGTGCTGGACACGCGGCCGCAAGATCTGACCGTAGCGACGGTGAACCGCTACCTGGAAATCAAGGCCCGCCACGCACTCTAGAGAGTGCCGCTGTCGAAGAGCTGGTCGGGGTCCTTCTCGATGCCCTTGAAGTAGCGTCCGAACACGCGGTCGCCGACAGTGAGATACACATACAGAGCCGTTCCCGTAACGAGGCCGATGCCGTAGCGGGAGAGGTTGGTGGCGATCGTACCGGCTGCGAGGGGGCTGACGAGACCCTCGATGAGACCGGCGACTGCGAAAACCGGTATGGTGGCGGCGGCCAGGCGTACCGCTTCGTGGGCGGCAATCAGCAGCGCATCCCGACGCAACAGGTCACCGGGGTTGACCAGGCTGTAGCCGAAGCGCAGCCCGGCCGCGGCGGCCAGCAGGATCGCCGAGATCTCGATGACGCCGTGGGGCACAACCACCGCCCCCATGATGATCAGTTTCCCCTGGTACGCGCCCAGCCCCAGAGCCGCGCCCAGCATCAAGGCATTGCGTGCCAGCACGTAGATGGTGCCGAGGCCGCAGGTAACCCCCAGCACGAAGCAGGTGAGGGCTACAGTGATGTTGTGTGTCATCAGAAAGCCTGCAAAGATGGGGCCGGTGCCGCTGTCGGCAACGTTCCCGAAGTATGTGCCCGCCGGCTTGGCTGTTTCCAGGAAGTCTTCCACCTGGGCACGGAAGACGGGGCCGGCGAAGATCTGTGCCCAACCCGGGTTACGCGCCGTGGCCCAGCCGCCGATGAAAGCCCCCGATACCAGCAACGCGGCGCACACGGCGAAGTACCGCCGGCACCTCTTGAAGGTAGCCGGAACTTCCACGCCGAAGAAGTAGCCGATGCGCAGCCCGCGGCTGTGGCGGCGACCATGAATGACGCCGTGAGCGCGGCCCATCAACTGATTGAGATAGGCGATGACCTCGGGATCGTAGTTGCGGGTCCTGGCGACCGCCAGGTGGGAGGCGGCCTGGCGATATAGAGAGCCAAGTTCCCGTAGCTCGCCGCTACTGAGCACGGAGACTCCACGGCTGGAACGGCAGCGCTGAAGCAGCGCTTCGAGCCGCTCCCAGGTGGGTCTGTGCCTCTCCACAAAGCTCAGCACGAGCCTGCCTCCGGTGTGCCATGCGCTATGAGACGATAGTCATACAGACGCCCGAGTACGTCGAGATCGAGTACGAACTGGCCGGACTGGGTTCGCGCGCGATTGCCTGCCTGGTTGACAGCGTCGTGCAGAGCTTCGTCACTCTGGCGATTGTGCTGGCCGGCCTCTACCTGTTCTCGCTTGTTCACCGCGGCAATCCTCTGGACCTTGTTGCAGGCATACTCATCGGCGGCGCGGGCCTGGTGGGCTTCATCGGCTATTGGATCGTTCTTGAGATGATCACCAACGGGCAGAGCATCGGCAAGCGCATGGCCGGCCTGCGCGTAATCCGCGATGACGGTACTCCCATCAACTTCTGGGATAGTCTCATTCGCAACCTGGTGCGGATCGTGGACATGCTGCCGGCCTATTACCTCGTCGGCATCGTCTCGATATGGCTCAGCACCCGCTCCAAGCGGGTCGGCGACTATGCGGCAGGAACTGTGGTGGTGAAGGAGCGGAGCCGGGAGGTGCCGGACACGGTAGCGACTTCGCTGCAGCAGAAAGCTCCGCTCTCGGACGCGTCGGTCAGTGAGGCGCTGATGTCCAGCATCCGCCTGCTGCCGGAGCACGACGCCGAGGCCGCACGGGCGTTTCTGGAGCGCAGGGACGAGCTGCCGCAGGATGTGCGGGACCAGCTCGCCACGCGTCTGACCCGGACCATCTCATTACACCTGGGCGTGAGTGCAGCCGCCTGGCCTGCTGCAGAGGAGTTCCTGGCCGAGGTCGTCGCCTGCCACCAGCGCGCGTCGCGGCTGCGCGAATAGCGTCCCCCGAAGGCGCTGATCCACAAGCGCCGTCCGTCCGTAGCCAGCTCAACGGTCCCCACAATGTCGGTCGAAAGTAGCGGAATCCCGCGTGCCCGCAGGCGGCTCAGTACCTCCGGATGTGCCGGCCGGTATCTGAGTGCCGCGCCGTTTACTATCGCCAGCCGGGGGTTCACGGCATCCAGAAAGCCGGGTGTGCTGCTGCCCTTGCGGCCGTGATGGGAGAGAATCAGCACGCTGCTTTGTATCGGCACGCCGTTCGCCCAAGCCCATTTCACCAGTGCCGCCTCGCCCTCAGCCGCCAGGTCAGCGGGCAACAGGATGCTCACATTGCGGTAGCTGAGACGCATTGCGATGCTGTTGTTGTTGATGTCCTCGCTGGTGTCACCATGTGCGATGTGTGAGGGGCCCAGCACGGCCAGTTCCGCCCCGTCGGCCAGCTCGATCCTGCAGCCGGCGCGCAGCACCTCGTGCGGGATGCCCAGACGCCGCGCGGTGTCAATAGCTCGGACAGCAGACGGTTGACCGGCCACGGGCAGGCCATTGGTCGCAAAGCGGCCGACCTCGACACCCCGCATTACGTCGGCCATGCCGCTGCAGTGGTCGGTGTCACCGTGTGACATGATAAGGGCATTGAGACGGCGTATTCCACGGTGCGCCAGATAGGGGAGGATCACCCGGCGGCCGACCTGCTGGTAAGCACGCGGGCTGGAAGGGCCGGTGCCGGCGTCGAACACTATCTGGTGTCCGGCGGTGTCGCTGATGATGGTACACTGCCCCTGGCCGACGGCAAGAAAAGTAACGCGCACAAGCTGCCTTGGGCTTGCCGACACCGCGACGACAAGGAAGATGAGACCGCCGAGGGCAACCACCACGGCCGGCCCCCATTGGGAGCGCTGCGACTGCCGGCCCGCCTCTGACACCCGGCGCGTTTCTCCATAGAGCAGCCACCAAACGACGCCTGCGGCAACGTACCAGGCCAGGACGGCGGCAATCGGCATGTGCAGGTTGCCGACAGCAGCCCCCGGCACCGCCGCAAAGCCGTGTATGGCCCACAGCATGACGTACAGCAGCGCTCGCGACCGAGCACAGGGCAGCACTGCCAGCGGCAGCCACACCGAGCCCAGCAGCACCGAGGCAAAGCCGGTCCCGAGTAAGACCACGCTCAAGGGGATGGCGACGAGGTTGGCCACGATGCCGGCGACCACCAGCGTGCTGAAGTAGTAGGCGATGATCGGGGCGGTCATCAGCCAGGCTCCCAGCGTCGCACCGGCTAGCCGCAGTAGATGCGCCCGCGCCCTGCTGCGCCACCCGTAGCCGCCACGCAGGCCGCGCGGCCAGAACGCCACGGTCCCGATTACCGCAGCGAAAGTCAACTGCACGCTGACCGAGAAGGGAGCGGAGCTATCTGCGACACACAGACAGATCGCCGCGATGGACAGCGCCGTCCAGAAGTCATAGCGGTGGCCGCTGACCATGCTTACCAGGAGCAGCACGGCCATCGCCAGGCTGCGCATCACCGACGCGTACGGGCCGGCCACGAGCGCATAGAGCAAGAGCGGCGGGATGACGACCAGAATGATCCACAAGGGCGGACGCACGCGCACGCCCTGAAATAGGAAGATGATGGCGGCGGCGAGGATCGTCACCTGCGCGCCGGACACCACCATCAGGTGCACCGTGCCGCTGCGGCGGAAATCCTCGACAATGCTGTCCGGCAACCGCACGTTGTACATGCCGAAGACCATGCTGGCCAGCAAATCGGCATACAGATTCGCGTCGGGTCCGGGCATGGCCGCACGCAGCACGCTGACGACGTGGGCGCGGACTCTCGCGACTGCAACATCCATCTCCGCACGCCACAGCGGCTGAGGGATAACGACCGCGACTTCCTCGGCCTTGCCGATGGCATGAATGCCCCGACGTGCCAGGGCGCGTTTCTCGTCGAACTGCCCGGGGCCTGTAATCGCAGTCGGCGCCCACACCACCACTTCGTTGAGCTGCAGCGTCTCGCCGGGGCTGACGGCAGGTTCCGGCGGCAGGTTGCACAGCAGCTTGCCCCTGACGGGGATCTCGGCGGTGTCGCCGCGAGCGCTGTGCACGTCCAGTTCGACACGCTGGTGGAAGTCATCACTTGCAGGGATGCGGGATACGCTACCGATGAGCGTCACGGGGCCGCACTCGGCCAGGCGCATTGGGTCGTGGGGGCCGGGTTGAATGCGATATGCGTGCAGGGAGGCGCCGACGAGGGCTGAGGCCAGCCAGAGAAACAAGTGCCCTGCCGGCAGGTCGAGCAGCACGTCCAGCACCACGCAACCGACCGCTATAGCCGCCAACAGCGCGACCGAGACCGGATCGGGAGCAGCCCAGTCGGCCCAGACGATGCCGGCGACCAGGCTGAGGGCCACCAGCACCAGGGGTCTCTTGATGATATTCAGCGGCAGGCCGCTGGAGGGCGAACTGCGTGGCACAGTCTCGGCTGCCGGTTCGTAGTCGGGCTGCATGGGACTAGAGGGTGACATAGGGCCGGATCTGCTCCAGGGTGTCCTTCCCGACGCCCTTAACCTTTAGCAGGTCCTCCAATTGGCTGAAACCGCCGTGCTCACGGCGGTAGTAGCAGATGCGACGCGCCAGCTCCGGGCCGATGCCGGGAAGCAGTTCCAGCTCCTCCGGTCCGGCACGGTTCAGGCTCACCTTCCGGGCCGGATACGAAGGCGGGGTTTGCACCGCCTGCTGACCCTGCTCGGCAAGCGGCACCGGCATCTCGGGGGCTTGCGTTGGCGCAGCAGGGGTAGGTTGCTCTGACGGTGGCGGCTGTTCGGACTCGGCGGTTCGCCGGGCGGACGCCACCTTGCCGACGGAGATCTGTTGGCCATCGTCCAGTACGGCCGCAAGGTTCACCGTCGCGACGTCCGCGTGCTCGGTGAAGCCGCCCGCCGCTTTCACGGCATCGTTAATGCGGGAACCTGCAGGTAGGCGGTACAGCCCCGGCTTGGCAACCTCGCCGACGACATGCACCAGTACCTCCGTCGGCTGCTGCTGGTGAACCAGCATCTCCACAGGCTCGCGGCTTTCCCGCGGCGCCCTCAAGCTCATCAGGAATACGCCGGCCAGAATACACAGCAGCCCCGCAGCCACAAACAGCTTCTGCGCTCTCGTCAGTGCCAACTGCCCCCCTCCGTCACGCGCCAGTAGCGTCCGTGCTTGGCAGCGCTTGTCACATACAGTTGACTATGGCGGTGGCCCCGACGGCCCATGCCACACGGCCCTAGCTCGCCACGATATTTACGAGTTTATCGGGCACTGTTATGACCTTACGGATATGTTTCCCCGCGATGTGCTTCTGCACCTGCTCGGTCTGCTGAGCCATGTCCGCCACCCGCTTCATGTTGGAGCCGGCCGGCACCACCAACTTGTCGCGCACCTTGCCGTTGACCTGCACGACTACCGTGACCTGCTCCTCGGCGGCCAGGGACATGTCCGCCTCCGGCCACTCCGACCCGTACAGGCTCGGCTCGTGGCCCAGCTTCTCCCATAGCTCGTCAGCCATGTGCGGCGCAAAGGGCGACAGCAGTATTACCAGACGCTCGATAGCCTTGGAGAACACGGCGCGGTCGCCCGCATTGTCGTCGGCCATCGCCTCCGCAAACGCCATCAGGTCGTTGGTCAGTTCCATGATGGCGCTAACGGCCGTGTTGAAATGCATGCGCTCGATGTCGTTGGTGACCTTGGCAACCGTCTGGTGAGTCTTGCGCCGGATGCTGCGCTGCACCTGGGTCAGATCGCCGCCGATGGCCTCACGCCAGTTCGGATCGTAGCTCCCTATGTGACCATCCACCAGCCGCCACACGCGGCTCAGGAAGCGATATATGCCCGCCACGCCTTCATCCGTCCATTCGGCGTCTAGCTCGGGCGGACCCACGAACAGGACGAACGTGCGCGCGGTGTCGGCACCGTATTTCTCGATTATCTCGTCCGCCGGCACCGCGTTGCCCTTCGACTTGCTCATCTTCTCCAGCTTGCCTTCGGGCGTGCGGCTGCAGATCATCCCCTGGGTGAAGAGCTGTGCGAACGGCTCGACGAACTCCACATATCCCAGCTTGTGCAGCACCTTGGTGACGAAGCGGGCATACAGCAGGTGGCGCACGGCATGTTCGACGCCGCCGATGTAGTGGTCAACCGGCAGCCACTTGTCCACATCGGCCTTGACGAACGGCTGCTCGCTATCGTGCGGGTTGATGTAGCGCAGATAGTACCATGAGGAGCAGACGTATGTGGTCATGGTATCGGTCTCGCGCTTGGCGGGCCCGCCGCATCGCGGGCAGGTAGTGTTGACGAAGCCTTCATGTAGCGCCAGCGGCGACTCGCCGGTCGGCTTGAACTCCGCGTCGGTTGGCAGCAGCACCGGCAGGTCCTCGTACGGGACCGGCACCGCACCGCATCTGTCGCAGTGGATGATCGGGATCGGCGCGCCCCAGTAGCGCTGGCGCGACAGCAGCCAGTCCTGCAGGCGGTACTGGATGTCACGATGGCCGATGCCCTCGGCTTCCATGCGGTCGGCGATCTTCTCCGCAGCCTCGGTGCAGGGCATGCCGTCAAACTCCTCCGAGTTGACCTGCACGCCCACCGCCTCGAACGCCTCCGTCATCGTCTCGCCGTCGAAATCCGCACCTTCGGGCTGAATTACCACGCGCACCGGCAGGCCGTACTTACGCGCGAACTCGAAGTCCCGCTGATCGTGCGCCGGCACCGCCATGATCGCCCCGGTCCCGTAGCCCATCAGCACGTAATTAGCCACCCAGATCGGCACGCGCTCGCCGGTCAGGGGATGGATTGCATGCCGACCGGTGAATATGCCGTGCTTCTCCGTATCCACGGCGGCGCGGTCGATCTCGTCCTCGCGCATCGCCGTTCTCACGAATTCGTGTACCGGCTCCTCGTACTGGGTGCCGTGCGTCAGCTCGTGCACCAGCGGATGCTCCGGCGCCAGCACCATGAAGGTCACGCCATAGACCGTATCAATGCGGGTAGTGAAGACCTCCATCTGCTGATCGGTGCCCTCTATGTCCAGCTTGAAGCTGACGCCCTCGGAGCGGCCGATCCAGTTGGCCTGCTGGGTGAGCACCGACGGCGGCCACTTGTCGAGCAGTCTCAGGTCGTTGAGCAACTCATCCGCGAAGTCGGTGATCTTGAAGAACCACTGCCCGGGCACCTGGCGGGGTTCCACCTCGGTATCGCAGCGCTCGCAGGTGTTCCCATCCAATTCCTCATTGGCCAGCACCGTCGCACACGAGGGGCACCAGTTGACGGTCGCCTCGCCCATGTACGCCAGGCCGTTGTGGTACATCTGCAGAAACAGCCACTGCGTCCACTTGTAGTAGTCCGGCTGCGAGGCGTTGATCTCGCGGGTCCAGTCGTAAGTGATGCCGAGGGCGTTGAACTGCTCCTTCATCTGGTCAATGCAGCGCTGCGTCCAATCGTTCGGATGGATTCCGCTCTGAATGGCGGCATTCTCCGCCGGCAATCCGAAGGCGTCCCAGCCCATCGGATGCAGCACATTGTAGCCGCGCATGGACTTCTGCCGCGCGATCACGTCGCCGATCATGTAGTTGCGCACGTGGCCCATGTGCAGCTTGCCGGACGGGTACGGGAACATCACCAGGAGATAGGACTTCTCACCCGGATCGTCATTCCTGGTCTCGAACAGCCTCTTGTCGGCCCAGAGCTTCTGCCACTTGCGCTCGATGTTGGCGAAATCGTATGGTTGTGCCAATCTCAGGACTCCCTTGTCTGCTAACGTAGGTCAATATTGTGGCGAAATGAGCGGATGTGTCAAGGCTCTAACCGCAGGGCGTGGCCGCCCGCAGAATCATCATTGCAGAAATCGCATCAGCAGCACGGCGACCCCGATCAGTGCGCCGATGAACAATACCGCGATGAGAAAGTATAGCTTTTCCTCGCGCGTGAACGAGAACCGGCCCGCATTGGCGATCAGGAAGCCGACTGCGATGAACGGAAGCAGCGGAATCCCCGGCAGGATGGGCACGGCCAGGAAGCCCAGCATCCCCACCGCGGTCAACACTGCGATGTACCAGAACGTTCTGCGGAAGCGCAGGCCGTAGCGCCAGGTCGTCACGAAGAAGAACGCCAGGAAGATGAAATCGCCCAGCCCCGCCGTGGCGATGAAGCTGAACCCCTTGCCGCCCTCGGGTCCGGCCGCCGAGCCGATCTTCGGCAGGCCGATGGACAGCTTGCCGACCAGCTCCGGGGCCTTGTCCAGCGCCTCACCTGTCGGACCGTGGAACACGGTGAAGAAGTCCACCACTATCAGCACGACGGCGATCGGCACAAGCATGTTGACATCGCGGATCAGCCGCGCAATCAGCCGACCCAGAAACGCGCAGGCGATCAGGAACAGCAGCGACTCCAACGGCGAGATGAACGGCGCGGCATGTCTGTACTGCTCCGCCCACAGAGTGACCGAGTACCATGCCGCCAGCGGGTAGGCGAACAAGAAGAACTCGTGCAGCGGCTTGATCTCCCACAGCGCGATATTGCGGATTATCGCCAGCGAGAGCAGCAGGAACAGCACGGTGCCGACCACGATGCCGACCAGCGGCGGCACCCCGCGCAGGTGCGGTATGGCGGCCAGAATCCCATAGTAGGTGACGGCGGCGATGAGTGCCTCGCGCCACAGCGGGGCCGGAGGGACGGTACGCCCCTGCAAGTTTTCTGCGGCTCGCTCACTTGCCACGTGCCTCTGTCTCCGTGCTGTTACATAGCACAAATTCCGGCACAGGTCGCACCGGAATGGCGGCAATATCGCTTTCGACACGATTATAGCACTTGCCCGAGGCGTTATCAACCAGCAACGCCTGGCTACAGTCCTGAGCGTCTCGGTTGTGTTGCGGATTCCCAACACATCCGGTGTCGTCCCTACCCGCCCGCCTGATCCTGCTCGCGCAGAGCGCGTGCGCGCGTGAGGTAGCCGTAGGCCATCGCGCCCGTAGTTGGGCTCAGGGCACCCGGCTGCCCCTCGGGATGCGCGCCCGCGTACTGGAGCATGTACTGTTCCACCAGCGGGTCGAACCGCGCCAGGGCGCACCAGCGCGGGAGTTGCCCGGTGTACTTGTCGTTGGCCTGACGCCGGCCGACCTGCCCCGAGAACTGACCATCGCCCAGGTAGAGGCCGACGGTGAACGTCCGCGTCAGACGCTGCATGTCGGTATCGTCGAAGGACGCGCCGTGCTCCCAGGCCAGGTACATGAAGTGCGCATTGATGGCCGCGTGCGACACATCCTCACCGCTGCCGGGCGCATCGGGCACCTTCGCCCAGTAGGCCCACGCGTAGTAATCGCCGTCCTCCACGTGGG
>Ga0116202_10002951_pt1 | contig 10191 bp, 7 predicted proteins | sample LakKivw325mmetaG_FD_94479 | JGI IMG/M metagenome (GOLD analysis project Ga0116202, IMG submission 94479) | Anoxic lake water microbial communities from Lake Kivu, Rwanda to study Microbial Dark Matter (Phase II) - Lake Kivu water 325m metaG | ecosystem: Environmental > Aquatic > Freshwater >... | reverse complement strand
TTACTCATTGGTGGATTGTCTCCTCTCGTTAATCGAGTTTGCTCACCCGATTCTATCAAAACCGGGCGGGGTTGATCCACCACCTTATTCAACTACTTTCAACTACGATCGGGACAAGCTCCGCAGAAGACAAGCAGTTTAGAATAAGCACTACCGGACTATCCGCTTATGCATTCCCCATCAATGGCCCTAATGTACTCGTCTCTGACACGACGATTGGTCTCAATGAATGGCATCATGTTGCTTACGTGTATGATGGCACTCAGGAGGGACTATACGTTGATGGCAGTCGTGTGGCATCGAGAGCATGGAGCAACGGATATAATGGAAGCCACAACATCTCGAACAGTCCCAATAGTGTCAACTACGTAGGGGCTACCTACAGATGGGACTCTGGCTATATTTCCGGAGCATTCATCGGTCTTCTCGACACTGTGAGAATATCCACTATCGCCCGCTATTCTGGTGATTCATTCACCGCACCGACAGGAGACTTAGCGTCTGACCAGTACACCAACCTCCTGTATAACTTCAACGAACCGGTTGGCTCTACAACGATAACTGACGAGAGTGGGAACGGACGTGATGGCACCTTGGGCGTTGGCTTTACTGGGGCAACTTCGCCGGAGTTCGTACCGGAGCCAAGTTCTATTCTTGCGATGCTGATGGGCTTGAGTGGTATTGGTGGGGTGGCTTTGAGAAGAAGCAGAAGGTAACCTGGCAGTATTCAACCGCTACTAAGGAGGTGATGGAAATGCTCTGTAGCATAGCGACCAAATGTTTGGTGTCTCTGTTGCTGCTTTTCGTCGTTGCAACTGCCGTCGCTGATGGGCGTTGCACATTCTGCGGCGTCTACGGCAACACAGTCCACGCTGCGATCATCTGTCCGAGTTGCAGCAAGGACAAAGGAGGCAACCAAACCTGCTGCGATTTCTGTGGCAAGAATGGCGGCAATACCTTGCAATACGCCTATATCTGCCACAAATGCACTAAAGACAAGGGCGACAATAGCAACACATGTGATTGGTGCGGCAGTCGCAGCAGCTGGAACCACCGTGCTAAGATTTGCAGCAGTTGTCGCAGGTAATAGTGGCGTAGTCTATTTCGTAATTCGCCCTCCCCGCCCCAACCGGCACGATAATGAGGCGGATTAAGTAATACATCAAAAACTATCTGAAATTGTAGGAAGCCCCCGCGGCCGCGCGGGCTGATCCTCCCCCTTTTTTGTGGACACCCTAATCCACCTATCCGGTGGCGATCAGTTTCTCGTAGTCAGCCGGGGAAAGATATCCCAGGCTTGAGTGCAAACGCTCCCTGTTGTAGAATACCTCTATGTAGTCAAAGATGTCCCTCCTTGCCTCGTCCCGTGTTCTGTACTTGCGGTGATGTACGAGCTCTTTCTTCAGCGTGCCAAAGAAGCTCTCCATCGGAGCATTGTCCCAGCAGTCTCCTTTGCGACTCATGCTTATCTGCATTCCGTAGCCTGCGAGCAGGTCTCGGTAGTCCTCACTGGCATACTGGCAGCCGCGATCCGAATGGTGGATCAGTCCGTCTGCCGGTCTCCTTCGATGATATGCCATCTTGAGCGCATCCAGCGCAAGTGTCCTTTCTAGAGTATCGCTCATACTCCATCCTACAGCCGTCCTGGAACACAGGTCCATTACGCCGGCCAGATACAGCCAGCCCTCTTGTGTCGGGATGTACGTGATATCGCTTGCCCACACCTTGTTGGGCTCGCAGACCGCGAACTCTCTTCTGAGCATGTTCGGAGCTATTGGCAGACAGTGTTTGGAGTCTGTGGTCGCCACGAACTTCCGCTTCTGCTTTGCCCGAATGTCGTTTGCCGACATCAACCGCTCAACTCGACCTCTGCTGCACACGACACCTTCAGAAACAAGCTGCCTATGCACCCGCGGAGAACCATAGGTCATCCGGCTTTTCGTGTGAACCCACTTGATTCTCTCAAGCAGCACCCGATTCTGCGTGCGCCGATCACTCTCCGACCGGTCACGCCAGGCGTAGTAGCCACTTCGCGAGACACCGAACACACGGCACATAGGACACAGCGGGAACTTCCCAATATGAGCATCTATCAAGGCGTACCTCACCGTTGCTCTTTCGCGAAGTACGCCGCGGCGTCTTCTAGAATATCACGCTTGAGCCGTCTGTTCTCCTCCTTCAGCGTTTCGAGATTTGAATGCTAAGGGGAGACGGAGCCTCCCCTTAGCCGATACACGATTTGACTAGAGCGACTTCAGCAAGTTGTCGTAGCTTAATCGCACGCAGTCAAGGGAATCCCGCTTGCATTCGTCCTGCTCGACTATGAACCATTCCACCCCTGCGTCAATGCCGCCTTTCACAATCGCGGGAATATCCAGCACTCCGGCACCAACCTCGCAAAATGCGCGGTCGGGAGAGTCTTCCATATCTTTCATATGCAGAATGCTTAGTCGTCCGCCAAGACGCTTTATCCAGGCGACCGGATCCTCATTGGCGTAAGCCACCCAGTATACGTCGAGTTCCGCCGTGAGCTTGCTCTGGTTGTCCCCATCAAAGAGAATCTCGTAACCCATTTTTCCGCCAAGATCATAGAACTCGCAAGCATGATTATGATAACTCAGTGTCATTGCCTGCGACGACAGTTCTTGAGCGATTTCGCTGAGCTTGTCGGCTGTTCGCTGGTAACTGGCGATATCCTTGCGCCTGGCTTCATCTAGGCACGCCAGAACAAGTCTCCTGCAGCCAATGCTCAGATTCTCATCAATCAGTCGCTGCAGGTCGTTTTCCAGTGCGTCCATCAAAAGGTGGGAGCCAACGCAGGTCAGGTGCAGATCGTCCAGCATATTCTTGAACTCACGCGGACTGAACCTGCCCATATCGCCGATCTCTACACCCGTATAGCCGATCTTTGCTGCGCTCTGGTACGCCCCGACGAAGTCCTTCTCGAGGTAGTCCCGTATCGTCCACATTTGAAGTGCTATCTTGTTGTCCACAGTCATATCCCTCACTTACAGTCTTGCTTCGAGCGCCAGTTCACGTGTGTCCGGCGCAACGGATACGTTGCAGAGCGTGTTGGTTGAAGTTCTGGCAAGAGAGTCCGAAGATTCCCGCAGGTCCTGTAGCACGCTCATCACCCTGACGCTCTGGTCGACAGTCACCATCGGCGAACGGTTCTCAATGATGGCGGCGATGAAATCATCTGTCGGATTCGCAATATCCGGCACCGGAATCGAACTGATCTCCGATATCTTGGTAGCACCGTGACTGGACTCTATGAGCTTCACATTGCCGCACTTCTCGCTGATGCCTCCGCGACTGCCATAGATGTGGGTGTATACGAGATCCTCCTCGATGTAAGAACCGAAGCTCACTTCCAACTGCAGCGTTACATCATCATCAAAGCGCACAAGGCCGGTCGCAAAATCCTCAGCATCAAACCTGTATCCGTTTGCCGCCTCCTGCAGCTTGCCGATCTCACTGTAGGTTGAACACATGGCGCTGGAAGCCGTCGGAAACCCAAGCAGATACATCGACCGGTCCAGCATGTGCGTGCCAAGATCGAATAGCACGCCGCCTCCCTTGTCCTTCTGGGTGAACCAACTCTTGTCGAATACCTGGCCGTCTCTCTCAACCGTCGGCTGAGTAATGCTCGCCATCGATCTGCGCCAGCCTGTGCGGATGAAATACACCTTGCCCAGTGCATCATCATCCAGAAGCTTCTTGACATACTGAGTAACAGCATCATATCTGCGATTGTGATGGACGGTCAGGATCTTCCCCGTCCTCTCCGCGGTGGCAGCCATCTCCCTGGCCTGGTCAAGAGTATGTGCCATTGGCTTTTCGACCAGCACGTGCTTGCCTGCTTCGAGTGCATCTAGCGTCATCCTGTGATGCAGATGAACAGGGGTCGCAATACTGACCGCATCTAGATCGGCCTTCGACAGCAGCTCCGTGTAATTGGTTGTACAAAACGGCACGCCGAACTTATCGGCGGTGTTCCTGGCGTAGATTTCATTCAGATCACACAAGCCGACAATGTCGACCATCGGATTCTTCGAATAGCGCTCGAGGTGCTCCATTCCCATCCCGAGGCCAATAACGGCAACTTTTGCCTTTCTATCACTCATACAAGGTACCTTTCATTTATCTCGACCGTGGTTGCTTACCACACAAACTGTTTCAGGAACTGCCGCGCAATGAGCAGTCCTTCATCAAATCTGTCGTTCTCAAAGCACGAATCCTCATTCTCAATCAAGACGTGACCGTCAAAGCCCGTCTCTCTCAGCACGCGGAAAACTCCCGCCCAGTCAACGTCGCCGTATCCCGGCAGTGCAAATCGCCAGAAGCCACTCGGTGAATGAATGCCTCCGTGCGCAAGTTTGTCCTTCAGGATTTCGGTGTCCTTGCCGTGCACAAGCATTATCCTGGAAGCAAACTTCCGAGCCGCCGACACGGGATCTATGAACTGGTAGATAAGATGAGACGGATCGAATTCCAGTCCGAGCGATGGGGAATCAACTTCATTGAAAAGCGCTTCCCAGGTTTCGGGATTGACGGCGATATTCACGCCCGACGGAAATCCGTGGAGACAGTTCTCAAAAACGATCTTCACGTTGTTAGCCTCGGCTACTGCAACAAGCTCCCTATACACACCGCCAAACAGCCTGTAGTTCTCATCAAGTGAAATTGCGGTATTCTGACCGGATGAACTCGACACGTAAGGAACTCCCAGTTGCCCCGCTAGTATGATCAGCTTCCTGAGATACGCGGCATCTGACTGAGCGACGGACGCATCAGAAGACATCGGGTTGAGCATGGTGTTTATTGAACTGACTTCTATCCCCAGGTCCTTTGCTTTTGCCCTGAGGTCTTCGATCTTGCCCGGACTGTCAAGGTCATTCACCATATCGCAGCCATACGGAGCCGGTAACGACACTAACTCCAGGTATGCAAAGTCCAACTCATTTGCGTGTTCAATGGCCTCGGACGCCCACAGTGTCATGTAGCCTAATTTCATTTGGAACTGCCTCCACACATCGACATAATATGATATACCCTCCTGATTCTACTTTGCAGTGTCTGACAGTGAGCCGCGGCGCAAATTGCTTATCGTGGCAAACACGGCGTCACCTTTATACACATTGATCGTGCGGTTCTCGTTATCGCAGACAATCGATCCCCATGGCAGCTTGTCAAGAACTTCGACATACATCCTGCTAAGGCCTTCTCTGTGACAGGGCATTCTGTCTGAATGCCAGAGCACCTTCTTCCTGTCCGGGTCGATGATCTTCAGCAAGACCCGGGAGTCAGCAAAGAAATAGAGCCGATATTCATAGGTCTTGTCTGCCTCCGGCTTGAACCTGGTGTATGACATCCTGAGCCTGTCCTTCCAGTCTCCAGGCACTCCGGACATGACCGCAGCGACATTGTCATTGCTGACTCGAACTCCAACAGAGCCGTTATAGTCCACCCGGAGGAATCTGTAGGGCGATTCCGCATCGGGCGTAACGAAACCGAACCATATCAACTCCGCCGGAACCCATTCCTCGGTGAGAGGGTTCGGTCTGACATCGCTGTACTCATCAAACACCACGTTGAAAGTCAACACCTGTCCCGGTTTTACGGACGGATTGATATCGAACACAGCCATCGATGTTTTCACTGCGGCGTCTTCGGCGCTGTTGTGCTTTCGAGCGGAAAACCCGCCGATCTCCACAGGGCTGACATCACCGGAAATCGGCTCCGCGGCTTTATCGGCCTTGCCGTGGATGCGCCGGTCTCTATCGATCTCCTTCCAGGTAAGATACAATGCCTGGTAAGCGTCGGTGCTCTGAATCACTACTCCGCCGAATCCTGGGGACTTGCCGAGCGCGGTGTTGATCTTCTTGATCCTGTAAAGAAGCTCATCTTCGCCCTTGCTCGCAAAACTACTGTACTCCCAGCCGGGATAATTGCCGCTGACAAACGACTTGCCTTCGCCGGGCCACACGCTCACTTCCAGCCCGATGTATATCTTCTTGCCGGTCTTCGCCGCATAGTCTATGGCGGGTTTGGTCGTCGCAGGGCTGGGGCCGGTGAAGAAGTTCAACGTGCGGTCTCCCAGGAAGTAGGACATCACGGACACATAGTCTGTGTAGTCCTGCAGCTTGTAGCCGTATTCCTGCCGCCTCTCCTCTGATCCCCACCATAGAGCGGGAATTGCAACTACTCCCAGCTTGAACGACGGGTCCATCTTCTTGAGCTGTGCCAGGGTGTCGCCTTCCCACACCTTCCGCACCGCATCCAGCCACGTGCCGGAATACTCCTCGTTGTCGAAGTGCGCGCCATCGAACCACTGCGATTTCGGGTGGCTTCGGTTCCAGGCAAGCACGCCGCTCATGTAATCGCCTACGCCCTCGTCACTTCTTCCGCGACCAGTAGCCGATGCTTCGACACGGATGCCTCTCTTGTGCGCGCGCTCAAGCAGTTGCTCGGTCATGCCCAGCTTCCCATCGGGAATCGGAAACTCAAACCCAAGATAGAGCGTCTTGATGTTTCTGTTCTCGCATAGATCAAACAGACCACGCGAGTAACCCTCGAAATCTTTCGTAACGCTCCCGCTCGCCCAGTCCCAGTCCCACACCCACGCAGACATCGGAATCGACGGTTTCCGGTCATTGCCGGCCGCAGAACATCCGGACACAAATATGACTCCCACCAGCATAGATAACACCATTACATTCAGCGCTTTCCTCAGCATAGTTCCTCCTTGCGGCAGTTGCCGCGACTAGATTAGCGCAATATCCGACTGATTTCGAGGCCGGACCATGGGGATAGTTCTACCACTGACCACCTTTCTGGCACTGATGCCCGTCACCGTGACAAACTGATTTATGGCTGGCAGGGTTATCGAGTTCCCACTGGCCAAGCCACCGCAGAAGACCTGAACGCCGACCTGACCCGATCCATCCCGATAACCACTACCGTCATCCAGATAGAAGAACTTCGAGGTCGCGTTGACGTTTGTAACTCTGCCCCAGACGCGGACGAGAAGCCCGGTGTTATGGAGGCCGAGCCCATCGTACACGCCGGGCGTGTATGCGTTAAGCGTGCTTCCACCGACCTGCTTTGTCTGCATTACCAAAGGCTCGGGCACGGGAGATGACGACGCGACAAGGTAAGCCGACGGATTGGTGACCGTCCGCTCACCGGTGACCGTGCCAATCGTCCCCACAATGTCAAGGCTGTTCCCGACCAATGCGGATATTCCGCTGGATCCTGTGCTCACCTTTATCCCGGACGACCTGTCGTTGTCCTCGACGTAGAACGTTGTTGAGAACTGATTGGTCCCCGCCGTTACTGTCATGGAGTCCAGCACTACTTTCGCGCCGTCCGGCTGCGCCTTGAGCTGACCTGTCGTCATCGGATAAGCGCTTGTGACGTAAAGATCGCTCATCGTCAGATGCAGCGTGCCGTCCTTGTAGACCCTTATGGTCTTTTGGCCGCCATCATAGGTGATCTGCGACGACGATGATGTGCCGGTGACCTCCACGTACATCCGCGGCAGGCTCGTTCGGGCCAGACCCATCCTGTCAGACCGCCAAAGCAGCGAGCCGCTTGCCGGGTCGATTATCTTCGCCAGTATCCGGGAATCGGAGAGAAAATAGAGCCTGTACTCGTAGGTTTTGCCCGCTGTCGGAGTAAACCTCTGGTAAGCCATCCTCGATGGCGAGACCGGATCGGCCACCCTGATTCCAAGAGATCCGTTGTGGTCCACCCTGACCGATCTGTAGCTTGATGTCGAATCCTGCAAGAAGCCAAACCACAGCAGCTCCGCCGGAACGTATGACTCACTCACGGGGTTGTGCCTTATGGCGCTCCATGCGCCAAATGTAACTTTGCAGCTAAGCACCCGGCCCGGGCTGAGCGCGGGGCTGATGGAGAAAGTCGCCATCAGAGTCTGCATCGAAGCGTCCTCGGCGCTGTACCAGTTGCCGGAGGAGAAACTGCTTATTGACACCTGGCCGGAGTCCTTCACGGTGAGTGTTTCGGCTGTGGAGTCCTGCGCTCTATATAGCGGCCCATCCGCGTTGATCTCGTCCTGCACAAGGATCAATCGTTGATACGCGCCGTAACATTCCAGCGCCACTCCGCCGAAACCGGAGTATACGCCAAGCGTGGAATTGATCCTGTCTATCCTGTATCGAAGCTCGTTTTCGCCCTGGCTTGCAAAACTCGCATACTCCCAACCGGGGTAATTGTTGCCCTCGCCCGGCCAGAAAGTGGTCTCCAATCCAACATAGATCTTCTTTCCTGTCGCGGTCGCGTAGTCTATCGCGGGCTTGCTGGGGCCGGTGAAGAAGTTCAGCGTGCGGTCTCCCAGGAAGTAGGACATCACAGTCACGTAGTCCGTGTAGTCCTGCAATTTGTAGGCATACGCCTGGCGCTGCGCCTCAGTGCCCCACCACAACGCGGGGACGCCGACCGCTCCCAGTTTGAATGAGGGGTCCAGTTGCTTGAGCTGTGCCAGCGTTGTCCCGCCCCAGATGTTCTGCAGGATTCCAAGCCACTCGGTAGAGTAAATCTCCCAATCGAAATGCGCGCCGTCAAAGCGCTGCGAGCTGGGATGGCTCTGGTTCCAGGCAAGCACGGCGTCCATATATTCATACGGTCGGTCTCTGGTATAATGGCAGGATGCCTCGACCCTTATTCCTCTCTGGTGGGCCTGATCAAGAAGGTTCTCCATACGGGTCTCCCAGCTGCCCGTTATGGGAAAGTCGAGGCCGTAGTACAGAGTCTTCAGGTTTTTTCTATCGCACGTGTTGATGATATCGGTGTCCCACCAGTCCCAGACCCACGAGGACAAGGCAATGGTCGGCTGGGGCATGGAGGCTGCGACGGCATCCAGCTTGACTCGGTCGACGTCCACGTAGTTGGTCCAGCCGGAATCAACCACGACTTTGACCAGAAGATACTTGCCTACCCACTCGGGGTGTTCGGTGGAACTAAAACTGACCGAGTACTCGGCCATGGTCTCACTGGTGCATATCACCTGGCCGGCAATCCAGGTAATGTCACTCTCACTCCCATAGGTGGTGGCCAGTCCGATGTAGATGTAGCCGTTGGAGGTCTTGCCTTGCCCTATCCAGTTCTGCCCGGGAGGCACGCTTGCCAGCACGGAGAGCGTGTAGCTGGAGTAGGGCTGCACCCTGTAGTCGGAACCGACCCACTGCCTGAGCGGAGCACTATTACCGAGTCTCAGGATCTTCGTCCCGTCCTGCTGCTGGCCGGCAGCCCCATTCATCACAAAGTACTCACTATAGCCTGCTTCTTTTGTCCAGCCGGTAAAATCGCCGGTCTCAAAGGAGGCGTTCACAAGTGGAAGCGGTCCCACCCATGCGCTGCAGACCGAGCTAGCCGAAATCAGCATCAGGCAGAAAGCTACTATGATCTTCATGGCTCTTCCTTTCTTACTGATAAGGCAGGGCCCTTGCGGCCCTGCCTTATTTGTCAATCGGGGCGTCCCGATGTTCGCCTGGACAAACACAGGGGTTACCGACTTCTACGCTCGCCGGCGGCGTGCCGCGAAGCCCACAAGCCCCATCAGTCCCGCACCAAGGGCGGCAAGGCTGCCCGGTTCGGGAACGGTGGTTGCAGTCAACTGAACATCGTCCCAGTCCTGGTAGTTACTCCAGTCGCTTGCATCCGTGTTTAGCCAGACGCTGATGTACCTGCCCACGATCTCAGGATGGTCTGTCGAACTGACAGAAAAGTAGTACCTTTGATATGTGTCGCCGGCAAAGAACTGCGGGCCACTGAAGTAACTGTTAGTGCCGTTCTCATCCGTCGGATTGGAGTTAAATCCAAGCTTCAGGAATCCGCTGCCGGCGCCTGCAGCCTTCCTTACCATCGCCGAGACTGTGTAGGTTGTGTTCGCCTCAACCGGGTAAGCCGAGCCAACAAACTGGCGGACGATACAGGTAGCCCCGCCCCAGCCCATTCTCAGATTCTTCCCTGTTCCGGCAAAACTGCCAACGCCTGCGCCTCCATAGTAGATCCACCATTTGCTCGGACCTGGATCGGGGTCGAGCCACTGGTTCCAGGAAATCATGTCATTCTGCGATGGTCCCAGCTCAAAGCCTGGGTTCACAAGGGGAATGTCCACCACGGCCCAGGCGCCTGACGCGCCAAGAGCCATCAACGAAACCAACA
>Ga0116202_10002949_pt1 | contig 10200 bp, 8 predicted proteins | sample LakKivw325mmetaG_FD_94479 | JGI IMG/M metagenome (GOLD analysis project Ga0116202, IMG submission 94479) | Anoxic lake water microbial communities from Lake Kivu, Rwanda to study Microbial Dark Matter (Phase II) - Lake Kivu water 325m metaG | ecosystem: Environmental > Aquatic > Freshwater >... | reverse complement strand
GGGTCTTCGCGCTTGGGGTAGTCCTCGCGGAAGTGGGCGCCGCGGCTCTCCGTGCGCGCCAGGGCGGCGGTCGCCATGAGGTAGGTCACCAGGGCCATGTTGCCAACCTCGGCATCCAGGGGGGCGCCGGGCGCCAGAGGCTCGCGGTCCAGCCACTCGCGCGTCCTGCTCCGGGCCTCCTCCAAAGAGCTGGCGGACCGGATGAGGCCGACACAGCGCCAGGCAGTACCGTGGACCAGAGCGCGCAGCTCCTTCGGACCGAAGGGGCCGGCATCGAAGTCGTCGGCAACGTAGGCCGCGTCGCCGAGGTCGCGGACCGGCTCGTCGAACATCGCCTCGGCGCAGCGGTTCCCGTACACGATTCCGTCGAGGAGCGAGTTTGAGGCCAGCCGGTTGGCGCCGTGAATGCCGCACGAGGCGCACTCGCCGCACGAGTAGAGCCCCCGCGTCGTGCTTCGCCCGTGCAGATCGGTCGCAATGCCGCCCATCAGATAGTGGGCGGCGGGCGCCACCGGAATCAGGTCGCGGGTGATGTCCTTCCCCAGCTCCCGGCACCGCGCGCCGATGGTCGGGAAGCGGTGCGCCACCAGCTCGCCGTCCAGTCCCGTGAAGTCGATGAACACGTGACTGTGACCGGACTCCTTCATCTCCTGCCAGATCGCGCGGCTGACAACGTCGCGCGGCGCGAGTTCCGCGTCCGGGTGGTGCTTGGGCATGAAGCGCTCGCCGCGGTGATCGCGCAGCACCGCGCCCTCGCCTCGCGCCGCCTCGGAGATCAGGAAGTGCGGCACGCCGGGGACCGCCAGGGCGGTGGGATGGAACTGGACGAACTCGAGGTCCTGAACCGCCGCCCCGGCCCGGAAGGCTAGCGCGAGGCCGTCCCCGGTCGTGACCGGCGGATTGGTGGTAACCCCGAACACCTCGCCGACGCCGCCGGTCGCCAGCACGGTGGCCCGTGCGCGGATCAGGACCTCCGTGCCGCCGGCCAACTCGGCGGCCAGCACTCCGGCACAGCTCCGATCCTCCGAGAGGAGCAGGTCCTTGACGAAAACCCGCTCAAAGGGGCGGATGCGCTCGACCTTGCGGGCCTGGTCGGCGAGGCATGACTCCACCTCACGTCCCGTAGCATCGCCATCCGCGTGGAGGATGCGGCTGCTGTGGTGGGCGGCCTCGCGCGTGAGGGCAAAGCGGTCGCCGGCCATGTCGAAGTGCGCGCCCATTGCGACCAGACGCTCCACGAGCCCGGGACCTTCGCGCGTCAGGATGTCCACGGCCGGCTCGTCGCATAGGCCGGCGCCCGCAGCCAGCGTATCGGCGCGGTGTTGCTCCGGAGAGTCCTCGGGATATAGCGCGACCGCAATGCCGCCTTGGGCGTAGAACGTGCTGCTCTCCAGCAATCGGTCCTTGGTGACCAGCGCCACTGTTCCCCGCTCGGCCAGGCGGATCGCCGTCCACAGGCCGGCAATGCCACTGCCGACCACCAGGAAATCGGCAGACACGGTGGACAGGCCCGTCGGATCGATGCGGCGCAATTCAGCCATGAGCCTCGCCCTCCTCCGGGGGGCCCTCGACGAGGGCCTCGTTCATGCTCCCGGAGCGGAAGCCCTGGAGGTCGAGAGTCACGTAGGTGAAGCCAAGTTGCTTGAGTTCCTCGACGATGCCGGTGCGGTGCTCCGGCTGGGCAAGCTTCTCCACGTCCTCGGGGCTGACCTCGATGCGGGCGGTATTTCCGTGGTGGCGAACGCGCACCTGCCGCACGCCGAGCCGATGGAGGCAGCGCTCGGCGGCGGCCACCCGCTCCAGCTTCCCCGGCGTGATGCGCTCGCCGTACGGGAAGCGAGACGACAGGCACGCCATTGCCGGCTGATCCCAGGTCGGCAGGCCCAGTCGCCGCGAGAGTTCGCGCACCTCCTGTTTCGAGAGACCGGCCCGCAGCAGAGGCGCCTCGACCTGCAGCTCACCCGCCGCCTGCATCCCCGGACGATGGTCGCCCAGGTCGTCGCACTGCGCTCCGTGAACCACCCACGCCAGGCCCCGGTCCTTGGCGATTTCCCTCAACTTGGTGAACAGCTCTCGCTTGCAGAAGTAGCAGCGGTTGACGGGGTTCTGCGCGAAACCCTCGATGGCCAGCTCGCTGGTCTCAAAGACGATCTGCTCTGCGCCGATGGCGCGGGCCAGCTCCTGCGAGCGACGGAATTCCTCCTCGGGGTAGGTCTCCGACCGGGCGGTCGCCGCGACGGCCGACCCGGCCAGCTCATCGACGGCCACGCGGAGCAGCAGCGTGCTGTCCACGCCCCCGCTGAAGGCGATGAGCATGCTGCCCATGCCCCGCAGGACCTCGCGGAGGCGGCGTTCCTTCTCGCCCAGTGACACCGTGGCTGCTTCCACGATGCGGCTCCCTTGTGATGTGATGCGGTGCCGCTACCTACAACGGCCGGCGAAGCGCTGAGCTTCCGCCGGGCGGCACCCGCAGCCCTCGCCTCACCCGCCGAGTCACCGGTTGGGCCAGTAAAACAGCAGCGCGACCGCCACGCCGAGCACGCCGCCGGTGATGACCTCGCGTAGGGAGTGGATGCTGGCCTGGACGCGGCTCTGTGCGATCAGTAGCGCCAGCGCGCCGGCCAGAGCGGTCGCCGGCAAGTTCCGCGTGAACAGGAAGATGCAGGTGCCCAGGAAGAAGCCGACGGCGGTGTGGCCCGAGACTCCGCCGCCGCGCAAGACGGAGCCCCGGCCGCTGCGTCGCTTGATGGCGGCCACGATCACCCCCAGCAGGACGATCCCCAGGCCCACGACCTGGACCTCGCCGAGGTGGGGCCGGCCGGGCGCCCGGTCCATGTGCTGCACCGCCTCGATGAGAGTGGCATTGGTGACGAAGATCGTGACGCCGACCACTACCGAGTAGAACGCCGCGATGAGCACGGCGCCGGCGGCGACATCCTTGGCGGCCTTCGCCTGCGGGTTGTAGGTGCTGACCGAGATGTCGATGGCTGACTCGATGGCGGTGTTGAGCATCTCGGTCACCAGCACCAGGGCCATGGCCAACATCAGCATCAGCATGTCCGACGGCGAGACCCGAAGCCCCAGAGCTGCCAGCAGCACCAGGACGATGATCGCGCAATGAACCTGCATGTGCTTCTGCGTGCGGAGGACGAACATGACGCCGTCCAGCGCATAGCTGAAGCTGCGGGCAACGGACTTGCGGGGCGTTCTCACTGGTCGGCAGATCCCCGTGGTGACAGACAGTGCCCCAACGCCTCATCCTGACGGGCGACCATTGCCGCCCGGTCTGCGTCGGCGCCGTCGTCGTAACCCAGCAGGTGCAGGACACCGTGGGCGGCAAGCCATGCCACCTCGTGGAGCAGCGGGCGCAGCGCCTCCTCGGCCTGGCGGGCGGCCGTCTCGACGCTGACCACCACGTCTCCCAGGTAGCTCGGGTCCTCTTCATCGCCGCCATAGGCCAACACGTCCGTCGGGCGATCCCGGCGGCGGTGAGCGCGGTTCAGGTCCCTGATCCGGGCATCATCCACCAGCGCGATGGTCAGCCGACCCGACGTGGCGCCGGCTGCGGCGGCGGCGCGCAAGGCAACACGACGCACGAAGGCCGCGTCGATTTCATAGTCTTGGAGGTCGATCAGATCGATCTTCATCCGGCGCCTCGAACGACGCGCCCGCGGCTTGCGTGGTCGGCGGCGTCAGTCCGCAATGGTCTCGGCGGGTTCCGGGTGAGGCTTCGGCTCGTCATCGAGCTGCTCCGGGTACGGGATCCGTCGATGGAACGCTGCATGTAGCGTCCGCACGAAGATGTCCTCCGTGGCATGGATGTCGGCGAGGGTCAGGTGACACTCGTCGAGCTGCCCGTCGTCGATCTTGTGCCGCACGAGGTTATGGACCATGGTCCGCAGGCTGTCCAGATCGGAACTGCCGCGCGTTCGCGCGGCGGCCTCGACGGTATCGGCCAGCATCACGATGCCCGACTCGCGGGAACGAGGCTTCGGCCCCCCGTAGCGGAAGGCGGACTCCAGTACCTCCTCACCGCCGCTTGCGTCTTGCAGCGCCCGCTCGTAGAAGTACTCCACCAGCGTCGTGCCGTGGTGTTCGGCAATGAAGGCCCGCACTTCGGCGGGAAGCCCGATCTCCTCGGCGATCTCCAGCCCATCCCTGACGTGCGAGATGATGACCCGTGCGCTCAGGTACGCCGTCAGCCGGTCGTGAGGGTTGGACATGCCTTGCTGGTTTTCGACGAAGTAGTAGGGCCGTTTGAGCTTGCCGATGTCGTGGTAGTAGCTGCCCACGCGGGCCAGCAGGGCGTCCGCCCCGATGGCGTCGGCGGCCGCCTCCGCCAGGTTAGCCACCGCAATGCTGGACGCGTAGGTCCCGGGAGCCTCCAGCGCCAGGCGCTTGAGGATCGGCTCGTTGGCGCTCGACAGCTCCAACAGGCGGACCTCGGTGACGATCTTCAGCGGCCGTTCCAGGACCAGAATCGCCCCCGCGGCCGCCAGTGCTGCGAGCAGCCCGCCGAGGGCGGCGTAACCAAGCTGGCCGGTCTCTATCGGCAAACCGAACACGGTCGAGACAGCCGCCGAGAGGAAGGCGTTGGTCACGCCACAGACCGTGGCGGTGCGCACTACCATCGAGCCGCGCGAACGGCCGGTGCCACTGACGAATGCCGCCACGATGCCGCCGCTGGCGGCGGCGATGATGAGGCGAGGATCGCTGGCCGGCGCGGCCATATCGGCGAAGAACGCCATGAAGATGCTGGCCAGCATGGCGACTTCGGTATCCAGAAGGGCCGTCAGCACGATTGAGAGCGCGGCCACCGCGGCAAGGTCGGTGGCCTCAAACGCCGAGCCCCTCGCACCCATGCGAGCGGCGAAGGCGGCCGCGACGAAGCTCCCGACGATCAGGCCGTCACAGCGTCCGCGTTTCAGGTACTGGGGTCGAAAGCGATGCAGATAGTACCCGAACACGCACAGCAGGGCGACAATCGTGGCGCCGGAGGCCACGAGCCGGGCGGCGAGGTTGGTCTCGCCATGGGTCATCAGGCCCAGAGCCGTGAGCATGTCGATGTGGGCCTGCTCGACCGTATCGCCGGCGGCGATCACCAGCTCATTCCGCCGAATGGTCTTGCGCTCGGGCTCGACGGCCGCCTCGGCCTTGTCCTGCGCCTTGGTCGTGGCTTCCGCGTCATATTCCCGGTTCGGCCGGATCGCCTGCTCGGCAATCTCGGTCGCCGCCTCAACCAACGGCCTCGGCTCCTCCATCTTCTCCGCCGACGCCTTGACGAGTTCCCGGGCATCCGCCAGGTCGTTGCCGCGGTCCCGGATCTCTTGCTCCATGCGCTCGGTCGCAAGCCGTTGAGCGAGGTCGATAGTGACCGCCAACTCCGGGTCGGAGACGGTAGACAGCGTTCGCCGCGCCTCCTCCGACAGCTTGACCGGCAGCGTATCGCGCAGCTTCAGCGACCGAGCGATGGGGGTCGGCTCCTCGAGCCGGATCTTTCGCGTCAGCTCCAAGACCCGGCTGATTGTCTCACCGGTATCGCGGGCGGCGGCGGCGAGGCGCGGCTTGTAGACCGGAGGGACGCTCGCGCGGGCCTCCGTCTTCTTCCGCGTGGTCCCCTCGGTGTCCACGTAGGAGGTGAAGGTGTGGGCGCGGATGTCACGGGGCGCGCGTTGGCCGACCTGCCACGGCACGCGCTCGCCGAGGATGCGCAGACAGACCAGCACGAACAGCAGCCCGCTGCCCACCAGCAACACGCCGGCGCGATAGGGTCGAGTGGTGATGGGTTGTAGCCACCGAGGGCGGGGCTGCCGGCTCGGTGGGACAGCGTGGTTCCCGGCAGAACGTCTCACCAGCGGTCACCGTCCCCCGATCCCGAGGGCCGCGAGGTGGGACCTCGTCGATCCTGGGCCTCGTAGGCGCGAACGATCCGCTGTACCAGCGGGTGCCGGACAATATCGACCCCGGTCAGCTCGCAGATCGAGACCCCCGGCACGCCGTCCAGCACCCCTTGCGAGTGAACCAGGCCGCTCACCCCGCCTTCGGGCAGGTCGATCTGGGTCGTGTCGCCCGTGACGACCATGTGCGACCCGTGCCCGAGACGGGTCAGGAACATCTTCATCTGCATGATCGTGGTGTTTTGGGCCTCGTCCAGCACCACGAAGGCTTCATTCAGCGTCCGCCCGCGCATGTAGGCCAGCGGTGCCAGCTCGATCACGCCCCGCTCGACGTAGCGGCGGAACCTGTCAACACCAACCAGCTCATACAGCGCGTCGTAGAGTGGTCTGAGGTATGGATCCACCTTCTCCTGGATGTCGCCGGGCAGGAACCCGAGGCTCTCCCCCGCCTCCCGGATAGGGCGCGTCAGGATCAGGCGGTTGACGGCCTTCTCGCGCAGCGCCGCGACCGCCACGGCCATCGCGAGGTAGGTCTTGCCCGTGCCCGCGGGCCCGATGGCGAGCACCAGCTCGTCGCGCTGCATGGCCGCGACGTACGCCGCCTGCCCCGCGGTGCGGGGACGCACCTGCCGGCCGCTGGCGGTCGTCCAGATCACTTTGGACCTCAGGGCGTCCGCGTTCTCCGGCTGGTCCGCCTTCACCATGTTGATGGCGTACTCAACATCCGTCGCCGAGAGCGTGTGACCCTCCTGCACGGTCGCCAAGAGCTTCCGCACCACCTGCTCCGCCCCGTGCGTCCCGGCGCGCCCGGCTTCCAGCCGAACGCAGCAGTCACGGACGCTTACCCGCAGGCCAAACGCCTGTTGGATCGCCTTGAGATGCTCATCCAGACGGCCCGCCAGAGCGCACAGCTCCTCGGGCGTGCCTGCGCGGACTTCCGTCCAGTTCGTCGCGCCTTCCGCCAAGACCCACCCTTCTTCCTGTCTGCTGCCCCGCCGGGTAGGCATACGAGCCGTACCAGAGAGAGGTTCGCGCCCCGGGGCGCCGTCGCCTGCTCGCAATTCGCCGCCCATCGAAAAGGCCGGGGCGATGACACTGGCCCCGGCCGTCTTTCGATCAAGCTCCGCCAGGGTGGCTACCTGGCCCGGCGCTCCCGCTTGGCCCGCTCCCGGCGCTTCCTCTCGCTCGGCTTCTCATAGTGCTCGTGCTTGCGGGCGTCCCGCAAGACGCCCGACTTGGCGAGGTCCTTGCGGAACCGCCTTAGCGCGGCATCCAGGCTCTCGCCCTCGCGCACGGTAACTTTGGTCATCGCGTTCAAACCTCCCCTCCGCTTCTAAGATAACGCGTCCCGGGTGACGACGTCCGACTGCTTCATATCCATAGACGCCGGGAGAGGCCTGGAGGTTCCTGAGGAGAGGTTCGGCGTCGCCTGGACGGGCGTCAGGAGGCGATTCTGCGGTGTGTGTGTTTTTCTATGTTACAAATTCTCCACAAAACGTCGGTAAGAGGGCAGCTCACTACCCCTCATAAGGCGGTTGCAGTCACGGCCCTGCTCTCAGTGCGCCGACGACCGCGTCGTAAGTGGCCACCGAAATGTCGGGCCCGACGGAGTGCATTCCGGCCACCCACCCGCCGTCTCGGCCGACCTCAATGAGCCGCTGCACATGGTGCACGACCTCCTCCGGATCGCCTCGCGGGAGGATATGCGCGTTGTCGAGGCCGCCCAACAGGGCCAACCGCTCGCCGTACTGGCGTCGGAGCGCCACGATATCGAGCCCGGCTTTCGGCTCGACCGGGTTGATCCCGTCGAACCCGATCTCCACGAAGCGATCGAGAAGCGGGCCGATGTTGCCGTCGCTGTGCAGGACTACCTTGCGCGCGCCGGCCGCCTTGAACGCGCGGACCATCTCCGCCCATACCGGAACCAGCACCTCATCCGCCGTGCGCGGCGAGAACATCGGCCCAAGGTTGGAGGCCATGTCATCGAAGACCCAGACCCCGGTCTCGTACAAGTCCCAGCGCCGAAGCTCCTCCAGGCCGATGGCGATGAGATGACGCCCAACCAGAAAGGCCAGCTCCCGGGCGAAGGCCGGGTCGGCCGCCAGATCGCAGAGGAAGTTCACCTCGCCGCGCACGAACTCGGTTCGGATGAACGGCCCTCCGACCTTGGCGAACACGCAGAACCGCTGCTTCAGGGCCTCCATGCGGCCGTCGAGACCGGCGTAGCGCGAGTCCAGGTCGGGAGGATCGACTGCCAGCGAACCAAGGTCGCGCGGATCGTTCACCGCATTCGCGACCTGCTCGTAGAAGTAGCCGCCAGACACCGTGCGAATGACGCGGCCCCAACTGTCGCGCCGCACCGTGTGCCCGTCGGTTTCCTCGAGGACCTCCGCGCGACTGGGCGCCAGCCCCTCATCGCCGACGGCAATGGCGATGTCCACACCATAGTAGTCGAGGATGTCCGCGCCGGGGCCCAGCCCTTTCGCCTCACGCCAGGCGGCCGCAAACTCGCCCCAGTAACTGTCGAACAGCGGAATGCGGTCGGGGCGACGGAAGTCCAGAGCGGCCATCACACGTTCGTGGGAGGTCATCCTTGCGTTTCCCCGTCCAACTCGGCGAGTTTCCTGGCGCGCTCCAAGTCGCCGGGTGTGTTGACGTTGAAAAAGAGCCGCTCCCAGAGGCCGACGGGGGCCAAGTCCTCCTCGCAGACCCAGCGGATCATCACCGCCTCGTAGAAGGAGACGACCCGTCGCTGACCGGCGTCGAGAGCCGCCTGGGCCGGCGCGAGGCAGCCCCGGCCATAGACGGCCACCAGGGGCTCGATGTACTCGCCACGACGCGGCACGACTGCGTCCGCCTTGCCTCGGAAGTCACACAGGGCACGCAGCACCGGCGTCGTCACGAAGGGGGCGTCCCACGGCAACACGAGGGCGTCATGCGGGTGCGCATCAGCCAGGGCTGCGCACACCGCGGCCAATGGGCCGACTGACTCGGCCTCGGTGATGACCCGCCCACCAAGGCCCGCCAGCAGTCGTGGATCGCCGACCAGGACGACCTCCTCCGCCAGGGGTTCCGCCGCCGCCCGGACGCGCTCGACGATCGGGAGGCCGCCGACCGTCAGAAGCCCCTTGCCAGACGACAGACGCGATCCCCGGCCTCCGGCAAGAATGTAGGCCCTCACGGTCTTGTTATCGGCATGGCTTCAGCCGCAGGGCCGCCGTGACCTGGCACTCAGCCCCTCCCCGCCAGCTCGATGGTCCGAGCCAGCCACAGACACGCCTGGTGCAAGTCTCGCACGTCGATGTACTCGTCGGTGGTGTGCACCTCGGCCGAGCCGCAGCCCAGAATGACGCACACGACGCCATGCTCGTTGAAAATGTTGGCATCGCTGCCTCCGCCGGTGGAGCGTCCGATCGGCTCCAGGCCCACCTCGCGCGCCGCCTGCTCCGCGACCCGACACGGCCACTCGCTCAGCGGGATGTCGAAGGACTCGTAGGTACGGCTGACCGAGAACGCCAGCTCGCCGCCGTGTGCCTTCGCTGCGCTCTCCAGGCACCGCTGCACGTGCTGCACCTGGGCGGCGAGCTTCTCCCGGTTGTGGCTGCGCGCCTCGCCGCCGACGTTGCACGTCGGCGGGACGACATTCCGGGCTTCGCCGCCCCGAATGAGACCCACGTTGGCGGTCGTCTCCTCGTCCAGCCGCCCGATTCGCATCGCGGCAATCGCCTCCGCAGCCATCCCGATGGCGTTGATCCCCTTCTCCGGCGCTACCCCGGCGTGCGCCGCCTTGCCCTTGAGCACGGCGTCCCAGCGATCGGCCGAGGGCGCCTTGACCGTGATGGCGCCCACGGTGCCGGACTCCAGCACGAAACCGCGCCGAGCCGCAATCCCCGGGTAGGCCAGCGCCTTCGCGCCCTCCAGACCTGTCTCTTCGGCGGCGGTGAACACGACCTCCAACGGCGGGTGCGGAAGCTCGCGGGTGACGACCTCCCGTAGCGCCGCCAGGATCGCGATGCAGCCGCACTTGTCATCGCCGCCGAGCACAGTGGCGCCATCGGTGCGGATGATGTCGCCGTCCACGATCGGCCTCACGCCCTCGCAGGGAGGGACATTGTCCATGTGGGCGTTCAGCAGCAGCGTAGGCGCGTCGTTTCCCGGGATGCGAGCCACGAGATTGCCCGAGTTGCCGCCGAGTTCGGGACCCACGCCGTCGTCTTCGGCCTGAACGCCGAACTCCGCCAGGCGGGCGGCGAGCCAGGTGGCCACCTCGGCCTCCCGGTGGCTTGGGGAGTCGATGCGCAGC